>Ga0075154_10000341_pt1 | contig 40300 bp, 33 predicted proteins | sample JI71714BDNA_FD_70965 | JGI IMG/M metagenome (GOLD analysis project Ga0075154, IMG submission 70965) | Wastewater effluent complex algal communities from Wisconsin, to seasonally profile nutrient transformation and Carbon sequestration -... | ecosystem: Engineered > WWTP > Effluent > Algae... | reverse complement strand
GTTGCGTTGTGCTGCCCGCCGACGGTCGGTCTCGAAATCGAATTCGTAGCGCGCGGCATCGGGGAGCTGGTGTGGCGGCAGGGCTTCGACTTGCCATAGCCGGTATCGGTCGTCGATGGCTTCCAGATGCAGTTCCCAGCTGCCGCAGGCTTCGGGCCAAGTGGTGGCCTTGCGGAAGCGGCGGTACCAGCCGCGCGCCTGGGCATTCGAGCGATAGCGCGCCAGCGCTTGCCGCAGGCCGGCGGCGATCCAGCCACCGTTGTCTGCCAGCAGCGCCTCGATACGCGGGATCTCTGCGCTGGCGTCGATGAAGCTGGCGATCGTCGCGGCACGAATCCAGTCTTGCGGCAGGCCGCAGCCGCCCACGCGCACATGCTCCCGCAGCCACGCGGCGCCATTGCCTTTGGAAGCGGTGACGATCAGGTCCAGCAGGTCGGCGTCGTGTTCGATCAGGTTCAGCGCCTGATCCCAGATCTCGCGGATCGCGGTGCTGTCCGGCGTCTTGAACAGCACCACGTAGTGGCGGGACAGGCCGTCGCGGCGGTGCCGGAAAAAGCGCCGCGGCAGCGTCAGGAGCAGCAGGTCCAGCCACTGCGCGGTTGAATCGGCTTCGATGGCGTCGGCCAGTGCCTCGGCGCGGTGGCCATCGCCGGTGGCGATCACCGCCGGGATCAGCCCCGGGTCCGCCGCCACGGCTTTCGCAATCAGATCCGGGTCCAGATCATGCGGTAGGCCGCGCAACAACTGGTCACGGGTCGGCTGGATCGTCTGCTGCTCCCGCGCGCTCGAGAGGTGGTCCGGCCAGTGGTCGACATGGCAACGCTGTTGAACCTCGACGTCTGTGAGCAGGCCCGATCGGGCCCATACGTGACTACGCAGCGTGTTGATCGACAGGTAATTGTCGGAGTCCGGCGTGTAGCTCCACGCCGCGGGAATCAGGCCGGCGGCTTCGGCTTCTAGTCCAAGCCTGCAGGCGAGACGCAACAGCCAGCTCTGCATTGCCACCGTCGGTGCCTCAGGCCGCTGCGCCAACAACGGCAAGACGTGGCGGAGCCCATCACGAACGGCAGGTCCGTTCTCCCCATCCAGCGCGATGTTCAGCCAGTGGGCGAGCCGTCCGGTCCAGATGTCAGACGGAGCGCGCAGCAGCCGTGCCACCAGTCGCCCAGCCAGCAATGGACCGAGCGGCGCCTGTCGCAAGGTCGACGCACCCAAATCGACCACACGCAGGTGGCGCAGGACGGCAGCGGTGCGTCGAGCCTCGGGCAGGGCCCACCAACTGGCCATGCTGAGCGCGTCTAGGTGTTCGGCGTTGTCGGTCGCGCGGGATACGCGGCGGCGCAAGGCCAGCGCCTGCCGCGATGTCAGCACGGGCGCGTAGGGTTCCAGGAGCGCCGGCAGGAAGTGCAGGGGCTGTGCGGGGTCCGCCACGTGCTGGACTATCCGTGTCAGCAGCTCGGCAAAGGGTGCGGGCGCCCAGATCGCCATCACCGCGAGGTCGTCGCTTGAGACCGCAACCAGATCGTCCCGGCATGCCACCGCAAGGCGCCGCGGTTCGGGGACGTTCGCTTCCCACTGATCCAGCAGCGCGGGCGGAGGGCACCGCCATTCTTCCGGCCACTCCGGCGGCCATGCGGGCTGCTCGGGCGGATTCACCCGAGCACGGCACTCGGCCGTCGGCCACAGCTGGTGTATCAGGTGCGCCAGCTTTGCTCGCAGCGCCGGACTGAAGGCGCTGGCCTCAACCTCCCGCCACACGCTCGCCATCAGCGGCCCGCAGTCGACCTGCACGAACTGGATCCACTGAATCAGCCGGTCCCAGCCCTGCGAGGGCTGCACCGCAACCGCGACGCACAGGCCGAATAGCGGACGTTCGCGGGGGTCGAGCGCTCGCCGCACCGCGACGTCCAGCGCGATGCGCCGCAGCTTCGGCGAGCGCCGGTCGCGCAGCTGCGGCACTCGACGCTGCGCCTCGGCGAACATCGCCGCGCGCTCGGCCTGCTCGGCCATGTGCTCCGCCCGGCTGTCGCTGACATCCACCGTCAGAAACCAGCACTCGTCGAAGCGCTGCAGCAGCAAGGCCTCTTCCGCGGGCGGCGGCCGCCGCCACCGCAGCGCGTTGACCAACCACCCGGCGGCGTCGGGCAGGCGGTCGGCCTCGGTCAGCAGGATGATCTCGGGCAGCAGCCAGCCCGGCCACGGCAAGCCGCCGACGGCGTTCCGGTTGTAGCGGTCATGCCACGCGAGGAACAGCGCCGCCAGGATCAGGTCCGCGGGTCGCGGCGCTGCATCGCGACCGTCGCGGTCGGCGAGCAGTCGGGTGCGCAACCGGGCACCGATCGCTTGCTTCAGGCACTGCGCAATGAAGTCGGCTTGCTGCTCGGCCAGCGTCTGCTCGATGCGCTCTGTCAGGGCCTCCAGTGTCGGGGGAGCGCTTTGCAGGGTCTCGATCAGGTGCAGGGCCACCCCCAGCGCGGCAACGTCCTTGCGAATGGCCAGACGCTGGCTGGAGCGGTCGATCAGCCCGCGGTCCACCAGCTCGGCGAGGGCGTGCTCGAACTCGTCGTCGGACTGCCCGTCGAACAGATCGCGCATGTGCGTGCGCTTCAGGCCGGCGTTCGTGAGGTGGCGTTTGCCGGCCTCGGACAGCGTCGCGCAGTAGTCCTCGAAGCGCAGCTGCTGACCGGCCATTCCGGACTGCTGCTGCAGGTCCAGCAGCGTCAACAGCCCCTCGCTCAGTTCCCAGCCCTCCAGGTCGGCGGGCTTCAGCCGCGACGCGGCCACCAGCATGCGCGGTTTACGCAGCTGGGCGCGCACTTCCGCCGAGCAACTGCGCCACGGAAAGCCCAGCCGCTGCGCCAGCGCCTCGCACTCGTCGTCCTGCAGCAGCGGCAGTTCGACCTCCGCAAGCCGCGCGTCCTGCAACTCCCTCGCCAGCTTTTGCCGCCACGTCTGCCAGAGCGCCGAGCGCACCGTCACGACCAGCCGCCACGGCGAGCCCGCGGACTGTAGCCGCAGTGCCTCCTGCAGCAGCCCCAGCCACGGGTTCCGTTGGTCGAGCAGCGCCTCGTTCAAGCCGTCGACCGCGATGCAGAGCGGCTGCCGCAACGCCAGCTCCCGCTCCGCCGGCAAGGCCAAGCGGGACTGCAGCAGAAAGGCCTCGACCCCGTTTGCGAAGCCCGACCGCCAGACCGCATCCGCGGCATCCACCAACAGCACGGTGCGCGCGTCCTGCCGCAACAGCAGCTGCCCCAGCGCATAGGTCTTGCCCATGCCTTCCTCGGCGTGCAGCACCGTCAACCATGGATCAGCCGACCACTTCCGGTCGATCTCCCCCGCCAGCTCGGCACGCGGCAGTGCCGAGTCCAATCCCTTGAACTTCCGCGACCACGGAATCTGCGCGCCATCACCGCACCGCTCTTGCAACTGGTCACTACAGCGCTCGCGGAGCCGCTCCGGAAAACGCGGCAAAAGGCGCGCCAGCGCTTCATCCAGCCTGGCGAGGTCGGCGTCATTCGACGCCGCCCGCCAGTACATCGCCTGCGCGTCCGCCAAAGCCCGCACGACCGGCGCCAACACCGGACACGCCGCCACCCGCGCGTGGTCCTCCGCTTTCGGCGATGTCGCCCCATCGGCGTACAGCGGAATCAACGGCCTCCCATCCCGCATCGCCGCCTGCAGCTCGCGCAGCACCTCATCCGCCTCACCGCCACGCCGCCGCCGCTCCAGCTCCCCCAGCCACCCCGCAGCCAACAGCACCACCATCGCGCCGCAAGCCTCGATGACGGCATCAACCTGATCCCGCCAGCTCGCACCCGCGCGCAAGCACTCGTGGTCGATAAAGACCGTCTCGCCGAAGCTCTGCTCCAGGTGCTGGTAAAGATGGACGGCAGGCAGCGCGGAGGGGCCGCGGCGGTAGCAGATGAAGAGGTCGAAGGGTGGGGTCATTCTGGCTGGCACCGAATTCTAAAGACAAGGAGTCAACAGGCTGATGCGTTATTATTGGAGTTGATTCTCAGTTTCTCTCGCCATGGAACGATTTGACGAACGGCGTGCTTGGGCAGGCCGCCAGGAAAGCAATGATCTCGCTTCTCAATCCACTCAAGTCGCTCGCCGTTGAAAAGAAGGCATGATAATCATCTCGATTGGTCGGGATGATGTTGGAATCCAGCAGTCTTTTCGGGATTGTCGAATCCACGAAGCGGCAGCTGTGCAACTCCTGTGCAACGCCCAAACCCCATTCGAAGTGAAGCCAAGCGAAGTTGGGATGGAAGTTGCGGTCGTTGATAGAGTTCATCACCTCGGACTCGCGCAGAACGACGATCTGCATGAAGGCATCGCATTCCCGAACGCGATCCCGCACATTTTTAGTAATCGGCCCATGTGCATTCAATACATACTCTGGAATAAAGCCCTGTGCCTTGCATGATTCTTCAATTATCTTGCAGATGTCGTCTCTGCGTGCAGCACCTGTCGGCATTGAAATAAAGACCCGACGACTTGCCGCCAGTGATACACGAACATCCTTGATGTAGGTCGTTGGTTCCCTTTCTTGGCCAGAAACGCTTGCGGGAGGCGTTGAAGATTGATCTCCATTGAAGCTGCGCGCTTCATTGTTCTTGGCTCGTCTAGTGCTTTCATTCTTGGTTCGCAGTAGTTTATCAAAGTGCTCTTGTGGCGGGCCCGACAAACATGCGGGAACTACGAACCGAACCACGCCTCTCTCCATTTCGTCGCTCAATTCTGTCAGTAGGCTTCTGACATAACAAATCTCCAGTTTGTCATTTTCAAATTTCTTGGTCAGTTCGTGCAGCATTCCCAACGACGAGTTGCAGCCATTTTGTTTGCGCAAGATCGAATACTCGACGTCGATCAAATAGAGCTCCCGACAGCTCAGGCTAGCCTTGTCGAAGAACTTTACGCGCAGAAATCGATCCTGACGATTGATTGAGGCCAGGGCATGTATGGGCCGTGAAGCATCTTTCAGTTCTTCGGCAAAACGCTCGCTGTTGGCATGATCATAGAATTCGAGCATATTGTTCTTCGCGCGAAATCTCAACTTTATTGCTGAAGCTGGCTCGCCTTTTGCCCAGACTACACATCTGGCAAGTCGGGAAAGCGCTCGCGCAGTCACTGGATGAAATCGCTGATGCCTCCAGATAAAGCGAAAAAAGCGCTCGCGAAATTTTTTCGCGTGTTCCTCGCGGCTTTTTTCCGCGTCATGAAAGAAGTAGTCATATTCAGGCCACGCCCAATTCTTCTTCGAAAATTCGTTTCTCGCATTTTTGAACGAATTAATTAATTTTGAGAATTCGCCATTGTTTTCCAGGCCTATGTCATTGATTGTGCCATCTAAATCTAGCCCGAATGGCGCGTATGCGTTTTTTACGGTTGATGTGTGCAAAAATGGAGGCAAATTCTCCGAAATTCGTAGATTGTCTTGGAGTCGCAGATCCATCGTCAGCTGAAGCATATCTTTGATGATGTCTTGACCTATTGTTTTGATGCGGAGATTTTTGCCTTCGGGGCCTCCTGTGTCAGTTATGTTTTGGGAATTCGTCTCACTTTTGGCTAGACAGATCGCGTTCGCGATTGAGTGCGTGTGTCCGGAGACTGCTGCGTCAATCACAGCAATGTCGACTCCCCTATCACGAATTATCTTGCAAGCGTCCGCAAGTGCGCCGATGCGTTCATTCAACACCAGTTGCAAGCTGAATGCTCTTTCCCAATCCTTGGGCGGAATTGGCGAGATCACTAGATGCAGCTCGCCTTCCTTCTTTTCGCTCTCTACCCACAGCCCCCAACACACCGAGCCATCCAATACACCAATCGTCTCCATCAGTTTTGCGGGGATTTTCAATCCGTCGTCCAGCAGATAGATCAACTCTCCAAAACTTGCCATTGCCTTCCCCTTCTCGAAAGTCGATTCATGCACCTTGATTCACGAGTCATCACTGACAGCGGGCCGCAAGAAAACCAACGGCCCACCGCAAAATTATCAAGACTTCTTCAGATATCCGATAATCGTCTCCGCAATCGCGCGGCATGCGCTATCGCGCACCTGCGGATCCAGCAGTCGGCCGCGGTCATGATCGTTTCCGATGAAGCCCAGTTCAATCAAGGCCACCGGGCCATCAAACTTCAATACGGCCAGGTCCGTGCGCTTCTTCACGCCACGGGTGCGAATGCCGGTAATCGGCAGCAGTGCGGCCAGCAAGCGCTCTGCCAGCACCTTGTCCTCGGTGTCGCGATACAGCATCTCAAGGCCATTGGCCAGGTCCGATTCGACATCGTTGAGGTGAATCGACAGAAACAACTCGCAACCGGCTTTTTTGGCGCCTGCCGCCCGCGCACCGACCGGTGCGTGGTCGGTGGCGTCATCGCGGGTCATGAAGACATCGACCTGCCGGGCACGCAGCGCGTCTTTCACGCCCAGTGCGTAGCGCAGTGCAATATCGGCTTCCTGAAATTTGAATCCGTTTTCGACATGGACTGCGCCGGGATCGTAAATACCCCATTGCTTGTTGCTCATGCCGTGACCGGGATCAATACACACCTTCATGGCGATGCTCCCTGTTGAAGATTTCGAAGCAAGGGAATTCGGCAGTCGATCGCTTCCATCGCTGTCCCTGCGGCCTTGCCTCGGTTCCGCAGTGTTCGGTCCATTCAATCCTTTGAAAATCTCGTGCGGCCCTACGCCGGATTCATGAAGCGGCGTCGGTAGTACCAGTTGATGGTCTCACTCAGCAGTTTGGCCTCGCACTCGGCTTGCAGGCGGAGGAATTCGGGTTCGGTCTCGGCGGCGAGCAGGTTTTTGCGTTGGGTGCGCAGGAACTTCAACACGTCCTTGTAGGTGCTCTTGCGTGCTTCCTTGTCCAGATTGGCGGTGAGCGACATGGCCGCGACGGCAACCACCGGCATGACGATCGCCAGCCAGCTCAACAGCGCAGCCACCGGGCTGAGTTTGATGGCCAGCAGCGACAGGACAAGTTTGACAAGGGTGGCCAGAAAGGCGAGTCCTACTGCCGTATTGAACGAAGCGTGTGCCAGTTTCACGGCGTGGTCGGCTTTGGCCAGCTCCATTTCGAAGTACGGAATCTGGCCACGATTCTTTGTCAACGTAGTGTCGAGTCGTTCGCGGACGTAGCGCTCGCGCAGGTCGCGCCATTTGGCGTGCTTGTTGCCTTTGGTCGCGTCCAGGTGCAACACGTTCAATGTTCGAGTCAGCGCTCGGAATTCCTCCGGCATCGGCAGGTCGAACAGGACTTTGAGATAGGTATGCTGTCCGGCGAATTTCTGATCGACGATCTGCTCGCCGTCCATGATCAGATCATCACCCGGTCCCAACGTTTGCGCACTCCGCGCGATTTCTGCAGCGAGGCGCGTGACGGCCCATTCGTGGGTATCGCGGTCGTGGTGCAGGCACTGATGCGTCCACCAGCCCCAGGCGAGCAGGACCAACTCCAGGACCAGCAGGATCGCCACCACAATGAGCAGCCCGGTGCTCTTGCCCGGAATTGCGTAAGACAAGGCCAGTGCCGCACTGGCCAGCGCGGTGGCGCCCACATGCGCGCCGATAACCCTCTTCATGCGCTTCTCGAAGCGGATTTTCAGGCGATCGGCCTCGTCACTAGCAGCCTTCTTCAGTTTGCCGATGAAGCCCGCGCGCGGCAGCGCGGTGCTGAATTGCGCGGGCAAGCGGGGCCATTCATTCGCAGCCTTCGCCAGCGCCTGCGAGTTATCCGTCCAGTGCAGTGCACCTGCATCATCGAAATGAAACTCGCAGACCAATGCCGGCTTGCCGTGGCGCTGCGCAGCCTCCAGAAACTCCTGCGTCCCGCCGGGTTTGCCGGCATCTGAAAGCCGAGGCTGCAGGCTGATGACCACATCCGCCAGTCGCAGGATTTCAAAACTGGTCTCCTGAAACCGCGTTCGCCGATCCGCAGAATGGCTGACCACCCGCTCCTGAATTACATTCGCGGCTTCCAGCCGCTCCACAGCAGCCGCCCGCTGCAGGGGCGTGAAATCGGGGCCGCTGCTGCCTACCGCTTCCAGAAAGCCATCGCGCGGTTGCGGCAACAGCACCCGATGCAGGATCCCGTTCCGTCGGCAGGCATCGGCAAACGCGCTATCCGCGCCAATCGCCATCTGCGAGAGTCCGACTAGAAAGTAGCCGGAATGTAGCCCCAGTCGGCCCGGGAGTTCCTGTAGCAACTGCATCAGCCGCTCCACCAGCATCTTGAAACGGGCACCGGCGAGTTCGGGCCGGTTCTTGATCTCCAGGAATAACTCGCGCGAGCCTGCAAAGCCCACATGCAGCGCGATGGCGTGCTCTGCGTTGGAATAGACGGGCTCGGGTTTTTTGGGACTCATCGCAGGCTCCTAGATTTTAATTTCACGATTACGCTTGACCCTACTTGCGTGGCCTGCCTTCGGCACCATTGAAGTGGTCGCATAACAGCTTCACTCTTCGGGCGAAGTTCATCAAATTGCGTAGATCAAATCGCTCGATTTCTACAGAGTGTACCGCCTCAGGCTCATTTCTAATTTCGCTGGGATTTATTTCCAGCGCCACTTTGAGATAAAACAGCTCGCTGTCGTCGTGCCGATTTGCAGCCCAAAGCCGTTCGTCGCGCAGTAGTTGTGCGTCGGCAACCATTTTCTCCTCGCTATGATGACTGATGACTGAAATAAAGAACGCACAGTCATTCACGGCGCGCCGAATTTCGCGTCGGTAGTTTTGGCCGGCATCAAGTGCACGCTTGTCCACCCACAAATTCACACCGACATCCATTAGTGCCGTGCCGATATGCGCTACTTGGTCGCGATCGCGCCGATCGTAGCTGATAAAAACTGCGCGCGGGGGGCAACTTTCGCTCATCCGCTCCCAGAAGTTCTCAACTCGCTCAAAGAAATGCACATCAATCTTTGAGCTGTCATTTTCTGCTTGCGCAATAACCGACTTGCTGGGCTTCTTGACATCGCGAACTTTCTTTACTTGATAAACTCTAAGGAGATCGCCACATTCGCTCTCTTCGAAAGAGAGCGCGTCTCCGTATGATTTTATCATCCGCGTCAGGTCGAAAGGCAGTGGTGCTGATGCAGCGAGATGCTCGCAGAAAGATGGTGAGTAGATCGAGAGAAATCTTCTGTTTCGAAGGGCAATTAAGCTCCAGGCAGTGAAAACCAGAGTTCCTCCAACATTCAATAGGGTGAGCATATTGTGAAATCCAGATTCTACTCCGGTCAGGCGTCCAAATCGATGCGCTGGATTCATGCCAAAGTGACAAATCGTCCCCATCATGCAGGTAACTAGATCATATGACGTGGCGCCTAGATCCTTAATAATTGGGGAGTCGCGAATGTCGAAAAGCCAGCACTTGATTTGACATTCTTGTCTTACTAGATCTACACAGTCGACGTCGCGATCTAAGCCGACCGAGTGCGAATTTGGACTTAAGGATTTAACTAGCCCGCAATATCGACCCGTGCATGTGCCAACATCAAGATGCTGATGCACGCTCCCAATTTTTTCAAACAATAACGCGAACTTTTCTGCTTCAATTTTTGGACAATTTTCGATACCTTTGGCCAAAATGTTTTTATAGCGAATAAGGAATCTGGCGTCAATTGCAAACGTGTGCGGGGCATCTTCTTGCCTGAGACGGACTTCTCTAACAAACTCTCCCAGTGAGTCACGATTTTGAGCTTGTCGGTGCAGAGCATCGAAGATTTTCTCAACCCTCTGTAGCCAGAGAAAAAATTTTTCGCTCTCATTTGTATAGATCTCTACGGAGACCAGTCGACCAGCGTCAAGTTTATAGATTTCGACGCGAGCTTCATCATATAGAGCAAGCTCGTTTTTCCGCACATCAATTTCGCTTTCGATGATTGGATTGGAAACGACCCACATCCCGTTTTTGGATGCGAGATATTCAAGGTTTGTGCACATGCGCTCCAGTCGATCCCACTTGTATGAGTCCCCGCGCTCCTTCGCGGCATAAGCAGTTTCAACCAGTCGCGCAGCAAATGTTGACATATCTTCATCGATTATGAAATAGCGACGAAACTCGAAGTTTTCCTTTTTGCTCTTATTAATTGCCAGGATGTCTTCTGATTCTGGGCTGCTCCAAAAATCAGAATTCAGAAAGGAGGTGGCAAATAGCCTTCGCTTGGCTAGAGTGAGTGCGCTAAGATAGGATTGAAAAACCAACCAAACTCTGGTTACTGCAAATTGCCCTCGTCCTGCTGTTGTTTGCTTTTGAACCAATTTGAATAAGTTAAGTAGATTTTGATGGAAGAGATTTTGATTGGAGAGGCTGTTTTTGGTTCGGCGTGGCTTTCTGGGATTCGGTGTGCTTGTTTTCATGGTTTCTGCGGTCAGTTGTTTGTTTTGAATTAATCGCCTAAATAAATTAAATCTCGCTTTCTGGACTTGCCGACTCTCGAAATCAAGATTCGAATCTGATGGTCATTTCCGCTGATTTTAGGAACTAAAAGCTAGCCCCTGAAAGCTGGTTCGAAAGATGACTGATCGCTCTTCGTTTTGGCGTGAAGTTAGGACCGGTGATTCCGAACGTTTCAAGAACGCCATCGCGCGTCCACAAAGCCCATGCGTGATGGCGACGGCAGTCGAAAAAGCGTTCCATTCGGAATTTGGTCGCTCAGCGTACTGCTTTTTTGACAGATTCATTAGTCGTTGTCCTTGAGCCGCTTTTTGATTTCGCGCCAACCCTGTCGATCTGCTGGTGAGATATGCGCGCCGCTGGCTTCTAGTTTGGTGAAAACACGATCAATCTGGCGGGCATGGTGGACTTGTGCTCTGAAGTCCGTCACCAATTTCAGGATATTGCCGTGGCTGACCACCAAATCGCGCTGGGCCAATGCATTGCTGGGATCGGCCAGCGCCAGCGCCTCACTAATCAGTAGGCTGCGTTGATAGGCCAGTGATGCAGCGGCGGTATCGCCATGCTCAGCATTAATCTGCCCAACGCTGATGAGACTTACGGAGAGATCGCGCTGGGCCTCGGCACTGTTGGGGTCGGCCAGCGCCAGCGCCTCGCTGATCTGAAGACTGCGTTGATACGCCTGCAGCGCACCAGCGGTATCGCCCTGCATGGCCTTGATCTGCCCGATATTGCCACTGGCGGCCATGACATCGCGATGGGCCAAGGCAACGCCGGGGTTGGATGACGCCAATGCCTCACGGATTTGTAGGCATCGTTGAAAGGCGCACAGGGCGCCAACGATGTCGCCCTTTTGGGCCTTGATTTGCCCAACCTTGTTGAGGCTCACCGAGATATCACGCTGCGCTAGCGCACTCGTCGTGTCTTTTAGCGCGAGTGTTTCACGGATCTGCAGGCTGCGTTCATATGCCAGCAAAGCGTCGGCGCCATCGCCATGAGCCGCTTTGATCTCTCCAATACTGTCCAGACTAGCGGAAACATCGCGCTGGGCTTGGGCACTGCCGGGGTTGTCCAGCGCTAGTTTTTCACGGATCTGAAGACTGTGTTGATAGTCGCGCAAGGCACCAGCAGCGTCACCCTGCCAAGCTTTGATCTGCCCAACGTTGTTCAAGCTCATCGCCATATCGCGTTGGGTTTGTAAATTGGTGGGATCAGTCAACGCCAGCGACTTAGTGATCTCAAACATTCGTTGATAGGCAGACAAGGCACCGACAGAGTCCCCCTGCGCGACCTTTATATCCCCGACTCGGTGGAGACTCACATACATATCACGCTGGGCTTCTGCATTAGTGGGTTTGGCCAGCAGCAATTGCTCGAATATGTCCAGGCTGGCTCGCGCCAAGGCCGCCGCGGGGCTGACACTTCGCGCAAACGCGGAGTAGGTGGCCAGTACAAGGAGTGCAGATGCGCACAGTCGATTTTTCTCGGCGCCATCGGCAGTGGCCCAGGCTTGCAGCGCATCGACCTGCCAAGCCGGAATTGCCTCGCGATACATCCGCGACTCCAGATCAGCCGCCTCGAAGGAAATCTGCGCCGCAACCCGAGGCCGTGCCTCACTGCCCATGGCCAATACATGCACCCGCACCAGTCGATGCATGCGCCGCAGCTCCGGCAGCGGCGCGGGGGTGAGCAGGCGGCGACGGGCCAGCCAGGCCCAGGCGGCGGCGAGGGGGTCGGCGGTGAAGCCTTTGGCTTGCAGTTGCTCGGGGTGGTGCTGGCGGATCAGGTCCTCGATCCACGGTTTCGGCACGGCGTCCGACCCCCAGCAGGCGGCGTAATCCAGCAGCAGGCGTTCCAGCGTGCCCGGCTGCGGCAGGGTCTGCGCGAGCACCAGCGCCAGTTGCTTGTCGCGGTGCTGCATGCTGGCCTGCAGTTCGGGGTGTTCGGCGAGGGTGTCCAGCTGCTGCAGGCCATCGGCCTGCAAGCGCTGTAGGAAGCCCTGCACGCTGGCGCCGGGCTCGGTGCCGAGGTAGATCGCGGCTTGCTCGATGGCCAGGGTGAAGTGGCCGAGCAGTGCGCAGAGTTCTGCGGCGGCGCCGGCCGCGGCGGCGTCGGTGAAGGCGTGGCCGGGTTGCCATTCGCGCAGCAGCGCGAGGGCGTCGTCCGGGTCCAGGGCGTCCAGTGCCAGCACCTGCAGCCGATCGGCGCGGGACCATTCGGCGGCGCTGTCGCGGGTGGTGGCGAACAGGCTGAGCCAGGGCATGTTGGCGACGTGGACGCGCTGGTTGGCGCCGAGCAGGCCGAGGTGGTCGACGTTGTCCAGCAGGATCAGCACCTGGCTGCCGCCGTCCGGGTCCGCCGTCTGATGTCGCTGCACGGCGGTTTGCAGCGTGTGCAGCACGTGGGCATAGCGCTGCGCGTCGTCGGTGCTGCGTACGGCCGGCTGAGGGAAGCGCGGGTCGTCGATCAGGCTGGCAAGGCAGGTCCGCAAGTCGCGGTGGCCGGCAGCATTGATCCACCAGATGCCGGCCGGGAAGCTGCGCGCGTAGTCGTTGGCGTACTGCACGGCCAGTTCGGTCTTGCCGATGCCGCCCAGGCCGTGCAGCGCCGTGATGACCCCGAGGCGGCCGACGCCGACCCCTTCGTGCAGCTGGCGCAGCTGCGTTTGCCGGCCGACGAAGTGCTCGTTGGCGGCGCGCAGGTTGCCGTACTCGCGCGCCAGCTCGCGGCGGGCGTAGCGGATCCGCTGGACTAGCGCGGCCACGGCGCGTGCTGCGGCTGCTCTCGCCGGCGCCTGCTCCAGCGCCGCGGCGCCTTGGGCAAACCACGGCTGCAGGTCAATGGTGTTGCCGCGCCGCACGGACTCCAGCCACGCCTGGTTCTGCTCGGGAAGGCTGCCGGGCAGCTCGATGAAGCGCACGCTCTGAATGGTCTTGCCCTCGCCGCCCGCACGCGGGCCCTGGCGCTGCAGGAAGTGCTCCCACTCCAAGCGGCAGTTCCTGCTGTTGAAGTAGTTCGGCGACAGGCACACCAGCAGCACCTTGCTGTGGCGCAGCGCGTCCAGAATCCGGTGGCGCCAGTCCTCGTCGTCGCAGATGTCTTTGGTGTCGAAAAACACCCGCGGCGCGGTGCCGCCCGGTAGACGCGCGCTGCTCTGGATGAATCGGTGCAGCGCGGTGACCCAGCCTTGCGCGGGGTCTGCCGGGTGGTTGTCCAGCCGCGCGTAGCTCAGGAAGACCTCAAAGGGGCCTTGTGGGGCGTCAGTGGCCATGGGTGGCTCCCGGACGGCGCCGCGTGGGAGGGGGCCGCTGGCTCCGGCGGGGCGGGACTTGCGATTTCATCGCCGTCGCGGCGCGGTCGCGTGGCCGTCGCGGCCAGGCGATTCGGTGCGGAGTCCAACCATCGCAAGCGCGGGGGACGACCATGGGATCCGGCCTCAATGCCGGTATGTATCGAATTCCCCGGGAGGATGCGCCGCACCGGGTCGGGCCGCAAGGCTCGGCAGGGTCGATATCGGTGGGTGCGTCACTGGGTGTCGCACCCATCAGGCGATGCCGACGCCGGTCGAATCCGGCGCGGCCCTGTCTGGCCTCAGAGCCCCAGCGACGCCCCCAGTCCGAACAGCGTCGCCAGCCCCAGCAGCGCGAACACGCCAGCGGCAATTCCGTGCACCAGCTTCATCGGGATCTTGTCGGCCAGCTTGTCGCCGATGAACACCGCCGGCACGTCGGCGATCAGCATGCCGAGCGTGGTGCCGATCACCACCATGACCGGAGCGGCGTAGTGCACGGTCATCGCCACGGTGGCGATCTGGGTCTTGTCGCCCATTTCGGCGAGGAAGAAGGTGATCAGCGTCGCGCCGAACACGCCGAAGCGCAGGGCGACCTGCGTTTCCTCCTCCTCGATCTTGTCCGGGATCAAGGTCCACGCCGCCATGCCGAGGAAGGACAGGCCCAGCACCCAGCGCAAGATCTCCGGGCTGACCGCCGCGGTGATCCACGCGCCGAGTGCGCCGGCGAGCCCGTGATTGACCACGGTCGCGACCAGAATGCCGAGGATGATCGGCACCGGCTTCTTGAAGCGCGCGGCCAGCAGGAAGGCGAGCAGCTGGGTCTTGTCGCCGATTTCGGCGAGGGCGACCACTCCGGTCGAAACGAGCAGGGCTTCCATCAGGACTCCTTATGCATGCGCCGATATGCCTGCTTGGCCACCGATGACGCCATCAGCTTCTGGATGCCATCGGTCTTGCGGTCTGTGGCAGTCATTCGAAAATCTTGAATCACTGAATCCATCTCCGAGCAAAGGTCGGATATTCGGCCGCCGACGATCGCGGGCGCGAGATGGAGGTTTGGCGACGCATCAGAGTTTTCTGCCCGATGGCAGCCCGTCCGGATTCGGCGCTGGCGTTACTGCCTGGCCGTTGGCGTCGAAACACCCGCTCTCGCGTGTGCCCACGAAGGCATCGATCAAACGATTGCGCATGTCGGCATCGCCTTCGAAGACCTTCATCCAGATGCTGAAGTAGCCGCAGAATCTGGCCGTTCTGGCAATCTGACGGCGCAGCGCCAGATTGTCGGGTGCGGCGTCGAGCTCCTGGCGACTGTCGCGGGCTTGAAGCCAGGCCTCCATTCTCTGTGACACACGGTCCAGAATGAGCATCCGTCCATTGGCATCCATCGCCGGCGAAACGCGCTTGTCCAGCCCGGTCAGTGCGAGACTGGCCTGCGCGATCCTGCGTAGATCCGAGGTCAATCCCGCTGCGGGTGCCACGGACCCATCCTCGGAATAATCAAAGGCGACAAAAGTATTGTCGCGATCCGGCAGCAGGATGTCTGCCAGCACCACGCGCTTCGCACCTTTGGTCGAATTGCAGTTGACGCAGCCGAGCAGAAGGTTGTCCCAGCGCCCGATCAGATCCGGCCTGCCGTGCGGGCCGTCCTTTGGCTGGAGATGCTCAACAGCCAGATTGGTGGGGATGCGACGCTCACAGAAGCTGCAGTAGTCGCCAGTTCTGGACAGCAAATCCGGAAACGCATCCCGATAATTCTGGTAATCCGTCGCTTGCGGGGAGGGGCCGCGCCGAACCGGACGCATGTCAGGCCCCGAGCCTCGCCGCGCGCTTCATTTCGAGGAAGGCCTGAAATGCCGGATTGTCGGCATAGGGTGCAAGATTGGAGGCCAGACGCTGTTTGTACTGCTCCAGCTTGGCTTCCGGCGCCAGGGCGGCCTCTTCCAGCGTTTCCAGATAGTCGCGGGCAACCTGTTTCATTTCGGCATATCTGGCGCTGACGCGGGTTTCCGGCACGCCCTGAATGCCCCGCGCAATCTCTTCGACCGACAGATCGGCCAGTTGCGCGGTGGGCACGCCCTGCAGCATCTGCAGCTCGTCGCCGGAGCGCAGCGACTGGATCAGGAAGGGCGAATGCGTGGTGCAGACGAACTGCAGGCGGGGAAAGGTGCTGCGCAGGTCTTCGATCAGATGGCGTTGCCAGATCGGATGCAGATGCAGATCCAGTTCATCGATCAGCACGATGCCCGGGGTTGTCGTCAGGGCATGTTCGTTCAAGTGCGGATTCAGCGTGGCGGCCTTCTGGGCGATGTCACCGACCAGCGCGAGCATGCAGCGTTGTCCGTCGCTGAGGTTCATGAAGGGCTGTCGATGTCCATCGGCGAAGGTAATGACCATTTCGCCCAGCTTGGCGTCGAAGTGGATCCCGGTTGCACCCTGCACATTGCGGACCAGTGCTTCGCGGACCGCGACGAATACCGCGGATTCCTTGCCGCTCCGCTGGAAACTCAGCCACGACTGCTGGGCGAACCAGCGCACCAGCGTGCCGACCGAGAGCCGTGGGTCGACGCTGTTGCGATAGCCGTCCAGTCGCGAGGTCGGCTCACCCTCCACGAACTGGCTGGCGTCGCTGACGGTGGCCTGCTCGCGCGGTACATCCCACAAGCGACCGGTGCCGTAATAGGAAATCAGCGGAAGCGTCTTCTTGAGCCCGGCCCGCACAAAGGCATCCGCCTCCTCGGCCAGAGCCTTGATCTGCCGGGCCTCGACATAAGTGGTGCGGCCGCCCGGACCGTTGAGGCTGCGGCGCCATTCGAGCGATTGATCCAGCACCTCGCCGCTGGCCTCCACGGTGCAGGGATATTGCCGCTCCCAATGCACGGCTGACTCCGATTCCGAGGCCAGCAGCCGCACATCCTCCGGGCGAATGTGGCGGCTGTCCTGCCCGCGCAGACCCAGAAACCAGCTGCCCGCGGCTACTGCCAAGGCATCCAGGACGGAGGTCTTCCCGCTGCCGTTTTCGCCCACCACCAGATTGAATTGGGGATGGAAGCGCAGTTCACGCTCGGCGAATCCCTTGAAATTGCTGACCCGCAGCGTATCAATGCGCATCGCGGGACTCGGCCAGCAGGTCGGCGATCTGCCAGATCAGATGGGCGAAGTGGTTGTGGTCAGCCATGACGCCTCCAGGGTTGCGCGCCGAGAGCGTATCGGAACGCCCCCGCACCTTGGCTGCCGGCTATCCTCCGCGGCCCGATCGTGACCCTTCGTGACCGCGTGCAGATTCCTCCCGCGACCCGCCACCTCGCCCTGCCTTCGCCCTTCCCGATGCGGCGCGGCGGTGAGCTGCATGGCGCCACGCTGGCCTACGAGACCTGGGGCGAGCTCTCCGCCGCCCGCGACAACGTGGTGGTGATCCTGACCGGCCTGTCGCCGTCGGCCCACGCCGCCAGCTCCCCCGAAGACCCGACGCCCGGCTGGTGGGAGCAGATCATCGGCCCCGGCAAGGCCATCGACACCCAGCGCTGGCATGTGATCTGTTTCAACTCGCTGGGCAGCTGCAAGGGTTCGACCGGCCCGGCCTCGATCAACCCGGTGACCGGAAGGGCCTACCGGCTGGATTTCCCGGACCTGTCGGTGGAGGACATCGCCGCCGCCGTCGGCGCCGCGCTGGATGCGCTGGGTATCGGCAAGGTTCGCGCGATGGTCGGGCCCTCGATGGGCGGCATGAGCATCCTCGCCTTCGTCGGGCTGTACCCCGGCCGCGCGCCGAACCTGCTGTCGGTGTCCTCGGCGGCGGCCTGCGATCCCTTCGCGATCGGCATCCGCAGCCTGCAGCGCGAGCTGATCTGGTCGGATCCGGGCTTTGCCGACGGCCAGTACGCCGATGGTCTCGAGGTGCTGACCGGCATGCGGCTGGCGCGCAAGCTGGGTGTGCTCAGCTACCGCGGCGCCGAAGAGTTCCGCTATCGCTTCGGCCGCCAGCGCGTTGCCACAGAGCGGCGCAAGCCCGGCCGCTTCGCCCCGGAGTTCGAGATCGAGCGCTATCTGGACGGCCACGCCGACCGGTTCTCGCCGAACTTCGACCCGGTCTGCTACCTGCAGCTGTCGCGGGCGATGGACTGGTTCGACTTCGCCGACTACGGCGACGGCGATCTGGTCGAGGCGGCGCGGCGTTCCGGCGTGCGCCATGCCGGCGTGATCGGGGTGACCACCGACATCCTGTTCCCGTTGTCGGCGCAGGAAGAACTGGCGCAGGCCTTCCGCGAGGCCGGCGCCAGCGTGCAGTTCGCCGCGCTGCCCTCGCCGCAGGCGCACGACGCCTTTCTGGTCGACATGGAGCGCTTCGCGCCGCAGATCGCCCGCTTCATGCGGGTCTGCCGCGGATGACGGCCGCGCCGGCCACGATCGACACCATCGCCGCGATCGCCACCCCGCGCGGTGCGGGCGGGATCGGCGTGATCCGGATCAGCGGCCCGGCCGCGCCGGCGATCGCCGCGACCTTCCTCGGCCGCGCGCCGACGCCGCGCCACGCGCATTACGCGGTGTTCCGCGACGCCGCCGGCGAGGCGCTGGACGAAGGGCTGCTCGTGTACTTCGCCGCGCCGAAGTCCTTCACCGGCGAGGACGTGGTCGAGCTGCAGGGCCACGGCAGCGACGCCGCGCTGGGCGCGCTGCTGCGTCGCTGCGGCGAACTCGGCGCGCGGCCGGCGCGGCCCGGCGAGTTCAGCGAGCGCGCCTACCTCAGCGGTCGCATCGACCTGACTCGCGCCGAGGCGATCGCGGATCTCATCAGCGCGCAGAGCGAGGCCGCCGCCCGCGCGGCGGTGAAGAGCCTGCAGGGCGCCTTCGCCGAGCGGGTGCAGACGCTGTTTACGCAGCTGGTCGAGCTGCGCGTCTGGATCGAGGCGGCGCTGGACTTTCCCGAGGAGGAGATCGACTTCCTCGCCGACCGCACCCTGCACGAGCGCGCCGCGAGGTTGCTGGATGCGCTGGACGCGACGCTGGCCGAGGCCAGCCGCGGCCGTCGGCTCAACGATGGGCTGGATCTGGTGCTGGCCGGCCGGCCGAATGCCGGCAAGTCCAGCCTGCTGAACGCGCTGGCCGGCTTCGAGGCCGCGATCGTCACGCCGATCGCCGGCACCACCCGCGACCTGCTGCGCGAGCGCATCCAGATCGACGGCCTGCCCTTGAACCTGACCGACAGCGCCGGCCTGCGCGAGGCCGCCGACCTGGTCGAAGCCGAAGGCATCCGCCGCGCCGAAGCCGCCATCGCCCGGGCCGACCACGTGCTGCTGCTGATCGACAGCAGCCAGCCGCCCGAGCCCGATCCGCCGCTGCCGCCCGGCGTGCCCGTCACGCGGGTCCACACCAAGATCGACCTGAGCGGCCTGCCGCCGCGTCTGGATGCCGAACGCGATGAAGTGTGGCTGTCGGCGAAGTCCGGCGCCGGCCTCGACCTGCTGCGCCGCCACCTGCTGGCGCTCGCCGGCTTCACCGGCGGCACGGCCGGCAGCTGGTCCGCCCGCCAGCGCCACGTGGACGCGCTGACCCGTACCCGCCGCGACCTCGACGCCGCGCTGCTGCACCTCGCCGACCGCCAGGGCGAACTCGCCGCCGAAGCGTTGAGGCTAGCTCAGGAGGCGCTGGCCGAAATCACCGGCCGGGTCAGCAGTGATGAGCTGCTGGGGCGGATTTTTGCGGGGTTCTGTATCGGGAAGTGAGGGCGGGACGCTGTCATGGCGATCCTGCAGATCTACATTTTTGTAGTAACATCTTTCGTATGATGACCAGATTCGAATGGGATCCGGCCAAGGCGGACCGCAACCTCCGGAAGCATCGCGTGAGCTTCGAGCTTGCGGCCCGCGTCTTCGCGGATCCCTTCGCGCTGTTCGAACAGGACCGCTTCGAGAACGGCGAATACCGCTGGCAGACCATTGGCCTTGTCGAGGGTTACCTGTTGCTGCTGGTAGCCCACACCGTCCGAGACGACGAGGACACCGAAGTCATCCGCATCATCTCGGCACGGCGCGCCGAACCGACAGAGAGGAATCGCTATGAACAAGACCGTTCGCTACGCGGTTGACCTGGGCAATCCGCCGCCGCTGACTGATGCGCAGCGGGCCGAAATCGCGGCGCTGGCCGCGATGCCGGATGAGTCGATCGACTTCAGCGACATCCCGCCGCTGGGTGACGCGTTCTGGAAGCAGGCCGTCCGCAATCCGTACTACAAGCCCACCAAGACCTCCACGACGGTACGGGTGGATTCGGATGTGCTGGCGTGGCTGAAGAGTCAAGGCAAGGGCTACCAGACCCGGATCAACGCCATCCTGCGCGAGGCCATGCTGCGTTCACTGCACGACAAGGCTTGACGACAGCCGTTGGCCCCGATGCGGCCGGCAGCAATGCGGCCGTCGGCCTGCGGGTTGCAGCAGCCCGCCCCTCAATACCCCCGCGCCCGATCCACCGCCGCCGGAATCTCGCCGGTGTCGAGATAGCGGCGCAGATTCGCCGCGGCGATCGGGGCGGCGCTGGATTTCGGGGTCGGGGCGCTGACGTGCGGGGTGACGGTGACGCGGGGGTGGCGCCAGTACGGGTGCGCGGGCGGCAGCGGCTCGGTGGCGAAGACGTCGAGCACGGCGTGGTCGAGGTGGCCCGCGTCCAGCGCGACGAGCAGGGCGTCGTCGTCGATCAGCGCGCCGCGGGCGAAGTTGATCAGGCTGGCGCCGGTGGGCAGTTGCGCCAGTCGGCGGGCGTCGATCAGGCCGCGAGTGTCGTCGGTCAGCGGCAGCAGCAGCACCAGCACGTCGGTGTCCGGCAGCAGCGCGTCGAGCCCGGCGTCGCCGTACTCGCAGGGCACGGGCGGTGCCCCTGCCGGCGCGCGCCGGTAGCCGCGTACCGGGAAACCCTGCTGCACGAGCCGCCGCGCGGCGGCCGTGCCCATGTCGCCGAGACCGAGGATCGTGACGCGGCGTTCGGTGGCAGGGCGCAGCGGTCGCGGCCGCCATTCGGCGCGGGCCTGCTGGGCGAGGTACTGCGGCAGCTCGCGATGCAGGTACAGCGTCCAGGTCAGCACCGCCTCAGCCATGGTCTCGATCATCTGCGGATCGCGCATCCGCACGATCGGGACGGCCACGGGCACCCGCGGCAGCAGGCTGTCGACCCCGGCCCACAGGCTCTGCACCCAGCGCAGACCGGGCAGGCCGGCGAGTGCCGCCGGGTCCGGATTGGCGACCAGCGCGACCTCGACGCGGGCGCGCTGCTCGGCGGAAAGCTCGGCGACGTCGACGATCGGCAGCTGCGGATCGGCGGCGGACAGCGCATCGCGCCAGGCACGGGCGTCAGCGGACGGCAGTTGGTGGCAGAAGGCGATGGGCGGCATCGGGCTCGGCGGTTGCAGGCAGGGGACGCAGCACGGTAGCCGATGCCGTCGGTTGCCTGATGCGGACGCACATCGAGGGCCGCAGCGGTGGCCCCGCGATCGGGCGGTCCCGCCGTCGCGCAGCATCTGCATCGCTTTTTTCCGGAACGGGTCGACGGTCACAGCGTTGCTTTCCATTACGCTTTCGCTCCCTTCGACAATCAACGAGCTGACCATGCGCCTTCTGACGCTTTCGGCCCTGGCGCTGAGCCTGAGCTTTGCCAGCGCCCCCGCGGCCGCACAGACCGTGCTGGCCTTGAACAACAGCAATGCCCTGCTGCGCTTCTCGGCGCAGGCGCCGGGTGCGGCGCTCGCCACAGTCCCGGTGACCGGCCTCAATGCCGGCGACAGCCTGGTCGGGATCGACGTGCGGCCGGCGACCGGCGCGCTGTTCGGGCTCGGCAGTTCCGGGCGCCTGTACACGATCAATCCGGCCACCGGCGTGGCCACGCCGGGTCCGCAGGTCAGCGTGGCGCTGAGCGGCACCAGCTTCGGAATCGACTTCAATCCGGTGCCCGACCGCCTGCGGGTGATCAGCAACACCGGCCAGAACCTGCGCATCAACGTCGCCGACGGTGTCGCGATTACCGACGGGGCGATCAATCCGGCCGGCTTCGCCGTCACCGGCGCCGGCTACATCAACAACGTTGCCGGCACCGCGACCACCCAGCTGTTCAACATCGACCTGACCGGGTCGCGGCTGACCACGCAGAACCCGCCGAACGACGGCACCCAGGTGGCGGTCGGCCCGCTCGGCGTCGCGCTCGACGCCGGCAGCGAGGCCGGTTTCGACGTGCGCACCGTGGCCGGCGTCAATTCGGCCTTCGCCGCGCTGCGGGTCGGCGGCACCACCGGCTTCTACAGCGTCAACACCACCACCGGCGCGGCGACGCTGGTCGGCCCGATCGCCGGCAATCCGGTGGTGCGCGGCATGACGCTGGTCAACGACAGCGTGCTGCCGGCGCCGCCGACCACCGCGGTCGGCATCGGTCTGACCACGGCCAACACGCTGGTCCGCTTCGCGCTGGCCACGCCCGGCACGATCCTCGGCAGCACCCCGGTGACCGGGCTGGTCGCTGGCGAGACGCTGCTCGGCATCGATGTGCGTCCGGCCAGCGGTCAGCTGTTCGGTCTGAGCAACGCCGGCCGCGTCTACACCATCAACCCGGTCAGCGGCGCGGCGACGCTGCGCTCGACGCTCAATGTCGCGCTCAGCGCCACCAGCGTCGGCATGGACTTCAACCCGGTGCCGGACCGCCTGCGAGTGATCACCGACACCGGACAGAACCTGCGCATCAACGTCGATGACGGCGTCACCGCGGTCGACGGCGCGGTCAACCCGGCCGGCTTCCAGGTCGCCGGTGCGGCCTACCTCAACGCGGTGGCCGGCGCGACCACCACCAACCTGCTGAATCTGGACGTGACCGGCAGCCGCCTGACCCTGCAGAGCCCGCCGAACAACGGCACGCAGGTGGCGCTGGGCGCGCTCGGCGTGACGATCGGGACCGCCAGCGGCTTCGACGTGCTGAGCACCGCCGGCACCGACGCCGCTTACGCCGTGCTCAACGTGGGCGGCACCACCGGCCTGTATCGCGTCGATGTCAGCAGTGGCGCGACCACGCTGGTCGGCGCGGTCGGCGGCAACCCGACGCTGGTCGGCCTCGCGCTGCTGCCGACGGACGTGGCCGGCCCCAGCACCTCGACCGCCGTGCCGGCGAATTCGCCGTGGTCACTGCTGTTGCTGGGCGGTCTGCTCCTCGGCACGACGCTGCTGCTGCGTCGCCGCTGAAGCAACTGCGCCGCCGCTCAGACCGCGAGGTCGTGAGCGGCGGCGCGCTGCAAGGCTTGCAGGCAAGCCAGTGCCGCCGGGCCCCGCTCGGCCGGCACGAACAGATGGTCGTGGCAGACCCCGGCCATCACGTTGCAGGCGATCCCCTCCTCGGCCAGGGCCGTTGCGAAAGCAGCCGTCAGGCCGATTCCCTCCAGCTCGGAGGGCACCGTCAGCGTGATCCACGCCGCCCGGAAGCGCACCGTCAATCCGGCGGCCTGCGCAGTCTGCTCGGGCAGGATCAGCGTCCAACCCTCCGCCTCGCGAAAGGTCGCCAGCGGCTGCAGCGGAGACGGGTCGGCATCGGCCGGTAATTGCGCATAGACCCAGACACCCGCTTGCCATTCGGGGTGCAGGTTGGCGAGGAGGTGGTTCAGCGGAGTGGGCATCGGTGCGCGCTCGGCGAGGTCGATCGCCGACGATACGCCCGACCTGCGGCGGGCGGCTGAGCCGCGTATCGTCGTCCGACCAGCACTGGACGGAGTCCGACATGCATCAGGAGATCCTCGATTTCTGGTTTGCGGAGATCGAGCCCCGAAACTGGTTTGCGGTCGACCCGGCCTTCGACGCGACGATCCGGGCCCGGTTCGGGGACTTGCTGCAGCAGGCGGCGGCCGCGGAACTGCACGGGTGGCGCGCCAGCGCCGACGGGCGACTGGCCGAGGTCCTCGTGCTCGATCAGTTCTCGCGCAACATCCACCGCGGAACACCGGCGGCCTTTGCGCAGGACCCGATGGCCCTGGTGTTGGCGCAGGAGGCGGTCGCGGCGGGCGCGCTGGCCGCGTTGAATCCGGTGCAGCGCGGTTTTCTGCTGCTGCCCTACATGCACAGCGAGTCGCGGCATATCCACGGGCTCGCCGAAGCGCTCTATGGCCGCCACGCGCCGCCCGAGAATCTGGCCTTCGAGCTGCGCCACAAGGCCATCATCGATCGATTCGGCCGGTATCCGCATCGAAACGCGATCCTCGGCCGGGTGTCGACCCCCGAGGAACTCGACTTCCTCGCCCAGCCCGGATCGAGCTTCTGAGCGGGCGATCTTCCGCGCCGGCGTGCGCGCTCGGCGGCTTTGCGCCACCCTCGGCAGCCCTGCCGAACCCGGAGCCCCGCGCCGTGCATCCCGCCACCGCCGCCCTGAAGTCCCGTCTGCGTCTGCCGGTGATCGCCGCGCCGATGTTCATCGTCTCGAACCCGAAGCTGGTCATCGCGCAGTGCTGCGCCGGGATCATCGGCAGCTTTCCGACCCTGAATGCGCGGCCGAAGGCGATGCTGGACGAGTGGCTGTGCGAGATCCGCGAGGCGCTGGCGGCGTGGGATCGGGACCATCCGGACACGCCGGCCGCGCCCTTCGCGGTCAACCAGATCGTCCACAAGTCCAACGACCGGCTGGAACACGACCTCGAACTGACCGTCAAGCACAAGGTGCCGCTAGTGATCACCTCGCTCGGCGCGCGCGCCGATGTCAACGCCGCGGTGCACAGCTACGGCGGCGTCGTGCTGCATGACGTGATCAACCAGACCTTCGCGAAGAAGGCGGTCGAGAAGGGTGCCGACGGCCTGATCCTGGTCGCCGCCGGTGCCGGTGGCCATGCCGGCAAGCAGTCGCCCTTCGCGCTGGTGCAGGAGACCCGCCGCTGGTTCGAAGGCCCGATCGCGCTGTCCGGCTCGATCGCCACCGGCGCCGCCGTGCTCGCCGCCGAGGCGATGGGCGCGGACTTCGGCTACATCGGCTCGCCCTTCATCGCCACCGCCGAGGCCAACGCCAGCACCGAGTACCAGCAGGCGATCGTCGAGGCCAGCGCCGAGGACATCGTCTACACCAACTATTTCAGCGGCATCCACGGCAACTACCTGAAGTCTTCGGTGCGCGCCTCGGGCATGGACCCGGACGCGCTGCCGGAAGCCGACCCGTCGAAGATGGACTTCGGCAGCGGCGGTGCGACCAGCGCGAAGGTCTGGAAGGACATCTGGGGCTGCGGTCAGGGCATCGGCGTGATCGAGTCGGTGCAGCCCACCGCCGAGTACGTCGCCCGGCTGCGCGCCGAGTACGCCGCCGCCCGCGCCCGCCTCGGGCTGGCGCATGGCTGAGGCGCTGCAAAGCCTCACCGTCCGCTGCGGGCCAGCCGCGCGGGCGCGGATCCTGCGCGATGGCCTGACCCCGGATGCACTCGCCGGCATCGTTGGTGCCGCTGGCGGCCCGAAGGGCCTGGGGCTGGCGCCGCTGGACCGCTGGCTGTTCGGCGAATGGTTGCCGCAACGCAGCGCCGGCAACCCGCTGCCGCTGATCGGCTCCTCGGTGGGCGCGGTGCGGATGGTGGCCGGCGCGCAGGCCGATCCGCTGGCCGCGATCGAGCGCTTCGTCGAGGGCTATATCGGCCAGGACTTTCCGGCGAAGCCGACGCCGGCCGAGGTCACTGCGGTGTTCCGCGGCACGCTGCGCTCGGTGATCGGGGAGGCCGCCACGGCGATCTGCAACCAGCCGCGCTACGCGCTGTGCCTCTTGGCCTCGCGGGTGATGCCCGCCGCCGGGCGCGAGCCTTCGAAGCTCGCCTATGCGCTGGCCGCTGCCGCCAACCTCGGTGGCCGCGCCCGGCTGGCGCGCTGGTTCCGCCGCACCGCCTTCGAGTCGCGGCCGGTGCTGCCTGACATCGCGGACGCCTTCGGGCTGGAGCGCGTGTCGCTGACGCCGGCGATTCTCGAGAACGCGATGCTGGCCTCGGGCACGCTGCCCTCGATCATGACGCCGGTGGCCGATGTGCCCGGCGCGGCGCCCGGCACCTTCGTCGACGGCGGCATCGTCGACTACCACCCGGTGCTGCCGCTCGCCGACTGGCCCGGCGTGATCCTGTACCCGCACTTCCGCGGCGACCTGCTGCCCGGCTGGTTCGACAAGTGGCCGGGTCACCGCGCCCGGGATCCGGGGCGTCATGCCGGGCTGGAAAACGTGCTGCTGATCGCGCCCAGTCCGGCGCTGCTGGCTCGGCTGCCGAACCGCAAACTGCCGGATCGTCAGGACTTCTACGCCTACGGCGAGGACCACGACCGCCGTCGGCGCGACTGGCGCACCGCGGTGACCGAGTGCGCGGCGATGGCCGAGGACTGCGCGCGACTGGTGGCCGATCCGGGGCGCTGGCTGCGCTGATTCGCCGCGCTCGTGGTGGCGGCGTGACGGTTGCCGATTCCGCGAGCGCGCCCGGATACTCGGCGGCCGCCGCGACGGCAGCCGTCGCGGCGCTCTCGCGCACCGCGCGCCACCGGAACGAAGCACCGTGGATTTCGACATTCGCACCGTCCAGTTCGAGCTGGCGCGTTTTCCCTTCGATCGCTGGCTGCTGGACCAGTTGCAGGCCGCTGGCCACCGTGTCGAGACGCTGGACCGCTGGCACGAGGTCGTGCCAGTCGAGGCTACGGCAGCGCTCACCAAGCAGCTGATCCGCGCCACCGAGTCGCCGGCCTTCCGCGAGATCTATTTCGCGTTCGTGCGCGAGGTGCTGCAGCCGCTGGCCGGCGTCGAGATCGCCCCGCAGCGCTATCCGAACGTCCGCGCGCATCTGCCGGATCGGCCGGAAATGTGCATTCCCTTCCATACCGACGGCTGGTACGGCCACGGCCCGGACGAGATCAATGTCTGGCTGCCGCTGACGAAAGCCGAGGCCACCAGCAGCCTGGCACTGATCCCGCATGCGCGCTCGCAGGCGCTGATTGCCGAGGCCAAGGCCCGGCGGATGCGGCTGTCGGAGATGGAATCGCTGTTCGGCCCCGAGGCTGCCGCGGTCAGCGTCATGCCCGGCGACGTGGTGCTGTTCACGCCGGCGCATCTGCATGGCAACACCACCAACCGTACCGGCCGAACCCGGGTGTCCTTCGACTTCCGCGTCGCGGTCAAGGGCGGCCGGATCAACAAGAAGCGGGTCGGCGGCTATTTCGTGCTGTTGCCGGAGGCCGCATGAGTACCAGCGTCATTTCCTACGTCAACAACACGACGGCCTACACGCGCGGCATCCCGATCCACCTGCAGCGGATGATGATGGCGCAGTACGCCGTCGAGGCCGATCTGAAGGTGCGCTTCGAGCAGCTGGAAATCGAAGTCATGACCCACCTGCCGACGCTGCTGCATGTGCTGGAGGTGGACCGGCCGGCGGCGGTGCTGATGTTCAGCCTGTACGCGATGCCGGAAGACGCCGACGAGCGCGCGACGCTGTGGGACGCCGCCCTGGCGAATGGCGTGGTGCTGCACTTCGCCAACGAGGCGGAAACCGTGCGCGCGGTCGCCGACCGCGACCGGATCGAACGCATCCTGGCCTTCAGTCGCTGACGTGACTCAACGGGAGAGCCCGCCAGTGCTCGAAAAGTCTGATCGAATCAGGAGCTTGATGGTGCTGCAAAGCGGTCAACTGCGGTTGCCAGGGTGAAACACTACGCCTCGATCTGCGATTGGCTGCCGCCGGAGTTCGGTGCAGTCGGTCAATACGCGCTGTTGTTCGCCCGCGAACATGCCGAAGCCGGTGGCGAAGTCACGCTGGTGGGCCTGTCGTCCACGGCTGACAGCGAGACCGTCGAGCGCTTCCCGAGCGGCGGCCTGCTGCGGATCCGCCGCGTGCGGGCGCCGCACTACGAGAAATCGCGGCTCCTCCAGCGCGCATGGTGGACGCTGAAGGTCAACCTGAAGCTCCTGTGGCGCGCCCACGATGCGATGCGCCGCGCCGACGAGGTGCTGTTCACCGGCTCGCCGCCGTTCTTCCTGCACTTCATCGCGCCGCTGAACCTGCTGCTGCGCCAGCCGCTGGTCTACCGCATCACCGACTTCCACCCGGAATGCCTGATGGCCGAGTTCGAGCGCGTGCCGCTGGGCCTGAATCTGCTGCATCGCTACACGCTGTTCTGGCGCCGGCGCATTCCGCGCTTCGAAGCCCTCGGCGAAGACCAGATCGCCCGGCTCGCCGAGTGCGGCATCGACCCGTCACGCGTCACCCTGAAGCGCGATCCCTCGCCAGTCACGATTCCGCCGGGCACGCCGCCGCTGCCACTGCCCGAGCCGCTGGTCGGCAAGGTCGTGCTGCTCTACTCCGGCAACTTCGGCGTCGCCCACGATCACCTGACCGTGGTCGAGGCCTACCGACGGCACCATCGCGAGGGCTCCGGCCGCGTGCACCTGTGGCTCAACGCGGTCGGCGCCAAAGCCGACCTGATCGAGCAGGCGCTGAAATCCGAGGGCCTGCCGGTGCATCGCAGCCGCCCGGTGCCGATCGAGCAACTGCCGCAGCTGCTGGTCACCCCGCACGCCCACCTGATCTCGCTGCGCGACGGCTTCGTCGGCTACGTGCTGCCGAGCAAGGTCTACGGCTGCGTGGCCTCGGCCAAGCCGGTGGTCTACATCGGCAGTCGCAAGAGCGACGTCGACCTGGTCTGCCGCCAGGGCCTGCCCGCCGGCGATTACTTCCAGGCCGACAGCGGGGACGTCGACGGAGCCTTCCGCGCGCTGGAGGCGCTGGGTCAGCGCGCGGGTTGAGCGAGGGCCCGTCGCGTCCGACCTCGCGCTGGCCGCCGCGGCCGCCTCGGCACCAAGCAGGCAACCAACACCGACGGCGTCACGGTGCGCCACGCCTGGGTGGGCTGGAACCCGTGGCTGGTCGGCGTTACCGGCGCGCTCGAGCCGCCCCCGGTTCTCCGGCGTCAGGAGCACGATCGCCCGTTGCCGACGCCGGCTAACTTTTTCGTCCGCGTCGCCGTCCAATCCGGTCATGACGCCCTTTTCCCGCCCCTTCGACGTCGAGCGCCTCGCGGCGCTGATCACCGCGCGCAGCGCCCGCTGGTATCGCGCCTGTCTGCGCATCACCGGCCGACCGGCGCTGGCCGAGGAGGCGGTGCAGGAAGCGCTGCTGAAAGCCTGGCGGCATCGCGAGAGCTTCCGCGGTGACGCCGAGGTCGACACCTGGGTGCACCGGATCGCGGTCCACGCGGCGATCGACCTGATGCGGCGCGAGCCGGATGTCGTGCTTGCGGACGCGCCGGACACCGGCTCGCCCGGCGGGGAACGCGCCCATCAGCTCGGCCACGATCTGAGTGCGGCCCTGCAGGCACTGAGCGCGCTGGAGCGCACCGTCTTCGTGCTGAAGCATCACGAGCAATGGTCGCTGGCCGAAATCGCCGAGCAGCTGGGCTGCAGCGTGGACAGCGTCAAACAGGGGCTGTTTCGCGGGGTGCGCAAGCTGCGCACGGCACTGGCCGACTGGCGAGGTGACGAATGATCGACGACGACGAATTGCTGCTGTATCGGCTGGGCGAGCACCCGGACCTGGCGCGAATCCGCGCTGCGCTGGCGGCGGACCCCGAACTGGCCGCGCGCGATCGGGCGCTGGCCGCGGACCTGGCCCAGCTGGGCGACTGGACGCCGCCCGGCCCGGACGCCGCGCAGCAGGCGCGCTGGCAGGCGGCGGTGGCCGTTGCCGCCGAGGCCGGCTTCCGCGACGTATCGGACTCCCGCGCGGCGGCGGCTCGGCAGCGCGCGCGGCGACGCCGGCCGTGGGCACTGGCGCTGGCCGCGTCGCTGTTGCTGGCGCTGAGCTTCCAGCTCGGCCGACAGACCGCGTCCATTCCCACGCCCATGCTGGCCACCGCGCCGGTGCCTGCGCCCGCCGGGGCCGACACGCGCAGCGCCTGGTCGCATCTGGCCGCCACCCGGACCGCGCTCGCCGAGCTGCCCGCGGCCTCGGATCGGGCGGCGCGGGTCGCCGCGCTGATCGCTCACAACCGGCTGCAGGTGGAGGCCGCCGAACGCGCCGGAGATCCGGAACTGGCGCGGGTGCTGCGCGCCTTCGAGCCGGTGCTGCAACAGCTGGCACGCACCGCGCCCGAGGCCGACGCCGGCGTGCGCGCGCAGCTCGACTTCGAGGCGCGCGCCTTGCAAACCAAACTGCGCGCCACGCCGTCCAACTCTCTGCAGCGCCTGTGAGCGCGTGAACCGGAGAATGTCCATGAAAGCCCAGATCCATGCCCTGAGCCTGGCCCTTGCCGCCGGACTGGCAATCGCCCAGTCACCGACAGAGCCGCCGCCCGCCCGTGCGATGGATGCGCAAGTGCAGGCCGACACCGCGCGCCAGCACGCCGAACTCGCCGCCGCCGAGGCGCGCGAGAATCGGCGCCTCGCCGCACAGGACGCCGAGCGCAACGCGGCACTCCAGGCCCTGTCACGCGAACCCACCGAGGCGGAGGCCCTGGCGATCGCCGCGCTGGAGGGCCTGATGGCGGCGCCGCCGGAACGCTCGCTGCCGCTGTTGAAGCGGGTGCTCGGCGGCCCGAAGTCGGAGCTGGTCAAGGCCCGCGCGCTGTTCGTGCTGAGCCAGGTCGACAGCCCCGAGAGCGAGACGATCCTGCTCGACGTGGTGCGCAAGGGTCCGCCGGCGCTGCGCGGCGAGGCGATCCGGATGATCGGGATCAGTGGCCGACCCGCCGCGATCGAATCGCTGAAGTCGATCTACACGGCCGAGCCGGCGCTGCGTCAGGACGTGATCGGCGCGCTGATGATCGCCGGCCGCAAGGACGTGCTGCTGGCGCTCGCCCAGCGCGCCGAGGGCGAGGAACTGACCGCGCTGACCCAGACGCTGGGCGCGATCGGCGCGGTCGCGGAGCTGCGCACGCTCGGCAAGTCCGGCAAGGGCTCGGCCGATCTGGCCCGCGCCTATGCGATCGCCGGGGATCTGGCCAGCCTGGAGGCGCTGGCCGGCAGTGCCGAGGATCCGGCCCTGCGACTGGAAGCCATCCGCAGCCTCGGCATGATCGACCGGCCGGAGGCGCGCGCCGCGCTCGGCCGCCTGTATCGGGAGCGCCGCGATCCGGCGACGCGGGAGGCGGTCCTGCAGGGACTGATGATCGCCGGCGACGAGGCGGTGCTGCTGGCGCTGTATCGCGCCGCCGAGGCGCCCGAGGACCAGCGGCAGATCCTGCGGGTCCTGACGATGCTCGGCGGCGACGCCGCCATGAAGGCCATCGAGGCCGCCCTGCAGGCGGAGGCGCCGTGAGGCGCGGACTGCACGGCCTCATCGGGGTGCTGCTCAGCGCTTCCGCGCTGCTCCCGGCCGGCGGTGTCGCGGCGGGCTGGTCGAGCTGGGAGACCACGCCGCCGGCCGGCACCCGACGCTGGTGCTGCGGATCGGGCCCGGACGGCTCATGGCGGGCCCGCGGCTGCGAGCTGCGCACCGGCGCATCGCGCACGGGCGTGCATGCCCGCATCGACGTCGACGGGAACGGCCCGGTGCGGGTGTACGTGCGCCACGACGGCGCCCGGCTGCGCGACGTCGAGGTTTACGCGGCGGACTGCCCGGTGCGCAGCACGGCGGCGATTACCGATCGCGGAACGCTGCCAGTGGCGCAGAGCCTCGCGCAGATCGTCGAGGCCGATCTGGATCACGAGCGGCTGTATCCGGCCCTCGCTGCACACGGCCTGCCGGCCGCCCCGGTCCTGCGCGAGCGAGCCGAGCAGGCGACCGGCGAGGCCGGCGAGCAGGCCTGGTTCTGGTACGCCATCGTCGCGCCCCCGGAAGCCGAGGCCGTCCTTCAGACCGCCCTCCGCCGCAGCAAGGCAGAACCGGACCCGCTGATCATCGCCCTCGCGCAGCTGCCGACGCCGCGCAGCACCCGGGCCCTGCTGGCCGTGCTCCGCGACCCGCAGCACAGCCTCGCAGCCCGCAAGCAGACGCTGTTCTGGCTGGGCCAGAGCGAGGACCCGGACGCGCATCGGGCGGTTGCCGACCTGCTCGATTGAGCCGGCCGCGGCGCTCAGCGGGCCAGCTCGACCGTCAGCCGACCGGCGTCCCACTCGCGCCGGATCCGCCGCAGGAAGTCGCCCTCGATGCGGCCCTGGTGCGCTTCCAGCGTCGCCGACATCGCGGTGGCAATGCGCTCGATAACTGCTTCCGGTCGCATCACATGACAATGATCCACGCCGAATCTCAGCAGCTGCTGGCGGCTCGGGTAGCGTCTGGACTTGTTGAGCTTCAGCGCCAGCGTCCGGTCTACCAGCGTGCGTTCCTGCGCAGAATCCCGTTCGGCGTAAATCGTGGTCGTGACCACGTCATACAACGGGGCCAGCGTCGGTGAAGTGGCGGCGGTCGGGTGCTCGTAGAGCAGGCCGAAATTCTTCAAATGTGCATCACCATTGCGAACCATGACGCACAGTGCAAGATACTCGAAGAATCGTTGACTGCTGCGAATCGCCTCGCCGTCCCGGCAATAGGCGCGGATCACGCGGACGATATTCTCGTAGCTGCCTTCATATTTGTAACCACCGTACGAGTCCGGCTGCTTGTTCATCAGCACCGTCATGTCCTCGAAGCCCAGCCGCTGGCCATTCTGCAGATCGAAGCGAGCCATCACGAACAAGCCGCCATCATCGGAAAGCCAGAACGGCGGCACCTCAAGGCCCGCACGCCGTGCCGCGTCCATGCAGAGAAACTCGTTCTGCGTCAGCCCGGGGAATTCCGGACCGCCCGATTTGACGATCAAGTCCGCATGCGTCAGGGTGGTCTTGCTGGCGGGCTGGTCTCCATCAGGAATCAGGACCTTGGGCTGGACTCCGGAAATTCCGGATTCGAAGTACACCTCGACCAGAAAATCGAACAGAGCCTGCGTAGGCTCGCGTTTCAACAAGGCTGCCAGACCGATCTGTGCCCGTGGCGGTGGCCGTTGCTCGCCCGGTGGTACATAGCTCAGCCGACCGATCTGGTTGTTTCCGACGATAGCCAGCAAGCGCATGTCGTCGACGTGTTCATGCCTGGCCATGCGCTCGATGATCTGTCGGTAAAGCCAGCCTTCCGGCCGATTCATCGCGAAGGGCGCGAGCAGGGTGCTGGACGCGTAACTCTCGGCGCGCATCGGCATGGTGAGCGAGACTTCCCGGTCCCGTGCGGCACTGTGGTAATTGAACGCGTAGCGCGATTCTTTCGTCAGCAGGCCGGCGTCGCCCTGCGGGGTGCCGACCTGCAACTGCTTAATCTTCATCCAGCAGCTCCTGCAAGCGCTCCAGTTCGAGCCGTGAATCGACGATGGTCAGGCCCTTGTCCAGCGCCGCCAGCACCGCAAACACCACCTGCAGTCCGACGTTCCGGCCGGCTTCGAGATCGGCAACGGTCTGGCGCCGGCAGCCAACCTGGTCGGCCACCCACTGCAGACTGCGGCCCCGCGCCCGACGCTCTGCGCGCAGGGCTGCGCCGAGGTCGCTGGCTGTGAAGTTGGCTTTCGGCATGTTCGGCTAAACGCACATTTCGAGCTCAATTGGCCACAATGTGCGCTTCAGCGCACCAGGCGTCAACCCGGATCTGGCTTCAACTCCACCGACCGACGCCCCGCCAGCCAGCCATGCGGGTCGCGGCTGACCTGCCGGGCCAGGCGCTCCAGCACCGGGCGACCTTCGGCGGCGTAGCGGGCGGTGGTGTCGGCATCGAGGCGCACCGCCACCTCGAAAATGCCGACGGTCCCGCAGACCACCAGCAGCTCCAGCGCGCCATCGTCGTGGCGGTACAAGGTCCACGCCCACGGGCTCTGCTCGATTTCCTGCATCACGGACCTCCGGTGGGTTTCAGGCGTCGCGGTCCATCCTGCCCCAGCCTCAGATCGCGTGCCGGTGCGCACGCTCGTAGAGGCTGGCGGGCATCGGCGTCAGCAGCTGCCAGACGATGTTGATCGGCCGGTCGCCCTCGTGGCGCAGGTAGCGCAGCGGGCCGAGGTAGCAGAAGGGTGCGGTCAGGCCGTCGGGCTGCTTGGCGGCGTGGCGGACGAACAGCAGCGGTGTGTAGCCCTGCTTGGTGTGGTTGAGATAGCGCTGGCCGACCGGGGTGTCGACGCCGGTGGCGTTCGGTGTCTGCCAGTGGAAGCGGTCGGCCGCCAGCGCATAGTCGTGGTACATCGTGGTCGGCGAGAAGCGCTGCGGGTCCTTGTCCAGCGTGACGAAGAAGACGTCGGCGTGGCGCTCCTTCAGCTGGATCACGCCGTTGTTCGAGAAGCCCACCGTCTCGAAGCGCCACAGGCCGAGCGCGATCAGGATCTGCTCGCGGGTGTAGTGCGCATGCAGCCGCAGCGCGCCGCTCAGGTGCGGGAAGCGGCGCCCGGGGCCGCGGTGCAAGCCGGCCAACCGCCAGTCGATCAGGTCGACAAGGTCGGTCCGCCAGGCTGCATGCGCGCGCAGCGTGTCGGCAGCGTCCAGCAGACCGGTCCGCGGCGACCCGACCAGCAGCGTCAGCCCCAGCGCCGCTCGCTCCGGATCGGCCAGCGGCGCGCCGACCGGAGCCTGCAGCAGCTCGGCCAGCGCCTCGAGCAGCGCCGGATCGTCGGACTGCGCCAAGTGCCGCAAGCCGCGCGCAAAGGTCTTGCCTGCCGGGCCGGCCGCCGCCGCGTCCAGCCCCAGCAGCGCCGAGGGCGGCCCCTTCTGCAACAGCAGATCCGGCGTGTCCCACAGCAGCCGGTCCAGCATCTCCGCCAGCGTCGGCCGCCGGTCCAGCTCGGCCATCAGTCCGCGCAGCCGCTGTTCCAGCTGCGAGGTCCGCAGCCCGAGCTGCCCGCGAATCTGCGCCAGCACGCGTTGCCGCGCGATCGGCGTCAGCCGGATCAGGCAGCCGGCCGGCAGCCACGGAAAGCCCGCCTCGATCTGCTGATCCACCCGCAGGTCGCGCCGCGCCGACAGCGCCGCGTAGCGCTCGGTCATCCGGAACTCCGGCCGCTGCGGCGCGATGAAGTCCAGCACCGTCAGCTGCGCCTTGTCCGGATGCAGCCGCAGCCCGCGGCCCAGCTGCTGCAGATACACGGTCAGGCTCTCGGTCGGCCGCAGCAGCAGGATCGTGTCGACCTCGGGAATGTCGACGCCCTCGTTGTAGAGGTCCACGCTGAAGATCACCGTCAGCCGGCGGGCCACCAGATCGCGCTGCACCGCTGCGCGGCGCTCGGGGCGGCTCTCTGCGGTCAGCGCCTCGGCCGGCAGCCCGTGGCGACCGAAGTAGGCCGCCATGAACTCGGCGTGCGCCTGGCTGACGCAGAAAGCCAGCGCCCGCGCCGTCCTCGGGTCCGCCACGTGGTCCAGAAACTGGCGCAGCACCCAGCGCGCCCGCACCTCGTTGTGGCCGTAGACCCGCTCCAGCTCGCCGGCCGCATAGCCGCCGCGCTGCCAGCGCAGCCCCGACAGGTCGATGCCCTCGGCGTCCTCGATGCCGAAGTAATGGAACGGCGCCAGCAGCCGCGCCTCCACCGCGTCCGGCAGCCGCAGCTCGTGGCTGTAGCCGCCGCCGAAGTCCGGGCGGATGTCGCTGCCATCCATCCGCTCCGGCGTCGCGGTCAGGCCCAGCAGCGTCTGCGGCCGCACATGCCCGAGGATCCGCTGATAGCTGTCGGCGCTGCCGTGATGCGCCTCGTCGATCACCACGTAGTCGAAATGCGCGGGATCCAGCCGGACCAGGCCGCGGGACTGCCAGCTCTGCACCGAGCAGAACAGATGATCACCGTGGGCGATTTCCGCACCACCGACCACCAGCTCGCCGAAATCGCGCTCGCGCAGCACCTCGGCAAAACTGCGCCGCGCCTGCTTCAGGATCTCCTCGCGGTGGGCGATGAACAGCAACCGCAGCCGGCGCCCGGCCGCACGGCACTGCTCGCGGTAATCGAAGGCGGCCAGCAGCGTCTTGCCGGTGCCGGTCGCGGCCACCACCAGATGCTGCCGGCGGCCCGCCGCGCGCTCCTCGGCCAGCGCCTCCAGAATCTGCTGCTGGAAGGCGTACGGCTTCAGGTCGAAATAGCCGAGCGGCGGCGCCTCCGCCTCGCGCTCCCCGCGCTCCGCCCGCACCGCGGCGATAAAGCGCGGCAGCTCCGCCCGCGTCAGCGGCTCGAATTCGGCCGGGTCCTCCCAGTGCAGCGCGAAGCCGGCCGCCAGCTGCCGCCACAGGTGCGGAAGCTCGTGCTGGCTGACCCGCGCCGTCCACTCCAGCCCCTCGTCCAGCGCCACCCGCGACACATTCGCCGAGCCCACGTAGGCCGTGCCGAAGCCGGTGCGGCGATGGAACAGATAGGCCTTGGCGTGCAGCCGGGTCCGGTGCGTGTCGAAGCTCACCCGCACCTCGGTGTTCGGCAGCCCGAGCAGGAAGTCCAGCGCCGCCGGATCGGTCGCGCCCAGATAGGACGTCGTCGCCACCCGCAAGCGCGCGCCGCCCTCCGCCGCCGGCTGCGCGGTAAAGCGCTGCAGCACCTCGCGCAGCGGCCGAATCCCGCTGAACTTGATGAAGGAGACCAGCCAGTCCGCCCGATCCGCCGACGCCAGCTCCTTCTCCAGCTGGCTCAGCAAGCTCGGACTGTGCCGCGACCCGGTCAGCAGCGCCGACAAGGACAGCGGCACATCCGGCCGCGGCGTGTCCGCCACCTGCAAAGCCGCCCGCGCCTCCGGCAGCACCTCGGTCAGCAGCGTCAGCGGCCGGGTCGGCAGCTCGTCGACCAGCCCGGCCAGGGGTGGCCCGGCGACAGCCAGACTCTGGCCCAACACCGCCAACGCCTGCTCGCACGCCGGCTGCTCGGCCTCGGTCAGCGTCGCCAGCCGCTGCTGCAACACCCGCGCCAGATGCGCCGCCAACATCGGCACCGCCTGCTCAGAGGGCAACTCCGCCGCGGTCCGCACCTGCTGGTCCGTCAGCCCAAACGCCGCGATCAACCGCGCCAGCGCCGGCGTCCACAGCCGCTCGTGCAGCCCGATCCAATCGTCCATCGCGACCCGGCCTCTGGTGGGCGTGCCAGGCTCGCATGGGGCGTGGGGTGCGGGCCAGTCCCTGATGGTGTCGCTGATCGAGTGTCGCCCGATCGCTTGAAGCCACCGGCCAGACTCAGTCGAACCAGTCAACCACCGCAAGATTCGCGACCCGCTGAAACTCCCGGAGGTTTCGGGATACCAGCGTCGCCCGACCAGCGATGGCAGCGCCGGCGATCAAGGCATCCAGCGGTCCGATCGGCGTACCAGCCCGTTCCAGCTCGGCGCGGATCTCTGCGGCCGCCGAGGCCGCGCGGGCATCGAAGGGCCAGATCTGCGCGCTGGCGGTGAAGGCGGCAAGCTGCCGGCGGCGGGTCTCGGGAGCATTCGACTTCCGCAAGCCGGTTTCGAGTTCGAACACGGTGATCGTCGAGACCGCCAGCTGTTGCGGCGAGGTCGCCAGCAATCGCTCGGCGACCCGGCCCTGACCCTTGAAGAAGTAGATCAGCGTGTTCGTGTCGAGCAGGAACATCAGAATGATTCCCGCGGGAGATCAGCGACCTCACTGCGGAGCGCCTCGGGCTCGGGGAAGTCCGTCCACGCGCCTGCCGCCTCGCGTACGGCCGGCGGCCACTGGTCGCTGGTCTTCTCCTGAATCAGTTGTGCCAGCCAGCGGCTGGTCGACAGCCCCGCCGCGCTCGCTGCCTCACGCATCCGGGCTTCGGTCTTCGCGTCCAGATAGATGGTTACCTGACTCACGGGTCACCTCGGCACTTATAGGTGCACATAGAGTGGCTGTGGGGCTGGCGGCGAGGCAAGCCAGCGTCCAAGTCGTCGGGACCCAACGAGCCGACCGGGGCGGCGCTGCTACGCTGCAAGGGTCTTTCCCGAGGAGACTCCCATGGCAACGCTGCTGATTCCCGATTGGGACGAACACCTGGATCGCGAGCTGGAAGCGGCGGCGGCGCGTCAGGGGCGGAGCAAGGAGTCGTTCGTCCGCGAGAGCCTGGCGCGGTTGCTGGCACCGACGACGCCGATCGACGAGTCAACCGGGGCGGCGCTGCTCGCGCAGATTCGCAGCGTGGCCGCGCAGGCCGACCATTTCGATGGGTTGCTGGACGACTTGCCGTCGCGCAAGTCCAGTCTGCGCGTCGTGGACTTCGGCGAGATCCGCTGACTACCAGGGATCACGCCGCCAGCTTCCCAGCCCTCACCCCAGAAACCGCCGCACCGCCGGATTCCCGCTTTCCTCCGCGTACTCGAAGCCCAGCGCGGCGAGGCGCTCGTCCAGATCGGCGTCCTGTTCGACCGCAACGTCCAGCGCGGCGAAGACGCGGCCGTAGGCGGCGCCGTGGTTGCGGTAGTGGAACAGGGTGATGTTGTAGGCGTCGCCGATCTTGATCAGGAAGTCTTCCAGCGCGCCGGGGCGTTCGGGGAAGACGAAGCGGAAGCTGCGTTCGCGCAAGGACTGGACGCGGCCGCCGACCAGGTGGCGGATGTGCAGGCCGGCGAGTTCGTTGTCGCTGAGGTCTTCGACGTCGTAGCCCTGCGTGCGCAGGGTGTGGAGGATCTCGCGGCGTTCGCGTTCGCCCTGACGCAGGCGGATGCCGACGAAGATCTGCGCGGGCTGGCCGGCTTCGCCGGCGTAGCGGTAGTTGAATTCGGTGACGGCGCGGCGGCCGAGGGCGCGGGCGAAGGCCAAGAAGCTGCCGCGTGCTTCGGGGATGCTGACGCCGTACAGGGCTTCGGTGGCTTCGCCGATTTCGGCGCGTTCGGCGACGTGGCGCAGGCGGTCGAAGTTGAGGTTGGCGCCGGACAGGATGGCGACGTGCGGTCGGTCCGGGTCTGCGCCGTGCTGTTCGACCCAGGCCTTGAGGCCGGCCAGCGCCAGCGCGCCGGAGGGTTCGACGATGCTGCGGGTGGCTTCGAACACGTCGCGGATGGCGGCGCAGACGGCGTCGACGCCGGCGGTCAGCACCGGCGCGGTCAGTCGGGTCTTCAGCAGCGCGAAGTTCAGGGCGCCGATGCGCTTGACCGCGCAGCCGTCTACGAACAGGCCGACCTGCGGCAGGTCGACCGGGTGGCCGGCGGCCAGCGCGGCGGCCAGACACGCGGCGTCGACCGGCTCGACGGCGATGACCTCGATTTCCGGACGCAGCGCGCTGAGCAGCACCGCGACGCCGGCGCAGAGGCCGCCGCCGCCGACCGGCACGAACACGCGCGCCGGGCCGGGTGGCAGCTGGCGCAGCAGTTCGAGGCCGACGGTGGCCTGGCCGGCGATGACTTCGGCGTCGTCGTAGGGGTGGACCATCACCCGGCCGTCGGCGGCGGCGCGGGCGCGGCCGTGCTGGGCGGCGTCGTCGTAGCTGTCGCCGTGGAGCTCGATGGTGGCGCCGTAGGCACGCACCGCGTCGATCTTGATCGGCGGGGTGGTCTTCGGCATCACGATGACCGCGTCGATGCCGAGCCGCTGGGCGGCCAGCGCGACGCCCTGCGCGTGGTTGCCGGCGGAGACCGCCAGCACGCCGCGCGCGCGTTCCTCAGCGCTCAGGCCCGCGATGCGCTGGTAGGCGCCGCGCAGCTTGAAGGAGTGGACCGGCTGCAGGTCCTCGCGCTTGAAGTACACCGGCACGCCGAGGCGGGCGGAGAGCTTGGTCGCGGGTTGCAGCGGCGACTCGATCGCGACGTCATAGACCCGCGCGGTCAGGATCCGCTTCAGCCACGCGGTGTCCGGCCAGTCGGCCGGGCTGGTGGGCGTCGCCTCGACCGCCTTGCCGTCGGCCATCAGGAGAGCTCCAGCCGAGCCAGCACGGCATCGCCGATCGCGCGGGTGCCGACGCCGGCGGCGCCGAGCAGATCGGCCCCGGCAATGCCGGCATCCAGCGTGGCAGCGACCGCAGCCTCGACCGCGCGGGCCGCGGCGGCATCGCCCAGGCTCCATTCCAGCATCAGCGCGACCGACAGGATCGTGCCGATCGGGTTGGCGATGCCGCGGCCGGCGATGTCCGGCGCCGAGCCGTGGATCGGCTCGTACAGGCCCTTCGTGCCGTCACCCAGCGAGGCGGAGGGCAGCACGCCGAGCGAGCCGGCCAGGATCGCGGCCTCGTCGGTCAGCACGTCGCCGAACAGGTTCTCGGTCAGGATCACGTCGAAGCTGGCCGGTCGGGCGATCAGGTGCATGGCCATCGAGTCGACCAGCTGGTGCTCGAAACTGATATCGGGGAACTCGGCTTTCAGCACCCGCTCGCTGACCGCGCGCCACAGCCGGCTGGTTTCCAGCACGTTGGCCTTGTCGACTTGGGTGATGCGGCTGCGGCGCGTGCGGGCCAGCCGGCCGGCGAGGCGGGTGACGCGCTCGATCTCGGCGATGGTGTAGCGGCAGACGTCGGTGGCGCTCTCGGCGTCGCGCGACTTCTGGCCGAAGTAGATGCCGCCGGTGAGTTCGCGGACGAACAGCAGGTCGACGCCGACGAGGCGATCGGCCTTGACCGGCGAGGCGGCGGCGCCCAGCGGATGCGGCTTGACCGGGCGCAGGTTGGCGTAGACGCCGAGTTCGGCGCGCAGCCGTAGCAGGCCCTGTTCCGGGCGCACCGGCGCGTGCGGGTCCGACCACTTCGGGCCGCCGACCGCGCCGAGCAGCACGGCATCG
>Ga0075154_10000340_pt1 | contig 40328 bp, 28 predicted proteins | sample JI71714BDNA_FD_70965 | JGI IMG/M metagenome (GOLD analysis project Ga0075154, IMG submission 70965) | Wastewater effluent complex algal communities from Wisconsin, to seasonally profile nutrient transformation and Carbon sequestration -... | ecosystem: Engineered > WWTP > Effluent > Algae... | reverse complement strand
TCGGTGTCCAAAGGTTTGATCGTGTGCACATTGATCACTTCGGCTTTCACGCCCTGCTTGGCCAATTCCTCGGCAGCCTGCAGGGCACGCCACACGAGATGTCCACAGGCGAAGATGCTCACATCCGATCCTTCGATCAGGCGTTGTGCTTTCCCCAGTTCGAACGGCATATCGGCCGGGATGAACACTGGCCATTTGGGTCGGCCGAAGCGCAGGTAGACCGGTCCATGATGGTCGGCGATGGCCAAGGTGGCCTGTTTGGTCTGGTTGTAGTCCGCCGGTACCACCACGGTCATGCCGGGCAGCATGCGCATGAGGCCGATGTCCTCCAGGATCTGGTGTGTGGCACCATCCTCGCCAAGGGTGAGACCCGCATGGCTGGCGCAGATCTTCACGTTCTTGTCGGAGTAGGCGATGCTCTGCCGGATCTGGTCGTAAACGCGTCCGGTGCTGAAGTTCGCGAAGGTGCCGGTGAAGGGGATCTTGCCGCCGATGGTGAGGCCGGCCGCGATGCCCATCATGTTGGCTTCGGCGATGCCCACCTGAATGAAACGCTCGGGGAATTCCTTCTTGAAGGCGTCCATCTTCAAGGAACCGGTGAGGTCGGCGCAGAGGGCCACCACGTTCGGGTTCTTCTTGCCGAGTTCGTGGAGCCCGGCGCCGAAGCCGCTGCGGGTGTCCTTTTGGTCGAGTACGGGGTAGGAGCTCATGGGAGGTGAGGCGTGCTTAGAAGTTGAGGGTGGCGGAGCGTCCACTTTCGATGGTGACGTCCTTCTTCAAGGAGAGTTCGGTGCGGCGTGCGCTTCGGCTGCGGTAGATGACCTCGTAGGTGCCGGGCAGCAGGCGGAATTGGCTGCGGACGGCGTTGGGGTCAAGGTCGGCCACCCACTCCAGCTGCCCGTCCTTCTTCGCGAAGATGGCGCCGGGACCCGGGGTTGAAGGCAGCACGTTCAGTACGCCGGAACGCGGCACGGCGATCTCCGTGGTCTTGCTCTGGTCTATGCGTACGTCGGGGATCATCAAGCGTGGGAGGGTGAGCACTTCGAGGTCGTACGTGCCCGTACGCAGGCGTTGCGTGGTGCCCACTTCCTGCGCGATCAACGTGTTGCCTTCGCCACTGCGGCGCACGATCGCCTGTATCAAGTTGCCATCCGAGGGCCCATTGCCGCTCTTGATGCTGAGCAACCCGGTGCCGGCATCCAGCGCGATGACCGTATGCACACCCGGTTTCACCACCACATCGTTGCGGACGCTCGGTGGCACGGTGTGGGCCACCACCTTGTAGGTGTAGATGGGGTCGATCCGCAGGGTGTCCGGGATACCCCTATCGTTCATGGTGTGCAGGAGGTGTTCGATCACCTTGCCGGTGCGTTGATCGTAGAGCGTCACGGGCACATCGGTCTCCGTGGGTTTGCCATCCACGGTCATCAGGCTGATCTGCGCGGTGGTGCTGTTGAGGGCTTGCGTCACCACCACCTTGAGCACATGTTCGAAGAGTTCAGGTGTGCTCGCATCGAAGTAGTTGCCCACGCATTGAAGCGCGTACTTCTGGGTGTCGTCCAGCCCGACACCGATCACGAATGGCTTCAAGGTGATGCCCTTGGCCTGCAAGGCACGGCTCACGGCGCAGGGGTCTTCATCGCACGCTTCGATCCCATCGGTGATGAGGATGATCACGTTGCGCACCTTGCGCGTATCCTTTAGGTCAAGCGGGGGGAAATCACCCGCCGAGCGCTCCAACGACCGTGCGATGGGCGTGGTGCCCAAGCACCGGACACTTTGCAAGGTGGACTTCATCGCCGGGATGCTGTTCCCACTGAAAGGCACTTCGAGACGCGTATCGTCGCAGTCCTGTTTACCGGGCTGGATTGGCGTTTGGTGGCCGTACAGGCGAAGGGCGAGTTCCAGATCGGGCTGGCCTTCTAACTCCTTCAGCGAGTTCAAAAGCAGTTCGCGCGCGGTATTGATCTTCGGCTGGTTACCCCAGAACGCGTTCATGCTGTTGCTCGCATCCATAACGAACAGCATCCGCGTGAGCGGCGGCTTGGCAGACTTGTCTTGCGCGTTCAACCCGAGGCCGAACAGGAAAGCGAGCAGGAGGGCAGCGTGGCGCATGGTGATCCCTTTGACCGCTACAACGGTGAAAAGCGTGCCAAGCGTTCGCGGGCGGGTGGAAAAGGCCGGTGAGCGGTGGTGGAAGCCAACTCGCGTGCTCCTGGTCCTGCACCTACTCCCGGATGCGTCATCAGTAGTCACCCAGGGTCTCGGGCAGTTGGGCAAGGGCTTTCTGCAACTGTTCGTCGTTCGGAGCGATGCCGTGCCATTCGTGGCTATTCATCATGAAGTCGACGCCCTGGCCCATTTCGGTGTGCATCAGGATCATCACGGGGCGGCCTTTGCCGGTGCGCGACTTGGCTTCGGCCAGGGTCTTGAGCAGGGCGTCCATGTCGTTGCCGTTCGTCTCGAGCACATCCCAACCGAACGCGGTCCACTTGGCCTTGAGGTCGCCAAGCGGAAGCACATCCTCCACGTCGCCGTCGATCTGGCGACCGTTGTAGTCCACGGTGCTGATCAGGTTGTCCACCTTCTTTGCCGCTGCGAAAAGTGCTGCTTCCCAGATCTGGCCTTCCTGCAATTCGCCATCACCATGCAGGGTGTAGACCAACTTGTCATCACCGTTCATCTTCTTGGCCAGGGCCGCACCGACACCTACGCTGAGGCCTTGTCCCAATGAGCCACTGGCCATGCGCACACCGGGCAGTCCTTCATGGGTGGTAGGATGACCTTGCAGGCGCGAATCGAGCTTGCGGAAGGTGGCCAGTTCCTTCGCCGGGAAATACCCGCTCCGGGCGAGGACGCTATAGAACACCGGACTGATGTGCCCGTTGCTAAGGAAGAAGAGGTCCTGACCGGCACCGTCCATATCCCACGGCAGTGGGTGGTGTTGCATCACCCCGAAATAGAGCGCGGTGAGGAAGTCGGCACAGCCGAGCGAACCACCTGGATGACCGCTTTGCACACCATGCACCTGCCGCACGATGTCGCGGCGCACCTGGGTGGCGATGCGTTTCAACTCAGCCACGGGCACCGGTTTCGCGGGTGCTGGAGAAGACAGTACGGACATGGTTCGTAGAAGCCTGTTGGGCGAGGCCAAAAGTAGCGGGCTGGGGAAGGGCAGGCCGATCGCTGTGCAGAACTTTTCAAAAGAAGAACTGCCTTGGTCGCAGAACGAACAGGGCACGACGAGCGTTCCTTAGGGCAGTATGAGATCGCGCGTCTTGCTCATCGGCTTGGTATCCGTTGCGGTGCATTGCCGCGCCCAAGCTCAAGAGCGGTATACCTACGATACGGCGAGCTATAACGCGGGCACTTCGGCAGGCATCGGCAAGTACTACATGGGGCGCGAGATCGCGGCTTACATGTGTGCGGCCCACGCCGATTGGCTGGACCGACCGGAGCGGGGTGTGGAGGAACGGCCGGGGCTCTTGATCAAACAACTGCGGTTGAAGCCGACCGATGTGGTGGCGGACATCGGATGCGGCACCGGGCACCACACTTTGCGCATCGCCCCCAAAGTGCCCCAAGGCAAGATATACGCGGTGGACATCCAGCGGGCGATGCTCGACTCCGTGTTCGTACGTTCCATGGCCATGGGCTTGGAGAATGTGGACCCGGTGCTGGGCACCGCGCTCGATCCTGGCTTGCCGGATAACGCCGTGGATAAGGCCTTGCTGGTGGACGTGTACCATGAGTTCGAATTCCCCTATGAGATGATGCAAGTCTTGTACCGGGCCCTGAAGCCGGAAGGCCGCTTGTACTTGGTGGAATTCCGTGGGGAGGATGAAGCCGTGCCCATCAAGCCCATCCATAAGATGATGAAGGACCAAGCCATTCGAGAGCTTGCCGAGGTGGGCTTCGCCTTGGAACGGTCGTGGAATGGGTTGCCGTGGCAGCACATGCTCGTTTTCAAGAAGGTGGATGCCGCGAACCGTTCGTCAAGCTTAGGCAACGTACGGCCTTAGCTGGGATGTCTTTCCAAGGATCCGGTAGATCTGGTTTTGGCCGGTTCGTCTTGGAGCGGGCGCTGTGGTGGCGCCCGCTCGTCGTTCAGGCCTATTCCGCACAGCGGAACACGCTACCTTCGCGGCCGCTTTTCCGGAACGAGCCGGAAGGAGCACATCACCATGGCATTGAAATGTGGTATCGTGGGTCTGCCGAACGTAGGCAAGAGCACCTTGTTCAACTGCTTGAGTAACGCGAAGGCGCAGGCGGCGAACTTCCCGTTCTGCACCATCGAGCCGAACGTGGGCACCATCACCGTGCCGGACAAGCGGCTGAACAAGCTGGCCGAGTTGGTGAAGCCACAGCGCATCGTACCCACCACCGTGGAGATCGTCGACATCGCGGGACTGGTGAAAGGGGCCAGCAAAGGCGAGGGTTTGGGCAACCAGTTCCTCGGCAACATCCGCGAGTGTGACGCCATTCTGCATGTGCTGCGCTGCTTCGACGACCCCAATGTGGTGCACGTGGATGGCAGCGTTGACCCCGTGCGCGACAAGGAGGTGATCGACATCGAATTGCAACTGAAGGACCTGGAGACTGTGGAAGCGCGGATCAAGAAGGTGGAGAAGCAGGCGCAGATCGGGGAGAAGGAGGCCAAGCGCCGGTTCGAGCTGTTGACCCGCATCCGCGAAGCGCTGTTGAAGGGGGAGAGCGCCCGCACCGTGGTGACACCCACCGATGACCCAGCCTTGTTGGCGGAGTTCCAACTACTCACCACCAAGCCGGTGCTTTATGTGTGCAACGTGGAGGAAAAGAGCGCGGTGACCGGTAACGCCCACGTGGACCGCGTAAAGGCGGCTGTGGCCCAGGAGAACGCCGAAGTGATCTTCGTGACGGCCGCCATCGAAGCGGAGATCGCCGCGTTGGAGACCCCCGAGGAGCGCGAGATGTTCCTGTCGGATATCGGCCTGAACGAACCCGGCGTGAACAAGTTGATCCATGCCGCCTACCACCTGTTGAAACTGCAGACCTACTTCACCGCTGGTGTGCAGGAGGTGCGCGCTTGGACGATCCACCAAGGCGATACCGGACCGAAAGCGGCCGGTGTGATCCACAGCGACTTCGAAAAAGGCTACATCCGGGCCGAGGTGATCGGGTACGACGACTACGTGACATTGGGTAGCGAAGCCGCCGCTCGTGGAGCGGGCAAGTTGCGCACGGAAGGGAAGGAGTACATCGTGAAGGATGGTGATGTGATGCACTTCCTCTTCAACGTGTGATCCAGACGATCGGAAACTAGAAAGTCGGACCTCAGGGCCCGACTTTCTAGTTTTTGGAATGACCGCTTTCTTGGACATTTTCGTGGCAAATGATACACGGTTCCTTGGCCAGACTGAGCGTTCCAGAGCTGGTCCATCAGGTCCATTCAGGCATTCAACAGGAAAGTAAGGATGCAGGACGAATTGGCCCCTTTCGCTGCATCACGGAGCCGGAGCAGCCGGTACTTTGGTCCAACCAACCAACCCTTCATGCACGCGTCACGCTTCTTGTTACTCCTGGTCATCGCCGCATTGAATCTCCCTGCCTTTTCACGCTCCGGGCAGGTATCCGAGCGCATTGAGGCCCTGCGACAACGTGGTGTGGTCTTTGCCCCGGTGAAGGTCTTCCAAGGGACCGGTAATGCCCAGGACCAAGCCGGGCTCTGGTCCAAAGCCTTGGAAAAGGCGGATGTGGTGACGTTGGACCGTGTAAGCGCCGTGCGCGCCATGCGTGCCGCGGCAGAGCATGTCGCCCTTGAGCTTCCGTTCGAAGGCAGGACCGTGATCCTGGACTTGGCGCGTGCCGAGGTAGGTCCGGAGGATGTGCGTGTGGTGGCGGCCAGCGGCGCGGTGTCCGTGGGGCTGCCCGGTGTACACTACCGGGGCATGATCCGGGGAATTCCTGGTTCCTGGGCGGCGATCAGCATCTATGCGGACGAAGTGATGGGTTTGCTGAACGACGGTCAGGACCAGATCGTGGTGGGGCGTTTCGATCGGGACACGAAAGGCGCGCATGTGATCTACCGCGATCGCCATTTGCGCGGCACGCCGGACTTCACCTGCGCCACGGAGGACCGGGAAGGCATCTACGACCGACACGAGCTCGAGATCACCGGCGGTGACCGTACCATTCGCTGTGTGCGTTACTACTGGGAAGTGAACCACAACGTCTTCTTGGACAAAGGTGATATCGCTAACACCACGAACTACGTCACCGGCCTCTTCAACCAGAGCGCTTTGTTGTTCGATAACGATGGCATCGACGTCACCTTGTCGGAGTTGTTCATTTGGGATGTGCCCAGTCCGTACACTGGTCCGGGTAGTGGGGCATTCTTGGACCAATTCGGGGTTACGCGCACCTCGTTCAACGGTGACATGGCGCATTTGATCAGTTACGGAGGAGGCGGAGGTGTGGCTTGGCTGAATACGCTTTGCAATTCGCAAACCCGGTTGAGGATGGCGTTCAGCGGGATCAACAGCACCTATGCGAACGTGCCTACGTACAGTTGGAGCACGATGGTGGTTACGCATGAAGCCGGCCACAACCTAGGCTCGAGGCATACCCATGCCTGTTCCTGGAACGGCAACGGCACGAACATCGATGGTTGTGGACCAACGGCGAACATCGCGTACAGCGAAGGCAGCTGTCCCATCGGTCCCATCCCGACCGGTGTGGGCGGTACCATCATGAGCTATTGCCACTTGTTGGGCGTGGGGATCAACCTGAACAACGGCTTCGGACCCCAACCCACGGCGGTGATCGTGAACGCGGTGAATGCGGCTTCGTGCCTCAACGCTTGCGGTACCACGTGTGATGCTCCTGGGAACCTGTCAGTGACCAACCTGACACCGAGCAGTGCCTTCCTATCGTGGAGCGCGATCGGTGTCACGAACTACGACCTGCAATGGCGGCAAGTGGGAACACCGACCTGGACCACGGTGACCGGTCTTACCACGAACAGCTATCAGCTCACGGGCTTGGTGCAAGCCACCAACTACGAGTTCCAAGTGCGCAGCAATTGCGTGGCTACCAGTTCGGCCTATGGCGCGGTGCGGACTTTCACCACCCCGGTACCCTGCCCTGACACCTTGGAGCCGAACAACACGCTCGTCACAGCTGCACCGATCACCTTGCCAGCCCAGGTCAGCGCGCTGATCGCCACCGCGGCCGACGTGGACTACTACACCTTCACGCTGACGGCTACCTCGACGATCTCGCTTTCGTTGTACGGCATGCCCTTCGACTATGACCTGCGTCTGTTGGACAACGCCGGTACACAACTCGCCAGTTCTGCTCTCGGGGGTAACAGCGCGGAGTTCATCTCCTATCCCGGGGCCCCAGCGGGCACCTACCGCGTGCATGTGTTCGGCTACAACGGTGCGTTCGATGCGAACATCTGCTACACCTTGACCGCGTCCGCTTTTGTAACGGCTTGCCCGATCCCGCAGGGGACCGCGGTCAACACCATCACTTACAACAGCGGCACAGTGGTGTGGAACACGGTGCAGACGGCAGCTTCGTACGACCTGCGTTGGAAGGCGATAGCGGATGTGGATTGGGTGAACGTCACCGGCCTAACAACGACTTCCTACGTGATAAGCGGGTTGAGCGAATCGACGGACTACCATGTTCAAGTGCGGTCGGCCTGTGGTTCAGCGGGGGCACAGGGGTTGAGCAATTCGGAGTACGGTGAGTTGATCCCCTTCACCACCTTGGAAGTGCCCTGCGAGGTACAGCCACGGATGCTGGTCGGGCTGACGGTGTTACTGGCAGGGCCGTTCGATGCGGTCTCCGGTCTGATGCACGACTCGTTGCGCACGCAAGGCTTGATCCCCTTGCAAGAGCCCTATACCGCGCTGGGTTATCCCGTAACCGGTGCAACGAGCATCACCGGAGGTGTCCTAGCTGTGAGCGGCTCCGATGCAGCGGTGGATTGGGTGTTGGTAGAACTCCGTCAACCGGTCGCGCCTTACGATGTGCTGGAGACCCGGGCCGTATTGCTGCAGCGCGATGGCACGCTGATGGAGCCGGATGGCAACGAATTCATCCGTTTCTGCACCGAAGCCGGGTCTTATCGTGTTTCCGTCCGCCATCGGAATCACTTCGGCTGCATGTCGAGCACGGCCTTGGATCTGAGCCCGTCACCTGCATCGTTCATCTTCACCACGGCCACTACCTACGGAACCCAGGCCATGCGCGAAGCGAACGGCGTATCGCTCATGTGGGCCGGTAATGCCGTGATGGACGACTTGATCCTGTATTCCGGCGGTGGCAACGACCGCGATGCCATCCTGTTAGCCATCGGCGGTGCCATCCCGACCAACACGGTGGGGGGCTACCGGCGCGAGGACGTGAACTTGGACGGTCAGATCAAGTACAGCGGATCGAACAACGACCGCGACGTGATCCTGGAGGCTATCGGCGGCGCCGTTCCTACCAATTCCGTGGTGGAGCAGATGCCGTAGAGGGGTGTTGAAAACCCCGATCGATCGTTGAAAACAGGCCCGGAAGCCGCCCACCCCGGGGGTGACTGACGGACTACCTTCGTAGCCAAGCCAGAACCCTTGTCCCCATTGGGTTCGGCGCATTTCCGAGCATGAGCGAAGCGACGTATAACGAGGACAATATCCGGTCCCTCGATTGGAAGGAACATATCCGGCTACGGCCAGGTATGTACATCGGCAAGTTGGGCGATGGGAGCAGTTACGACGACGGCATCTACATCCTGTTGAAGGAGGTGCTGGACAACTGCATCGACGAATTCGTCATGGGCCATGGCAAGAAGGTGGACGTGACCATCCAGGGGCCGCGCGTGGAGATCCGCGATTACGGTCGTGGTGTGCCCCTGGGCAAGGTGATCGACGTGGTGAGCAAGATCAACACGGGAGCCAAGTACGACAGCAAGGCCTTCAAGAAGAGCGTGGGCTTGAATGGTGTCGGTACCAAGGCCGTGAATGCCTTGAGTTCCTATTTCCGCATCGAGAGCGCGCGGGAAGGGGAATTGAAACTGGCCGAGTTCGATCGGGGCGTCTTGCGTAAGGACAACAAGGTGGTGAAGACCGAAGAGCCCAACGGTACGCGGGTCATCTTCGAACCCGATCCGCAGATGTTCCATAATTACACCTTCCGCGATCAGCACATCGAGCGGTTGTTGTGGAACTACTGCTACCTGAACACCGGTCTCACGATCCACTACAACGGCCAGAGGTTCCAGAGCAAGAACGGTCTGCTGGACCTGCTGGTGACGAAGATGGATGGCGACCCGCTGTATCCCATCATCCACCTGCGTGGTGATGATATCGAAGTGGCCATCACCCACGCCAACCACTACGGCGAGGAGTACTACAGCTTCGTGAACGGCCAGCACACCACCCAGGGTGGCACACACCAAGGCGCCTTCCGTGAGGCGGTGGCCAAAACGGTGCGCGACTTCTACAAGAAGGACTGGGAGGCGGGCGATGTGCGTACCGGCATCGTAGCGGCCGTGAGCGTGAAGGTCATCGAGCCCGTGTTCGAGAGCCAGACGAAGACCAAGTTGGGCTCCATGGAGATCGAGCCGGGTGGCCAGAGCATGCGTTCGTTCATCGGAGACTTCATCGGGCGCGAACTGGACAACTACCTCCACAAGAATCCAGAGGTGGCCGAGGTGCTGCAGCAGCGGATCCTGAGCAACGAGCGTGAGCGGAAGGAACTGAGCGGAATCCGCAAGCTGGCCCGTGAACGTGCCAAGAAGGCGAGCCTGCACAACCGCAAGCTGCGCGACTGCCGGGTACACCTTAACGACCCGAAGAAAGACGACCGCAAGGAGCACACCACGCTCTTCATCACCGAGGGCGACAGCGCGAGCGGAAGCATCACCAAGAGCCGCGATGTGAACTTGCAGGCGGTGTTCAGCTTGAAGGGCAAGCCCTTGAACTGCTACGGCCTCACGAAGAAAGTGGTGTACGAGAACGAGGAGTTCAACCTGGTCCAGGCCGCGCTCAACATCGAGGACGGTATGGAGGGCCTGCGGTACAACAAGATCGTCATCGCCACCGATGCCGATGTGGACGGTATGCACATCCGGTTGCTGTTGATGACCTTTTTCCTCCAGTTCTTCCCGGACCTCGTCAAGAACGATCACCTCTACATCCTGCAGACACCGCTCTTCCGGGTGCGGAACAAGAAGGAGACCATCTATTGTTACAGCGATGATGAACGGCAACGGGCCATCATCAAGCTGGGCAAGACCGCGGAGATCACCCGGTTCAAGGGCTTGGGCGAGATCAGCCCGGATGAGTTCAAGCACTTCATCGGCGAGGACATCCGCCTGGAGCCGGTGATGATCACGAAAGACGCGGTGGTGAACGAACTGCTCGGGTTCTACATGGGCAAGAACACGCCGCAACGCCAGGACTTCATCATCGAGAACCTGAAGGTGGAGAAGGACCTGGTGGGCGAGAACGATGCGAAGGCCGCTCGCGAAGGCGCCATGCTGGCCATTGCCCGCAAATTGGAGGAGAACGAAGTGGAGATCGACGTTTAAGGGACCAATGGCACAACGAACGGTCATCTCGGATCCACCAACAGCGCTATGGCATCCAACTCATCCTATGAACTTCGGCGTATGAGAGTCCTACAGACATTATTGGTGTACTGCTGTGTGTTCGCTGCCGCGGCACAGAACACGGGAACGCTCCGCATGCTGGTGGATCCGGGCCACAACTTCTCGTTCGTGGTGGACAAGAAACACCGCATGCAGCAGCGGGAGGTCAAACTTTCGGAAGGGCTGCATCACTTTTCCATCTGGGCGCCGGAGCGCATGATCGTGGACACCAACGTGTTCGTGGTGGCGGGACGTACCTCGGACTTCGTGTTGCAGCTACCGTATAGTCCAGAGTATGTGTCTTACCGGACCGCGCTCGGGCGTTATGAGACCAGGAAGAGAGTGGCGCGCTCATTGCCTTCGATCGCCACGGCAGGCAGCCTGATCTGGACAGGTATCGCATTCGGCAAGTACCAGAAAGCACGGGACGTCCTGAAAGTGGATGAAGAGACCTACACCATCGAAGTCGATCCTGCATCGATCAGGACATTGAAGGAGGAGACGATACCTGCCCACAATCAAGATCTGCGGAAAGCGCGTGTAGGTCTGTACTCAGCCATTGGTGCGACGGCCTTGACCGGCGCAATCACTTATTACTTGTTCAAACGATCAGCTTCATGGGAGCGCCCGACCATGGAAGACAAGCAGAAAGTGATCTTCGATGGGTTGGTCTGGTCGCCTGGTGAGAAGGGCGGAATGTTGCACGTTGGACTCTCGATACCTCTAGCCCGATGAGCATGAACAAGGTCACTTTCGTTCTAGCCATGGTCGCGGTACACATGACCGGCTGCGCAAAGCACGAACTGGACACCGCCACGTTGACCACTAATCCGTTCGATAAGGACTACGATGGCGCAGCAGTGTTCGCCTTGATCGATGCGAGTACCGAGATCGAACAGGTGAACTCCATCCCTGTGCGCGTGCTTACGGTCCGTGTGCGTGTGCACACCGAGTATTTCGGAAGGCCAACCACCTACATCGTGGCGTCGAGCACTGCGGGGGACATTCCATCGAACAACATTCCTGACGGCGTACTCACCTTGCGTGTGCTGAATGTGGAACCGGGTGATCTGGAATGCACAGAACTGCGATTGAAGAATGACGGTGCCTTGGGCGCAGGGAATACGATCTGTGCCACCGCTGAATAGAACGACCGAACGCCGGACCACCGGCTGAACTGGAATGAGCGACGAGAACGAATTGAACGAACTTCCCGCGGAGGGCGAGAGCACGGGAAAAGGTGTGCCGGGTAGCACTGGTGCGGGCACCTTCAGTGTGAGCGGTATGTACCGGGACTGGTTCCTGGACTATGCCAGCTATGTGATCCTGGAACGCGCGGTACCGGCGTTGTATGATGGCCTGAAGCCCGTGCAGCGCAGGATCCTCCACAGCATGAAGGACCTCGATGATGGCCGGTACAACAAGGTGGCCAACATCATCGGGCATACCATGCAATACCACCCGCACGGTGATGCGAGCATCGGTGATGCACTGGTGCAGCTCGGGCAGAAGGACCTGTTGATCGACTGCCAGGGTAACTGGGGCAACACGCTCACCGGCGATAGCGCGGCCGCACCGCGTTACATCGAAGCCCGGCTGAGCAAGTTCGCACACGATGTGGTCTTCAACCCGAAGACCACCGAATGGCAGCTGAGCTACGATGGTCGGAACAAGGAGCCGGTCTTCCTACCGGTCAAGTTCCCGTTATTGCTGGCGCAGGGTGGTGAGGGCATCGCGGTGGGTCTGAGCTGTAAGGTGCTGCCGCACAACTTCAACGAGCTCATCGACGCGAGCATCGCGGTGCTCAAGAAGCGCTCCTTCGAGCTGTTCCCCGATTTCCCCACGTCGGGTCTGGTCGACGTGAGCAACTACAACCAGGGCGAACGCGGCGGTCGCATCCGGTGCCGGGCGCGCATCCGCAAAGAGGACAACAAGACGCTCGTCATCAACGAGATCCCCTTCGGCACCACCACCACTTCGCTCATCGAGAGCATCGTGAAGGCCAACGAGAAGGGCAAGATCAAGGTGCGGCACATCGAGGACAACACCGCCGAGAACGCCGAGATCATCATCCACCTCGCGGCCGGGGTCTCGCCGGACAACACCATCGATGCGCTGTTCGCCTTCACGGATTGTGAGGTGAGCATCGCCCCGAACGCCGTGGTGATCGAGAGCGACAAGCCGCGTTTCGTGGGTGTGAACGAACTGTTGCGGATCAGCACCGACAACACCTTGCGGCTGCTGGAGCTGGAGCTGAGGATCAAGCAGAAGGAACTCGAGGAGCAATGGCACTTCGCTTCGTTGGAGAAGATCTTCATCGAGAAGAAGGTGTACCGCAAGATCGAAGAGGCCGAGACCTGGGAGCAGGTGATCGCCTTCATCGACAAAGGCTTGAAGCCCTACGTGCAGGAGCTCAAGCGACCGGTGACGGAAGAGGACATCGTGCGCCTCACGGAGATCAAGATCAAGCGCATCTCGAAGTTCGACGGGTTCAAGGCCGACGAGCACATCAAGCAGCTGGATGAACAGCTTACCGAAGTGAAGCGGAAGCTGGCCCACCTGGTGGACCATGCCGTGGACTACTTCAAGGAGCTGAAGAAAAAGTACGGCGCGGGCCGCGAGCGCAAGACCGAGATCCGTCCGTTCGACACCATCGTGGCCACCAAGGTGGCGGTGGCGAACAAGAAGCTCTACATCGACCGCGAGGAAGGCTTCGTAGGCTGGAGCCTCCGCAACAACGAGTTCGTTACCGAATGTTCCGAGATCGATGACATCATCGTGTTCCGCCGCAGCGGCAGCATGATGGTGACCAAGGTGGCCGACAAGAAGTTCATCGGCAAGGGTGTGATCCACGTGGACGTCTTCAAGAAGAACGACGAGCGGATGATCTACCACATGATCTACCAGGACGGCACGAAAGGGCCATACTACATGAAGCGCTTCGCCGTAACGGGCATCACGCGCGACAAGGAGTACGACCTCACCAGCGGGATCGCCGGTTCAACGGTGGAGTACTTCACGGCCAACGCGGACGGTGCGGCTGAAGTGGTGCAGGTCTCCCTGCGTCCGCGCCCGAGCCTGCGCAAGACCAAATTCGATGTGGACTTCGCGCAGTTGAGCGTGAAAGGCCGAAGCAGCAAGGGCAACTTGCTCACGCGGTACATGATCCAGAAAGTGGTGCAGAAGGAGCGCGGCGGCAGCACGCTCGGTGCCATTCCCATCTGGTTCGATGAGACGGTGCGCCGCTTGAACGATACAGGTCACGGTCGTTATTTGGGCCGTTTCGCTGGAGAGGACAAGATCCTCGCCATCACCCGCAGTGGCACCTATCATTTGTATCCGTTCGCGCTGAGCACGCACTTCCCCGATGATGCCCTCACTGTGGTGAAGTGGGATCCGAAGATGGTGGTGAGCGCTGTGTATTGGGAAGGGGAGAAGGAGCAGTACCAGGTGAAGCGCTTCGCCATCGAGCCCGGCAAGGATCCGGTCAGCTTCATCACCGAACACCCGAACAGCAAGCTCACCTTGCACAGCCTGTTACCCCATCCACGGCTGCGCGTGAGCTACGATAAGCGGAGCACGGACCGTCCCGAAGAGGAACTGGACTTGGAAGAGTTCATTTCGGTGAAAGGCGTGAAGGCGCTCGGCAACCGATTGACCACGCACAAGGTGAAGGAACTGGACCTACTAGATCCCGTATTCGTGCCGATGACACCGGAGTTGGAAGAGACGCAGAACATGCTGATCAGCGAGGACGAGATCGGCAACCTGGATGCGCCCGAAGAGGAGGACCTGGAGGAGAGCCCGATGGCCAAACTGAAGCGTGCACAAGCCAAGGCGGCCATGGAGCAGGAGCGTCACCCGGATGATCCCTTGATCGGCAAGAGCCCCGGCAAGCAGATCACACTGGGCTTGGACGAGTGATCGACCGCTGAACGAACGAGCCGCCCGTCAATACGCTTTCATCAGGCGCAGGCGGGCGGTTCCCGTTCCACCTGTGGCCTGCAGCATGTACAGGCCATCCGCATGGCCCGCGAGGTCGATGTCGAACCGACTTGGGGCAGTGTTGCCGAACTTGCGTGAAAGCACCAGCTTGCCGCTGGCGTCGAACACATCGATGGTCCGAACATCAAGCGTTCCGAACTGGATGGTGGTGCGCTCCGCAAAAGGCATCGGAGCTGCCATCAACTCGCTTTCCATCGTTTCCGTCAGACCGGTGCAGACATCCACGACCAGTTCCGTGGTCGCATCACCCGGGCAGCCATCTTCGGGTGTCACGGTCAAGGTAATGCTGTAGGTGCCAACACCCAATGCGGCAGGATCGATCAGGATGCTGCTGCCTTCACCTGTGAGCGCGCCGGACCACACCCCAGATGCGGAGCCTTCGAGTTGGAATGCAGGTGTGGTGGTGCAGAGGCGCGCCACGGGCATGATGGTCACGTCCTTCGGTGCACCGATCGTGACCACCACCGCCGGGTGTTCCAACACACAACCGCGCGGATCAACGTAGCTGTATGCGATGGGATACTCACCTGGGGAAAGACCATCACCAGAGAAGACCCCAAGATCATCCACGGGTGCGTTCCAGATCCCACCTAGAGGAGAAGCTTCGAATTGGATCGGTCCATCACCAGGGCAGAGCAACAGATCCGTTAAGGATGATGTGACGATCGCACTCGCGGCCAGCGAGATGGTGGTGGAAGCCTGTGCGCCACAACCTTCAGGGGAGAGCACGAAGTAGTTGAGCAGGTGCGCGCCTTCGCCGACCACGGTGGGATCGAGTTGACCATCGGTCACACCGGTACCGCTCCAAACGCCACCAGCGGGTTCAGCACTGGTGAGGTCGATAGGACCACCATTCACACAGTAAACAGCGGTAGGTGCGAAGCTGATCTCCGGCGTGGCGCCCACCACCACTTGGATGGTATCGCTGTTGCGGCATTGGTTGGGTGCGAAGGCTTCGGCGTTGAGGATCACTGTGTACGTGCCCGGGCCGATCGAAGGGTCGAACTGCGCTCCCGTGCTGGTGGCGTTGATCACGGGACCTTCCCACACCACGTTGAACGGCGGCGCGGCAATGACCGGGATGTCGATGATCGCATCGGTCGCACAGAGCGGTTCCACCGGAGCCAGTTCGGCCGGCAAGCTGTTCCAACGCAGGATCGGTCCCACCAGGTCTGAGCACATCTGCCCCGTGGCATCGTTGTATTCGCACACCACGAAGCCACCATTCCACACGGCCGGATCGATGATGCTGCTTCCGTCCAGTCCGAACCATTCCACGTTCGTCGGCACGGATGTCATCTGGATCGGCGCATCGCCCGAGCAGACCACCGGCGGAACGGTGTTGGTGATCTGTGGTCCATCGATCAAGCGGATCGTCGCTGTGCCTACCAGCGGACATCCGCTTTCGGGGTACACCGCGTGCACGGCGGGCAGATCCATGGTGCCCGGCAGATTGCTGCGGAAGAGCAGGTCGTTAGAGATCTGTTGGCCGTACCACTTGCCACCGGCGGGTGTGGCATCGGGTAGCTCCACCGGAGCACCGTTCAGGCAAAGTGTATCCAAGCTTGGAAGTTCCAAGGTCGCCGCATCGTTCGTCACGGTGTTCTCGAACCAGACGAGTTCGTTGTCCACCTCCATCACCAGGTCGTCGCGGCCGTCGGCGTTGAAGTCGGCCAGCAGCGGACGGCGACCACGCGGCACCGAAGGAAGGTCGTTGCTATAGGGTAGGCTGCCCAGTTCTTCCAGGTAGCTGTTCCATCGCACCGGAAGGGAAGGGTTGTTGGGCACGTACACCAAGAAGGCACCTTCACTACAAATGGATCGGCCGAAGGCACCCTCACCAGCCGTGAACCAGGGTTCGATCACGTTCTCCACGAACGCGACCACACCACCTTCGTCCAATACGTTGCGCATCCAATGCACGGCGCTGCCGCGGATCTCGCCGATATCGAGGTCGCCGTCGTTGTCGATGTCCAGCAATTCCGGACGGCGATAGGCATAGCTCAATTCACCTCCTGGGATATCGAGCGGCGCCACCTCCCAGGAATCGCCATCGCCCAGCACGTTGCGGGCCAGTACCAAGCTATCGTTCGCAGCGTTCAGGATCAGATCCAGTCCACCGACCAGGTCCACGTCGCCGATCTCCAAGGACATGGAAGCAGGTCCTGTATGCAAGCCGCCATGCAAGACGGCCGTTCCGAAGTCGCTGTCCGTGCCGAAGAAGGTGCCGATGCCAGCGCCTTCGGGAAGTTCCAAGGTCACCAGCACATCGGTGCGTCCATCACCATTGATGTCTGCTACGGCCAGCGCACTAGGCTCGCTATCCAGATCCAAGGTGAAAGCCGCAGTGAAGCCACCGGTGCCGTTGTTGGTGTACACCACGATGCCGTCGATGTTGTCACCAGCGAACAAGAGATCCACATCCAAGTCGTCATCCACATCGGCCACCACGGCCAACGCACAATCATTATCAAGGTCCACGATCGATTGTGCTGGTCCGAAGGCGCCCAAGGCATCGGTGTTCTCGAACCACTTCACATGGTGATCATTGAACACGCCGAGCAAGTCCAAGTCCCCATCCCCGTCGATGTCCGCGGAGAACAGCTTCGCGTCGTTCGAGAAGGACAGGAGAGGCTGTGCAGGACCGAATTGAGCCTGTGCGCCCACGGAGGTGAGCATGACGCAGGCGCTGAGGGCCCGAAGTGTTCTGGTGGACATGACCGCGTGCAGGGTCCTACCAGGACGATGCGCTGCGAAGGTAGGGTGCCCGATCCACCCCTGATGCTGACGAATGTTGGTCGAAAGCCGTGACCGGCAGCGCCATGGATCCTGGGCAGGCTCTTAAGCGCAAAGCACGGGGATGCAGGGGGCGTTGGCGAGCAGGCGCTCCTTCTCCGCATCGGCGATGTACCGGTATTCGTCGGAGGCGTGGGCCATGATGGCGATGGCCCCGGCGCCCACCCGTTCGGCGTAGCGGATGGTGGCGTCGGCGAAGCCGATGCTGAAGGCCGTGCTGGGTTCGTTCACGGCTTCGTGCCGCAGCCCCTCGGCTTGGAGGCGTTCGATCATCTTCTGCTTGTTGGCCAACAGTTCGGGCGAAGCTGACTCACCGGGGCGGACAAGCTGGTACACGTGTACATCCGCTGCGAAACCCTTGGCAAGTGCCACCACCATGTCCAACAGGCGGTCCAGGTCGCTGTGGCTGGCCACCGGTAGCACGATGCGCTGCAAGAGTTTAGCCTCGTCCAACCCCTCTTGCACCACCAATGAGGGTGTGGAGGCATGCCGCACCAGTTTGAGGATATCAGCCCCGAACAGGTTCTGCCGCAAGCCACGTGCGCCGTGGGTGCCGAGCACCAAGAGAGCATGTCCTTCTCCGGACTCGGTCGCGATGTCCTTCATGAAGTCGCCTTCGACCATCTTGGGCGTGATGCGCGCACCGGAACCGGCCTGGGCGATCTGGGCGTTCATCGCGGCTGTTGTGCGTTCTCGGCCCTCAGCGGTGCGTTCGTTGCGATCCAGCACATGCAGCAAGGTGACACTCGTGGCGAACCGCGAGGCGATCGCCCGTGCAGCGCGCACGGCGGCGTCGGAAACGGGTGTCAGATCGGTGGCGCAGAGGATGTCCTTTTCGAGCATGGGCGATGGGCTAAGCCCGGCGAAGGTATCGGGTGCTGATGGAACACGGCATGCATTCCGGTGCCGGATCGCCCGTTGTCTTGCCCTCCTGTCCGGTGCCCAAGGTCTTCAGCCCATGGAACTTTCGTTCCTAGCGCACCAAGGTGAGCGTTCCATTCAAGCTACGCTCTTCCGGAGGACCGTTCGCTGGCACGAGGTTCAATACCCAGAAGTAGGTGCCATCGGGCAGTTCGCTGCCCGACGCATTACGCCCGTTCCACCGGAAGCCTGGATCGGTGGAAGTGAACACCACTTGCCCCCAACGGTTGTAGACCGTGATCGTCATGCGGCTTACACCACGCAAGCTGATCGGACTGAATTCCGCGTTGGTGCCGTCGCCGTTGGGTGAGAAGATGTTCGGCAACTCCACTTGGAAAAGACAGCTGTCCACGTACACCTCTACAACATCCGAAAAGGTGCAAAGGCCGATGGTGACGGTCAGCCCATAGGTACCAGGTTCGCTCACATCACGCGCGGGACCCACCTCGCCATCGTCCCACTGGTAGGTGGCCCCTTCAGTAGGCGCTACGAAGAGCATGGCTTCTTCACCCAGGCAGATGGTCCGGTCCGCACCCAGGTCGCTCGCCGGACGTGTAGTGAAATCCACTTGGATGGTATCGCGGATCGGGTCGCACTGCGGTAGGTTCACGGAGACGTGGTAGATACCCGGCTCGGTGACCACCAGTGAAGAACCAGTGCTACCATCCTGCCAGGTGTAGGTGGCGTTCGGTACGGTTGTATCGAGGGTGATGGTGGCGCCGGGGCACAAGGTGGTGTCCGGTCCCAGGTCCACGGTGTACGCGCAGGGCTCCGCCGAATACGCCACCAACATCAGGTTCATCAGGTTGTCATCCGGACTGCTGCTGGGGCAATGCGTGTAGGTCACGTTGAACGAATTAGCCCCGTTCGCCACCAAGGAGGCGATGTCCGTGAGCACATCGGCCCCGTCGATGGCCAGGTCCTCCACATCATCGCCCAGCCCGATGAACTCGTCCCCACTGTACTTCATCGAAGCCGATGTGCCGAAGGAACTCACCGCATTGAAGTCGTTGCCACCGAAGGTCCCCAGCGGGGTACCATTCACCGCCACGTTCTCACAGTCTTGCAGCCCCACGTTGCAATAGCTCGCCATGGTGGCGAAGGCGACACCTTGCGTGGTGCGGATGGGCGCCGTGGTCACCACGGTGTACGATTCCGTGGGTGCACTGTTGGCATCGCACCAGAAGAGATCGGCCCACACCTCATCATCCTGTGCTCTTTCGTAGGCCACGAGCAGGGTGAAGTCGACGAACCGGTTGTGTGTGGCTTCCGATGGTGGAACCACGATCACATAGTCGCTCACAGCAGGATCGATCATCGCGGTGAGGTCCAACGCATGCAGGACCACACTGCCATAGGGTGGCGCCGTGTAGGTGAACGGCGTCATGGTGGCGGTGGTGGAGAAGGTGTGATCCACCCCGTTCAAGCGCACCAGGGTAGGTGCCACGTTGCCCCCGACTTCGATGCCGTAGAGCGTGGCGCGCCGGATGGTGCTTCCTAGGGGGATGGGCATTTCGAAGGTCCCGCCGCCGAAGTTCGAAGTGCCCAGCGAGAAATTGCCCACCAGAAGGCCACCGTTGTAGTGGTCGGTCCAAACCGGCTGTTGAGCATAAGTGTACGATGCGGTCGTGGCCAGCCATGCGCCAAGGACGAGGCGCAAGAGGAAAGAAGGACCACAAGGAAGTGCGTGCGGAGAGCGCATGGTGAGAGGATGTAGCCACTAGCGGTTGAGAGGGCCGACAGCGGTGAGAGGTCACAAAGATGGTCATCCATGATCGGGTCTCCCACCTCTCATGAATTCCTCGTTCACAGCGAAGCGTGGAAGGCTTGATCGGAAAGACGTACTGGTGGTAATGTAAAAGCAGGGTGGTGGTGCGAAGTGTTGTGCAGGGACATGGCACCAGAGAGGCTCCTTGCCCTTCGCGTACGCCACCATGGGGTGATCGTATAGGAGGATGTTGCGCGGGTTGTACAGCGCCAGACAGACCAACGCGGTCGATCGGGAAGGGATCAATGCATGATGCCCCAGCTCCCGCAACTTACTCCTTCACCACCACCGAGCGCTGCACCGCTGCTCCCGAACCGATCGCGAGCACGTAGAAGCCGGACCGCAGGTCGGTGATATCCAGCTGCAGTGCGGTATCCGCTGCACGACCGAAGTCGCGGACCAGCGCCCCCGTGGCATCGAACAGGCGCACAGGGCTGTTCTGAAGACCGGATGGGAGCGCACAACGCAGTAGTCCGTTCGTGGGATTCGGGTACGCGTTCAGTTGCTCCAAATCGGTAAGCAGCTCCGTGGTGCTCACCGGTGCGTCGATCCCGTAGAGTTGTTGTCCCAGTGTTTCATCGTAGGTGGCGCGGAAAAGCAGCCTATTGCCGCAGCCGACCAATTCGAACGTTGCGCTTAGCGGGCTGCTCGCCGCACCGGTTAGCAGCAATGGCGCGGTGCCGGCGGCGGTGCCATCACTTCGCCAGAGTTCCTGTCCCATGCCTGCGCTACCGGCCTTGAAGTAGAGGAAACCGTTGTGGGCGAGGAAGGCATCGGGAAGGCTCGGCACCTGCGATGGGGCGGGCAACGGAAGGGTGCCCCCTTCGGTGCCGTCACTGGACCAAACGCGATAGCCGTCCGGCGTCAGTGCGCTGAACCACACCCGACCGTTGTAGGCGGTGTAGCCGCCGGGGTTGCTACCAAAGTCGCCGGTCTCGATGTCCTTGACGAGGTAAGTGCCTTCGGTAGTACCATCGGTGGCCCAAGGCTCTGTGCCGGCCACACCATCATTGGCCGTGAAGAAGAGCAGATCGCCCAGCACAGCCAGGTCGGTGGGTGAGCTGCTGCCCGAGGCCGGGCGGATGTTCACCACCAGCTGCGTTCCTTCCACGGTGCCATCGGTGGCCCAGAGTTCATTGCCGTTCGCATCCTGCGCGCTGAAGAACAAGCGGCCATCGAACACGGTGAATCCGCTGGGGTCGCCGTTGCCGGTGCCTGCAGCGATGTCCTTGAGCAGGAAGGTGCCAGCCGGTGTGCCGTCCGTTACCCACAGCTCGCGCCCTTGCGCATCCGTGTGCCCTTGGAAATAGAGGCGCCCATTGAATTCAGTGAAGTAGTACCCGTAGTTCAGGTCGGGGATCTGGCCCAGGTCCAGGCCCACCTGTGTGCCGGCCGCCGTGCCATCGGAGGAAAAAAGTTGTTCGCCATCCACGCCGTTGTCCGCTCCGAAGTAGAGCGTGCCGTTGAACTGCACGAAGGGACCCGGAAAGCTGTTGGCGCTGCCGGGCGCGATGTCCAGCACCAGCTGGGTGCCCGCCGAAGTGCCATCACTCTTCCAAGGCTCCTTCCCGTGCGTGCCATCGTTGGCGCTCATCCAAGCGGTGTTGCCCGCGCAGGTGAGTTGCTCGATGGATGCCCCGCCACCGGGGTTGATGGTGCGGATGAGCGTAGGCACCTGCGCACCAAGTGCGGTAACAAGGGTGACACTGAAAAGGGAGAGTAGGGATCGTTGCATGGGCGAGCGGATGGCCAAAGTTGACGGGTCGTGGCCATGCGTTGGCGCGCAATAACGAGTTCTCGGGATGTGGTCGATCGGCGCCACGGTGAAGCGCGCTTTGGAAGAGCGAGGCACAAGTCCAAGGTGTCCACGCCACGCACAGAAACACCGTTGCCGGGGGATACCCGGCAACGGTGCTGTGCTGTTCCTTCACTCCGCGCAGGTCCTACAACTTCTCGAAGCGGGCCACCTGCGTGGTATCCTTGGTCCGCAGGTACGCCACATACAGCCCGGGGGGCAGCGACGCGGCCTGCACCTGAATGCCAAGGGAAGTGAAGTGGTAGCCTACATGGACTTGGCGCCCGGATGGATCGAACACTTCCAATACACCGTTGGTTGCGTCCGCCTCCATACCAAGGATGGTGAACGTCTCGCCGGCAGGGCAAGGCACCACGCGCAACGCATCGCGCTGCTCCGGACCATCTTCGACCAGCAGGCCGGATGATAGCCCGAAGCGCGCCACGAGCAGGTCCGCACCGGATCCGGTGATCTGGGACCCGCCAGCGACCACCAGCTTGTCATCCGCGGTGGTGGCGATGCCTATGCCTCCCTCGTTATTGGGTAGGTCCAGGAAGGCGTAGCCTGCATCGCCGAAATCGTTGTCCAACTGGCCATCCGCATCGAAGCGCGCGAGGTACAGATTCCGACCAGGTGCTCCCGAGCTGCCGGTCACCACCAGTTCACCATCGCTTTGGATGCAGAAGGATCGGGGCACGCGACCGGTGGTGGGGGTGTTCAAGGCCGCGAAACCGTTGGTGCCGAAGGTGAGGTCGAGCGTGCCATCCGTGTTCATCCGGGCCAAGGTGCCCGAATGGAAGGATCCCGCGCTGGATGCGGTGGCCAGCACGATGATGCGACCCTGCGCGTCCAGTTCCACCTGCTCCAATTCATCTTGGTTCGGGCCGAAGTCCCAGTACGTGGTGCCGGTGCCATTGAAGGTTTCATCCAGGGTTCCGTCGGGCATGTATCGGCCCACCACATCATCGTTCGCCTCAGGAGCGTGCTCGCCCGTGAAGATGATGCGTCCATCTGCCTGTACCGCAGCATCCAGGACATCGAAGATGTCGCCGGACACGGGCATCCAGACCACATGGCCGTTGTCCCCGAAGCTCGCATCCATGCTTCCATCCGCGTTCAGCATGATCAGGTGGGCGGCGAAGTCGATGTTCGAGCTTCCGGTGAGTAGCACGCGGCCGTCGTCCAGCAGGGTCGTGCTATTGCAGTAGTCGAAATTCGGCATCACCACCTGCACGAAACCATTGTTCCCGAAGGAAGCATCCGGGGTTCCATCCGCCTCGAAGCGCCCGGCAGCTATGTCCTGGCCCACCCCAACGGCATTCAGCTCACCGCCCACGAGGATCTTGCCATCGGGTTGGATCAGCACGTTCTCTCCGTTGAAGCCGATGGGGCCCACCTCGCCCGCAGTGCCGAACGCTGCATCGCGGGTGCCATTGGGCAGGAATCTGTAGAGGCGATTCCCGGCACAGATCACGATGCGGCCGTCGGGATAGGTGGCCACTGACCGTGCCTCGAAGAGTTCCGTTTCGATCACGTAGCCCGTGCCGCCGAAGGTGGGATCCAACGTGCCGGTTTGGGCCGAAAGTGCTGTGGTGGCGAGGGCCGCAGCCAAGAAGACAAGGGTAGCGTTCGTGCGCATGGAGAGGTTGGGTTTTGACCGGTTAGGGTGGTTCGTCCATGGCTTATCGGGGAAGGGTGGGTGGTGTGAACGATCGATGTCCGCTGGTGCGCGAACCAGGTGGAAAGGAGGGAGTGGCCGCAAGTGGGTGTTGTTGCGGCGCTAGGCTGGGAGAGGGTGCAGGAAATACGCAGGGTCGTGCGCTATCCCGCTGCAAGGCCAAGTGCGCGGACTGAGCAATGGGAGGTTCGGGGTAGGGCACCCTGCGCTGGTCTAACGAGGTTCCGGGGGGAAACCTGCAGCGGACTAATGCGCGAAAGGATCCTGAGCGTTTCGCAGATCGTTGGAGCATGATCTGCTAGGATATAGTTTCGGCCATGACACCATGAACTCACCATCCACCACTGATCCATGCGTCCATTGATCCTATTCACCGCGCTGTTCACCTGTCAAATGTTCCATGGTCAGGACGTGGAGAACCTTTGCACCGAACCGGTCACAGGCCGGTTCTGGGGCATCAAAGGGGTAAGCGGCGATATCTGGGAATACACCATCAGCGGCGGAACCGTGCAAACGGGTGAGATAGTCCTCGACGGTCCAGCTCCAATGTGGAGCTTTGCCTATTGCAATGTGGCCGGGCCTACCAGCTTCTATTCTGGCAACGGCACCGGTGGTTACCGCTATTACGAGAACAACTCTTGGGTGAACGTGAACCTTGGTGTGGATATGTTCAAATGCGGGGGGCAAGGTTCCCATTTGTACTTCACCGAACAGGGGCACACTGAACGGCTTTACCACTGCATCGGTAGCACCGCCACCCTCATCGCCGATGTGGGACCCGGTCGTTTTCGTAGTGATATCGTGGTGAACAGCGATGGTAATGCGCTTGTCCCTTTCTCCGTGGATGAGTTCACATACGAAGTTGACGAGTATCGCATGTACTCACCCACCGGCGAGTTGCTACAAGCTTATCCGGTTGAGTATGGCTGGCAGGGGCAGTACGGCTCCTTCTTACTGGGCGATGTGCTCTACCTCGGCTTCGCTCAGACCGTAGTTGGGTATTCCAACGTGCTTGTGCCCCTGACTTTCACCGGTGGCGTTGCAACCTTAGGTACGCCTATACCTTTTGTCCATGCGGGGGAGACGGATCTGGCGAGCTGTGGCACAAGCACGGTGGGCCTAGCGGAAGTTGCTTCGATGAGGAATGTACTGGTGATCCATCCGAATCCAGCATCCGAAGAATTGCTGGTGCAGTTGCCGAGCACTTTGATCGGTGGCCCGCTCAACTTACTTGTCATGGATGCACGCGGTACTGTGGTGAGCGTGCACTACGCAGTGCAGGGCGATCAGCTGAAACTTGATGTGTACGGACTACCGGTCGGAATTTATCAAATGATGATACTTGATGCATCCACTGGCGTGCACTCGGCCCGCTTCGTACGTCAATAAGGATCGAGTCGTGCATGCGCAGATCCTTCTCGGGAACACCGTGAGCTTGGTTCCCGTTACAGTGTATCGGACCCTAACCATCTGGCCGGGATGACCACCACCAAGGTGGGTCCGTGGTCGCCGAACCACTTGAACCTCTACAGGGTCTCCGTCTTCGGGACCCTGCAGTCACGTAGCCGCGAGTTCTTCGATCCAATGCTGGCCCTCGGCGCTTGGAAAACGAGCGACAACGAACCGCTGCTGAAGCGGTAGGGGCATTCACTCAAAAGCAGCGGACAGACCGCTACGGAGGCTGGGAAGGACACCCGGTGTTGGACCGCAATGCCCGACATGCCCAACGCAGGTTAGAGCGAGTGCATACTTTTTTGGCTGTGTGATCGTTGTGCGGGGTACCAACCCAGAGGGGCAACCGACCATTGCAATGTTCAGCATATACCCAAGGTTCGTCGTTCACTTTGTCTTCGCACTGGTCGTTGGAGTGGATCCCACCGCGCTTACAGCCGGCGATCATTATTGCGTGGTCCATTTTGATCTTGAAAAGGTCGAGGTGAATGGTGCCTTCACCGTGGTCGGGAGTTCGTTGAACTATGGAGATAGTGTCACGGTGACCTTGCTTCCTGGGGAAGTGGTCCGGCTCCATCGCGTATGCCCGGGTTGCAACAATTGTCCGCCATTGGTCGGCGTCTTGAGGCACGTTGGAGACCCTGCGACATTCGCTTCGCAGAGTGATCCACTCCTTGATACTATGTGGATCAACCATAGTGTTTCGGCCAGTTTCGCCACACCTGGTTCATATTTCCTGCGTGGTTGTCCGTGTTACAGTCTCGGTGGCGGGTCCAGATTCAGCCTTCGCATCCTGAGCGCGGCCGATCAGATCGCTACCGAGGTGGAAGACCGGGTGGACCAGACTGCTGAGGTTTGGGCAGCAGCCGGCCAGTTGATGGCTCGCACTTCCGGGCCTGCGGATCTGAACGTTGTGGATATGATGGGAAGGACGGTACTTACCGAGCGCATCAGTTCTACCTCAGAAGTGGTCGCAATACCGACAGGGTCACTGCCAGGCGGGAACTACATCGTGATCCTCATGTCCGAGTCCGCGGTACTTCGCAAGCAGGTCCATTTGAACTGACCTGAAAACTGAACCGCCGAAGGGTCTCCTGAGAAATGCAGGGACCCAACTTCTTGGACCATCATCAACTCCCAAATGCCTCGCGTGCGCGAACGGACCGCTGCGCATGTTCGAGAGCACACCCTGCGCCGGTCTAGCCGCGACTGATCCAGACTACGGCAGTTGCGCGTGCCGGGTGTTGGTTGGTACCGTGCCACCGATGGCCTGTAGGATCGGATCACGGTCATTCGCGCTGCCCGTGTATTTCACCAAGCCGTCCATGGTCACATCCTCTTGATGGTATCCTGTAACGGTATTGGTCGGTACCACACCACCGATCTGCTGTAGTAGAAGGTCCCGGTCATTGGCACCACCGGTGTAACGAACGGAACCATCCGCGTTCACATCACCTGCCCATAGCACCATGGCGTCGCCGATGGCCTTGCGCGCTTCGGTACCGTAGGTGTTCGTTGCAGCAAAGGTGAAGTCCACCATGCCGGGGTACATCATACCCAGTGGTACCGGGTAGAGCGAGGTGCAGGGCAGATGGTTACGGTGGTACACGGTAACATGGTAGTTGCCCGGGGGCAAGGTTTGGAAGGTGAGCCAGGGTTGGCCTTGTGCGCTGAATACCATCCCGTTCTGTGTGAGCAGGCCATTGCGTGCGGCCACCGGTGTTCCGGGATCATTCTCCGCGCTCAGTTGCACGTGTACCCAATCCACCACATTGCCATTGCCCAACCAGCCGAACAGACTGGGCAGAGCGGACTCCCCTCCACTGCCGGGTGCCATACGGCCCATCGCCGTGTAGGGCTCCTGCAAGGGCAGTAGACCTTTCGCCCGCAAACTATCGGTCATGTGAAAGCTCGACGCATCGTACGGGCCTTCCAGGAACAAGCGCACGTTCAACCTCAACCCGCAGTCCTCATCAGCGGTGCCGTCGCAGTCCTGGTCGATACCATCGCATTGGTCATCGGCAGCGCCGGGGTGGCGGGTCGGGTCTTCGGGTGCGCAGTCGCCGGTGAGCGCAAGTAGGTCCACCTCGCGGGCCCACTCTGGCCCGGGACTGGTGCACCCCGCTAGAAGGACCACGCTTGGGTTGTCACCATACCCATCGTGGTCCTGGTCCACACGCCAGTACAACACGTCCTGCACCAAGGGGTGCAGGTCATCACAATCCACTCCCAAGGAATTCAAGGTGAGCCCAGCGGGCAACACGGGTCCATAGCATACAGGGAAGGGGTCAGGCTGCGCGCCATAGCCATCACCATCTTGGTCGGTGTAGGCCAGCGCATGTTGCCATTCGTACGGATCACCGTCGTCGCAATCGTTGTTATTGGTCACATAGGTGACGATACCCGGCACACTGGGGTCCTCGCAATCCACTGTCCCGGAGCCTAGCGGTCCGGAACCGAAGCCATCGCCGTCCATATCGATGAACCACTCCGGTGCCACCTGGAGCATGGGATCTTCGGGGCAGCCATCGCAGCTATCGCCTACGCCGTCACCATCCGCATCGTCCTGCTCGGGATTGTACGTGCTGGGGCAGTTGTCCTCGGCATCCTCCACCCCGTCACCATCGGTATCGATCAGCACCACGGAACGGGCGTTGTTCCCTGCTACCGACCATCCCTTGAGTCCCGAACCGCTTAGGGCACCGGGGCCAAGTAAGAGAATTAGTAATAGAACTGCAGGTCGCATAACGATCACAGGTTGATGGGACGGTCGGGTACATTCAAATATAATCAAGTGGCGATAGTTGATCATCTCGGACTCGCTCGAAGAGCACCGCGCTTCTGCCCCAAGGCCCCATTCGGTGGTCATGGAAAACCGTCCCGAATGGGCACCCCTCTTCTGTGCCACCAGCAGGTATACATACCCACCCTGGACGCGCTGCGCTCCAGCACAGGCCTATTCCTTCGCCTTCCGCTCCTTCAGCTTCGTCACCAGGTCCACCACCTGTTCGGGGCTTAGCTGCTTGCCGCGGAACTTGCGCTCGCCATCCACCAGGAAGACCTTCGGCGTGGCGTACACATCGTAGGTCTCGGCGTAGTTGAGGCTCTCGATGGTGGTAAGCTTCGGGATGTATTTACGCGGATCCTTCTTGGCCCCTTCGAACACGGTCTGCGTAAGGCCCACGTTCACCCAGTCCAATTGGTGCTCTCGGATGAAGGCTTTCCAATCCTTCATCAACGTGCTGTCCACGGCTTTGGCCACACAGTACACTTCGATGTCCAGCGCCTTCATCTTCTCCTTGTACACGGTGGCCCACTGGGGCAGCTCTTTCTTGCAATGGCCGCAATGCGGATCCCAGAAGATGATGGCCACGTACTCCTGCGGCAGGTCGTAGAAGTTGATCCACTTCTCTTCGGTGGTATCGGTAAGGCAGAGGTAGGGGGCCTTCTTGCCCAGCACGAGCGGCGCCTGTTTGCGGGCGCGTTCGCACAGCTTCGCCAGCTTGTCCTCGGGCATCCAGTCCACGCGGCCGGGTGTGGCGCCGTTGGGGCAGAAGTAGGTAAGGGCCATGTGTACGAATACGGCGTCCATGCCCATGATGTCGCTGGTCTCGTACTTGTGGGTGATGGTGTTGACCATGTACTTGAACACCTCGTTCTTGCCATCGGTGCGGCTGATGAGCGCATCGGCGAGGGCGTTGATGGTGTCTGGGAACTGTGGTATGGTGCGGCCGATGTACTCATCGAACTTGTTGGCGAAGATGGGTAGGCGTACGATGCGTTCATCCTTCAGGTCCACGTTGTCCCAGTAATGCGCACGGTACTGGTAGTACTGGGCAGCGCTGTCCACACGGCCATCGGCGGTGCGGACCTCGGGCAGTTCCACGGCCATGCCCATCTTCACGAAGGCTGCCACCAGGGTTGCGGGGTTGTTGGTCAAAAGATCGTTCTGGTAGGTCTTCACGACCTTGTCCAACTGCTCCATCTGGGCCTTGATGCCGTTGCGTTCCGTGGGGTCCTGCACCTTGTCCAACCGTGCTCTCAGCAGGTCGCTCTCCTTCTTCCTGTCGTCCAGGTAGCGGATGTAGTCCAGGAAGACCTGGTTCTCCTTGCTCACCTTCACCACCAGGTGCTTCAGTAGGTCGGCGGTATCGGTGGCCAGCTTGATCACCGGTTCGTTCACCAACACCTGGAAGAACTTGGGCCCCGGGGCCACGATGGCATACATACCGGCCTTGTAGCCGCTGGGGCTGTTGAACACCACCTTGCCCTTGGCATCGGCTACGGCGGTGTCTGCATAGTACAGCTTGCTGCCGTAGTAGTTGGCGAGGTAGATGGTGTCCTTGCCGGTGCCGGTGATGGTCGCTTCGATCATCCGCTTGGGGGCGTCCTGGGCCTGGGCGGTGGCAACAAGAACGAGGGAGAACAATACGGCAAGCGTGGTGGTGCGGTTGAGAGGCCCTCTATACATGGCGGCGAAAGTAGCGTGTACAGGTGCGGTGTGTTCCATTGGCCTTGGACGAAGGAAGGGCTGCCCAGGGTTGGACCGGGTGGCGTTAAGTCTCGTTAATGGAGGCACTGACGCCGCAGGGTCGTCCGCCAAATGCGCGGCAGACCGCTGCGGAGGTTTGGGAGGAGGATACCCTGCCCGGGTCTAAATCCGCGCCAGCGTGGGGATTTCACCCACCATCGTTGCACAAGGATGTGCCTTCCTACTAATGGATCATTTAGCTGCGGCGACACCAGAACAATGGCCCAACTTTGTATCGCATGCCCGAACTGCCAGGAACACTGCACCTGCTGACGATCCGCAACATGGTCTGCGACCGCTGCCGGGCGGCCGTAAACCGCGTGCTCACTCATGCGGGTCTTGCCGTGAACCATGTGGACCTCGGCGAGGTGGAGCTGGAGCGCGCACCCGATGCCGCCCAGCTTGATGCCGCCCGCATCGCGTTGCAAGCCGAGGGCTTTGAGCTGGTGGATGACCACGAGGCGGCCACGATCAACCGCATAAAGACCGCCATCGTTCAACTGGTGCATCACCAGGGCGATGCGGACGGACGCGTGAAGCTCAGCGAATACCTCAGCGGGCTTCTCCACAAGGAATACTCGGGACTTTCCGCCCTCTTCTCCCAAGTGGAGGGCATAACCATCGAGCATTATTTCATGCTGCAACGCCTGGAGCGCGTGAAGGAGCTGATCAGGTACGGTGAGCTCACCATGAGCGAGATCGCGCACCGCACGGGCTTTAGCAGCGTGGCGCACCTGAGCGCGCAGTTCAAGAAGCTCACGGGCATGACGCCAACGGCCTTCCGCGCCATGGGTGGCGGTCGCCTGCCGCTGGACCGGGTGGGTTGATGTAAACCTTCCCGATGAGGATGTAATGCGAAAGGCTCCGGGTCGTCGGTGCTTTGCATCGTCAACGAACACCTACGACCATGAACAACACGACCATCTCCCTTCCCCTGATCGACGTGAACAGCGCGCACTGCGCGATGCGCGTCGAGAAGGCCCTTCACGGTGTGCCCACCCTGGAGCAGGCCCATGTGGACCTCGATCGTCACCTAGCCACAGTGCCCTCGGCCGCTTCTGCACAGTCCCTACACCACGCGGTGGCCGTCATCCGACAGGCTGGCTACAACGTCGCCACGGAGCACCATCGCTTCAGCACCACCGGCATCACCTGCGCGGGGTGCGCCAACAAGGCCGGCGACCTCCTCAACAAGCTGCCCGGTGTGGTGAGCGCCACGGCCGACCAAGTGACCCGCACGGCCGACGTGGAAGTGGTGCAGGGCGCCCTCACCCAAGAGGAGCTCCTCAACGCGCTGCGCCCGGCGGGCTATGGCCTCCACCCCGTGGCTGCCTAAACACCCCTACTAACATGAAAGCCGAGACGAGCACCCTGGTGATCCCCGTGGAGAACATGGACAGCGAGCATTGCGCGCTGATCGTGGACAAGGCCCTGGGCACCGTGCCCAGCATCGCCACTCACCACGTGGAACTGAACAACCGCAGCGCGGTGGTGCAGAGCACCACGCCCGTGGAAGCCGTGCGCGATGCCGTGAAGGCGATCCGCGACAATGGCTATGATGTGCCTACGCTGAAGCGCACCTTCCACCTGACCGGCATGACCTGTGCCAGCTGTGTGACCAGCGTGGAGAGCATGCTGCTCGCACAGCCCGGAGTGCTCGGGGCCGCGGTGAACCTGGCCACCAACACGGTGCAGGTACGCTACGTGCCCGGTGTGATCGACGAGCGCCGCATGCGTGCCGCGATCCAGACCATCGGCTACGATCTCATTATCAGCGAAGAGCGCGAAGCCACCGCCGACCTGGAGGCGATCGCGCGTGAGCGGATGGCATCCCTGCGGAAGCGGCTTTGGGCGTCGCTGGCTTTGAGCATTCCGCTCGTGATCATCGGCATGTTCATGATGCACGAGCTCTGGGCCAACTTCGTGATGTGGGCCTTGAGCACCCCGGTGGTGCTGGTCTTCGGCCGCGCCTTCTTCATCAACGCGTGGAAGCAGGCGAAGCACCGCAGCGCCAACATGGATACGCTTGTCGCATTGAGCACCGGCGTAGCTTATGTCTTCAGCGTCTTCAACACCGCCTACCCACAGTTCTGGACCAGTCGTGGCCTGATGCCGCACGTGTATTTCGAAGCGGCTGCGGTGGTGATCACCTTCATCCTGCTCGGCAAGTTCCTCGAAGAGCGCGCCAAGGCCGGTACCAGCAGCGCCATCAAGAAGCTGATGGGCCTGCGCCCGAACACGGTGCTGCGCGAGGCACCCGATGGCAGCACGCGCGAAGTGCCCATCGCCGACGTGAACGTGGACGACATACTGGTGGTGCGTCCCGGCGAGAGCATCGCGGTGGACGGCGAAGTGGTGGACGGGGACAGCTACGTGGATGAGAGCATGTTGAGCGGAGAACCCATCCCCGTGGCCAAGACGACAGGTTCATCACTGCTCGCCGGCACCATCAACCAGAAGGGCAGTTTGCGCATGCGGGCGCAAAAGGTTGGTACTGCCACATTGCTCGCGCAGATCGTGCGCACCGTTCAGGAGGCGCAGGGCAGCAAGGCCCCTGTGCAGAAGCTGGTGGACAAGGTGGCGGCCGTCTTCGTGCCCATCGTCATCGGCATCGCCATTCTCAGCGCTATTGCATGGTGGGTCCTCGGTGGTGAGCATGCGTTCACACAGGGCCTGATGGCGCTGGTCACCGTGCTGGTGATCGCCTGCCCCTGCGCGCTGGGCCTAGCCACACCCACGGCGATCATGGCGGGCATGGGCAAGGGCGCCGAGAACGGCATCCTCATCAAGGACGCCGACAGCCTGGAGCGCGCGCGCAACATCACCGCCATCGTGCTCGACAAGACCGGCACGATCACCGAAGGCAAGCCCGAGGTGGTAGAGGCTGTTGGCTTGACCAGGCAGGCTGTGGCCTCCGCGGTGCTCGCGATCGAATCACGCTCGGAGCATCCGCTGGCCGAGGCGGTCGTGCGTCACCTGCATGCCTCCGGAGTGCATCATACCGCCTCGGTCGGGGCCTTCGACAGTCTCACCGGCAAGGGGGTGAAGGCGGAGGTGGACAGTACCACCTGGTTGGTGGGCAATCGCCGCTTATTGGAGGAGAGTGGCATTGCCATCACCGGTGAATGGCGCGACCGCGAGAAGCGCTGGCAGGAGGCGGCGAATACCGTGGTGTGGGTGGCGGACAGCACCGAGGTGCGCGCCGCCGTGGCCATCGCCGATCGCATCAAGCCATCGGCCGTGGATGCCATCGCACGCCTGAAGCGGGCAGGCATCAAGGTGTACATGCAGACCGGCGATTCGCGGCGCACCGCGCAGGCCGTGGCCCAGGCCGTGGGTATCGACGACTTTCGCAGCGAAGTACTGCCCAAGGACAAGGGCGCCTTCGTGGACGGGCTGCGGCAGCAGGGACACGTGGTGGCCATGGTGGGCGATGGCATCAACGACAGCGAGGCGCTCGCCAAGGCCGACGTGAGCATCGCCATGGGCAAGGGCAGCGACATCGCCATGGACGTGGCGCGGATGACGCTCATCAGCACCGATCTGCTGGCCATCCCGCGTGCCATCCAGCTCTCTCGCCGCACGGTGGCGCTCATCCGCCAGAACCTCTTCTGGGCCTTCATCTACAACATCATCGGTATCCCCATTGCGGCGGGTGTGCTGTACCCCATCAATGGTTTCCTGCTCGACCCCATGATCGCCGGTGCGGCCATGGCGCTGAGCAGCGTGAGCGTGGTGAGCAACAGCCTCAGACTGCGCTGGGCGAAACTGGACAAGTGAAACATCGAACGAACCTCCAAACGAACGACCATGAAAACCATCAGCCTGTTGATCGGGACCTTGCTGCTTCTGTCGGGTTGCAGCGCACAACTAAAGAACGCGCACACCATGACAGTCCGTGTGGACGGCGATTGTGGAATGTGTGAGAAAACCATTGAGAAGGCGGCGTACGTGAAGGGTGAGGCCGAAGCCGACTGGGATGTGGATGCGAAAACCGCGCGCATTACCTTCGACAGCACGCGCACTTCGCTGGATGCGGTATTGCAGCGCATCGCTCAGGCCGGGTACGACAGCGAGCAGTACCTGGCTCCCGATGCCGGCTATGCCGCGCTGCCCGGATGTTGCCAGTACGAGCGCAGCTTCAAACGCCCCTCACTTGCTGCAAGCCCAGGATCAAACGCGCATTCGGAACACGCTGGACACCATTCTGACACTGCGGAAGCTGCGATCGAACAAGGGACCACGGACCCGCTGACCCCGGTCTTCGATACCTACTTCGCACTGAAGGATGCCTTGGTGGCATCGAATGCCACCGACGTGCAAGCCCGCGCCAAAGTCTTCGACGCCGCTTTGCGAAACGTGCAAATGGATGCTATGGAGCACACCGCTCACATGGTTTGGATGAAGGTGATGGAGCGCCTGGCGAACACCAGTGGTGCTATCGCAGGCACTGCGGATCTTGCCAAGCAGCGCAAGGCCTTCGCGGAACTGACGGCTCCGATGACCGAGCTCGCCAAGGCATCGCCTGCCAGCACGCCGATCTATCGGGATCACTGCCCCATGTACGAGGGCGGCGCCGATTGGCTCAGTCGGGAGAAGCCCATCAGGAATCCCTTCTATGGTTCGCAGATGATGACCTGCGGCAGCGTAAAGGAGACCATCACCCGCTGACTGGCCCATGATGACCTCCATATTCCCCCGCTCGCTGCTATTACTGATCCTGCTGGGTTGGCTCATGGGTGCGGTTACTGTGCAGGCGCAACAGGGCGCTCAACCCGCGTTGGGAACCTCCGCTCCGCTCGGCGACTTCACCCCGAAGGTGTCCCGATACGACCTGGTGATCACCGACACGATCGTGAACTACACCGGCAAAGCGCGCAAGGCATACGCGGTGAACGGGAGCATCCCCATGCCCACGCTCACCTTCACCGAGGGCGATACGGCGATGATCGTGGTACACAACGCCATGGCGAAGGAGGAGACCTCCCTGCACTGGCACGGCCTCATCCTGCCCTACCACCTGGATGGCGTGCCCCACCTCACCACCGCGCCCATCAAGGCGGGTGAGACGCAGGTGTACAAGTTCCCGCTGGTGCAAAGCGGCACGTATTGGTACCATTCGCACACGGGCTTGCAGGAACAGAACGGCATGCACGGTGCGCTCATCATCCACAAGCGTAATGCGGCGCCGATGCCGGAGCACGTGGTGATCCTGAGCGAATGGACCGACATGAAGCCGAAAGAAGTGCACCGCAGGCTGCATGCCGCCAATGACTGGAGCGCGATCAAGAAACACCAGATCCGTCCAGGAACCGTGCAGAGCTACAGCGATGCCATCAAGGATGGTGCGTTCGGCGTGAAGCTCACCAACGAGTGGAAGCGGATGAACGCCATGGACGTGAGCGATGTGTACTACGACCTGCTACTGGCGAACGGCCGCGCGGAGGACGAAGCTCCGCACCTGAAGGCGGGCGACCGTGTACGGGTCCGCCTCATCAACGGCGGTGCCAGCAGCTATTTCTGGATCACTTATGCGGGCGGGAAGATCACGGTAGTGGCCAGCGACGGCATCGATGTGGAACCGGTGGAGGTGGATCGCTTCATCATGGGCGTGGCCGAGACCTACGACATCATCGTCACCATCCCCGCCGACAGCACCGCCTATGAACTGCTCGCCACCAGCGAGGACCGTGTGCGTTCCACCTCGGTCTGGCTCGGGTCGGGCATCCGGCAGCTCGCTGCGCCGCTTCAACCCTTGAAGTACTTCGAAGGGATGCAGATGATGAACGATATGATGAAAATGAACGGTGACCTCGACGACATTGGTATGCGCATGAGCCTGCAGCAGATGGACATGAACGTTGTGATGTACCCGGAAGTGACCGGGGAGAAGAAGGCTATGCGCACCCAAGGGTCCGGCCATGATCACGGGGACGACCGGTACAACAGCAACGCGCTCTCCGATATCGTGACGTTGAACTACGCCATGCTTCGGTCGCCCACGCCAACGACCCTTCCGCCGGGTCCAGTGAAAGAGTTGAAGTTCACCCTCACGGGCAACATGGACCGCTACCTGTGGGCGATCGACAACCGCACGGTGAGCGAGATCGACCGCATCCTCATCAGCAAAGGCGAGAACGTGCGCATCATCCTGCACAACAACAGCATGATGCGCCACCCCATGCACCTGCACGGCCATTTCTTCCGCGTAGTGAACGGCCAGGGCGACCATGCCCCGCTGAAGAACGTGCTGGACATCATGCCGATGGAGACCGACACGATCGAGTTCGCCGCCACCGAGGAGGGCGATTGGTTCTTCCACTGCCACATCCTCTACCACATGATGAGCGGCATGGGCCGGGTTTTCACCAATCCTCCGGTGGAACCCAACCCGGTGCTGCCCGATGCGAACAAGGCGTGGCGCCATTTCCTGCGCGAGGACAAGGCCTGGCACTTCATGGGCATGAGCGACTTCGCCACCAACGGCATCGACGGGGAGGCCATGCTGATGAACAAGCGCTGGAGCCTGCAAACGGAGTGGCGGCTTGGGTACACCGAGATGCACGGTCAGGAGATGGAGGCGCACTTCGGCCGCTACTTCGGCAAGATGCAGTGGTGGTTCCCCAACATCGGCATCGACTGGCGCACCCGCGAAGGCCATGGCGATAATCCGGAGGAGAACCTCTTCGGGCAGCGGAATACCAAGAACAGCCGCAGCGTGGCGCACATCGGTTTCCAATACACGCTGCCCATGCTCCTGGTGCTCGATGCGCGCATCGACACCGACGGCAGACTGCGCGCGCAGCTGGCTCGCCATGACATACCGCTCACGCCGAGACTGCGTCTTGACCTGATGGGCAACAGCGACTACGAGTACATGGCCGGGCTGCGGTACGTGATCGATCAGACGTGGGCGATGCGCACCCACTACGATAGCGACATGGGATTGGGAATAGGCCTGACCCTGACCTATTGATCAGGGGCGCGATCCTTTTGAACCTCCGCAGACTCTCACGAAGTCGACCCTGCTACCCCGAAGCCTTGAGTTCTTCCTTTCAATACTTGCCCCCAGCCCTTGCAAACCAAGGTACATCGCACGACCCTGCGTAGGTTCGATCGCCAAGCGGCCTAATCAAAGCTCCCCAACAGCCACCCTGTCATCACCATCACGGCCGCGAATAGCGCCATATGCCACCATGGCCTTCGCCCACCGTGGCCATCGGGGCCGAGGAATAGGTTGAGTAGGTCGGTTAGTCCGCGTTGGATGTGCTCCATACCCAAAGGTCGTTCACCGATGACCTGTGGCCAATGGCCAGTGGCCGCTGAAGCCGCTTGACCAAAGAACCTAAGAACCCCGACCACCTTTCGGCTCCGCCGACCTACTAGACCCCGGCGGTCAAGGTCAGCGGTAATGAGGCCCGTGGCCTGTGGCACCGCCGCCCAAGCCTTTGGCCCAATGGCCACCGACCAAGAACCGCAGGACCTCTTCGGCGTTGCCGACGGCGCAGACCGCACCAACCAGGTCAGTGGTCTTTAGGCCTGTGGTCCGTGGTGGCGCGGTTGGTAGTCAATTACTCCACCACCACCACCAAACAGCCGGCGCAGAGGCAGGCTTGCACGTGGGCATCGGGCACTTGCACCCAGCGGCCCGTGGCATTGCGGCCGGGGGCGTGGTGGTAGGCGCTCACCTTGTCCAGCAGGCGCAGGCAGGGGGTAATGGGCAGCACCACAGCGATGGTGAGGATGTCACCTTTCCAGTCCGGTGCTTGCTGGCGTTCCAACTGGCGCCGCATGTACTCCGGCAAGTGCCAGCACACGAAGCACTCGCTCTGGACTATACGCAGGTAGTGGCCGGTGAGGTAGTTGGCGCGCACCTGCTTTTCCCACGCCTGGTACCGCTCCACCAGGTGCTGGGCCAGCACGGCGTGGCCGTTGGGTAGGGCCTTGATGCGCTCGCGCAAGCGCTTTTCGCACTGCGCCAGCAGGGTGATCAGTTCGCGCCCCAGGTGGCGTGGGGGCAAGAGGCGGCCCGTGCGTTGGGGGTAGCAGCCCAGGAGCTGGCCTTCGTACAAGGTCATCAGCAGTCCGCGGTGCGGGGGCAGTTTGTGGCAGGGCAGCTCAAGGCCCAATGCGGCGTGTCCCATGGGGGTGGGTTTTGCCGCGCAAGAGGTGCACCGGTGGGTGCCAGTCGCCGGGATACCGTTTCCGGCGATCCGCTACCACACCGGGGCAAGCCCCCGGCGCGTTCGTGCAACACATCGGCAAGAACGCAGCGGCCGCCCCGGTCTTACCCCAGGGGTCTTTTGTTATTTCAACAGCTGGCGGTTGAACACCGGCGGGGCAGGGGCTACCCCCTGTTTTCATCGGCGTGTTCGCCGCTGTTCGCTGCGTATGCGCCGCTGAACCGGGCGTGTCAGCGGCGTTCACGGGCTGAACGGCCGCCTTCACGCGCATGAATGCCGCTACCCTGCGCATGCTGCCGACACGACCGGGCGTGATGGCCGTTAGCACGGGCGTATCAGCCGCGAACATGCGCGTGTTGGCCGCAACTACGGACATAACACGCACGATCCTGCGCAAGAAGGGCGCTTTCCTGCGCCTGAAAGCGGAAAACACGGGGATGGTCCCCTTTATCATGCAGCAAAAAGCCGCTGGGTGGGGCCCGGAATTGTTAAAAAGACGAATAGCAGCCCCTTCTGGAAGCCTTGTCGGCCGAGGCTTGCGCAGGGTTTTCAACAAGTAACGGCCCTTTTTCGCAAATGGCGCAAAAAGAAACGGCGTTCAAACCCTTGGCCAGCGGGATCGCCCACGGATGCGCCGAGGCCAGAGACAACCAGAAGCACTCGAAGCCGGACGGAACAACAAAAACGAACACTGATGAAACTGATCAAAGCAGGAACCACCGGCCTCAACGCCGAGGGTCTCATCGCCAAAGCGGAATTCGTGGAGGGTAAGATGACGGGCAACGTCAACTTCACCACCCCGAACCCCACGATCATCGCCGTCACTGCCGCACGTGAAGCACTGGTGCAAGCCGTGGCACAGGCCGAGAGCCGCGCCACAGCCGACATCGCCATGCGCAACGAACTGGCAGCTGCACTGCGCGTCATGTTGGTGAACCTGGCGCGTTATGTGAATAACGTGGCCGGGGGTGATGTGGACAAAGCCGTGAGCAGCGGCTTTGACCTGGCCAAAAAGCCGGAACCCTCCACATCCCTGGCAGCCCCCAGCAAGCTCGAGGTGCGCGCAAGCGACTTCGAAGGCGCTGTGGACCTCATCTGGAAAAGCGTGGCCGATGCCCGCATGTACCAGGTGTACATGAACGCGGGTGATCCGACGGAAGCTTCCAAGTGGACCATGGTGCTGGTAGGTAGCCGTGCGAAGGCACGCATCACCAACCTCGTGCCCGGCCAGTACTACTCGTTCCGCGTCACTGCCCTTGGCCGTATCGGCGAAGGACCAGCCAGTGATGTGGTGGGTGGCCGCGCCGCCTGAGGCCCGCACGGACAGCGGTGTACCATCCTCTTCTCTGTCAAGACCCCCAGGAGCCTCCTGGGGGTTTTTGACGTTCCGGGGGGGCTGTTAGTCGCTCCGCCTAAGTCGAACGCGCGGACCCCAGTGGCCAGCCCCGGCTCCAACGCAGTACTGCGAAGGATGCCGGGGCTGGGACGTTTTGGGGGGGTGGAGTGGATGGGGAGGGCAGGGTTGGGCGCCGAATGCGCGGTCTGAGCGCTGCGAAGGTTTGGGAGGTGGACACCCTGCGCGGGTCTAAAGACAAACTGTATACCGGTTGTCGCCTGTTTGTTTGAAGCGACGTTCTAGGTCGGTTCGATGTAAGATGTGCTTGTGAAGTAGCTTGTTCCTTGTAGCACCATGAGGTACATCAGCCATCGAATCCAGCACCAGCGTTCTATTCGCATCCAAGAACGAAGTTCCAATTTCCACTAGTGTCCGCATGACAAGATCGTCAACGGGTTCTTTGTAGGTAAAGACGACTACGGTGCTCCACCCAAGACGTAGGTAGAGTCGCTCCTTAAAGCTAGTCGCACAACTCTTCGCAAAGTCCAAGATCAAAGAAGCGTCGTGATCTTCCGGTATCAAGTACCAATTGGCTTCATATAATGGCCGCTGCAAAAGCTCGTCAATGGAGAAGCGCTTGTAGCAACATTGCAAGTCACTTGCAATGTGGAAGTATCCGTTGAGGATGTGGATGTAGAACCGCATGCAGGAACTGAAACTAGCAGAATTCTCAACCTCTGAAGGGTCTCCGCCACCGGACCCTGCAGCCTCGTAGCCACGAGTAGCGCTTTCAATGCTGACCCTCGGCCCTTCGGAAACCAAGGTACATCGCACCGGCGCTGATGCCGCAGGGTCGTCCGCCATCCCGGCGCAAGGCCGGGAGCGCGGACAGACCGCTGCGGTGGTTCGGGAGGGGACACCCTGCGCGGGTTTAGAGGTATGCGGTCCTCTTCGAAGAACATTGAGAAGGTATGTAGGTTTGGAACGGTTCTGCCTGTTCACGTTCATCCTGCTCGCCGATGTACACCAAAAGCAAACCGATGCCTTCTTCACGAACGCTTGCTGCAGTGCTGGTACTCACCTTGCTGGTGGACCCTTGTATGGCCCAGGTGCATTTCTTCCGAAGCTATATCAACGGGTTCTCCAGTTATGGCAGCTCCATAACACCTGGACCCGAGGGCACGGTACACGTCACGGGCATCACCACCACCGCCCTTGGTGGTAGCTGTGACTTGG
>Ga0075154_10000338_pt1 | contig 40345 bp, 32 predicted proteins | sample JI71714BDNA_FD_70965 | JGI IMG/M metagenome (GOLD analysis project Ga0075154, IMG submission 70965) | Wastewater effluent complex algal communities from Wisconsin, to seasonally profile nutrient transformation and Carbon sequestration -... | ecosystem: Engineered > WWTP > Effluent > Algae... | reverse complement strand
AGTGTGGTGTCCCAAAAGTAATTGGAAGTATTTCCGATGGATCTGGTCCCGAGGCGAGGCGCGAGGAGGAAGCTGTAGCAGCGCTACAGCGACGACGAGCAACGAAGCATTCGGGACCAGAGACGCGGAAATGATTCAAGGAATTTCTGGGACACCACACTAGGCTACTTCGCGTCGGCGCGCACCGCGTGACTCACCCAATTCACGGCGGTGGCGAACCTGCGTCCCATATTGTTGTGGCCAAGCCCCGAAAACAGCACGTAGGCGAGTGGTTTCCCCTGCAGGCGCGGGGCCTGAAAAAGCGCGCCGCCAGGCTCTACTGCGTGGCGATGGGTGCAATCCACCCCGCTTGGCTGATGGCGGCGTCTCCAAGGGGCATCGCGGCCTGTCCTCGTCCGCCTTGCGTCGCTGCGCCTGCCCCAACGCGCACGCGGCGTTACTGCGCCGCAGCGCGGGCCGCCGCCAGGGCCGGCACCAGCCGGTCGCGCCACACGGTGTAACCCGCCTCGCTGGGGTGCAGTCCGTCGACGAACAGCCGGGCCCGCTGGCGGCCCTGCTTGTCGACGAAGGCCGGATACAGGTCCAGCCAGATGGTGAAGCCGGCGAACTCGTCGCTGCGCGCCAGCGCGGCCAGCCGTGCATTCACCGGCTTGACGACGGCGGCGTCCCGGGCCGGCTCGGCGGTGGGCAGGATGGACTGCAGCAGCAATCGCGCACCGGGCTTGCGCGCGTGCAGGGCGCGCATCACCGCCACCACGCCGGCGTACACACTGTCGGCCACCGGCATCTCGGGCGCATAGGAGTTGTTGATGCCGACCATCAGCACGAAGAACTCCGGCGCCAGCGCCGGGTTGTCCAGCTGCCCGAGTCCGCCCTGCGCCTTGGGCAGGATGCGGTGCAGCAGGTGCTCGGTGCGGTCACCCGAGATACCGATGTTCAGCGCGTGGTTCTGCGGCACGGCGCCGCCGAACGACGCATCCCACACGGCCCGGCCGTGCAGGCGGCCGGGAATCCAGGGGTCGTCGCCCAGCAGCCAGAAGTCGGTGATCGAGTCGCCGACGAACACCAGCTTCACGGCGCGCAGGCTGGCGGCGTCTGCCACCTGCGCGTCGATGGTGGCCTGGCGCTGCTGCCAGTACTCAACCCGGGCGGCCGGCCGGGTGGAGGCGAAGTCAGCCGCGGCAGCGCTGGTAGTGCCAAGCAGGGCGCCGGCCGCGGACAAGGCAACGCACAGGGTGGCCAGCAGGCCGATGATGGCTGTAGTGCGCACGGGCGGTCTCCGTCGGGGCGCGGCGCGGCTGGCGCCAGACACAAGCCCGCACCGTAGCACCGCGGCCGCCGCGCCGGCACGCGGCCCCCAAGGCTCGATGGCAACGCGCGAGCGATATACGCCCTCCGCCGTTCGGACAGACTTTCACCAACCGAGCGGTGCAAAATGACTACTGGCAAGCGCCGCGTTGCAGGCCACTGGCATTGCCTTTGCAGTTGCCGCTGGCGCACATTGCATCTGACCAGCAGACAGTGCCTTTGCTCATGCCATAGCAGTATTCATAACCGGCGTAGAGACCTTCTTTACCGGAAGCGCAACAAATCGATTGGTTGCCGTCGGCAGCGGATTCCCGTGCGCAGGTGTTGTTCATGCATTCACCATCAGCGGCACAAGCCGCTCCGATCGGTTTGCCTTCCTCGTAAGCGCGGACTTCCTTCGCAGTCGCATTCCAAACCGTGCCGTCCAGTTCCAACTTGCCTGGCGCGCCCAGATAAATCGTCGTTTTGGGTTCAGGCAAAGCAAGTCCGACTGCAGTGACAGTACCGCCAACGGCCGGCCCAATGGCGGCAATAGCGATACACCCGGCACCTACGGTGCCAGCACAGACGACCGCGCCGCCGACCCCGCTGGCCACACCAACGACCGTGCCTGCGGCAATAATGATCGCTTCGTTGACAAACTTCGCTCCGATTACACTGACCTGAGCAAACATCTTGACATTGCCCTCGAAGCAACTGGTCTCCAGGACCGCAATGTTTTCCTTCTTGGCTTCGGTTGCGCCATCGCGCAGCGTGAGCGTCTTGTTGGTTGGATCCAGGACCACGTCGGTCGGAAGATACCAGCGCACGGTTGCGGCATAGCCGATACCGAACTTGGCCTTCACACATTGCCGACCGGGGTTGGTCAGCAGCGTTTTACCTGCGGCTGAATCGGGAGCCACACCAATCGTGGCGACAGTGCCTCCTGCTGATGTGGCGGTGGCTGCTGCGCTGCCCTTGATGCGCCATTGTGCACTCAACCAACCCGGTTGTATTTCCGTGGCGCTCAGGGCTCCGGATTCAGTATTCAAGTAGGTGCCTTTCCAGCGGTTCTTGAAGCGCACAATGCCCTCGGCTACCGGCTCCTGCTGCCATTGGGCACTCCACCAACCGGATTCGATTGGCCCTGCTTCCAGTGGGCCGTTTTGATTGTGCAAGTAAGTTCCCTTCCAGCGATTTTTTAAACGCACGTGAATGCCGTCGCCGGCAGGTTCAAGAGTCCAGTCGGCGCTCAACCAACCAGGTTGAGCAGGCGAGCTTTCCGGAGTGCCAGCTTCCAGGTTGAGCTGCTGGTCGGTTTTCCATACGTTTTCCAGGCGAACAAAATCGGTTTGTGCAAAGCCCAGCGAGGAAAGCATCGCCGCCAGCACAAATGTGATGAAGTGCAGAAGTGATTTTTGCATTGTTTTGCCCTCAGGTTTCTCGGTTTGGGAGATTCGTCGCGATTGCAGAACACTTCAGTCAGTCGCGATACAAATGCTACAACGTCGTTCTTTTTAATGCCTTGCTTTGGTTGGACGATCGGGCAGGGGGAGCGCCTATTCGAATCGTTGTTCGTGGGGGTTTGATGTTCTCCAATGCTGAAGTTTTGCAAGGTTCCACTGCATGCGATTTCTGCGCGTCCAAGGTGCCACAGATTTTTCTGCCATTCAGTTTTTGTTCATAAATAAAGAGCCGGCGTGTTGCAGCGCGATGCCGCGGCGCCTGCGGCACGGCATATCTGCTTTCGCCGGCATCCCGGCAATAATGCTCTTTAAACCGCGACCAGCAAACGATCTTGCGGCACATTGCACAGCGGTGTTTGCCTCGCGCGGAGGTGCCGCGCGCGCCGTGCTGCGCAGGTCACCGGAAAACGATCCTCACACAGGTCGCTGGATTCGCGGCCTGTCCCAAGCGCTGGATTGCGGACCGTCTCGATCTCGCGCTCCCTACGCCGCCGCGCCAAGCTGCGGCGTATCCTGACCCGACCCCACGGAGTACCGAATGCCTCGTCCTGCGTACGACCTCGTCCTGCACGGCGCCACCTCCTTCGTCGGCCGCATCGTTGCCGAGCACCTGATCGAACGCCACGGCGTCGGTGGCGAGCTGCGCTGGGCGATCAGTGGGCGCTCGCCCGAGCGCCTGCAGGCGCTGCGAGTCCAACTCGGCCCTAGCGCTGCGAAACTGCCGGTGATCGTCTCCGACGCGGCCGATCCGGCGGCGCTGCAGGCGCTGTGTGCGCGTACCCGGGTGGTGGCGTCCACCGTCGGCCCGTATGCGCTGTTCGGTGATCCGCTAGTGGCCGCTTGCGTGGCGTCCGGCACTGACTACTGCGACCTCACTGGGGAAGTGCAGTGGGTGCGGCGCATGATTGCTCGTCATCAGAGCGCGGCGGAGCAGAGCGGCGCGCGCATCGTGAACTGCTGCGGGTTCGACTCCCTGCCGTCCGACCTCGGCGTGCACGTCCTGCAGCGCGAGGCAAAAGCCCGTTTCGGTGCGCCGTTCGAGCGCGTGCGGGCACGGGTCTGGAAATTGCGCGGCGGCTTTTCCGGCGGCACCATCGCCAGCCTGCTCAACGTGGTCGACGAGGCGCGCCGGGATCCCGAGCTGCGCCGTGCGCTGACCGATCCCTACGCACTCTGCCTACCGTCGCAAGCGAAGCGCCCGAAGCAACCCGAGGTGCGTCTGCCGGAGCACGACCCCGCGGCGGGTTGGGTCGCGCCGTTCGTGATGGCCGGGATCAACACCCGCGTCGTGCACCGCTCGAATGCGCTGGGCGGTATGGCGTACGGGCGCGACTTCCGTTACGACGAAGCCGTGTCGTGCGGACCCGGTGTGCTCGGCCGCGCGCGGGCGACGGCGATGGCCGGCGCGCTGGGGGCGGGGCTCGTGGCGGGTGCGCTACCGCCGCTGCGCGCCGTCCTGCAGCGCTTCGTCCTGCCCGCACCGGGCGAGGGCCCGAGCCCGGAACAGCAGCGCCTTGGACACTGGGAACTGCGCTTCTTCGGGGAAGGCGCCGGCGATGCACGCCTGGCCTTGAAGGTCAGCGGCGATCGCGACCCCGGTTATGGCTCGACCGGGAAGATGTTCGGCGAAGCGGCTATCGCGCTGGCGCGAGATCGCGGTCGCGGCCGCCGTGCGGGCGGATTCTGGACGCCCGCCACGGCTCTGGGCGACCGCCTGGTCGAGCGACTGGTGGCGAACGCCGGCGTGCGCTTCGAATTCCTCGACGGTTGACCGCGCCGACTGGTGCTCGGCAACAGCGAAGAAGCCGATCGGTAATCTCGGTGGCCTGCTCGCGCATGATCGGTGCCCTCATCGTCGCTGTTCAATTCTGAAAATCGACGAATATCGACAGGCTTGGCACGTTCGCGCGGTCGACGATCCATCTACGAAAGGTCCAACATGGAGAGAATGATGAAATCGATGTTCTGGCTCATTCTGATTGCCGCACTCCCGCTGGGCGCCAAAGAGCCGGCGTGGTTGGCCGAGGCGCGTATGCGCGAGGCCGAGGAAATGAAGTTGATCAGCCTCCAGAGCGACGACCGCAAGTTTCATGCGACGGTCGCTGCCAAGCTGCGAACGACCAAGATCGAAGCAGTGGAGGGCAGCTACACGCTGACCTTCGACATTGGTGGACCCAGCGCGCTCGATTGCGAGTTGTACCTCGACGACATTGATGCCGCGACCCATCTTCGCGCCGTTCCGCCGCATATCTTTTCCTACATCGAGCAGTCGCAGGGCAAAATCGAGCGGACGGTCCTGGAGTCGATTGATGCGGGGGTGCTCGGTGAGTGGCCTTTCCTGGCCGCAAGCTGGTTCTACCGGGTGAATGATGGGAATCAGATCCGTTTGGCTGCGCTCCAGCAGGTGGTTGCGGAAAGGAACGACGTCAGCATCTCCTGCCAGTTTCTCGCGATCGGCTATTCGAAAACCATCCGTCGGGTAATGACGTCACTGCTTGACGGTCTAGAATTGGCTGAACCGCGGCCGCAGCCCTATTACACCGAGACTGGCGTCGTGGAAGTGGATGGAAAGCCGGTTGGCTTGGCCAAGACCGAGATGATGCGCGACAGTGACGGGGATACTCGGATCAACAGCGAGCTGGCGATGCTGGCCGTCCTGCCCGACGGAAACCTGAATAGTCAAGACGTGATGAATATCCAGTGGGTTGGGCCTGATGCCGACCTGATCAATGCGGTGCACGTGCAGATCGGAAATGGCGCCGTGAATTCCGAGCTGTACTTGAAAATGCAGGATGGGGTCTGGAAGGTCAGTGGCACGGCCAAAGGCGAGGATATTGCAGCGGAGATCTCAGGCGATCAGAAGCCCGAGACCATCCTCGGTCAGGCCCATGCCCTGCGCCAGCTTCTATCCGGCAAGGATGCCGTCGGCGGTCAACGCGAATCGCTTCGCTGGTCGCCCTCGGAGAATCCGTTGATCTTCTTGAAGAAGACGACCACGGTGTCCGAGGAATTGGGCGACGGACAATTCGCCGTTCGTGAAGTGATGGCAGAAACCAACGTGAATTTCGTGGTAGACGCGGAGACTGGCAGCGCGGTTTCCGGGGTCTTCCGAGTGGGTGCCGCGGAGATCAACTTGAGGCGGGTTCACCAGAGTGGCGATTTCTGAAGCGTCGGGCCAATGCTCGCCGCGCGCAGAGGCTGCCAGCACCTTCGGCAAGCCAGTGAGCGGTGACGGGGGCTGGCGTTCCCGACTCCGAGTCCGAGATCGCGATCGCGGTCGCGGCCGCCGTGCGGGCGGATTCTGGACGCCCGCCACGGCTCTGGGCGACCGCCTGGTCGAGCGACTGGTGGCGAACGCCGGCGTGCGCTTCGAGTTCCTCGACGGTTGATGGCGACACTGCGCCGGTAGGCGTGTCGTGGTCTCGGCGCGGTTTCTTTCGAGGTGACCGATCCCGGTGGGGGTCTCGACTCGGCGACTGCGCGAGGGGGCTTTCAGCTTCCCTCGAAACCGTTGGCGAAGATCGCGTCGACAAATCGCAGCAGGCTGACGATGTTGCTGGCGGGACGGCCCACGGCCAGTCGCTGACGCTGCGGGTCGTAGCTGACGGCCTGGGCCGAGGCCATGCGCACGCCGCCCAGCGCCACCGTGCCGATGACGCTGTGCGAGGGCGCCACCGATCCCGGCAGTGGCAAGGCTGCGTTGATCAAGGTCACTGCGCCGGCGTCGGCGATGCTGTCGTTGTCGTAGAGCCCGCTCAGGATCGCGGCGCGGCCGTCTGCGAATGCAATCAGGCCGTGCTGGCCGAGCATGTCGCCACTCGAAGTCCCGGTCATGGCCTGGGCCGCCTGCAGGACGCCCGTGAGGCCGGCGGTTCCGGAGACCAGATTCACCGCACCCACCGCAGTCGTGGCACCTCGGTTCCAGCCCGGACTGGCGATCAGGTAGCTGCCGTTGCTCAGGGCCAGCAGGCTGCGACCCACGCCGTCGTTGGCGGTGCCGCCAATCAGGGAATTGGCCGCCGAGACGGCACCGGTGCTGCCACCCGTACCCAGTCCCAGCGTCGCCGCACCGACGTCGACGGTGCTGCCGTTATCCCAGCTGGGACTGGCGCTGACATAGTTGCCGCCCGTCAGCACGATCAGTCGGCTGCCGACCGCGTCATCGAGCTTGCTGCCAATCAGGGAGTTGGCCCCGGTCAGGGGCCCGGCACTGCCGCCCAGACCGTTGCCCCAGGTGACCGCACCGGCGTTGGCCTGGGCGCCGTTGTCCCAGGACGGACTGGCGAGCACGTAGTGGCCGTTGGGCAATGCCAGCGCGATGGCGCCGACCGCATCATTGAGCGTGGTCCCGACCAGCGAATTGGTACCTGTCACCACGCCTGCGGCCGCGGCTACGCCACTGCGCCAGGTCGCAGCGCCAGCGCTGATCCCGCCATTGCGCCATTGCGGGCTCTGCACGACGTAGTGGCCATTGCTCAAGGCCAGCACGCCGGCGCTGCCGACCCGGTCGTTCTGCGAATTGCCAACCAGCGAATTGGCCGCGGAAACCACGCCGGTCGTGGTCGCAGTCCCATTGCACCAGGTTGCCGCCCCCGCTTTCGACAAGCCTAGTGCGACGTTCTCCCAGCCGGGGCTGGTGACGACATAGTGACCGTTGGTCAAGGCCGTGACGGAACTGCCGACCAGATCGTCCGCGGTCGCGCCGATCAGTGAATTGGCCGCCGTCACCGTGCCGATCAGACCGGTGTTGCCATTGGCCCAGGTCACAGCGCCGGCATCGACGGCGGAGCCGTTGTCCCAGACCGGGGACGCCACCACGTAGTGGCCGTTGCGCAAGGGCCAGACGGTCCCGATGTTGTCATCCCGCTGCGACCCGACCAGCGAGTTGGCGGTGCCCACCGTGCCGCGGAGGCCGATGGCGCCATCGGCCCAGCTGACCGCGCCGGCATTCAATTCCCCGCCGTTGTTCCACAGCGGCGTGGACACGACATAGTTGCTGGTGCCGACCACACTGACACCGCCACCGCCGACCTCGGCATCCATGTGGCCGCCGACCAGGGAATTGTCGCTGCTGATCGGACCGCTGATCCCGGTCGTGCCGTCGCCCCAGGTAACGGCGCCGGCATCCTGGATCGTCCCGTTGTCCCAGCGCACCGCACGAACGACATAGTTCCCATTGGGCAACACCGTGATCTGTGCCGCGCCATTGCCCACGGCGTCTGCCGCGGTGCTGCCGACCAGTGAATTCGCTGCTGAAACCAGACCGCTGACGCCGCTGTCGGCGTCCGCCCAGGTGACCGCACCGGCATTGGCGGCACCGCCGTTATGCCAGTTCGGACTCAGGATCAGGTAATTGCCATTGGCCAGCACCACGATGCCGCCGCTGCCGACCCGGTCATTGGCGGCAATCCCGGTGATGGTGCTGATCGGCGGGCCGCCGGTGGGACCATACAGATAAACCGCGCCGATCCCGGAAACCGGTCCGTCCGGATCCACGACCACGATATTGCCATTCGGCAAAACGGTCACTATGGACCCAAAACTGACGCTGCCCGCGGGCCCCTGGATATCGAGCTGATCTGCAACGGCGAGCGTGCCAGTCATCATCAAGATGGCCAGCACCGGCCCCTGCATCAGTTTCGCACTTCGCGACAAATTACCCGTACGCATGATTCGCTCCTCGGAGCGGGCCGCTTCGCAAGACCGAAGGGGTCACGCACCCGGCGCAGACCATATCGGGGTCCGCTTAAGGCAGAATTATCTGTGGCGCACGCCGGTCGAACCTCGCAGCCGTCCCCGTACCGAAGCGGTACCTGCCACGCCTCACAACGCCCCGCCTGATGCCGTGTGCGCATCGGCCGCACACCGACCAACACCACCACACGCCCGACACGCCCGACACGCCCGAAGCCGGACTTCATCGAGTTGCCTTGGCCAATCTTCGGAAGATGGAAGGGACAGGCCGGTTTCCACCCGACCGGCGAAGTCCGGCACTGCCGACCAGAGCGAGTCCGGCCACTGATCGCCGCCCAGAAAAAGCACGTTCGTTCGGCAGTAGCTGCTTCGGCTGCTCCGCGGCAAATCGAGCTCGGACTCCCGTCCTCGTGTTCCTGGCCCTCGAGGTCCCTACGGCAGATTGCTCGGCAAGCTACTTCCGTCCGTCCAGCGCGGGTGTGCGGCCGGCCCGTTGTAGGCGACCCACCCGAGCGGTAACCCGGCGCAACTCCTCCAGCAACGCGTCAAGCAGACGGCTGGACTTGCCGCGGCGCCAGCCGAGCGTCACCCGATAGGGCTCGTCGAGGTCGATCAGTGGCCGCCAGGCAACGCCGGGCTGCCCAACTGCGGCGAGTGGCGCCGGCAGCACGGCCACGCCGAGCTGGGCGGCGACGGCATGCAGCAGCGTCTGCGCGCGGTCGACCGACTGCAGCCGACCGGGCGCGACGCCGGCCGCGGCAAAGCGCTCCAGCAGCCATTCGGCGTAGCGCGGCGACTGCTGCGGATCGACCGCGAGCATCGGCAACTCAGCCAGATGGGCCAGCCGCAAGCGGCGTCGGGCGGTGAGCGGATGTCGGGCGGGCAGGGCGACCACGAGGTTCAGTTCCTGCACCTCGTGCAGATCCAGCTCGGCCGCGGCGGTCGCCGGCAGCGGCCCCATCAGGCCGGCGTCGAGGCGGCCCTCGCGCAGGGCTCGCCACTGCTCTCCGGGCGCCGCGTCGACCAGTGCGACCTCGACCTGCGGGAAGCGCTGCTTCAGCGCGGCCAGCAGTGGCGGCATCAGCCGCATCGACAGCAGCGCCACGCAGCCCAGCCGCAGCGTGCCGCTGGGCTCGGCCTCGGCGGCGCGCAGGGCGCCCAGCAGCTCGGCTTCCAGCGCCAGCAGCTGCTCGGCGCCTGCCTTCAGCCGTTGGCCGGCCGGCGTCAGCGTGCAGGGCGGCGGCTCGCGCTGCACCAGCGTCGCGCCGACGTCGGCCTCCAGCCGCTGGATCCGCCGACTCAGCGCGCTCTGCGTGATCGCCAGCCGCTCGGCCGCCCGGCCGAAGCCGCGCAGCTCGGCCAGCACCAGAAAATCGTGCAGCAGGCTCAGATCCAGCGTCGGGCGATGCGGCGGCGGCATGGGCGGGTTCCGTACGGACATTTCCCCGCGATTGACGCGCCGGCTAAGGTGACTTGGCAACCCTCCGGACCGCGATTCATGCCACGACCGACCCTGTGCTGCGCCGCCCTGCTGGCGCTTCTGTCCGGCCCGCTGCGGGCCGAGTCCGCGCCGATCGACTGGCGCGCCGCCTATCTCGACGACCTGCGCGCCGCCCACGCGGCAATCACGGCGCAGCATCCCGGCACGGTCGATCCGGAGCAGCCGGACTTCCGGACGCGGCTGGAGGAGGGCCTTGCAAAGGGTCTGACGCTGGCCGAGCGGATCGACGACGAAGCCGGCTACTTCTACGGCCTGCGGCGCTTCGGCCATCGGCTGGCCGATCCGCACACCGGCATCCTGCGCGAGCGTGAGGCCTCGGTGCGCTGGCCGGGCTTCCTGCTGGTCGAGCAGGGCGGCCGCTGGGTGGTGCAGCGCGATGCCGGGGACGACGCCGCGCCGGCGGCCGGCGCGGAACTGCTGCACTGCGAGGGCGAGACACCGGCGGCACTGGCGTCGCGTCTCGTCTATCCCTACGCGCTGAATCCGACGCTGGCCGCGCATCGGCGCGAGGCGGCCAGCCGCACGCTGATCGACCGCGGCAATCCGCTGGAGTCGCTGCCGGCCGAGTGCGTGTTCCGCCACGCCGGTGAGCGCCAGCGCGTGACGCTGGACTGGACGCCGATCGAGGCAGCGGCGCTGGAGTCGCGGATCGCCGCGGTGCTGTGGGGCGAGCGCGATCCGGCGATCCGCTGGCGTGCACCGGCCGAAGGCGTGGTGTGGCTGCAGATCCCGACCTTCTATCCGGAATCCGAGGCCGACCACGCCGCGCTCGACGGCCTGATCGCCCGCCTCGCCCGCGAGCGCGACGCCCTCGCCGAGGCCCGGCTGATCGTCTTCGATGTGCGCGGCAACGGCGGTGGCAGCTCGCTGTGGGGCGAACGGCTGATCCGCGCGCTCTGGGGGCCGGCGGCGGAACCGCATCGGCCGACCGAGCCGACCGCGACCGACTGGCGCGCCACGCCGGAGGCGCTGGCCTACTGGCAGGCGCTGCGGCCGCAGCTGGCGCCGCAATTCGCCCAGCAGCCGGAACTGCAGCGCTACCTCGACCGCACCATCGCCGGCCTGACCGAGGCGCTGGCGGCCGGGCAGACCTACTACCGCGAACCGCCGGAAGCGGTCGAGCCTGCAGCTGCCGTCGAGGCCGGGTCCTTCGAGGTGCCGGTGCTGTTCCTGACCGATGGGCAATGCGCCAGCGCGTGCATGAACTTCGCCGACTGGATGCGGCGGTTGCCGGGCGTGACCCACGTCGGCGCCGAGACCTCGGCCGACGCGGTCTACATCGAATCACGCTTCATCGCGCTGCCGTCGGGACAGAGCCGACTGCTGCTGTCGCAGAAGGTGGTGCGCGGCGGCGTGCGCTGCAATCTGGAGCCGTATCGGCCGGCGGTCCGTTACGACGGGATCTGGTCGACCGCGGCGGTCACCGACTGGGTGCTGTCGCAGCTCGACGCCGGTCACTGGACACGCGCCGATTGAGCGGCGCGTGCGGGCCAGGACGACTTCGGGCCAGTGCCAGCAGGCACCGCAGCGCCCGAAAGGACGGCCGGCCTGGCCCTGATTTCCGATTCGTCGGTTACTCGAAGCCGTTGCCAAACAGCGGCAGCTCGAATGCAGGGCCACCCTGAAACAGGATGCGGCCGGCGTCCTGGCGTGCGTCGCCGGGTTGGTTGTCGCTCAGAACGAAGCTGATGGTGTTGCCGGTGACGCTGGCAGCAAGCGTGTTCCAGCCGACGCTGAGAGGGTCGCCCTGGATGCGTGCACCGAAGGCGCGGACGACGCTGCGGGCGTTGAACGTGCCGCCGTGGATGCGCAGGCTGACGCGCACGCTGGTGCAGTTGGCCACTTCGAAGCGGAAAGCACCATCCGGCTTCTGCAGAGTCGGGTCGGCGGCGAAAGTGTCGGATGGCACGGCAATCACGTCGTACAGACGGCTGCAGCTTCCGCTCAGGGGCGTCAGGCTGACGGTGAACGGCAAGCTGGCCCGCTGCGCCGACGCTGCCGTGCCGGGCAGGCTGGCGACGTTGCTCTGGGCGCTGTCGGGCTGACCGTCGCCGTTACCGTCGCCACCATTGGGTGCGGCGTTTTCCGGGGCGGTCGGGGAGCCGTCGCCATCGCCATCACCGAGGCGAGTGAAGCTGTACACGCCGGTGCGGGTGCCGGCATAGAGCACCGGCTCGTCCGGAACGCTGTTGTCCAGCGCCAGTGCCGTGGCCGAGCTCACCGGCAGACCGGCGCTGATCGAGTTCCAGGTGGCGCCGCCGTCTTCGGAGACGAAAACGCCGCCGGGATTGAGCGTGTTGCCGCCACTGGCGGCGTAGACGCGCAGGGAGTTGTCCGGATCGATCAGCAGCGCGCGGATGTCCTGTCCGGCGAGTCCGCTGCCGGCTGGCGCCCAACTGGCGCCGCTGTTGGTGGATTTGTAGACATTGCCGATGAAGCTGCTGTTGTCCAGGAAGGGGTTGACGGCGGCATACAGCACATTGCGATTGGTGGGATCCATGACCATCGCCAGCACCGAATAATGAGCCGTTGTCGATCCCGGCTGCAGGGGCAGGCCAGTCGACGACAGCGTCCAGCTGACACCGCCATTCGTGCTCTTGAAGACACCGTTGGGGGCATTCGGGGTGTAGGTCGATTGGCTGTTATAGCCGCGCAGATAGGTCCCCACGTACATCGTGTTGGGATCCGCGTGGTCGATCACCAGTGGCACCGGAATCGGAAAATCGGCAAACGCGAAGGGCTGCGCCGCTGTCCCCGCGTTGACGCATTCCCCCCTGGGCAGGCCATCGCTGCCGACGCTGGTACCGCCTGCGGTGCTGATGGTGTTCCAGGACGCCCCGGCATCGAGCGTGCGCCAGAGTCTCGGGACGGTGAGGTTGACGGTGCCGCCGACGGCGCTGCAGGTGCCGAGTCCGCTGGCGGTGAGGTACAGCTTGGTCCACGCGCCGCCGGTCACCACACTGCGGTCGGGCACGATGGTGCGTACGGTGCCCAATTGCGCCACTGGCTGATTGGGTGCGGTGCCAAGACCCGCGAAATTGTTGAGATTGGTCCAGGTCGCACCGCCATTCGTACTCTTGGCGACACCACTGGCGCGGAGGGCGAGCGCCTGGCTAGCTGGCGCGATGTCACGACCCACCGCGTAAATCACGGTGCTCGCTGGCGTTGCCGCGGTATTCCCGTCGACCAGCAGCCCACGAATCCAGTCGAGCGCGAAGCTGCTGCCGGTCGCGGCCCAGCTGGTGCCGCCATCGCTGCTTCTGAAGAACGGCCAGGTGATCGTCGGGGCGTCCGACTCGGCTTGGCCCGCGTATACGAGCGCCGGGTTGGCCGGGTTGAGTGCGATGGCCCGGACATTGACGGCACCGATGCCCAGATTGCTCTCGGTCCAGGTGGCACCCGAGTCGGTCGAGCGGAACAGGCCGGCGCCGCGCGAAATGAAGTAGCGGACGCTCGGGTCGCCGGGCTTGCTGGTGACGATCTGGCTTTCCAGCGCGGCGCTCGGGCCGGGTAGCGTCGGCGTCGGCGCCGCGCTGAAGGTCAAGCCGTCATCGACGCTGCGTTGCAGCGTGCCGCGCGCATTGGCAGCCAGCACGACGGCAGGCGTGCCGGGAATGAAGCTGAAGCTGGCGATCGAGAGCGTCGGTGCCGGGCCGGGCGCGCTTTGCGTGAAGGTGAGTCCGCCGTCGGTGCTGCGCAGCAGCAAGTTGAAGGGTTGCAGCGGCCCGTTGCCCTGGGTTGCCAGCACGACGCCGGGGGTGGTGCTGCTGAAGGCCAGTGCGGCGGTGCATGCGGCCAGGTCCGGCGGCGCTCCGGTGACGGTAGCGGCGCTGAAACTGACGCCGCCATCGGTGCTGCGATAGAGCGGTGCACCGGTGTAGGTACCGTCTTCCGCGGCGCAGGGGCTGATCAGCACCCGCGCCGAGTTGGTCGGATCGAACGCGACCTGCGACAACCGGGTGGGCAGGGTGGCCGCGGCGATCGCGGCCCAGCTGGTGCCGCCATCGGTGCTGCGGAAGGCGCCGTGACTGCTCGAGGTCAGGATCAGCGTGCCCGGTGTGCCCGGCTGCATGGCGAGGTCGCGGGCGAAGAAGTTCAGCGTCGGCAGGCCCGTGGACGCCGGGGCAAAGCTGCCGGCACCGTCGGTGGACTTCATGACGCCGGAGTCGGTCAGCAGGTAGACCAGGTCGGCATTGGTCGGGCTGACGACCACGTCCAGGATGAATCCGAGGTCCTGGGCGCCGGCGCGGCGGCTGAAGCTGGCTCCGCTATTGGTGCTGCGAAAGATGGCAAAGCCGCTGACGACATAGACCGTGTTCGGACTGGCGCCACTGGTCGCGAGATACGTCAGGCCGCCGCCGTTGGGGCCGGTGGTGGTCCAGAGCGCGGGGCCTGCGAAGGCGACGTGACTCAGGAGCAGGGCAGGAAGAACCAGGTTGCGGCGCACGGCGGGAATTCCTTGAAGAGGGAGAGCGACGACTGCACGGTTGACGGGCTCGCATCGCCATGCGAGCCGTGGTCAGCCAATACCAGCGGATTCTGGCACCCCAACCTGTCATTTCCGATCAGTCGGTGTGCAAACCGCGGCGGAGCCTGCGCGGGGCGGCGCGGTTCAGCGTCTGCTGGTTGAGCGTCGCGTCCCGCGCGATGCCAGCTTGCCGACACGATACGATCGCGCGATGACTCCGTTGCTGCCCCGTTTCGACGGCATCTGCCGCTTCTCGCCGCCGCTGGATCCGCGTGGGGGCACGGTACGGCGCGACGGCCGGACGACAGCGTGGTGGCTGATCCTGCAGTGCGACCCCGAGTGGGGACGCTATCTGCGCCACCTGTATCACCTTGACGTGCGACGCACGCGCTCGATCAGCGATCCGCTGTGGGGGCCGCATGTTTCGATAGTTCAGGACGAGATGCCGGCGGACCTTGCGGCCTGGAAGGATAGGGAGGGCGCGACCATGTCGCTGGAGCTGCTGTATCCGCCGCAGGAGATCGGCGACTACGTGTTTTTTCCGGTGCGCTGCGAGGCTGCGCTGGAGTATCGCGAGCGGCTGGGTCTGCCGCGGGAGCCGCGTTACCCGCTGCATCTGACCATCGGCAATCTCAAGTAGCTGCGTCGATCGCGCGCAGTTCCGCTCGCACTTCGACTGAAATGATCCGTGTTTCGCCGATCGCGACCAGGACGGCAAGCACCGCAAGCGCCTGGAAGCCCGCAGATGGCAGCCAGGTTCGAATCAGAGCCAGTGGCGCCACAGTGAGAGACGTTGGTCTGTCACCATTGGCGGGCGGCGACGGACATTGAATGACTGGCTCGTCCATTCCAATCCGTGGGTTGCCGAACAGACCCGCAAGCATCGCAGAGCTCAGTATGGCTGCACCCCGCGCCACATGAACTCTGACGCCCGGAAGCAACCCCCTGATCCAGATGGAGTGATCCATGAACTATGTAGAACGCGATTCACACGGCATGTACAAGAGCGCAAGCGGCAACTTGCCGGACAGCAACGGCAATCGCGGTCCAGGGCCGGGCCTGATGGGCGCTGACACATTGATCGGAAACGATGTCTACAACAGCCAGCAGGAAGATCTGGGCGACATCAAGGAGATCATGCTCGACATGCACACCGGCCACGTCAGGTATGCCGTGATTTCCTTCGGCGGCTTTCTGGGCATGGGCGAGAAGCTGTTCGCTGTGCCATGGCAGGCACTGAAACTGGACACCCTGAACAAGCGTTTCACCCTGGATGTCGACAAGCAACGTCTCGAAAGCGCTCCGGGTTTTGACAAGGACAACTGGCCGAACATGGCTGACCAGACTTGGCAGAAGGGCATCCACGCCTATTACGGTACCCAGCCGTATGGTGATATCCATCTCAACTGAGCTCGGCGGAGCGGTTGAAAGGCGCCGCCAGTCTGGCGGCGCCACGTTGCGTCATTCGGAACAGGTTACGCGCCGGAAGTGTTGCCGACGTCGTCAGCCACAGTAAATCCTTCCGTGGATCCTCCTGCTGGGCAAGCCCAAGTCAAGCTCCTGCGACACCAATGCCACACGAACTGTAGTGGCGCAGCCACCGCCTGCTCTTGAATGCCGTCGGCGTCGCTCAGGCCCGAGGGAAGTCGCGAGCCATCAGTGGCGCCAGCGAGGGCCGCGTGTCTGCCGCATGCGATATTGCGTACAACGTCGGGGCATGGGTCTCGAACCACCCGCGTTCCGGGTGCCAGCGGCTCATCACCGCGAGGTAGACATCGTCAAGTATGTTTGCGGCGCGGCGAGACGCGCTGCAGAGATCGATGGCCGGACTCGACATCGCGCCGGGCGGCCTTCGACGGGTCCCACCGGACTGCCTCGGCAACCGGCCGGACTTGCGTGTTGTCGTCGTGTTGTCGCGCGGTAAAGAAGTCGATACTGTCGCGCCATGAGCATCCTCTACTGTTACCCCGAACGCGACGGCAAAGACTTCTACCTCGGCTTTTGGCTCGATGTGGACGACACCGAGGACGAAAGGACCTGGGACAATCAGGCTGCTGCCATCGCCAAGCGCTTTCAGGCGCTTTACGCGATTCTGGAAGAAAAGCAGGCCGAACGCGGCAATGAATTCAAGGAGCACATCCGCACGCTCAGCGAGATGCTGATCGCTCCGTTCGCAGGTCTGTTACGCAAGGCCAGCGAGCTGCGCTTCGTTCTGCCGCAGGATCTGGTCCGCTGGCCTTTCGACCTGCTGGAACTCGACGGACAGGCGCTGTTTTTGCGGGTGCCGGTCAGCTATGTGCTCGACGACGAAGTCCCGGTTTTTCGCGGCCCGCTGAAGCTGGTCACAGGGGTGGTGATTGCCGACCTGACTGCCGACCCCGAAGAGGCCTGCAAGGCGATCCACCAAAGCCTGCCGAATACGGAATATTCTCGGGTCGAAGTGGCGTCGAACGAATCGGTGACCGACGCCGATGCCATCGACCTGCTATTGATCTCGGCGCACGGCTCGCTCGAAGACGACAACTCCGGCGAGATCGACCTCAACGGCGATAGCCTCACCTCGGATGAACTCGCCGACATCGAGACCACGCTGGTGTACTTCGATTCCTGCGGGATGGGCTCGAACTGGGATTATCTGCAGACCTTCTACGATGAGGGGAGCACGCGGTATTATCTGTCTCCGATCACGAGCAATGATGCCGGTGATTCTTCCACGAACACGATGATCTGGTTCTTCAAGGGTCTGCAGAACCATCAGACGCCCGAAGTCGCCCTCTTCGAGACCCGAAAGCGCCTGTTTGCTCATTACATGAAGAAAAGGCTGGACCCGATCGTGGTGCTGAACAAGGCCTTTCCGTTCCGTCTTTATGTTTTCGATAACACCTGACGCTGCGTGAACGGGAAGAATCAGCTGAAACCCATGGAATCGCCACAGGACCCTGAATTACCGCAAGACTCGCGCGCGCCCGAACGGCGCGGGTTCAACTGGGAAATGCTGACCGCGCTGATGGCGGTCTTCGTGGGTGCGTGTGCGCTGGCGGTCAGCGTCTATACCGCGCAGTTGCAGCGCAAGCAGATCGAGGCGCAGGCCTGGCCCTACCTGCAGTTGTGGCGTTCGAACACGGAGCGCCGGTACTCGATTTCGAACCGTGGCGTCGGACCGGCGCAGGTGCGCGACATGAAGGTGTTCATCGACGATGCGGAGGTCCGTTCCTGGGCCGAAGCCTTCGAAAAGATCGCCGGACGTCCGCTCGATTGCGCCAGGGAGAGCTTCGTCAGCCGCCGCGTGCTGGCGGCGAATGAGGATGTGTCCATGCTGGAGTTCTGCAACGTGGCGGATTACCAAGCCTTCGACGCCGGTGTCGGGCGGATGCAGCGCGAGTTCTGCTACTGCGCCATTCTCGACGAGTGCTGGTTGCTGAGCGAACGCGCAGCGTCCGAAGCCGAGTTCGTGCGCAAGGTTCCTGCGTGCCCGGTCGGCGCGGCCGGTGCGTTCCGCTGACTCTGGCGGCCGAACGGTCGACGCTGCGCCAGAACGATCAAGGCGCGTGCCAAGGGCAGGGCAGTTCATGCATCCCACTGTATCCGGGCCGCGATCCCCATTGAAAAAGCGACCGTAACTGCCGGTCGCTTTGAAAATGAAGCGGGAACCGATTACTCGTGATGTTTGGCCATCACGAGGATGGCATCGCGATTGGCGACGGCGTTCGCCTGCTCAACTGCCAGGTTGGCTTCGGCCTTGCTGAGGCACGCGTCCTTTTCGACGCCCATCAGCGCTCCGCAGGCCTGTTTGGCGACCTCGGCGCGACCCGTCGCTTGCGCATTGGCGATATCGAAATCGGCGTTGGCGGTCTTCACCATGGCATCGCTTTCGGCAATCGTCAGTCTCTTTCGTGCACTCTGGCCCGCGTCGGCATAATCCTTGCGCGCGTCGGCGACCTTGTCATTCGAGCTGGCGACCACCTCGGCCTTGTCGTCACGGGCATCGTTGATGTTCTTCGCTGCATCCTGACGTGCATCGGCGACGTCCTTGGCGGTTTCAGTCGGGGTTTCCTGGCAGCCGGCCAGCAGCAACAGCGACACGACGGCCGCGGGCAACACTTTCATCATCATGGAATTACTCCTGGTTTTCCTGTGGCTCGCGTCAATACTGCATGCGATCCAGCCTCGACGTCGGTGCGATAACGTACTTATGGCGTTGTGCAACGGAGCTGCCCGGAATGCTGAAAGCTCACCCCCAGCTGTTTCGGTTTTATGTGCTGGCGTACCGACCTGCGCTCGATACGCGAGCAGCCTTCGAGTCGTTGCCGTACACCGCTGTGCTCGTCGGCCAGCTTTCGGGAGGTATCACCGTGCACTACGCCATCGCCTCGTCGGTCATCGTCCTTGGCGACTAGAGGTTGAGCACCCCGCCCGAATCGATGGAAGGCAGCGTCGTCGCCGAACATCCGACGCGCAATCGGCTGCTGGCCGCCATCCTCGCCCTGCTGGTGCTCTACGCCTGCACCGCAGCAGCGGCGCTCGTGGTGCCGCTGCTGTTTGCCCTGCTGCTCAGCTTGATGCTCGCCCCGGCCGTGCGTCTGCTGTCCGGCTGGCGCCTGCCGCGGGTGCTGGCGGTATTGCTGGTGATGCTGAGCACACTGTTGCTGGTGGGATCCTTGTTCGGCAGTCTGGTCGCACCTGCGCGCAGCTGGGCGGAACAGGTGCCGATGGCGATTTCCCGCATCGAGCAGGCACTGAGTGATTTGCGCCCTTCGCTGCGCGAAGCCACCCAGGCCGGCGAGCAGCTTGCCAGGCTGGCCGACATCGATGGCGAGCGCGGGCTTCAGCGCGTGGTCGAAGCCGCACCCAGCCGCATGGCGCAAATGTTGCAAGCCACGCCAGGCGCGCTCGGCAGCCTGATGGCAACGCTCGTTCTGATTTTCATTTTTCTGCTGCGCGGCGACGGATTGCTGCGCAAGCTGGTGGAACTGGCACCGGAACTGCATTTGAAGAAGGACATCGTGCTGGCGACCCACAGCGCCCAGCACGAGTTGTCGACTTACATGATTACCATCACCATCATCAATAGCGTTCTGGGATTGCTGTTGGCGACGGTATTGTGGTTCCTGGGCGTGGTGGAGCCGCTGTTGTGGGGGGCGATTGCCGGAATCCTCAACTTCATTCCCTTTGTTGGCCCTGCGATGGTGATTGTGATCCTGACGGTGGTGGGTTTCGGTCATTTCACGACAGTTCTGCCGGCGCTGGCAGTTCCTGCCGCATTCGTGGTGCTCAATGCGCTGGAAGAACTGATTACGCCGCAGATCGTCGGCCACCGACTGGCGCTCGATCCGATCGTGGTGTTCCTGGCCTTGATGCTGTGCGCCTGGTTGTGGGGTCCGGCCGGCCTGCTGCTGGCCATGCCGCTCCTGACCTGCGCTCGGATCATTGCCGAGCGCATTCCCAGCTGGAGCCCGTTGGCGAAGCTGCTGAGGGCGTGACGGTGCCACCGCCCGCCACACGGGAACGCGAGCGTGCGCTGGCCGGCAGGGCCCTCGCTCCGGGCCGCGCTGCTGCATCACTCCGTTGTTGCGACCCGATTCGATGAGCAGCGGCGGTGAAGCGCCTGCTCCAGCCGCCGATCTGCCGGGCCCTGCGGAGGATGGAACACACCGGCTACCCTTCCGTCATGACCATCGACCCTTCCGCGCGTCGCCTGTGGGCAGACGCTTCGCTGTCCGCGATCGCGGCCGGCTTCATTGCCGTGCTGGTGGGTTTCACCAGTTCGGTCGCCATCGTGTTCCAGGCGGCGACCGCGCTCGGCGCGACGCAGGCGCAACTGGCCTCGTGGATGTGGGCGCTGGGCCTCGGCATGGGGCTGTGCAGCCTGCTGCCGTCGTGGTGGTTGCGGATGCCGGTGATGGTGGCGTGGTCGACGCCGGGGGCTGCGGTATTGGCGGCTGGCGCTGCGGCCGGGGGCTTCACGCTGGCGCAGGCTACTGGCGCCTTTCTGGTCTCGGGCCTGCTGATCCTGCTGGCCGGGCTCACCGGTGCCTTCACGAAGTTGATGGACCGACTGCCGATGGCGCTCGCGGCGGCACTGCTGGCCGGTGTACTGGCGCGCTTCGGTCTGCAGGCCTTTGGCGAGGCGACGACGGAACCGGTGCTGGTCAGCGTGATGCTGCTGACCTACCTGCTGGGCCGGCGGCTGGCGCCGCGCTACGCAGTGATGGCCGTGCTGGCGGTCGGGGTACTGCTCTGCGTAATCCGGGGGCAGTTGCAGCTGGCGCAGATCGACGGCGCGCTGGTGCGGCCGGAGTTCGTGGTGCCGGAGTGGAGTCTGGCGGCGATCATCAGCCTCGGCCTGCCGCTGTTCGTGGTGACGATGGCTTCGCAGAACCTGCCCGGTGTCGCTGCGATCCGCGCAGCCGGCTACGACGCCATGCCGATCTCGAAACTGATCACGCTGACCGGTGCAGCAACATTGCTGCTGGCGCCGTTCGGGGCCTTTGCGTTGAACCTGTCGGCGATCACTGCGGCGATCGCGATGGGGCGTGAAGCCCATGACGATCCCGCCCGCCGCTATGTCGCGGCGATGGCCTGCGGAGCGATCTACGTGCTGATCGGGCTTTTCGGCGGCGCGGTGGCCGGCCTGCTGCTGGCCTTCCCGAAAGCGTTCGTCGCCGCGATCGCCGGCATCGCGCTGCTCGGCACCATCGGCGGGGCGCTGGCGGCTGCGCTGAAGGACGAGGCTGATCGCGAGCCGGCGCTGATCACCTTTCTGGTCACCTTGAGCGGTGTCACCGTGGTCGGCATCGGTTCGGCCTTCTGGGGCGTGGTTGCCGGCGTGCTGGCGCTGCTGCTGGCGCGGCGCTGATCGGGGCTGCTGGCGGTGAACTTTGTTGGGCGGCGCGTTGCCGGACGTTGGCTCGGGCGATGCTCCGCATCCCGCAACCGGAGTCCCGATCCGTGTCTACCGAACTGAGTCCCAGCCTGACCGTGCTGCCGTGGGCGCCGGAGCGGGCACGCGCCTTCCACGACATCAATGCGGCGTGGATCCGCGAGATGTTCGAGCTCGAGGCGCACGATCGCGAAGTGCTGGAGGATCCGCAGACCCACATCATCGACCGTGGTGGCGAGATCCTGTTCGCCGCGCATCCGGAGCACGGCGTGATCGGCGCCTGTGCGCTGATGCCGACCGACGATGGCGCGGTGGAGCTGACCAAGATGGGCGTACTGGCCTCGCTGCGTGGTCTGAAAGCTGGCGAGTTCCTGCTGCAGGCGGTCATCGCGCGGGCGCTGGAGATGGATCATTCGCCGCTGTTCCTCCTGACCAACCAGCGCTGCGCGGCGGCAATCCATCTCTACGAGAAGCTCGGTTTCCGGCATGACGCCGAACTGCTCGCGCGCTACGGCACGACCTATGCGCGCTGCAACGTGGCGATGCGCTACGTCAGCGCACCGACCAGTCGCGACAATTCCGTGTAGCGCTGTGTGAATCGCGCACGGCGCTCCACGACGGGACACCGTGTTCTGCAAGGTCTCAAGTTGCGGCCGGAATCGCTCGCAGTCGGGCCCGAGTCCATAGTGCAATGCCGAGTTCCGCAAGATTGATTGCAAAAAAGACAAAGCCGGGCAGGCCCAGCAGCCATCCCGACTCCTTCGTGGCGGGGATATTGAGTGCGAGTGCCACCGATAGCCCAGCGACCACCGGCACGATTCCCCAGTTCCAGAGTCGCGCACGTGTCCAGATGCGCTCGCGCGCATCAAGGCACAGCGTCTCGCGTTGTCGCCATGCGTGCAGGTGCAGCGCCCACATCACTGTGCCCATGGAGCCAAAGGCAACGGCGAAAGTCATGAACAGCAGGGGGATCTGGCTCAGTTCGGTAATCGTGAAGCCCGCGGGTAGCCAGCCGTTGCTGAGGGCATTGAACAGCGACGCGAACACCATTCGAACCGGGTACACGAAGATCAGCAGCAACATCACCAACAACAGGCTGAGCCGTACCGACAGCGGGTCGTCCAGGCCATAGGCGCGACTCCAGTTCGCGTGAGCAGCCCAGAATCGCGCGATCAGGGCAAAGGCCAGAACAAAGGCAGGAATGCCCTTCATGGCATTGCTGAGCGCGTCCACGCTCTGCGGGATCGATTCGCCCGCCACGGCCATCAGCGTGATGGCGAAGGCAAAGACGGCATCGACGAAAGCTTCGACGCGCGTGACTTGCGCACCACGCTCCTTGAAGGGCTGCATGCTTCATCTCCTCTGGCAATGGCTGCCATCGCCACCACCCATGTTCAAGTTGTTCTTGCGAACAAGGACATACCGAAACCCATCGCTTCGCGATATGCCTCGGTATCGACGATGAACCGGGGAAAGGCGAGCCGGTTTCCTGGCACGGTCGGTACAGCGCGAGCGCGCCCTGGGAAGGCGAGGGCATCAGCCGCCAGTATCGATTGCGACCGGAGGCGAGGATAGGCTTTCCCAGCGCCGGCACCGGAGAGTCGGCAAAACCTTCAGTTCGACAGCGGTCGTCGACGTTCCAGCCTGTCCAGACGCAGGCTGGCGGGCTTGCTGGGTGCAGGGGCGAGGGGTAACCTCACGGAAGCTTTGCGTTTGCATCGGGAAGCCTTCACGTCATGCGTGAAATGCAGGTGTTTTCGATGATTGGGGAGTGGTCGGTGGTTGCGTGTCGGATTGACGCTCGACAGTCATCGGAAGCAATTTCACCAGGAGGAAGTGTCAGTGAATGATAAAGTGAAGTTCTATCCGGAGACTTCGTTCGGCGGTTACACAGATATTGATGGAACCGTGGCGTTTTTTGGTCGGATCAATGCACTCCTGGATTCCTCCTTCGTGGTTCTCGACGTCGGTTGTGGCAGGGGTTCACACAGTGATGATCTGGTGTCGCTCCGAAAAAATCTGCGAACGCTGAAGGGAAAAGTCAGGAAGGTCATCGGGATCGATGTTGACGAAGGCGCTCGGGAAAATCCGTTTCTGGATGAGTTCCATCTGCTGACCGGCAACGTCTGGCCGATTGAAAGTGATTCGATCGATCTGATCGTCTGCGACAATGTCATGGAGCATGTCGAAAATCCCGATCAATTGTTTTCCGAAATCCGTCGCGTCCTGAAAAACGGCGGATACCTTTGCATCCGGACCCCGAACCGCTGGGGCTACGTGGCTATTGCCGCCACGCTCATTCCGAACAGATATCATTCGAGAGTTACCTCGACTGTTCAGGACGGACGCAAGCAGGAAGACGTATTCCCGACCGTCTACAAATGCAACAGCGTCCGCAAACTGCGGAACATGATGCGCAAACACGGACTGGAGTCCGTCGTGTATACCTACGAAGCCGAGCCGTCCTATCTCTCGTTTTCCAGAATTGCCTACTTCTTTGGCGTCATGCATCAGAGGTTTGCGCCGCGCTTCATGAAGCCGGCAATATTTGCATTCGGGAAGATGAACAAAAGCGTCGGCTGATCTGATTCGAAACCTTGTCCGGAATCCTGAATCCGGCGCAAACCAGGACAAACCCGTCTGTCGGACATCGTGCGGCGTTGCCTGCACCGACCTGGCCGGTGCCGGCGACGGACCGGGCGCACGCGGGATCGGGCTTCGGCGGCCAGTCGGCTCCCGCCGCCTATGCTCGAGTGCTCTCCGAACGCCCATGTCCCGATGACCGCGTCGTCCCTTGTCCGTTTGCGCCCGCTCGTGTGGCTCCCGGCACTCCTCGCGCTGTCGGCCTGCGCCTATTTCTTCGAAGCGCCGGCGCCCGAGCCACCGCCACCACCACCGCCGCCGGCGCGGGACTTCATCGCTGAGGTGCGCGCCGTCGCCGAGGCGAATCCCTCGATGGTCGAGGTGTTGGCGCTGGAGACGCCTTCGGTCACTCATCTGATCGACGATGCCCTAGCGGCGGAGGAGCGCAGTGCCTATGTCGCAGCACGTCGCGCGGTCGCAGTGGCCCGGCAGATCGAGCCGGAGAATCCTCGGGTGCTGCAGTTTCTCGCCGAGTACGCGCTGCGAGAGGGCAACTGGGCCGATGCCGAGCAACTGGCGCAGCGGTCTTTCGATGGTTCGGCGCAACTCGGTGCGCTTTGCATTCGCAACCAGATGACCATCGCCACCGCCCGGGCGGAGCGCGGCGACGCCGAGGGAGCGGCGGCAGCGCGACTCCGCGCCGACGAATGCGCACAGAAAGCGCTGCCGCGGTTCTGAGCCGGTCATGAACCCGCACGCCTGGCGTTCGGAGGCGGTCTATCTCGCACACGGCGCGACGGTCGCCGGCATTGCCTCGATCACGCTGGCGCTGGTGGTGTCGCGATTGGTCCCGGTGCTCGGCTGGTTGTTGGCGCTGATCTGCTGGGGTGCGGCGCTGCGCTACGCCTTCGAGGTGCTGCGCTTCGCCGCCCACGGTGAGCCGGAGCCGCCCGAACTGGCACTTACCGTGCCGACGGGGCTGGTGTGGAATTTCCTCGGACTGCAGTTGGCGCTGTTGGGCGTACCGCTGGCCCTGTCGTTGTGGACGCCGTTGCCGCTCTGGCCGATGTTGCTGCTCGCTGCAGCCATCCAGCCAGCCGTGATCCTGACGCTGGTGCTGCAGGGGGATTGGCCGAACGCACTCAACCCGTGGCAATGGGCCCGGGTCATGACTGCGTTCGGACCGACTTATCTGGTGTTGCTGCTGTGGCTCTGGTCGGTACAGCTGATCGCGCTTTACGGTGGCGCCTGGCTCGGTGCCAGTCTGCCGGGCATGCTCGGCTACGCGCTGACGCAGGCGATTGCCGTTACCGGGCTGTACCTGTGCTTCCACCGGATGGGCTGGGATGTGCACGACGCGCAGGAGCGGCTGGGCTTTACGCCGAAGCCGCTGGCGGTGCCGCTGAGCCGGCCCGCCGACCGCGATCAGCGCTTGCTCGACGAACTCCAGCCGCTCAAGGCTGCCCGCGATTGGCTGGGAATCGACCGCCGATTGCGCGAGGAATCCCGCGAGCGGGCGTTGGGGCCGGCGGTACTGGCCCTGCATCGCGAGGCGCTGCTCGCGATCGGCGATCGCTGGGCGATCAACGAGCAGGCCGGACGCTATCTGCAATGCCTGCTGGTGCTGAAGCAGCCCGATCGCGCGCTGGCGCTGCTCAAGGATTGCATCGCTGCCGACCCCGACTTCACGCTGCTCGACCCGAACGACGGCGCCAGTATGGCCGACAAGGCCGCTGCGCGCGGATTGCCGCGGCTGTCGCTGTCGATCCTCGATGCCCAGTTGCGCAAGCACGGTCGCGAACCCGACGCGGTGCATTGGGCGTTGACTCGACGGGCGCTGTGTCGGCAACTGGAGCTGCCGGAGGCCCTGCCCGAGGCTGTGCTGAAGGCGATCCGTCGCGGCTGCAAGGATCCGGACGCGCTGGCTCGTCTGCAGGCCTGATCGGCGGATCGCTCGGCGGTCGCGTTGCAGCGAGCCGCGCATACGTATGCAACGCCCACCCGGCAGGCTCGCGGCCTAGCATCCGGCCGGGATCCGCGCGGGAGGGCGCACGATGCAGACGACAGGATGGAGATTCGCGCCGCCGGTGACTCGACCCGGTGTGCCGGTGTCGCCAGCGCCCCAGCGCCGGGGTCCTGCGAGCCGGTGGTTGACGCTCGGGTTGTTGCTGGTGATGCCCGCGGCCCACGTGGCCGAACCGCCGAAGCGCCCGGAGATCGTGGCGTCCGTCAGTTCGCCCGGCGGGATCCTGACCGTGGAGGTCGGCCTCGACGAGGAGCGGGCCAGCTGGAGCCTGAAGCGGCTCGGGCAGCCGCTGATCCGGCCTTCGCGGCTCGGCTTTCTGCTGCGCAACACCGAGAAGCTGGACCGCAACCTTGAAGTCACGGCCACTGCCACCGACCGCGCCGACCAGACCTGGGAGCAGCCCTGGGGCGAGTCGCGCGTGGTCCGCAACCACTACGAGGCCCTGACCGTCACCTTCACCGAGAAGGTCAAGCTCAAGCGCCGTTTCAGCGTCGAGTTCCGCGTGTTCGATGACGGCGTCGGCTTCCGCTACCACGTTCCCGAGCAGCCGCAACTCACCGACGTGATCATCGACGACGAGCTGACCGAGTTCGACGTGGTCCCCGCCGCGACCGCTTGGTGGATCCCGGCCGGCGAGTGGAACCGCTACGAGTACCTCTACAACCGCACGCCGCTGACCGAGGTCGGCCAGGCGCACACGCCGATCACGCTGCGCACCGTCGACGGCCTGCATCTGGCCTTCCACGAGGCCGCGCTGGTCGACTATTCCTCGATGTGGCTGCGCCGCGTCGAGGGCCAGCGCTTCCGCGCCCAGCTGTCACCGGCCTCCGAAGGTTGGAAGGTCCGGCGCACTGCGCCCTTCCACACGCCGTGGCGCACGCTGCGGGTTACCGACAGCGCCGCCGGGCTCTACGCGTCCAATCTGGAACTCAATCTCAACGAGCCGAACCGGCTGCCCGACATCCGCGACTGGTTCACGCCGCACAAGTACGTCGGGGTCTGGTGGGAGATGCATCTGGAGACCAGCACCTGGGCCAGCGGCAAGAAGCACGGCGCGACCACCGCCAACGTCCGCCGCTACATCGACTTCGCCGCGAAGCACGGCTTCCGCGGCGTGCTGGTCGAGGGCTGGAACGTCGGCTGGGACGGCCAGTGGTTCGGCAACGGCTACGACTTCGATTTCGTCCAGCCGACGCCGGCCTTCGATCTGGAGACGCTGGCCGCATACGCCCGTGAAAAAGGCGTGCGGCTGGTCGGCCACCACGAGACCGGCGGCGCGGTCAGCCACTACGAGCGCCAACTGATTCCGGCGCTGGACCTGTATGCCCGGCTCGGCATCGACTCGGTCAAGACCGGCTACGTCGCCGATGCGGGCCAGGCCGAGCGACAGGACGGCGACGGCGTGACCCGCCGCGAATGGCACGACGGCCAGTGGATGAGCCGGCACCATCTGCGGGTGGTCGAGGCCGCGGCGGCGCGGCGTATCGCGGTCAATCCGCACGAGCCGATCAAGGACACCGGCCTGCGGCGGACCTGGCCGAACTGGGTCGCCCGCGAGGGCGCCCGCGGCATGGAGTACAACGCTTGGGGTAACCCGCCGAATCCGCCCGAGCACGAGGCCAATCTGGTGTTCACGCGGCTGCTGTCCGGGCCGATGGACTTCACTCCCGGGATCGTCAGCCTCGAGGGCCGCAAGCAGCGGCTTCAGTCCACGCTGGCCAAGCAGCTGGCCAATTACGTGGTGATCTATTCGCCGATCCAGATGGCCGCCGACCTGCCCGAGCACTATGAAGCCGCCCCCGACGCGCTGGCCTTCATCCGCGACGTGCCGGTGGACTGGGAGCAGACGCGGGTGCTGAACGGCGAGGTCGGCGATTACGTCACCATCGCCCGCCAGGCGCGCGGCGGCACGACCTGGGCGCTGGGCGCGGTCACCGATGAGCACGGCCGGGTGCTGCCGGTGTCGCTCGGCTTCCTCGATCCGGCCCGCCGCTACCGGGCGCGGATCTGGGCCGATGGTCCGGACGCGGATTACCGCAAGCGCAAGACCGCCGGCCAGATGCGCGTCGAGACCCGCGAGGTCACCAGCACCGACACGCTGACCCTGCAGCTCGCGCCCGGCGGCGGTCAGGCGATCCTGTTCGAGGCGCTGTAGCCGGACCCTGGCAGCCAGCAATCGGAGTCCAGCGAGGGCAACGGCGCCATGGCATCAGAGCGGGTGCGGCGCACCGCACCCGACCGCTTATTCCTCCCGCGGCGGATCGTTGACCACCTCGCGGTGCATCGGCGCGAGACGCGCCAGCAGGCGGTTCTGCGCGCGGGTGGGAATGCCGCGGCCGTCCATCGCGATCTGCAGGTTCTCGACCAGCGCGTTGAAATCGGCCTGGCGGATCAGGTGGCCGGCGTGGGCTTCGACCATGTCCATGCCGGTGTACTCGCAGCCGCCGCCGAGAATGGCGCAGACCTGTTCGGTGAGCTTGTCCTTGACGCGCTCGTTGTCGGACTCGGCGAAAAAGCCGGCGGTCCGCGGGTCGGCCAGCAGGATGGCCATGAAGTCTTCCATCAGCGCGCGGATGCCCTCGACACCCCCGAACTGATCGAAGACCGGCTTCAGCTCGGGGCTGGCCGGGGCCGGATCGGCGATGTTCGGATCGCGCGGCGGGGCCGATTCGGCGGCCACTGCGGTGGCGAGGAACAGCAGCGCGAGCAGGGCGAGCCGGGTTGGACGGCGCGGGGGTACTGACGGGGTGGGTGACATGCCGGAGTTCCTCAGAGCGCGAACTGGATCGAGAGATAGACGCCACGTTGGCGCGCGACGACGACGTTGCCGAGATCGACCGCGGCCAGCGTCAGATTGAGGTGGCGAAAGGGCGACCACGCCAGAAAAACGTCCCACGCGGCGTCCTCGCCCGCCACCGCCAGCAGGTCCGGCTTGTCCCGATACTCGATGCCGACTGCGAGTCGTCGGCTGAGCAGGTAGGCAGCGCTGCCCTCGAAGACCAGCTCGCGGCCGCCGGTGGCGCTGCCGAAGCCCAGCAGTCCGAGCTGATTGGCCTCGGTGTAGCGGGCCGTGCCGGACAGCAGCAGGCTCTGGTCGAGATGCAGCTTGGTCGCGCTGAGGTAGAGGTCGGTGCCGTCGCTGCGGGCCGCGCCGACCGCCAGCGGTACGTCCGGCTGCAGGTGGCGCTTGTGCTGCAGGCCCAGGGCCAGCTGCGGCAGCCAGCGGTCCTGCTCCAGCACGGCATCGCCGGCGAGCCGGAACTTGGCGCCGAACACGTTCTGCTCCAGTCGAAAACCCCGACCCAGTCCGAGCAGCGCACCGACATCTCGGGTGTCCAGGGACTGACGGGCCAGCGACAGCTCGACGGTATCCGCGAGGCTGACCATCACGCCGTGCGACTGCAGCCGGTAGTCGTCCAGCCAGACGTGGGTGGCGTAGGCCGCGGCGCCGTTCTGGGCGCCTGCGCCCAGACCCCCGATCAGCGCCCACGGCGTCAGGCCGCCACCGGCGCTGCCTTCGATCTGGCTGACCCCGCCGGTCAGCGGCAGCTTGCCCGGACGGCCGAACAGGGGTTCGCTGCGGGCATCGGCAACACCGACCAGAATGATCAGCAGGGCAAACAGACGGTTCATCGGATGCCTCGTCGACAAGGAACTGCCCCCGAGTGTCGATGCACACAGATCTAAGCGACCTCACGAACAGACCGGCGGTACAAGGTCTTGCGAGCATGAACGCATCCGGTGGTTCGGGAAGTCCAAACCCCACGACCGAAGGCTCGACGCAGTATCGGCAGCGCATCCGGTCCGACCGGGTTGCGCGCGCAAGCACTTCACCACCGACATGGAGTACACCATGGCTCAATTTCTCCGCATCCGGCCGTTGCTGGCCGTCACGGCACTGGCGCCTCTGCTGCTGGCCGGGTGTGCCAACACCGGCAACCCGCGCGAAGACTCGATCCGCAACGAGCAAATGACCGGCCAGGTCATTGGCGGCATCATCGGGGGTGTGGTCGGCCGCCAATTCGGCGACGGCCGCGGCCGCACGGCAATGACCGTGCTCGGCGCCACCGCCGGCGCGATGATCGGCGGCAACATTGCCCGCAACCGGGCCGTGTCGCGCTGGGAACAGGAAGCCGCCTATCGGGCGTTCGAGCACACGCCCTCCGGCCAGGCCGTCGAGTGGCGCGATCCGGACTCGCGCAACTATGGCAGCTACACGCCGCAGCGGACCTATCGCAGCAGCCAGGGCGCCTACTGCCGCGAGTACAGCCAGTCGGTCGTGATCGACGGCCGCGAAGAACGTGCCTATGGCACTGCATGCCGTCAGCAGGACGGCACCTGGCAAGTGCGCAACTGAGGAACATGGACATGCGGATCGTGATCGGTACGGCGCTGCTGGTTGGCGCAAGCCTTGCCCCCGCCCAGTCGCCCCGAAGTCCCGCCGAGGACTTTGCGGTGCTGGATCTGGACCGGAACGGCCAGCTCGATTGGAAGGAGTACCGCAACCGCGTCAGCGAGATCTTCTATTTCGCCGACGCCGACACGGACGGTCGCATCGATGCCGACGAGGCCGGCACGCTGGGTGAGGGAGTGGCCATTCCCGCCGAGGGCCTCCGTCATGCGCAGTTTCTCGACGCACATCGCAAGGCCTTCGGAGACCTCGACCGCGACGATGACGGTCGTCTGACGCTGGCAGAAGCCACCGGCGGCTGATTCGTCCTTGCGGCGCCGATCCGGCTTGGCCTCTGCAGCGAGTCCAGTCAGTATCGGCGCCTTCCTGTTGCGGGGCACATCCGATGGAGTCTCAGCCTGTCGCTCTGCTCGTCGATTCCCGCCAACACCCACCTGACGGGGACTCGTGCGCGTACGCATCGCGTCGCCTCGATACGGACGATGCCGCGCAGGTGGCCCAACCATGAACGCGTTGCTGCTGGCAGCCGCGCTGGCATCGGCAGAACTGCCGCCCTGTGACTTGCCCGACCTGTCCTCGCCGCCCGAGGCCAGCGCGCATCGCGTGCTGGAGCTGGGCGACGGTCGCCTCGGCGTGGCAATGGAGGATCCCATCGCCGAGCCGGGCACACGCCTGTCCGGCCGGACCGCAACGGAGCCGCCGGGTCGCGCACCGGCCGATCACGTCTGGCTGTGGTCGGAGGCCAGCGACTGGCTGCTGGTGCCGCAGGGCTGGGTGATTCGACGCGCGGCCGTAGGCGTCGACGGCAGTTGGGTGATCGATCTTTTCGCGCCGGCCGGCGCGACCGGCCGGATGCGTGCCAGCGGGATGGGACATTGCGTCGGCTGCGCGCTGTCTGCGGGTGCGCCGCATTTCGAGCGCTACCGGGCGCAGGCGGCTGCCAACGAGTTCCTGTTCTGCGAGGGCTATGCGCTGCCGATCACCGAGACCGGCCGCAGCGCCAGTTGGCGACGCTTCCAGTACACCGACGCCGACGGCCGCCGGGTCGCCGTCGAGGTCGACATCGACCCCGACGGCGCCAGCTACCGGGAAATCGCGGTCACCCGCGACTGACGCCGGCCTGCGCGGTCAGGCGGCGTCCTGCTTGCCGTCAGGTGCAGGCAGCTGCGCGGCCTGCACGTCACTGGACATCTTGTGGATGCTGTGGCGCAACTCGCGCGACAACAGCAGTTTCGCGTCGCTGGCGATCTTGTTCAACGAAGGCGTGAAATCCAGCTTCGCCTCGCCATTCATCGTCACCAGCCCCTCGGATTTCAGCATCCCGATGAAGGTGCGGAACAGGCCACGGTCGCAGAACTCCGGCCCGGAATGCTCCTGCAGCATCATGATGCGCTGCGCGGCGAGCACGCAGAGATTTTCCAGTTCGCTGCTGCTCAATGTGCCGGAACCGCTGCGGGTCAACAGCGAGACCACGAGGTAATAACGCTGCACGGTCTGCAGGGTGGAGTGGGCGAGCACGCGGATCGCGAAATAGGCATCGGTGCCCTCGGCGGGCGGCAGCAGCGTCTTGCCCTCGGCGTCCAGGCTCAGCAATTGCTGCTGCACCAGCAACTCCACCGTGCGATCGACCTGCAGTCCGAAGGTCTCGGCGTTCCATGGCAGGAACAGCTCGTTTTTCAGGAAGGGATAGACCGACTGGCCCAGCGTGATCACCGCCTGGCGAGTCAGCCGCTTGCCGGCGAGGAAGCAGACCGCGACCCAACTGGCGGTCACGTACAGATGCAGGACGTTGTTGCGGAAATAGCTGAGCAGCACACCCTCGTCACCGCTGGCGGTCAGCACATCGCCGAGCGGGTGCTTGATCCGCCGAATCCAGCCCAGCTGTTCCCCATGCCGGATGATCTCGGCCGATGCCATCGGGGTCAGCGTGACCCGCGAGGAATAACCGCCCAGTTCGACGATCGCGCGGGTCAGATCCAGCAGTCGCGCCAGATCGTCTTCACCGATCGACAGGCGTGGCGTACCGAGCATGACCACGGCCAGCAGATTGATCGGATTGACATCCACGGCCTGGTTGATGTTGCCGAGAATCCGATCGCCCAGTTCCGCAACCGCCGAGCTGAGCCACGCCGGCTTGGCATCATCCTCGCCTTTCAGGGCCCGCCAGTCGCTGTCGTACCGATTCAGCACCTCGTCCAGTTCGATCGGCTCGCCGAAATTGACCGTCACTTGCCCGTAGCGGTTGCGCAGGACCGAAAAGCTGCGCAGCAGTCCGAGCAGGGATTCCTTTTCCTTCGGTCGACCAGACAGCTCGCCGAGGTAGCTCTTGCCCTCGATCAGCTTTTCATAGCCGATATAGACTGGCTGGAAGACCACCTTGCGCAGCGGCGCATACAGATAGCTCTTGACGGTCATCGAGATCATCCCGCCCTTGGCCGGGAGCAGGCGCCCGCTGCGGCTGCGGCCCCCTTCGATGAAATACTCGATGGCGAAATTGTTCTGCAGCAGCGCGCCCAGATACTCCCGGAACACGGTTGCATACAGCGGGTTCGAGCGGAAGCTGCGGCGCATGAAAAAGGCACCGCCGCGACGCAGGATCGAGCCGACCACCGGCAGATTCAGATTGACGCCGGCGGCGATATGCGGTGGCACCAGCCCGTTGCGGTACAGCAGGTAGGACAGCAGCAGATAATCCATGTGGCTGCGATGGCAGGGCACATAGATCACTTCATGCGTGGCGGCCATGTCTGCGGCGGTGTCGAAGTGATGCACCTTGACGCCGCTGTAGATCTGGTTCCAGAACCAGCCGAGGACCAGCGACAGCGAGCGGATAACCGAATGGGAATAATCGGCAGCGATTTCCCACAGATACCGGCGAGCCTTCCGGGTGCTGACCTCGACCTTGCCCTTCGGCGAGGCATCCCGGGCGATCGCCGCGCGGACCGCCGGTCTGGCGAGGATGTCGTCGATCCACAGTCGCCGATGCGAAAGATCCGGGCCGATCACAGCTGTCCGGGCGCGCCGGAAAATGAAGCGGAACAGGCGGGTCGCGGTCTGACCGGACTTCTGCAGGTTGACCGGCTGTCGCAGGAGATCGCCGACCACGATCGGCTTTTCGGCGCGCACCAGGATGTTGCGGCCGTTGAACAGGAGCGAGACGAAGCGGCGCAGCCGGGTCACGCTGGCCCAGTGCTCGGCGAACAGTTCGGTGAACCAGCGGGTGCGGGTGTTCGGACCGCGGCCGACGAAGACCGAGACCGGCACCAGCTGGGCATCGTGCGCGTCTTCCAGATGCAGCGTCGTCAGCAGCTGCTGCATGCGGTCGGCGCGGGCCTCGTAGCGGGCGCCGAAACTCCAGCGTCGCCGCAGGCGGTACAGCCAGATCCAGCGCCGCAGGCGATGCCGGTCGCCGAAGGTCAGCGTCTGGGTCGGCCGTGGCCAACCGGCTTCGCGGCAGGCGCGGTCGAGGATCAGCAGATTCGAGAGGCCACCATGTTCGAGGACATAGATGACCGGCTTGGCCGGATCGAAGGAGATCTCGGGCGCCTGCGAAACTGCGCGGACCTTGAGCAGCGGATCGGTCAGCCAACTCAGGAAGCGCTGCAACCAGTGCGGCTTGCCGCGGGCAGGGGAAGCGACGCCATCGGCGTGCGGGGTGTGTTCGGTATCCATGCTTTCACGTTATCCGGCGCCGACTGAGGCGGGAGTTAAGCGGCCCCGACCATGCGGCGCCGTGTCGCCTGTTGCTGCGGGTCTCAGCCGGGATGCCGTAGCCTCCGCGACCTTGCCGACTGTCGGGAGTCCTTGATGTCCGCGCCGTTCTCCTACGAAGCCTTTGCCGAATGTGCCCGCCGGATTGCCGATGCCGGACGCGAGCTGGCGGCACTGGGCTGGACGCCCGCCACCAGCAGCAACTTCTCGATGCGCCTCGACGAGGGCCATGTCGCCATTACGGTCAGCGGCCGCGACAAGGGGAAGCTGGTGCCGGCCGATGTGATGGTGGTCGACCTCGATGGCCAGCCGGTGGCGACGCGGCTGAAGCCCTCGGCCGAAACGCTGCTGCACACCCAGCTCTACCGGCGTTGGCCAGATCTGGGCGCCGTGCTGCACACGCATTCGCTGCAGCAGACGCTGGCCAGCAAGCTGTGGGCGCCGGACGGACGCGTCGTGTTGCGGGACTACGAGCTGCTGAAGGCCTTCGCCGGCGTGCGCACCCACGAGACCGAGCTGACCGTGCCGGTCTTCGCCAACAGTCAGGACATGCCGGCGCTGGTCCGCGAGGTCGATGCCCATCTCGACGCGAACCCCGACTGTCAGGGCTACCTGATCGACGGCCACGGTATCTACACGTGGGGTGCCGATATCGTCGAGGCGCGCCGGCACCTGGATGCCTTCGAGTTCCTGCTGAGCTGCGAAATGGCGTTGCAACAGCTGCGCCGCTGAGAATCCCTCTGCTTCCCTGCCGAACTGGAAACCGACGATGAGCAAGCTTCGCATCTTCCCGGCCGATCGGCCGCAGTCGCCTGCCTGGTCCTCACGCAACCCGCGGCGCATCGCCGCGAAGCTCGCCGAGGCCGGCATCCGCTTCGAGCGCTGGCGCCCGCGGGTCAAGGTGAATCCCGGCGCGCCGCAGACCGAGATCCTCGATGCGTTCCGCCCGGACATCGAGCGACTGAAGGCGGAAGGTGGCTACCAGGCCGTCGATGTGGTCAGCCTCGGCCCGGACCACCCGCAAAGGGCCGAACTCCGCAAGAAGTTCCTCGACGAGCACACCCACGCCGAAGATGAAGTCCGTTTCTTCGTCGCTGGCGGCGGCCTGTTCACCATCCACGACGACGACCAGGTGCTGGAAATGGAGTGCCGCGCCGGTGACCTGATCGCGCTGCCCGCCGGCACGCAGCATTGGTTCGACATGGGCCCGACGCCGAGCTTCGTCGCCATCCGGCTGTTCACCAACCCGGCCGGCTGGGTCGCGCAGTTCACCGGCAGTGACATCGCCAGCCGCTTCCCGCGCTACGAGCGCCCGGCCGCCTGAGCCGTTCCCGGCGACCTGCGTCGCCGGGAGCCACAGACCGACCTACTTCCTCACCACCGACTCGAAGTAGCCCAGCACCTCGGCGAAGACGTGCTTGCGCTGCGCGGTGGTGGCGTTGATGCCGTGCTTGCCGCCGGGATAGGTCATCAGGCGGAAGCGGGTGCCGCGTTCCTGCAGCGCACTCATCAGTGCTGTGGAATGGGTGAACAGCACGTTGTCGTCGGCCATGCCGTGGATCAGGTACAGATCGCTGGTCAGGCCGTCCAGATGCGGGAACAGCGCGGCCAGTCGATAGCCCTCGGGGTTGGCGGCCGGGTGGTCCATGTAGCGCTCGGTGTAATGCGTGTCGTAGAGCGCCCAGTCGGTGACCGGCGCGACGGACACGCCGCCCTTGATCAGGTCACTGCCCTTGGCCAGCAGGTGCAGGACCATGTAGCCGCCGTAGCTCCAGCCGAACACGCCGATGCGCTCGGGATCGACATCGGCGCGCTCGCGGAGCCACCGGATGCCGGCCAGCTGATCCTCGACTTCGGGGCCGCCCATCCGACCGTACAGCGCCGACTCGAAGGCCTTGCCGCGACGGTCGCTGCCGCGGTTATCCAGCGAAAACACGATGTAGCCGCGCTGCGCCATCAGCTGGTCGAACAGACCCCAGCGGCCGTCCCAACTGTTCTGGACAACCTGCACATGCGGCCCGCCGTAGGTGCGCAGAAACACCGGATAGCGCTCGCCCTCGCGGTAGCCGCGCGGCTTGAGCATCCGCCAGTGCAGGGTGCTGCCGTCCGGACCGGTCAGCGTGCCGAATTCGGCCTTGATGTGGGCCGCGGCATGCGGGAAGTACGGATGACCCTCGACCACCGCGTTGGCATCCAGCACGGTCAGCTCGCGACCATCGGCGCGGCGCAGGCGCACTTGCGGCGGCGTCGTCTGATCGGACCAGGACTCGATGTACACGCCGGCATCGCCCGAAAAACTCGCTTCGTGCCAGCCGCTGTGCTGGCTGATCCGGGTCGGTGCGTCGGCGTCGCTGCCGTCCAGCGCGGCGCGATAGAGCTGCTTTTCGACCACCGCCTCGCGGTTGGCGCTGAAGTAGACCTGGCCGCGGCGCTCGTCCACCGCCAGCAGGGCGTCGACCTGCCAGCCGCTGCCCCGGGTGATGGCGTGCAGCAGGCTGCCGTCCGCGCCGCGCAGCTCCAGCTGGCGGAATCCATCCCGCTCGCTGGACCAGAGGAAGCGGCCGTCTTTCAGGAAGCGCAGGTCGTCGTGCAGGTTGACCCAGTCCGGCGCGGTTTCGGTCAGCAGCGTGGTGCTCAGCCCGGTGTCGCGGTCCCAGCGGATCAGGTCCAGCGTGCGCTGATTGCGGGACTGCCGCTGGAACCAGACCGCGCCATCGCGGGTGTAGCCGGCGCGGGCGAGGTAGATGTCGGTTTCGGCGCCGAGCGGCACCTGAGTGTGGGACTCACCGTCGAAGCGATATTCGTGCAGATCGATCAGCACGTTCGGCTTGCCGGCGGCCGGGTAGCGCTGCTCGATCACCTCGGTGCGGTCGGCGTAGATCTCGAAACGCCGCTCGATCGGTACCGGCGCCTCGTCGATGCGGGTGTAGATCAGGCCGGCGTCGTCCGGCGCCCACCAGTAGCCGGTCAGCCGCGACATTTCCTCCTGCGCGACGAACTCGGCCATGCCGTAGCTGACGGTGCCGCCGCCCTCGGTGGTGATCGGCAGGCGCGCGCTGTCGGACAGGCGAATCACTTCGAGGTTCTGGGCGCGAACGAAGCTGACATAGCCGCCGCGCGGCGAGAACTTGGGGTCGGTGGCGAAACCGTCCTCGGCGCGCGTCAGCTGACGGGACTCGCCCGACTTCAACTCGTACAGGTACAGCGCGCCGCCCAGTGGGAACAGCAGCCGCTCGGCCTTCGCGTCCCAGAAGTACTCGACGATGCCGCGCAGGCTGGTGATCCGCAGCCGTTCGCGGCGGGCCTTTTCCTCGTCGGACAGCGTTTCCTCGGCGACCAGCGCGGTGGAATCCACCAGTCGCGCGGTCCTGCCGGTCTTCACGTCATAGGCCCACAGATCCTGCTGGTTCTGGTCGTTCTCGCGACCGCGCAGGAAGCTGGCGTAGCGGCCGTCCGGCGACAGCTTCAGGCCGCGCAGCGGGGTGCCGCTGAGCGCGGGGTCGGCGTGCAGACGGTCGAGCGTCAGCGGGGTGCCGGCGTCGGCGGCGAGTGCGGGTGGGGCGATCAGCATGGTGAGCAGGAGTAACAGCAGCAGGGCGGGGCGCGGCATGACGGTCCTCGTCGAAAGCGCGTCGGGGACGTGGAGGCTAGCCCGGATGGTGTGTCCGGCGCGCGGGGGTTCCGACGTGGGTGCGCTTCCGCCGGGGCGTCTGCCCGCCCCGCATCACCGCAATGGCTCGATGCGGCGTGCTCGAGCACGGGGGCCCTGAAACGGCGACGGGCCGACCGTTGCCGGTCAGCCCGTCGTTGTGCCGCGGCGGTGCTGGCTTACTTGTTGGCGAGCGTGAAGCTGTCGTCGCCCGGCGTGCGGCTGTTTCGGCCCTGATTGTGAATGGTGCGCAGGTTGCCGTTCATCTGGGCGCGGACGCGATAGTCCTCGGTCGCAGCGGACGGGGCAACGGCCATCACGTCGGCCGGATGCAGCGGCGGGCTGCCGGCCGGGCGGTCGATCGGGCGCGGCGCGAAGTCCATCGACCACAGGTAATGCCACACGGCGTGCTCGTGCTTCTGGCCGAACTGCCAGAGCTGGTAGTAGCTCGACACCAGCTCGGTGAAGGCGGTCATGTTCAACAGTTCGATGTTGGCGTCGCCGATGAAGCCGTTGCTGGTGGCGCCGCTGCTGCGGTAGGACTCGAAGATCACGCCCTTGGTCTTCAGGTGGGACACGATTCCGCGGGCAACCTCGCCGGTCCAGCGGTTGTTGAGATAGGGACGAGCGTCCCTGAGGAAGGCCGGATCCAGCAGCGCGATGCGACCCGGGCGGGCGCGGGCCGGAAGGGTGCCGGCATCGACGCGATCGGACAGCTGCATGCCGACGTTGATCACCATCTGGCTGCCCAGCGAATGACCGACCAGCCGCAGCTGCGTGCCGGTGAAGTTTGTGAGGGCCGGCGCGAGGGACTCGGTGCACAGCGTCGCGGCGCTTTTTGCCGGGCCGGTGCTGTAGGCGCCGGAGGCATTGCGCCAGCGCATGCCGCGGGGGCCGTTGGCGGACCACACCTTGGCTTCGGCGTCCTTGACCTCGCCCTCGTCAGCGAACTGGTTCCAGTAGCAGATCCCGACGTTCCAGCCGCGGCTGCGCCAGACCTGGGCGAAGTCGGTGCTGGTCTGCGCTTCCACGCGATCGAAGGTCTCGCGGCGCTGGGCTTGAGTCGCGCCGTTCTGCCAGCCGTGGATGTAGATCATCGTCGGCCGGGTGCGGTCGTAGAACTGATTGGTGGCGCCGGCGACAAACTTCTGACCCTGTCGCTCGCTGCCGAGGAAGTAGACCCCGAAGTCGAGCACGTTGTAGTTGACCTGGTCCACGTTGATGACCGGCGCGGCGGTCTGGGCGGTGGTGGTCGTGGCGGCGCCCAGCAGGGCGAGACCGGTCAGGATCGAGCGAAACATGGTGTGGAGAACTCCCTCGGTGGGCGCTGGCGGTCGCCGGCGGCGTGAGGGGAAGTCTGCGGATCGGCGGCGAACGGGTCTTTCAGCTTTTCGCCACGCCTTTACAAAAAAGCGCGGTTCCGGGGTCCGGAGAGCGTCGCCCTCGTGCGCGTTCAGGCTGTATTGCCTTCCGCGGCTGACTACACTCGCGGCCCTCCAGTGGCCCGGTCGGCGCGTCCGACCGGTGCCTCGCAGCCGGTATCCAGCCATGAGCAAGAACCTCCTGATCGTCGAGTCCCCGGCGAAGATCAAGTCGATTTCGAAGGTGTTGGGCAAAGATTTCACCATCCTCGCCTCCTTCGGCCACGTCCGTGACCTGCCGAGCAAGGACGGTTCGGTGGACGTCGACCACGATTTTGCGATGCGTTACGAGGTCATCGACCGCAACCAGAAGCACGTGGCTGCCATCGCCAAGGCGATGAAGGAAGCCGACACGCTCTGGCTCGCGACCGACTTGGACCGCGAGGGCGAGGCGATCAGCTGGCATCTGTACGAGATCCTGCGCGAGAAGAAGCTGCTGAAGGACAAGACCGTGAACCGGGTGGTGTTCCCGGAAATCACGCCGCGCGCGATCCGCGACGCGATCGCGAAGCCGCGGCCGTTGTCGCTGGACCTGGTCAACGCCCAGCAGGCCCGTCGCGCGCTGGACTATCTGGTCGGCTTCAACCTGTCGCCGCTGCTCTGGCGCAAGGTGCAGCCGAAGCTCTCGGCCGGCCGCGTGCAGTCGCCGGCGCTGCGGATGATCGTCGAGCGCGAGGAGGAGATCGAAGCCTTCATCGCCCAGGAATACTGGTCCCTGACCGCCGACTGCATGGCTTCGGCGGCCTTCGGCGCCAAGCTGGTCGAGTACCAGGGCAAGAAGCTCGGCCAGTTCGACCTCAACACCGAGGCGCTGGCCACCGCGGCTCGCCGCGCGCTGGAGCAGGCTGCCGGCGGCGAGCTGGCCGTCACCGATGTGCGCCGGAAGGATCGGCAGCGCCGCGCCGCGCCGCCGTTCATCACCTCGACCCTGCAGCAGGAAGCCGCCCGCAAGCTCGGTTTCGGCACCCAGCGGACCATGCGGCTCGCTCAGGACTTGTACGAAGGCGTGGCGATCCACGGCGGCGAGGTGGTCGGTCTGATCACCTACATGCGTACCGACTCGGTCAACCTCTCACGCGACGCGATCGGCGAGCTGCGCGAGGCCATCGTCCGCGAGTACGGCCAGGATTACCTGCCGGAATCGCCGAACTTCTACCAGACCAAGAGCAAGAGCGCGCAGGAGGCTCACGAGGCCATCCGGCCGACCAGCGCGCTGCGCACGCCGGCCTCGGTCAAGGCCTTCCTCGA
>Ga0075154_10000337_pt1 | contig 40417 bp, 38 predicted proteins | sample JI71714BDNA_FD_70965 | JGI IMG/M metagenome (GOLD analysis project Ga0075154, IMG submission 70965) | Wastewater effluent complex algal communities from Wisconsin, to seasonally profile nutrient transformation and Carbon sequestration -... | ecosystem: Engineered > WWTP > Effluent > Algae... | reverse complement strand
AAGAAGGACAGCGAAATGTCCTTGATGATCTCGCGCTTCGGGGGGACGGTCTTGCTGACCCCGTTCATCGTGTAGACGTACTGCATGGCTGGCGTCCGGAAGATGGAAAGCCGCCAAGTCTGCCGGCGAACGGCTTAATCCGTGGCAGCAATTCGTTGGCCGCTTGCCGCTACCCTTGCGGCCCTTTCCACCCGGAAGCCGACGCCATGACCGACACCACCTTTCGCCCCGACCTGATGGCCGGCCGCAACGTTTTCATCACCGGCGGCTCCAGCGGCATCAACCTCGGCATCGCCGAGTGCTTCATGCAGCACGGCGCGAAGGTGACGATCAACGGCCGCGATCCGGCGAAGCTGGCCGCCGCGGTCGAGCATCTGAAGGCCTTCGGTGCCGGTCCGGTGCTCGGCGTGGCCGCCGACGTGCGGGACTACGCCGCGCTGTCCGCCGCGATCGCCGAGTCGGCGAAGGCGCACGGTCCGATCGACGTGCTGGTCTGCGGCGCGGCCGGCAACTTCCCGGCGCTCGCCGAGGACCTGTCGCCGAACGGCTTCAAGGCGGTGGTCGACATCGACCTGATCGGCACCTTCCACACCTGCCGCGCGGCGTTTGCCCATCTGCGCAAGCCCGGCGCCGCCATCATCAATATCAGCGCGCCGCAGGCCGCCATTCCCTTCGCGCTGCAGGCCCACGTCTGCGCGGCCAAGGCCGGCGTCGACATGCTGACCCGCACGCTGGCAATCGAATGGGGCCCGCACGGCATCCGCGTCAACTCGATCGTGCCGGGGCCGATCGCCGGCACCGAGGGCCTGAAGCGGCTGACGCAAGGTCCGGATTCGGTCGCGAAGGTGGTCCGCACCGTGCCGCTGAACCGTCTGGGCGAGACCCACGACATCGGCCACAGCGCACTGTTCCTCGCCTCGCCGGCGGCCAGTTACGTGTCCGGCACGGTGCTGTTCTGCGATGGCGGCCATGCACTGGTCGGTTCGGGAATGATCCTGCAGGCGGCGATGAGCTGAGCAGCGCCGACGTCCGACATTCCGAGGTTCAGGTCATAGGAGACGGTGGTGGGACTATTTGACTTCCTGCGCAAGCCGAAGTGGCAGCACAAGGATGCGGCGGTGCGCGCCGCCGCGGTGGCGGGCGATCGCAGCCCGGAGCTGGTGGCACAGCTGCAGAGCTTTGCGTTGAAGGACCCGGATGTCGGCGTCCGACGTGCCGCCTTCCGGCGGCTGGATGACCTGGAGCTCAAGGCGGGCCGGGCCGAATCGGAATCGGATACCGCGCTGCGCGCCGAGCTGAAGCACGAGGTGCTGCACAAGCTGCTGGCCGGTGCGACGCTGCCGGCGGCGCGGCTGGGCTCGCTGCTCGGCCATTTCGACGCCGCCCAGCTGGAGTCGCTGGCGGCTCAGTCGCCCGACGCCGCGCTGCGCCGCGCCGCGCTGGAGCGGATCAACCGGGTCGGCTACCTCGGCGACCGCGCGATCGCCGACAGCGACCCGGCAATCCGGCTGTGGCTGATCGAGCGGATCGACGCCCCGGCCACGCTGGAACGCATCGAGGACGCCGCCCGCAAGAAGGACAAGCGCCTGTATCGGCGGATCCGCGAGAAGCTGGACGCCATTGCCGACGCCACCGAGACGCCCGAGCGCATCGAAGCCCGCGGCATGACGCTCTGCGCCGCGCTGGAGCAGGTCCTGAAGACCGTGCCCGCCGATGCGGCCGCGCAACTGGCGGCCGTGCAACTCGGCTGGACCGCGCTGGCCGACAAGGCGAGCCCCGCCATGCTGACCCGCTATGGCGGGCTGGCCGATGCCGTGCAACGGATGATCGAAGGCGTCGCTCGCGGTCCGGCACCGAAAGAGGCTCCCACAGCCGTCGTCGACGCCGAAACGGTGCCCGAGCCGGTCGCCGCCGCACCCGCGCTTCGTGAGCCGGATTCCGCGCTCACCGCCGCCGTCGCGCAGGTCGACGCGCTGGCCGATACCGACTCCGCCGACGCCTGGGAAACGGCCGCAACGGCGCTGACCGACGCCTGGAAGGCGCTGGCCGCCCCGATCGACGCCGACCGGTCGGCCAAGTCCCGCGCCGAGGCGCGCGTACTCGCCTGGCGCGGCGCCCGTCGCGCCGAGGCCGAGGCCCGCGAAGCCGTGCAGCAGGCGGTGATTGGCGAGCTGAAGGCCGAGCTGTCGGCATTGGCCGAAGCCGTCGAGTCCGGCGATCTGAAAGCGTCGCGTAACCTTCTGAAAGCGCTGGAGTCGCGCGAGCAGCCGGCGCGTGGCGACTGGCCGGCCGCCGAGCGGCGTCGGCTGGACGGCCTCAAGACCCGCGTCGAAAAGCTGGTCGCCTGGGAGCGCTGGTCGAACAACCAGGTCCGTGCCGAACTCTGCGCCGAGGTCGAGGCGCTGCCGGCCGCCGGTCTGCATCCGGATGCGGTCGCCAGCAAGATTCGCGAGTTGACCGACAAGCTGAAGGCGCTCGACGCGCTGGAAGGTCTGAGCGAGGACGAGTCCCGACAGCACGGCCTGAATCGGCGTTTCCGCGCGCTCTGCCATGCGGTGCTCAAACCCGCGCAGGGCTATTTCGAGAAGCGCCGCGAGCTGAAGGGCGAGCAGGCCCGCGCCACGATGGACTGGCTGGCGCAGGCCGAAGCCGCGCTGGCCGCCGCCGACACGCCGATCAAGGCGCTGTTCGAGCTGAAGCGTGAAGCCGGCGAACGGCTGCGCGCGCTGGATGGCGTCGAGGCTGCGCAGCGCGGCGAGGCCAGCCGTCGGCTCAAGGCGCTCTCCGCCGGCGTCAGCACCCGCGTCGACACGCGCTACGCCGACGCCGAGCAGGCCAAGCGCCGGCTGCTGTCGCGGCTCAAGCGCGATCTGGAAGGCCGGTCGCTGCCGGAGGCGCTGGACCTGGCCAAGACGGCCCAGCGCGACTGGAAGGCGCTCGGCGCCGCCTCGCGCAAGGCCGAGGACACGCTGTGGGCTGAACTGCGCGCGCTGGTCGACCCGCATTTCGAGCGCGCCCGCACCGAATCCGAAGCCGCGACCGCCGAAGCCCGCGCGCAGAGCGAACGCGTCCGCGCCGCGCTGACCGCCGCCGAGCAGCGCCTCGCCGACGCGGCGAGCCAGACGTCGGCCGCGCTGCGCGAGCAGATCGCCGCGCTGGAAGCCGACTGGCGCGCGCTCGGCGACGTCGACCCGCGCGATGAGCGTCGCCACGACACGCTGCTGCAGTCGCTGGCCAAGGCGCAGGCCGAGGCCGAACGCCGCGCCGCGATCGCCGCACAGGCCAGCGCCCTTGAGCTGGCCGACCAGCTCGCCGCTGCCGAAGTCGACCCCGATGCCGCCGACCGCGAGGCCCTGGCCGCTGCCATCGAGCAGAGCAGCGTCAGCGCCGAGCTGAAGCGCGTCGCCCACGCCCGGCTCACCGCGCTGGGGCAGGGCGCCGACACCGATCGCAGCGAGACCGCCCGCGACCTCGCGGTGGCCTTCGAACACCTCGCCGCCATCGACAGCCCCAGTGAGGACCAGCGCCGCCGGCTCGACTACCAGGTCAAGCTGCTGGCACAGAAGCACCAGCAAGGCCGCGCCGTCGAACTGCCCGCGCTCCTCGCCGACTGGCTGGCCTGCGGCCCGCTGCCGGCCGAGCTGCGCAGCGAACTGCAAGCCCGCATCGCCCGCGCCATGGCCGTGCTGCGCGGTTAGGTGTCACCGGAGGACAGCTGGGTCGTTTGACCCAGCTGGTCCCACTGGTTGACCGCGCTTCGACGCAGATCCATTCCCGGATCTACTGGGGTTTTCGAGGTTCCCTGCTGTGTCCAAGAGCAAATTTTCTCGGAGATCGATCGGGCATCTGCTGGGCTTCGCCATGGCGCTGTTGGTGCCTCTGTCATGCTGGTCGAATGAATTGTATTTCTCCGGGCATGGCATGCATGGCATGAAAAACAGATGGTATTCCGAACATCTCTCGGCGATGAAAGAGCCGATTCTGGCGCGATCCGGGGGCGACGGCAGCTATTTCGCTTTCAGAGTCTTGTATCTGCCAACGTTTGGGCGTCCGCGGGCGGTTCGTATCGAAAGAAGAGGCGACCTTGTTGATTTCCGAGCCGTGATGCTGTCGGGGCATGGCGGCTACGAACCCGGCGAGATCCAGAAGGAAACCCGCAAGACGCTATCATTGGAAGAATTCAAAGAAATCATCCAAGATATTGAAAACAGCGGCTTCTGGAGCCTTGATTTGAATGATGACGTGATTGGTTTTGATGGGAGTCAACTGGTTATTGAGGCGATTCGTGGCGATCAACACATCGTTTTTGATCGATGGACGCCAGAGCATGACACTGAAGGTCGAAATCTTGCGGGTTTGGTGAAGTTTTATCAGCGCCTATTTCGAAAGTGCGGACTCCAAAACTAGGACAAAAGCCGGCACAGCGCTCCAATGGTGACTCGGACGGCTCAGCACGGCGACATCTGCCCGACATCGCGAAATCCAAGGCGCTGCACTCGATGTCGTCCAGCGCCGCCAGGTCCGCAATCGCTTCTGCAGCCGTCATCGCCAGGGGGCGCAGCACCAGATCGCGGCCTTCGCGGCGAATCTCCACGCGGCGGGTATGCAGCTGAAACTCCTTCGGGATCCGGATGGCTTGGCTGTTCCCGGACTGGAACACCGTGGTTTCGGCCACTTGGCGAGACTCCGGCAACTTGAGGGGCATATGCACTCCGCGCTCTGGCTGTATATCCGCGAAGTATATGCATCGCCAAGACGGTAAGGTCTGCGCCGAAATCGTCCATGCTTCCGGTGTCGATCCTGGCCGGCAACAGTGAAGGACAGCTTGCGATTCGCGGCGGTAGCTCCGCCTCCATGACCACGCAATCCACAGACGCTGAAGACCGCCTGCTCGACGTGCTGCGCCGCGTCCCGCGCGGTCGCGTCGTCACCTACGGCCTGCTCGCCGACCTTGCCGGTCGCCCGGGCCGCGCCCGCTGGGTCGCCCGCGTCCTCCAGCAGGCCGATGACCCCGAACTGCCCTGGCACCGCGTCATCGCCGCCGGCGGCCGCATCGCACTCCCCGCCGACCGGCCCGAGGGCGCCCTCCAGCGCGAGCGTCTGCGAGAGGAAGGCGTACCCTTCCGCGGCGAGCGCGTCGACCTGTCCGCTGCGCTGTGGCGCCAGTCGCTGGCGGATCTGCTGTTCGGGTGAGTCGGCTTGTCAGGGGCTGATTGTCTCGGCGGCCTGCAACGGAGCGTCCCGCTTTCGACGGATCAAGGATCCGTCCCGCGACGGATAGCAAGCCTCTGCACGTTTCCTACACTCGGCGGCTGACGGCGACTCGGGTAGGCAGGATGGACAGGGCAGTACAGGGTCGCTGGCACCGGGTGGTGCTGTGGAGTGCGGTGGCGTTGTTTGCCTTGCCGCTGCTGCTGATGCTGACCGGTCCGCTGCGGACGCCGGGTGCGCCGCCGCCGACCAGCTTCGAGCTGATTCCGCCGAATCCCAGCTTGAAGTCCTTCGTCGACGCATTCGCCCTCGTGCCGCTGGCGCGGTCCTTGCTGAACTCCTTGTGGGTCTGCCTGTGGGCGGTGCCGCTGACGGTGGTCTGTGCGTCGATGGCCGGGCTGGCCTTGACCCTGCTCGAGGGCCGCAGTCGCAACCTGCTGATCGGCCTGCTGTTGCTGGCGGCGGTGGTGCCAGTGACGGCGATCTGGATTCCGCGCTTCCTGCTGTTCGACGCGCTGGGTCTGGTCGGCAGCTATCTCCCGCTGATCGCCCCGGCATTGATGGGCGGCAGTCCCTTGTTCGTGCTGCTGTATCACGTCTCGATGCGGCGGATTCCGCCGGAGTTGTTCGATGCCGCCCGGATGGAGGGTGCCGGCATCCTGCGGATCTGGTGGCAAGTCGCGTTGCCGCTGGTGAAGCCGACCACGGCCGCGATTGCCTTGCTGTCGGTGGTGCTGTTCTGGGGCAATTTCATTGACCCGCTGTTGTATCTGCGCGCCGAACGCGATCTGACCGCACCGCCGATGTTGCACGCCCTTGAACTGCTGGGGCCGACCAACTGGCCGGTGTTTCTGGCGGGAGCGGTGGTGATTACCGCCCCGGTCGCGATTGCGTTCCTGCTGGCGCAGCGCTTTCTCTGGAGTCTGGAACGAGGATCGGGATGGCTCGGACGATGAAATGGATGTGGATGCCGGCCGTCGCGGCGTTGCTGTTGACGGCGTGTGGCTCAGGCTCGGATGGTGCATCCGATGGCGCGGTCACGATTCGTTTGCAGGCCTTCGGCGATCCGGAGGAACTGACGGCCTACCGGAAACTGATCGCGGCCTTCGAGGCGCGGACGCCGGATGTGCGGGTGGAATTCATCCCGGTCGGCAAACAGAAAGACCACATGGCCAAACTGGCCACCGGATTTGCTGCCAGTGATCCGCCGGATCTGTTTCTGATCAACTTCCGGCGTTACGGGCAGTTTGCCTCGCGTGGCGTGCTGGAGCCGCTGGGGCCGCGCCTCGTGGAACGCGGTAAATATCGGGTGGAGGATTTCTATCCGCAGCCGATCGAGGCCTTCACCTTCGATGGTGTGCTGACCTGTGCGCCGCAGAATGTGTCCAGCCTGGTCACGTTCTACAACACCCGGCTGTTTGCCGAGGCCGGCCTGCCGGCACCGACCGCCGACTGGACTTGGGAGCAATTCGCCACTGCGGCGAAAGCGCTGACCAAAGACGTCGATGGCGATGGTCGTTCGGAGGTCTACGGCATCGGCTTCGAGCCCGTGATGATCCGCCTCGCACCCTTTGTCTGGCAGGCCGGTGGCGACATCGTTGACGATCTGGCGAAACCGACCCGCTTCACGCTGGATACGCCCGAAGCGCAACGCGCGCTGGATTTTGTCCACAGCTGGTATCTGCAGGGCTGGGCGCCGCCGCTGGTCGAAAACAAGAGCGAGGACCACGAATCCCGCTTCGCTCGCGGTGGTTTGGGCATGATTCTGCACAGCCGCCGTTATGTCGCCACGCTGCGCGCCGTCGAGGGCCTGGAGTGGGATGTGGCGCCGTTGCCGCGAGACCAGCAGGCGGCGACGGTCCTGCACGCCGATGCTTACTGCATGGCGGCGGCGTCCAAACACAAGGATGCGGCCTATCGCTTCGTCGAGTTCGCCCTGGAGCCGGAGGGCGCCGGAATCATTGCCCGTTCGGGTCGTACGGTACCCGCGCGGCGCAGTGTTGCGGAGGGCCCGGACTTTCTCGATCCGACCCAGCCGCCGCGATCGGCAGCGGTATTCCTGCAGTCGCTCGACACCATGCGCCGCACGCCGAACATCGCGGTCTGGAATGAAGTCGAGACCCGGGTCGATCCATTGACCGAAGAATGGTATTTCGGACCGGAAGTGCCGCACAAACCCCTGCAACAGGATATTTCGGACTCGATCCCGGGTCTGCTGGACGGTGCCCGGTGAGTGGATTGCGCCTGCAGAATATCGCCAAGGCCTACGACGGCCAGCCGGTGATTGCCGATTTGTCGCTGGAGGTCGCCGAGGGCGAATTGCTGGTTCTGGTCGGACCTTCCGGCAGCGGAAAATCGACCTTGCTGCGGATCATTGCCGGCCTGATTGCCCACGACCACGGCGAGATCCATGTCAACACCCGATCGGTCGGGCAATTGCCGCCGGATCAGCGGGACATCGCCATGGTGTTCCAGAGCTATGCGCTGTTTCCGCATTTGACGGTGCAGGACAATCTGAGCTTCGGCATGCGGGCGCGGGGGGAGTCCCTCGCCGCGGGCATTCCGCGGATCCAGACGGTTGCCGCCCAGTTGGGCTTGACCGCGATGCTGGGTCGTTATCCGCGGCAGCTCTCCGGTGGCGAACGTCAACGGGTCGCGCTGGCCCGCGCCATGCTGCGGCAACCGAAGCTGTTCCTGCTGGATGAGCCACTGTCCAACCTCGACGCGCAGCTGCGCGTCCAGACCCGCGCCGAAATCCTCAAGCTGCACCGGCAGCTCGCGACCACCATGGTTTACGTCACCCACGACCAGATCGAGGCGCTGTCGATGGGCGATCGCATCGGCGTGCTGCGGGGCGGCGTCCTCGAAGACCTCGGAACCCCGGCGGCGATCTACGCGCGACCCGCCAATCTGTTCGTGGCGAAGTTCCTCGGCAGTCCGTCGATGAACACCTTCACCGCGGTGCTGGAGGCCGATCAGTTGCAGATCGGCACGCGTCGTCATCCGGTGGCGCTGGCGGGCATCGCCCAGCGCGGACCGGTCACTGCCGGCATCCGGCCCGAGCACATCAGTCTGCAGGGTTCGCGCTGGGCGCAGGGCGAGTGTCCCGCGGTGCCGCTTGACGGCGTGGTCGAGGTGGTCGAGTTTGCCGGCGACCAGCGCTTCCTGGAAATCGACATGGACGGCATCGAACTGATCGCCCGCGCCGAACCGGAGTTCGCGCCGCGGCCCGGGGATCGGGTGCAGTTCTGGTTCGACCCCGAGCGCATCCAGCTCTTCGATCCGGTCAGCGAAGTCTCCCTTCGTGGGCGATCCGCATGAAGGTGTCCGCGCGCGCCGCGGTGTGGTGGCTGGCCGCACCGCTGCTGTTGACGACGCTGCTGCTGGTCATCGGGCCGCTGCTGGTCACCGTCGGCATGGCCCTGACCCACTATGACGCCCTCGGGGCGGCGCGTTTCGCCGGTGCCGACAACCTCGTGCAGCTGTGGAACGATGGCCTGTTCTGGAAGAGCGTCTGGAACAGCACCATCGTGGCCGCGTGGAGCGTGCCGATGCGGCTGGCGATCGCGCTGGCGCTGGCGCTGCTGCTGATGCCGCGGATCGTCGGCGCCAGTACCGCCCGCACGGTGGTCTACCTGCCGACCGTCGTACCGGATATCGCCTACGCGTTGCTGTGGCTGTGGATCCTGAACCCGATCTACGGACCCCTCGGACTCGCCCTGCGCGCCGCCGGCTTCCCGGCCGAGGAATGGCTGATGAGCGCCTGGGGCGCGCGCGGCGCGATCGTGCTGCTCAGCCTGTTCCAGATCGGCGAGGTCTACGTGGTGCTGCTGGCCGCGCGCCGCGAGCTGCCCGGTGAACTCTACGAGTTGTGCGCGGTGGAAGGCGCCAGTCCCTGGTACACCTTCCGACGCGTCACCTTGCCCCTGCTGATGCCCGCGATCCTGTTCCTCGCCGCCCGCGATGTGGCCATCAGCCTGCAGACCAGCTTCGTGCCGGCGCTGGTGATCACCAAAGGCGGTCCGAACTTCGCCACGTTGTTCCTGCCGCTGTACGTGTACCAGAACGCCTTCGAATACCTGCGTTTCGGTTACGCCGCGGCGCTGTCGCTGGCGATGTTCGGCCTGACCGGGGCCATGGTGGCGGCGCAGTGGTGGATCCTGCGGCGTTGGTGGCGCTGACCGTCGCGACTGCGACGTTGGGTCACATGGTCAGGCGCTGCGCATCGCCGGATGCTCAGCGGCTCCACCGTCCAGGCCTCGCGCCGATGATCGCCCTGATCCTGTTCACCGCCACCGTGATCGTGGCTTGGCTGTACACCCTGTGGACTCTGCATCAGGCTTTTCGGCGCCAACGCGAGCGTGACCTCGCTGCGGATCGCGGAATCGGCCCCATGGACGACGCCGGTTACCGTGCGCTGTGGCAGCACGGCGAAGGCATCAGTCGTTCCGACCTGCCAGGCATCGCTCCGGACGCCGGCCGAGTCCGCAATCGTTGAAGCGATCGAACCCTGCCGCAACGGGTGCGACCTTGGGTCGCATGGTCGGCCGGACTGATTTCATGGATCTTTGACAAACCGAAGCCCTGTCGATCCGCCGCCATGTCCGCCCTGTATGTCTTCACCGCCGTCGTGGTCCTCGCCTGGTTCTACACGCTCTGGAGCCTGCATCAGGCTTTCCGCCGTCAGCATGCGCGTGATCTCGCCGCCGGCCGCGACCCGACGCCGGGCGCGCTGGAAGACGATGCTTACCGGGCCTGCTGGCAGCGCGGCGAACCGGCAGCCCCGGCGCCGTCAGTCACCCGATCCCGTGCTGTAAGCACCGTCGTTTCCAGCTCGACGGCGAAAAATCGCTGACGCGGTTTCCGGAGCGTCAGACTGCTGCATGACCACCTCCGATCGATTCGCCAGCCAGGGGTTCAGTCTGGACGGCGCTGCGACACTCGGTCACATCGCCATACTCGCTCTGTGAATTCATACTCACAACGAGAAAAGAAGCGTCAAGTTGATGTGTCGATGTTGCGAAAAGTAGTCATCAGGTTCGGAGACAGCAATGAGTGAGCACCTCTGGCTCGGGTTGACCTTGTATTGGGTCGCGTTCTGGCTGGTGTTTCTGGCGGCGCGTGTCATGCCCGCGCAAGCAAAACAGCCCCTGACTTTGCTGGACGGCTAGCAACGTGCAGCGGCGCATTGCCTCATCCAGCGCGAAGTCACACTGATACCCATCGGAATTTGAAGCCGGCCGCGGCCATGCCGCAGGTCCGATCACGGCTGTGCGCAAATGGCGCCGCCCCCGACAAGCAGAGAGAGTCTTGCATGGACATGCTGGGGATGTATCCCACGTTTTATGTGCCGAAAATTGGCACCGCCTGGGTCATGGGCATCATCGGCGTCATTCACGTCGTGGCCTCACATACGTCGGTGGGCGCGGCGTTTCTGTTCGCCCTGCTGGAGACCAAGGCCTACCGGGAAGATCGACCGGAGCTGATGGAATTCATCAAGCGCTACGGAAAATTGTTGCTGGTGTTTTCCTACATCATCGGCTCGGTAACCGGGGTCGGGATCTGGTATGCGATCACCATTGCCAGCCCGCGCGGAACTGGCGGGCTGATTCATAACTTCGTCTGGGTCTGGGCCGCGGAATGGGTGTATTTCACGGTCGAGGTGATCGGCGTCTATGCGCTGGTCTATCTGATCGGCAAAATCGATCGGCTGACCCATCTGAAATTGACCTGGGCTTTCGCTCTGGCCTCTTGGGCCACGATGCTGCTGATCGTCGGAATCATTTCCTTCATGATGTGGCCCGGCCATGAGGCCTGGTATCTGACCGGTTCCACAAACGACGCCTTCTACAATATCAATTTCTTTGCCCATCTGGGCGTTCGCACCGGTTCGATGCTGGTCATGGCGGCCATTGTCGGCTTCATGGTGATCGCCGCCATGCGCGATCAGCCGGCAGCGCTGCGGACCAGTGTCGTGCGGACGCTGGCACCGGTAGGGCTGATTGGCGGCGCGATTTCGGTGATCATGTTCTTCTATTATCTGCAGACGCTGCCCTTCAACGCCCGTGTCATGCTGGATGCGCATCTGTTGCCGCGCTATGCCTGGGGAATGGTGGTGGTCGTGCTGGTCACACTGGCCTATCTGCTGTGGGCGTGGTGGCGCCCGCTGCAATTGCGCTTGTCGATCGCAGTGCCACTGTTTCTCTTCATTGCGATTGTCGGGGTGTGGCCGGAGGAACGCATGCGCGAGAGCATGCGCAAACCCTATGTGGCAGGTCAGTACATTTACGGCAATCAGGTGATTGCCCGGGATGTTCCCGGCAAGGAAATCCGTGCCGAAGTCGATCGGATCGCCGAAAAAGGCCTGTTGCAACTGCATCCGTGGGTGCCGGACCGGCTTCGGGTCGTGACAGAAGAAAATCGGCTGGAAGCGGGTGCGCTGCTGACCAAGATCGCCTGTGCGAATTGCCATTCCCTGGAACCCGGCTCACCGCTGCGCAACATCCCGGACAAGCTGCATCGCGCCGCTGACGCGGACTTGATCGCCGCGTTTCTGAATGGTCCGCTCAAACACGGGACGATTCCGTACATGCCACGCATCGACCTGCCGGCGCACGAGGTGAACGCCATCGCCGAATATCTGGTGCATGTCAATGCCGGGGGTGTCATCAAGCCGATTTCGCCTACCGCCGCTTCCGACGCGGTGGCAATCAAGGAGCACTGACGATGAGCATTGAAACCCTGCTCCAGGTGATGCGCGATCCAGCGGGGGTTCCGGCGCACCCGGTGGTTTTCCAGATTCTGATGGTGGTGACTTGGGTGCTGCATATCGCCTTCGTGCATCTCACGTTGGGAGCAGCCGGTATCGCCATCTGGGGGTTTTTTCGATCCGCGGATTCTCCGCATTGGCAGCGCTTGTCGATGGCGATGACCAAAGCGGCGAAGGTCGGCGTGTCGATGTTGATCGTGCTCGGCGTGGCACCATTACTGTTTACTCAGGTGATCTACGATCCACAATGGTATACGGCCAGTGTGCTGTCGGCGCGATGGTTGATTGTGTTCATTTTCACGCTGATGATCGGGTATTGTGCTTGGTTCGTGTTCTATTATGCCAATCAACCCGGTGCTCGGCGCTGGTGGGGTGGATTTGCGATTGTCGGGTTGGTTCTTTTCCTCCTGGATGGCCTGGTGATGCACGTGCTGGCCTACCAGTCGCTGTTGCCCGACCAATGGATGAACTGGTATGCCCCCGGCGGTGTGGTGGATACGCGCGGTGCGGTGTTGCATGCCATTCATTGGCCGCGATTCTTGTTCATGATCGGCTTGTCAGTGCCCGCAGCCGGCGTATTCCTGCTGGTCTATGTCGATTATTTCGAGTCGCGGGGCACTGTGCCCGGCGACTATCGTCAGTGGGTGCGCACGCTCGGCCGTCGATTGGCGGTGGGTGGATTTGCGATCAGCCTCTTGCTGTTTTTGGCCTGGCAAGTGACACAGCCCGCTGAGCTGGGTTTGTTGGCCCACCCGTTGGCCGGGTTGCTGGTTGTCGCGCTGGTCGGACTGCTGGTCTGGACCTTGCGGTCACCCGCGCTTTCCGGATACCGCCTGATGGCCGTGAACGTGGCCATGTTGCTGCTGCTGGCGGTCTGGCGTGAAGTGATTCGGATCCGGCATCTGCTGTCTTTCAATTACCGGATCGAGGATTACCCGGTCCATGCCGACTGGCCGTCGACCGCCCTGTTCTTCCTGACGCTGGCCGGCGTGGGCGGCTTGGTCGGCGGATTTTTCGTCACGACACTCTATCAAGCCGGGCGGGTCGATGGCGTTTATCAGGCGAGTCCAGCCGTGGCGCGTCTCGGGAATGCTGCAGTGGCGGTGCTGGCGTTGTGGATCGTCAGCTTCTTCGCTTACGGCATCGCGATCTGGATTCGCCACGCGTTCACCCTTTGATTCCTCTGCAGGAGAACCCACATGCCCTTCCGAGTTGTACGCGCATTGATGCTCCTCGGCCTGTGTCTGGCGCCCCACGCTGCCGCACAGATCGCCGATCTGGCGGCGGGCGCCCGTCGTGCACAGGTCTGCTTCGCCTGTCATGGGCAAAACGGTGTGGCGCTCGTCGTCGGGACACCGCATCTGGCCGGACAGGATCGGCGTTATCTCGAGAACGCGTTGCGGGCCTATCGCAGCGGTCAGCGCGCCGAACCGGCCATGGCCGCCATGGCCAAACCGCTCAGCGACAGCGACATCGTCAACATTGCCGCCTACTTTCACGCGGCCAACGGTCGGCCGGAGTCCACGGCACTGGCCGCCGAGCTGGCCAGTCTGGAGCGTATTCGTCCGGTGGGCGTCGTGCAGGTGGGCACGGTCGCCGTTGCAGCGAGCACCGAAGCCGCCGCGGTTGCACCGGCTGCCCCGCGCGAGGCAGCTGCAATCTACACGCAGTTCTGTACCGCCTGTCATGCCAACGCGGTTGCCGGGGCCCCGAAGCGCGGTGACAGCGCGGCGTGGAAGCCGCGCCTCGCCCAGGGGCGCGAGCGCCTGCTGCAACACACCCTGCAGGGTTTCAACGCCATGCCTTCACGCGGAACCTGCGCGGACTGCTCGGATGAGGAACTGGCCGCGGCAATGGACTACCTCAGCGGCGGCTGACCTCGAACACAGCGCGCCTGGCACGGCAGCCGGTGGCTGCGACGTTCGGTCGCAGCGCGTGATTGCGAATCCGTCTCAATACTCCGCGGCCCTTGTTGACCGGAGTGTGGCCATGCGCGCACCTCTCTACCCGAAGCCCCTGACCCTCGCGCTGTTGCTGGCGCTGAACACCGCCTGGGCCGCGCCGACGCCCGATCCCGAGGCTGATCCGGAGCCGCGTCGCGAGGCACCCGATGACCGCGTGAAGGAGTTGGGCACGGTGAAGGTGCGCGGGGTGCAGCCGACCTCGCTGCCGACCCAGATCCCGACCACGATGGCGGGCATCACCCGCGTCGAGATCGATGAGCAGATCAACGCCACCGACAGCTCGGACGCCCTGAAGTACCTGCCGAGCCTGCTGGTCCGCAAGCGCTACATCGGTGACTACGATCACGCGGTGCTGGCGACCCGGGCGAGCGGCACCGGCAACAGCGCTCGCTCGCTGGTGTATGCGGACGGCATCCTGCTGTCGAATCTGCTCGGCAATGGCGCGCTGTTCACGCCGCGCTGGGGCTTGGTGACGCCCGAGGAAATCGAGCGGGTGGATGTGTTGTATGGGCCGTTTTCGGCGGCTTATGCCGGCAATTCGGTCGGTGCGGTGGTCGATTATGTGACCCGGATGCCGGAGCGCTTCGAGGCGACGGCGCGTGCCGGTGGCAGTCTGCAACGCTTTTCGCTGTATGGGGTCAGCGACACCTACAGCGCGCATCAATTCAGCGCCGGGATCGGCAATCGGGTCGGACCGTGGTCGTTCCGGCTGAATGCCGCCCAGCAGCGCAGCGATTCGCATCCGCTGGTCTTTCCGAATCGCCTGGTGAGCGCGGGCACGACGGGCACCGGCACTGCCGTTACCGGGGCGGTGGCCGACAATGATCCGCGTGGCCGGCCTTGGTGGATTCTGGGTGCGACTAATCTGATCGATACCCAGCAGACCAATGCGCGTCTGAAACTGGCTTACGATTTCAACGACGACCTGCGTCTCAGCCTGCTGCTGGGCTGGTGGGATAACGACGTGGTGCGCTTGACCGAGAGCTACCTGCGGGATTCGACGCAGCAGCCGGTCTACAACGGCCCGGTATTGATCGAGGGGCGACGGTTCGCTCTGACGCCGGCCGATTTCGCGCCGAATCGCGCCGAGCTGCAGCATGCCATTCAAGGCTTGACGCTGAAACAGAGCACCGGCGACACCTTCGATTACCAGCTCAGTTTCAGCCATTACGATTACGTGCGCGATCGCGTGCGTTCGCCGCTGGTGGCTCGACCGGCCGCCGAGTCGGGTGGCGCCGGACGGATCGCTCGCCTGGATGGGACCGGCTGGATCACGTTGTCGGCGGCCGGCACTTGGCGCCCGGGTGGCGCGGGCAGCGCGCATACGGTGGAGTTCGGTCTGCAGCGGGATCGCGCCCGGTTGAGGTCGGAGGTGTTCGATACCGCCGATTGGCTGGCCGGCGGCATTGGCGCCCGCTTTTCGGCCTTTGGTGGGCGGACGACACTGACCTCGGCCTATCTGCAGGACACCTGGCGGGTGACGCCGGTGGTCACCGCCACCGTCGGGGCTCGGGTGGAGCGCTGGGAGGCGGACCAGGGCTTGCTCGGCAATGCGGCGCGGGTGATTCGCTTCCCGGAGCGCGCCGAGACGACCGTCTCGCCGAAGGCGGCATTGGCCTATGCGGTGGCCGAGGACTGGTCGCTGCAGGGTTCGGTGGGGCGCTCGATCCGCAATCCGACGGTCAGTGAGCTGTTCCAGGGCTCGCTGACCACCGATGCGGTGGTCAACAACGATCCCAATCTGGCGCCCGAGCGCGGCTGGACCGCAGAGTTCTCCAGTCGGCACCAGTACGCAAACGGGGATTGGCGCGCGACGGTATTCTATGAGCGGACCACCGACGCGTTATTCAGTCAGACCAATGTGACGGTGACCCCGAACGTCACCAACATCCAGAATGTCGATCGAATCGTGACGCACGGTCTGGAACTGGCCTTCAATCACTACGAGCTGGGCGGCTGGCCCTTGGATCTGACCGGCAGTGTGACGTTTGCCGACAGTGAAATCGAGCAGAATCGTCGTTTTCCGGCCAGTGTCGGCAAGCAGCAGCCGCGGGTGCCGCGTTGGCGGGCCAATCTGCTCACGACCTGGCGGCCCAGTGATGCGCTGTCCGTCACGGTCGGGGGACGCTATAGCGGTCGTCAGTTCGGGACGCTGGACAACGTCGATATCAACCAGGACACCTACACCGCGTTCAGCCAGTTCCTGGTCTTCGACGCCCGCGTGCTGTATCGCTATTCGGAGCAGTTCAGTGCGGCGGTCGGGGTCGACAATATCGGCGGTGACCGTTACTGGGCCTTCCATCCGTATCCGCAGCGCACCGTGTCGGTCGAACTGATCGCGAATTACTGAGATGGCCGCCGCAACGCTGTATCCGCGGATCTGGCGCTGGCATTTCTACAGCGCCCTGATCGTGATTCCCTTCGTGCTCTGGCAGGGCACCACCGGGCTGTTGTATCTGTGGCATCAGGAACTGGCGGATGCGCTGTGGCCCCGGCTGACCCAGGGCGCCAGCGGGGTCAGCGCCACCAGTCTGGACGCGCAGGTGGCGGCCGCCCGGGCGGTGTTGCCGGAGGCGACGGTGCGCACCATCACCCTGCCGGCCGACGCCGGTCGGGCGACTGCCGTCGTCTTCGATGCGGGTGGGTTGAAGCAGCCGCTCTTTGTCGACCCGGCGACCGCGAGCGTGCTCGGCAGCGTGTCGCCGACCGCCTGGTTGCCGGGGATCAGCCGCGCGCTGCACGGCGGCTGGCCGCTGGGGCAGGCCGGTTCGCTGTTGCTGGAGCTTGGAGCCTGCTGGGCGATCGTGATGATCCTGACCGGCCTGTACCTCTGGTGGCCCCGGCAGGCGCGCGGCTACGCAGGGGTGTTGTATCCGCGTTGGCGGGCCGGTTCGCGGGTGTTCTGGCGCGACTTGCACGCGGTGATCGGGATCTATGCCTCCGGTGTGGTGCTGGCCTTTCTGCTGACCGCCTTGCCGTGGACCAGCTTCTGGGGCGATCGGATCCTGCGACCGCTGCAGCAGTGGAGCGGTCAGACCTCTCCGCCCTTGTTCGGGCACCACGGCGGTGGCGGAGCCCACGCTGCCGCCGGCGGCGTGGAGATCCCGCTGCAGCGCGCAGTCGACCTCGCGCGGGCGGCCGGATTGAGCGGCACGCTCGAGGTCTCGCCCCGCGCGGGTGCGGCGCCGATGCTGGTGCGCAGCATCGCCGGGCGCGCGGCGCTGGAGCAGGCGGTGCTGATCAACCGCCACACCGGCGTGATCGAGCGGCGGATCGGCTGGGAGGACTACAAGCCGATTCCCCGCCTGATCGCGACTGGGGTCGACCTGCACGAAGGGACCTTCTTCGGCCGGGCGAATCAGTGGTTCAACACATTGTTGGTGCTGGCCCTTTACGGCTTGGCGATCACCGCCGCCATCGGCTGGTATCGACGCCGCCCCGGTCAGGGCCTGGGCGCGCCGCCGCGGGTCGACCGTCCCTTGTCACGCCCGCTGATCGTCGCGAGCGGCGCGCTTTGCCTGCTGCTGCCCTTGCTGGGTCTGAGCGTGGCCCTGCTCTGGTTGCTGGATCGGTTCGGTCGACGCTGGCAGGCGGCGTGAGCGTGGCGTGCCCGGTCGCAAACCAGGCCGGCCCGCCGGTGACGCGGATCGGTGCTTCCGGATCGGCGGCGTTTGGCATGTTTCAATTCGGGGCGCGGTCTGAGGAATCGAACCATGTCCGACACCCTGAAATGCGGTACCCACGGCGAGCGCGAGGCGCGCTACGTCTGTGATCACCTGTATCTGAACCAGCGACTCGGGGCCCCGCGTCGGCTTCCTTACTACGAGCCGGAGCGGGTGCCCGGGGAACCGACGCCAGCGATCTGGTGCGAGGCGTGCGAGGCGGTGGTGCAGGCGGAGGGCGAAATCAACCAGGTCGTGCATGCGTACGCGGACTGGCATGCGGTCTGCGATTTCTGCTTCCAGCGCTTCCTTGATCAGAACGTTCCGGCGCTGACGGAGGACGCTGGCGGAACGGCCTGAGGCGGACTGTGCGCTGCCGGGCCACGTCGCAGCGCGGTCGGCGGGTCGGCGACCGTGGTCTGCGGTGTCGCTCTGCGGAGGGCGTCCCTGCCCGCGCGATGCGCAGGGTCGACGACGACGTCGGCATTCCCGGCGAAACGACCCCCACCGACGGGGGGCATGACCTCCGGCCTACGCCTCAGGCTGTAAAGCACCCTTGACACGGTGCCGGGCTGCTGCCAGAGTGCCTGTCAAGTTTACTTGACAGGAGGGCGGGATGTGGACGGGGTGCAGGAACTGGGCATTCGCGCGAGGATTGGCGACTGGCACTCCACCGGCGCCGTGCTCATGAACCATCTCCGCGAGTTCTTCACCTTCTCGGCAAAGGAGTGGCGCTACTACAAGCTCTCGGTGCCGCCGATGCTGGTGTTCATCGCGGTGATGACGGCTTCGGCGCTGACGGTGAAGCATTTCCGGGATGACTGGTCGTTTGCGGTGCTGGCGGTGGTCGCGCTGCTGCCGGTGTTGCCGATCGGCTGGTTCTTCAAGGTGTATCTGGACTTCTTCCAGGCCTGCGACGAGTGGGAGCGGCTGATCGAGGTCTATGGCATCTGCATCGGGGTGCTGCTGGTCGGCATGGTGTATCTCGCGCTGGGCCTGCTCGGCCTGATGAAGCTGGTCGAGCTGGACGGCACCCTGATCGCCTATTTCATGTTGCCGGCGGTGTCCTTTGCCTACGTGCTGGGCAAGGTGATCGGTCGCTGGCGGCACGGATGAAGAACTGCATTCGCGAGCGCCGGGAGACGCTCGGCTGGTCGCAGACCGAACTGGCCGACCGCCTCGACGTTTCCCGGCAGACCATCCACGCCATCGAGACCGGCAAGTACGACCCGAGTCTGCCGTTGGCCTTCAAGCTGGCCCGCCTGTTCGGCGCCGCCATCGAGACCCTGTTCGACGACCGGCCGAACTGATCCGGCCGGCCCTTTCACCCCCGCAAACCGAGGATTCATCATGCGCAACTCATTGACGCTGGGGTTGTTGTGCGCGCTGCTGGCGGCAACGCCGCTCGCCGGTGCACGCAGCCTCGGCAGCCTGCAGTTCCAGCCCTGCACGTTGCCATCGGAGGGACTGCCCGATCCGGTCGAGGCGCTCTGCACGACGATGCAGGTACCGGAGAACCATGCCGCTCCCGAGGGCCGCAAAATCGAGCTGGCGATCGCCTGGGTGCCGACCGAGGCGGATGCCGAGCCCGATCCGGTGTTCCTGCTGGCCGGTGGTCCCGGACAGGCCGCCCGCGAGGCCTTTCCGCAAGTGGCCGGCGCGTTCCGCGAAGTCATGCGCAGCCGCAACGTGATCCTGGTCGACCAGCGTGGTACCGGCGCGTCGAACCCGCTGGCCTGCCGTGACGACGAGGGCCGCAACGCCTTCACGGAGGGCGCCGAAGCCACACCGGAAGCGGCACGCCGCTTTGCCGAGCGTTGCCTCGCCGAGCTGTCGAAGCAGAACGACGTCCGCTACTTCACGACGACCGACTACATCGCCGATCTGGAAGCCGTTCGGGCGGCGATCGGTGCCGAGAAAATCAACCTCTATGGCGGCAGTTACGGCACGCGGGTCGGCCTGCAGTATGCGAAGCGGCATCCGGCGCGGGTGCGCACGCTGACCATCGATAGCGTCGTGCCGAATGACCTGGTGCTCGGCAGCGAACACGCCAGCAATCTGGACGCGGCGTTGCAGGCGCAGTGGGCGCGCTGCGCGGCGGATACCGCCTGCACGGCCGCACTGGAGGACCCGGTTGCAGCCCTGGCGGCCGTGCGTGCGGCGCTGGCTGATCCGAACCTCGCGCCGGTGCGCTTCCGCGACCCGACGTCCGGCGCTTGGCGCGAGGAGCGGCCGTCGATGGCGCAGCTCGGCATCCTGTTGCGCCTCTACAGCTACTCGCCGATGACCGCCGCGGCGCTGCCGGTGATCCTCGCGCAGGCGCGGGACGGCGACTATGCGCCACTGCTGGCGCAGGCCAGCCTGCTGATGTCGCGGGTCGGTGACTCGATCATGCACGGCATGCAGTTGTCGGTGATGTGCACCGAGGAGGGTCCGGATCTCAGGGAGAACCCGGCCGACGCGGGTACGGTGATGGGACCGGAGTTCGTGCGATTCACCCAGGCGCAGTGCGAGGTCTGGCCGCGTGGCGAGCGTCCGGCGGATTTCCGCGCGCCGCTGACTGGCGATCTGCCGGTGCTGGCGATCAGCGGTGAACTGGATCCGGTGACGCCGCCGCGCTACGGCGACCGCGCGATCGAAGGGCTGTCGAACGCCCGTCATCTGGTGCTGAAGGGGCAGGGCCACACGCCGCTGGCGGTGGGCTGCATGCCGCGGCTGTTCGCCCAGTTCATCGAGGGCGCCGATGCGAAGCAACTCGACGCGAAGTGTCTGGACTCACTCGCCGCCCTGCCGCCCGGCACCGGGCTGCATGGCTGGGAACCGTAAGGAGCACGCCATGATCGAACTCATCGACTTGCACAAGCAGTTCAAGACCAAGGCCGGCGTGGTGAAGGCCGTCGACGGCGTCGGGTTCACCGCGAAGGACGGTGCCATCACCGGGCTGCTCGGTCCGAATGGCGCCGGAAAGACCACGACCCTGCGGATGCTCTACACGCTGATGCAGCCCGATCGCGGCTCGGTCCGGGTCGACGGTCGCGACGCGGCCCGCGAAGCCGAGGCGGTGCGCCGCACGCTGGGCGTGCTGCCGGATGCGCGCGGGGTCTACAAGCGGCTCAGCGCACGGGAAAACATCGCCTATTTCGGCCGGCTCTACGGTCTGGATGAGGCCACGATCCGGCAGCGCACCGACAAGCTGGCCGCGGCGCTCGGCATGGAGGATTTCCTCGACCGGCCGACCGAGGGGTTTTCCCAGGGCCAACGGACCAAGACCGCGATTGCCCGGGCGCTGATCCACGATCCGCGCAATGTGGTTCTCGATGAACCCACCAACGGGCTGGACGTGATGACCACCCGCGGTCTGCGCGAATTCCTCAAGCAATTGCGCGCCGAGGGTCGCTGCGTGATTTTCTCCAGCCACATCATGCAGGAGGTAGCCGCGCTCTGCGACCACATCGTGGTGATTGCCAAAGGCCGGGTCACGGCGCAGGGCTCGCCCGATGCGCTGCGTGAGCAGACCGGTGAGGCCAATCTGGAAGACGCCTTCGTCAAGGCGATTGGATCGGAAGAGGGGCTTTTCGCATGAATGCATTGCACACGCTTTGGACCGTGATGGCGAAAGAGCTGCTGGAAATCTTTCGCGATCGGAAAATCCTGATCAACGGCCTGCTGATGTCGCCGTTGCTGTTCCCGATCCTGATTCTCGGGATGGGGTCACTGGCGGAAAATCGCGCGCGCACCCAGCTGGAGTCGGCGCTCGAATTGCCGGTGATCAATGCCGATCTGGCGCCGAATCTGGTGGCCTTCCTGGCCAGCCAGAACATCACCGTCGAGCCGGCGCCGAAGGATCCGGAGGCGCTGATCCGCGAGCAGGAGCGGGACGTGATCCTGCGGATCGATCCGGAATTCGCCGATGACTGGCGCGGCAGCCGCGCCGCGACCGTGGAGATCCTGCACGACAGCTCGCGGCAGGACTCGCAGATTCCGGTACGGCGCGTCGAGGCCGCTCTGCAGGGCTATGGACGGCAGGCGGGCGCGCTGCGGCTGATGATGCGCGGCATCGACCCGACGCTGCCGAATGCCATCAGCGTCAGTCATCGTGACATCGCCACACCCGAAGCTCGGCGCGGCATGTTGCTCGCGTTCCTGCCGTATCTGCTGATCCTGTCGGCCTTCCTCGGCGGCGCGTATCTGGTGGTGGACGCCACAGCCGGGGAACGCGAGCGGCAATCACTGGAACCGCTGCTCGCCACCGCCGCTGGTCGTGGCGCGATCATGAGCGGGAAAATCGCCGCCGCCTGTGCGTTCGGCATGCTGGCGCTGCTGTTGACGCTGCTCAGTTTCAAGATCAGTTTCGCCTTCGTCGGCAGTGGCCCGCTGAAAGGCGTCGACGTGTCGATGGTGGCCGTTGGCAAGCTGCTGTTGATTCTGCTGCCGATGGTTTTGCTCGGAACGACGTTGCTGACGCTGATCTCCGCCTCGGTGAAGACCGTCAAGGAAGCGCAGAGCTACATGGCCTTCCTGATGCTGTTGCCGATGCTGCCGACCATCATCCTGCTGGTGAATCCGGTCAAGAACCAGCTGTGGATGTTCGCCACACCGTTTCTGGCCCAGAACCAGCTGATCCTGATGGTGCTGCGCCAGGAAAGCGTCAGCCTGCAGCAATGGGGCGTGTATCTGGCGGCGGGCTTCGGTTTGGGTGCGTTGCTGTGGGCGATTGCGGCCCGGCTTTATCACCGCGAATCGCTGGCGATCTCGGCCTGACGGGATCGGAGGCCCCGGGTGGCGCTGGCGTCACCCGGGGTCCGGAAGAGCGAGTCCCGGACGAATCTCCAATGCGCGGCAGGTGTTGGCGGGAATCGGGGACGCGGGCAAGGCCCGGAATCAACCAATCGGCAACCGGGGTTTCGAGCTACGCTCCCGGTCCCGGAATACGAGCCGCTGTCATGACCGAAGCCCGGACCCAGGCCAGCACGGCCAGTGTCGACGAGTACCTGCAGTCCCGCGCCAGCGGTCCGCTGTTGGCGGATGCCCAGGCCCTGCTCACACTGATGGCACGGGTGAGCGCGGAGCCGGCGGTGATGTGGGGGCCGAGCATCGTCGGCTTCGGCCGCTATCGGTATCCGCTGGCGGGTGGCAAGCGCACTGGCGAGGCCTGTCGCACCGGATTCGCGATTCGTGGGCGGGAGCTGGTGGTTTACCTGATCGCCGAGGGCACCGAACAGCTGGCGCTGCTGGAGCGGTTGGGTCCGCACCGGATGGGCAAGGCTTGCCTGTACTTCAAGGGTCTGGCACCGGTGGATACCGGGGTGCTGGAGACGTTGATCCGCGATTCGCTGGCCGAGCTGGGCCGGCGTTTTCCAGACTGAGCCGCGACGCATGGGAATCCTGGCTCTGGTGTTTCTGGCGGTCGCCCTGTGGGCCGTGATCAGCGGCGAGGCCTGGTGGGCCGGTCGATGGGTACGGCGACTGCGCGAGCCGCGGCCGTATTGGATCTCGATCGGCACCTGCGTGGTGACCGCGCTGCTGATCTTTGCGCTCGGGCCGCTGCGCTGATCGGCTCAGCGTCCAGCACACAGTGCTCGGCGTCCGGCACGGAGCCCGACTGAGCGTACAGGGCGTGTGGCGCCCTAAGGTATGGGGTTGTCCGATGCCCGTCGAGGAGTAGTAGCGGATGGCCACCAGGGCTTGCGAAGTTCCTGCGGAAGGCTCGACTGATGCCATCAGCCCGGTCCTGCAGGTGCTGCGGCTGGATGCCCGCGTGTATCACAGCGGCGAAATCTGCCGAACCGCGAGTTATCCGGACCGTACCGGGCCGGGGATGTTTCATTTCCTGATCCGCGGGGCGATCCGGCTGCAGGTGGCGGATCAACCCGAACCGCGGGTCATCGACGAGCCGACGCTGATCGGCTTTCCCTATGCCGCGCCGCATCGGCTGGATCCGATCCCGGGTCAGAGCCACCACCTGGTCTGCGCGCAGTTGCTGCCCGGCAATGAAACCGCGCGCGCCGTGTTGCGGGCACTGCCGAATCCGCTGCTGCTGCCGCTGCGGGAGGCCCGCGAGATGGCGCTGATCGGCGAGTTGCTGCTCGGTGAAGCCGATCCCGATCGTCAGGGGAGCCTCGCCGCCCGCGATCTGTACGCCCGGGCGATGATGCTGGCGGCCATCCGGTACTCGCTGGACCAGGGCAGCGCGCAGCCCGGCATCCTGCGGGCCATGCAGGATCCGCGGATCGCCCGCGTGCTGAGCGCGGTGCTGTCGGCACCGAAGTCCGACTGGACCGTGGCCGGCATGGCCCAGCTGGCCGGCATGTCGCGCTCGGCCTTTGCCGCCAGCTTCGTCCCGATCACCGGCCTGACCCCGCAGGCCTTTGTCACCTCGGTGCGGATCGACCTCGCCAGCGAGCTGATGGCCCGCGGCCATTCGGTCAAGCAGGTCGCCCGCGAGGTCGGTTATGCCAGCGCCTCGACCTTTGGCCGGGCCTTTCGTGCGGTGACCGGTCGGGCGCCCAGTGCCGGAGCTGCGGAGCCGGTCAGCTAACGGGTCGATGGCGCGGTTTCCGATGCGCGAGCGTCGGCAGCGCCGCCTCTGCCCTTGACGGCGCGCCGCCGTCACGCTCCGATCGGCCTTGCTCACGCTTGGCCCCGCCGATGGACGCTCTCCCCAGCTTGCTGATCAGTGTTGCCGCCGCCTGCAGCAGCCTCGCGTTGCTGCTGGCGCTGGTGCTTGCCGCCCCGCACCGCCGGATGCCGCTGCGAACCAGCGCCTGGGTCGGCGGCGTGATCATGCTGGTGGGCCTGCTGCACACCGTCTGGATGCATGTCGGCTTCACTCGCATTCCTGCGGAGGCGGCGCCGCCCTGGCGGTACGGCGCCGTCCTGTTCTTGCAGAGCTGGGGCTTCTACGCGCTGCTGGCCGGCGTCCTGCAGCCGCCCGAGCGGGAGGATCGCGCGGTGCTGCTGGCCGGGCTGGTCAGCGTGGCGCTGGCGCTCGGGGTGCCGACGCGTTGGGCAGTGCCGGTCGCGCTGACCCTGGGAACCGGCTACGCAATCCACCTCGCGGTGCTGCTGTACCGGCTACGCGTCGCCCGCCGCTGGTTCCGGGTCGAGGCGCCGGTGGTCCTGCTGTTTGCCGGGATGGGGCTGTTGATCGGGCTCGCGGGAGCGCTGATTCCATTGTGGTGGAGCTGGGAGGTTTTTGCGCTGGTGTATTCTGGCGGCCTGCTGCTCGGTTTTCTGCTGGTGACGGGTCTGTTGATGCTGGTGCCGGATCTGGCCTTGCGCACGCAGGAAGCGGTCCAGGTCAGTTACAGCCAGAGCTCGCTGGGCAAGGTCGACGTCGCCGCGGCCGCCGAACGATTGAGGCTGGCCATGGAATCGGAGCACCGCTACCGTGATGAGAATCTCGGACTGGCGCAATTGGCCCGTCAGGTCGATTTGAGCCCGCACCAGCTGTCCGAACTATTGAATGCGCGCTTCGGCGTGAGTTTTTCGCAGTATCTGCGCCGCCATCGGGTGGCGGCTGCCTGCCGGATGTTGATCGACGAACCGCGCGCCTCGGTGCTTTCGGTGGGGTTGTCGGTCGGGTTTGCCTCGCAATCGACCTTCTATGCGGCCTTCAAGGAGGAGCTCGGCGTCGCGCCCGGCGAGTACCGCCGCCGGCAGGCGCCGGCAGACCGCGGTTGAGCCGCCTCCGGACTCCGATCCGATCCGTTCGGAAGTGTGCAAGTGGTTGATGTACCGTCACTACGGAAGAACTTGCTCCGGCCCGATCCGGTCGGAAGTCGCGGCGCAGCGGCGTTGGCAGCGTAGCGGCTCCCAACCCATGGAGACCCCGCATGTACACCCAGAGCGACTTCTTCGTAATTCACGGCGCCTATGCTGCCTACCTGATCGTTTCGATTCTGCTGACGATCTGGGTCGCCCGAACCCTGTCGACCTCGGGCGAGCTGTTTCTGATCCGCTGTTTCGGCCAGGACCAGGAACTGGCCCGTTCCACCAATCAGCTGCTGGTGATCGGCTTTTATCTGGTCAATCTCGGCTTTGTTTCGCTGCGCCTGTCTGGCTGGAATCCGGGCTCTCAGAGTCTGGTCGGTGAACTCGGCGAGCGCATCGGCTTGACCTTGCTGGTCCTGGGCGCCATGCATTTCTTCAACATGATCATGATCGCCCGTCTGGGACGCACCGTGCGCAGCTGGATTCGTGAGCTGACGTCAATGCCGGCCCCGAAAGCGCTTTATCAGGATGGCAGCACGGGACGCGCGGATACGCTCTGAATCGATTCACTCTCCAATCCGCGAACTCTCGGGGCGCCCGGCGGACTTGCCGGGCGCCCCGAGGTCATGCCGGCGCCGTCCCCGGGCTGTCGGATTCGCTGGGCACCGCGCACGGCTCCGCTCCGGCGCGCCTGCGCGATGGAGCCGTTCGGCGGCCCGCTTGCGTCAAATTCCGCTGCAGATTACGGTACGTACGTACGCAAAGATGGGGACAAAGGCCGTGAGTGTTTCCCTGACCGAGTTGCGCCAGCGGCTGTTCGAACTGGCGGATCAGGTGGCTGAGAGCGGGCTGCCGCTGGAAATCGAACGCCGCGGAGTGCGGCTGCGACTGATCCGGGTGGATGCACCGGCGACCAGCGGCGGCCGGCTGGCGCGTTTGCAGTCGCAGCCGCTGGTCATCGGCGCACCCCTGCAGCCATCGGAGTCGCCGGCGCAATGGTCGGGGCTGTCGCTGCCCAGCGCGGCCGAGGCGCCGGCGTCCTACCGCGGACTCGACCCGAGCGCGGGCGAGTGACTATGGCAGTCATGCTGGATACGCACATCGCCGTCGCCCTCTATCAGGGAAAGACCGGCGGCCTGTCGCGGGCGGCACTGCGGGCGGTCGACCAGGAGCCGCTGAGTTACTCGCCGGCGGTGCTGCTGGAACTGGAACTGCTGCACGAGATCGGCCGACTGCGGCTGGGCGCGACCGCGATCGCCCGGCATCTGGCCGAGAACCTCGACATCCACTGCGCCGCCGAGCGCTTCGTCGAGGTCGCGAAGGCGGCCCTGCCGCTCGCCTTCACCCGGGATCCCTTCGACCGGCTGATCGTGGCGCATGCCGGGCTGATCGGTGCCGACCTGATCACGCTGGACGACACGATCCGTGTGCACTACGCGAAGGTGCTCTGAGACCGGAGGCTCGGTCACTGTCCATATCCCCGGCCAGCACCGTCCTCAGCGCCCACGGGTCACCAGACCCCGCCCGGCGGCCCACTGCGCGATGTCCTCGCGGCGGATCGCGGCGGCCATCAGGCCCGGGAAGTGCTCGGGCGTGCAGGCGAAGGACGGCACGCCGAGCGCGGCAAGGTCGGTGGCCAGACCTCGGTCGTAGGCCGGCGCGCCCTCGTCGGACAGGGCCAGCAGCGTGACGAACTGGACGCCGGCATCGACGATCGCGGCGGCGCGGCGCAACAGCTTGTCGCGCAGGCCGCCTTCGTAGAGGTCGGAGATCAGCACCAGAATCGTGTTGCGCGGTTCGCGGATCAGGCCCTGACAGTAGCCGACCGCGCCGTTGATGTCGGTCCCGCCGCCCAGCTGGATGCCGAACAGCAGGTCGACCGGGTCGCTGAGCTGCTCGGTCAGGTCGACGATGGCGGTGTCGAAGACGACCAGCTTGGTGCTGACCGCCGGCAGCGAGGCCATCACCGCGCCGAAGATGCTGGAGTACACGACCGAGGCCGCCATCGAGCCGCTCTGGTCGATGCACAGGATCACCTCGCGCTGCGGCTTGCGCGACTTGCGGCCGTAGCCGTGCAGCTGTTCGGGGACCAGCGTGCACAGTTCCGGCTGCCAGTGCTTCAGATTGGCGCGGATGGTGCGGTTCCAGTCGATCTCTGCGTGGCGCGGCCGGCGGTTGCGCTGGCTGCGATCGAGCGCACCGGTGATCGCGCTCTTCATCGGTTCTTCGAGTAGCCGCATCAGCTGTTCGACCACGCGGCGAACCACGATCCGCGCGCTCTGTTTGGTCGTGGCCGGCATGACTTTCGACAGCGAGACCAGATCGGCGACCAGATGGACGTCCGGTTCGACGGCTTCCAGAAACTCCGGCTCCAGCAGCAACTCGCGCAGCTTCAGCCGCTGCATCGCGTCCTGCTGCATCACCTGGACCACGCCGCTGGGGAAGTACTTGCGGATGTCGCCGAGCCAGCGGGCGATGCCGGGCTTCGAGCCGTCCCGACCGCCGCGCCGATCTCCGCGGCGCAACTCCGGGTTCGCGTCCGGGTCGTACAGCGCGCTCAGCGCCCGGTCGATCTCGGCCAGCGCGCCCTCGGGCTTGCCGCAGTGCGCATCGGCCGGACCGCCCAGCGCGAGCCGCCAGCGCTGGTGGCGGTCCAGCGGCGCGCCGGCCAGCGGGTCGGCGGGGTCGATGGAATCGAGCGTGGGCGCGTCGTGGGTGCTCATGCAGGGATTCCCAGCAGGTGCTTCAGGATCGGCAGCGGGGTGACGGCGCGCTCGACGTCCCAGGAGGCCGGCGCGGCGCCGGCGCTGGTGCGGGTCGCTGCGCTGGTGGTCGCGGCCGGCAGTTTCGCCGCCAGATCGCGGCGTTCGCTGACGCCGAAGGCGGCAAAGCAGCGGCGGATCAGCGGCAACACATCGATGAAATGCTGGCGCGGCAGGCCGCTGATCCACTGGTCGACCAGGCCGAAGACGCGCTCGTCGTGCAGCAGGATCAGGGCACTGCGATTCAGGAAGCCCTCCAGCCACGCGGCGGCCGCAGCGGGTGCCGCCGCCCGCGACAGCGCCAGCGCCAGCGCCAGCGCGTCGGCGATGGTGGTGACGTCGCGGACGCCGGCGTCCAGCAGCAGCCGGGCGCACAGTCCCTGCAGCAGCGGATGGCTGCCGCCGGCATCGGTCACCAGCGCCAGTGCCTGCCGCCAGTCGGCCAGCAGGGTCGGCTCGTCGCGCAGGCTCAGGGCGTCCTGACCAGCGAGGATCCGCTCGCGCAGGGCGGCGGCGGCGTCATCGGCGATCTGTTGGGTGGCCAGCGGCAGCGCGATCGCGGCGCGCTGTGCGAGGCGGTCGAGTACCCGGGCGACCAGCGCGGTGTCGGTCTGGCGCACGCTGCCGTAGCGCCAGGCCTGCGCCAGCCCGGGCAGGGTGGCGAGCAGGTCGGCGGCGTCGGCGTGACCGGCGGCAAGCTGGTCCAGCGCCTGCGTGGCCGACTCGACCACCGCCGGCAGCTCGGCCACCAGCGCCTGCGCGACCAGCTCCGACAGCACCTCCAGTCCGGTGGCGGCCTTTGCCAGTTCGGCGCCGCGCGCGCTGGCGGCATCCAGCAGCGTCTGACCGTAACGGCTGCATTCGATCAGCCGGAGCGCGTACTCCGGCTGCCAGCGCAGCGTCCAGACCTCGCGGAAGGTGCCGCGGCTCTTGACGCTGTCGGCGGTGGGTTCGCCCCAGTCGATGCCGAGCAGCCGCAGCCGGTGCAGCAACTGGCTGCGCGCGAGATCGTTCGGGCTGCGCAGGTCCAGCTCCAGCGTGCGCTCCAGCGCCTCGGGCTTCAGCCGCAGCCGCTTCTGCAAGTCGGCCAGATCGCGCTGCAGCGGCACGGTCGGCACGTCGGCCGGCACGCTGCCCATCCGCTCGCCGATCACCAGCGCGCGCTCGATGAAGGCCAGCGCCTCGGTCTCGCCCAGCGTCATCACGCTGACTGCCGCCTCGCCCAGTTCCGGCAGGCCCGGGGCGGGACGGCCGCGCAGCGCGGCCAGCGTCTCGGCCAGCCGCGTCGCCTCGATCAAATGCGCGCTGGAGCAGTCGAGGTCGCGCTCGCGCAGCAGCCGGGCGATCCGCGTGAACCAGCCGGTGGTGCGACGGCGCAGGTCCGGGCCGGTCTGCCAGAGGTGCTCGTACCAGCCGGGCGCGGTGATGCTGGCGCCGTAGTCCTCACGGGCCAAGTGGCCGTAGGTCCACGGCACCCAGGTGCAGTCGATCTTCAGCTTCGGCAGCGGCTTCAGCAGCGCCTGGTCGTCCTTCTGGGTGACCCGGCGGGTCAGCGCCGGCACGTGCCAGGCGCCGCAGACCACCGCGATCCGCGCGTGGCCGGTCTTCTTCGCCCGCTGGATAGTCAGCCGCATGTGCGCCTCGCGCGCCGCTTCCCGGCGGGCCTCGGCCGGTTCGTCGGCGTCCCCGATCGCCGCGCGCACCTCGGTCATCGCCTCGGCGATCGCCACGAACAGGGCACTGCCGTCACCGCGTTCCTCGATCACCCGGTTCCACCAGGTCTCGCCGTCCGGGTCACCGGCGGCCGCGGCCAACAGGCCCAGCGGATCGCGGCGATGCCGGCGGGCGAGGTGGTCGGGTGTCTCTGGCACTTGCGCCGCGGTGGCTGCCTCGGTCTCGCGATTCGGCGTCATGGCGATCGGCGCTTCGGTCCCGCGATTCGGTGCCGCTGCGATCGACGCATCGGGTTCCGAGGCCGACGCTTCCGCAGACTCCTCGGTCGATGCCGCTGTCGCCGGCTCGCAGGCCGAGTCCAGCGCCAACTGGTGCGCCCACGGCAAGTCGATGAACTGGACCGTCGCGCCGACGGCCAGCGCCCAGCGGATCGCCTGCCACTCCGGCGAGAACTCGGCGAAGGGGTAGAAGCTCGCCACGCCGGGCCGCTCCGGGCAATAGCCCAGCAGCGCCACCGGCGGCTGCATCTCCGCGTGTGCGGCGGCGGCCAGCAACGCGTCGGCCTCCGGCGGGCCCTCGATCAGCACGGCGTCGGGCCGCCAGTCGTCCAGCGCGCGGACCAGCGAGCGGGCGCAGCCGGGGCCGTGATGGCGGATGCCGTAGTAGCGCAGCGTGTCGGATTCGGTGCTCATGGGCGACTCCGAAGGTGCGAGATCGCCACGGACCGCCACGCTGCGCTCGCGGCTGAAGGCTGCGGCGCCTCGCGATGACGAGGTTCCGGGGCTGCCACGGCGCCACGTTGCCGCGGGATGACGTGCTTCCGGGGCTGGCGCCGAACTCCCAGAAGGTCGTCATCGCGAACGCAGTGAAGCGATCTCGGGTCGCCTCGAAAGCAGGTGGCCAGGCGAGATCGCCACGGCGCTTTGCGCCTCGCGATGACGAGGTTCCGGGGTTGCCACGGCGCTACGTTGCCGCGGGAGGACGTGTCTCCGGGCTGGCACCGAACTCCCAGTGGGTCGTCATCGCGAACGCAGTGAAGCGATCTCGAGTCGCCCGCATGGCCGGAAGGTGAGATCGCCACGGCGCGACGCGCCTCGCGAAGACGAGGTTCCGGGGCTGCCACGGACCGCCATGCTGCGCTCGCGGCTGAAGGCTGCGTCGCCTTGCGATGACGAGGTTCCGAGGTTGCCACGGCGCTACGTCGCCGCGGGAGGACATGTCTCCGGGGCTGGCGCCGAACTCCCAATGGGTCGTCATCGCGAACGCAGTGAAGCGATCTCGAGTCGCCCGCATGGCCGGAAGGTGAGATCGCCACGGCGCGACGCGCCTCGCGATGACGAGGTTCCGGTGCTGCCACGGACCGCCATGCTGCGCTCGCGGCGGAAGGCTGCGTCGCCTTGCGATGACGAGGTTCCGAGGTTGCCACGGCGCTACGTCGCCGCGGGAGGACATGTCTCCGGGGCTGGCGCCGAACTCCCAGTGGGTCGTCATCGCGAACGCAGTGAAGCGATCTCGAGTCGCCCACACGGCCGGAAGGTGAGATCGCCACGGACCGCCACGCTGCGCTCGCGGCGGAAGGCTGCGTCGCCTCGCGATGACGAGACTCCGGGGCTGCCATCACAGCAAGTCGCGGCAGGCCCGATACAGGTCCTTCCAGCCGTCGCGCTCCTTGACCACGGTTTCGAGGTATTCCTTGAAGACCACGCTGTCCTGCACGGGGTCCTTGACGATCGCGCCGAGCAGGCCGGAGGCGAGGTCGTGGGCGCCCATGACACCGTCGCCGAAGTGGCCGGCCAGCGCCATGCCGCTGTTGACCACGCTGATCGCCTCGGCGGTGGATAGCGTGGCGCTCGGTACCTTGACCTGTGTGCGGCCGTCTTCGGTCTTGCCGTTGCGCAGCTCGCGGAAGACCTGCACGACGCGGCGGATTTCGGCCAGCGCGGGCGGCTCGGCCGGCAGCTCCAGCGCGCGGCCGAGTTCGGCGACGCGGCGGGAGACGATCTCGACTTCCTCGTCGGCGGTGGCCGGTACCGGCAGCACGACCGTGTTGAAGCGGCGCTTCAGCGCCGATGACAGCTCGTTGACGCCCTTGTCGCGGTTGTTGGCGGTGGCGATGACGTTGAAGCCGCGGATGGCCTGGACTTCGATGCCCAGTTCCGGCACCGGCAGGGTCTTCTCCGACAGCACGGTGATCAGCGTGTCCTGCACGTCGGCCGGAATGCGAGTCAGCTCCTCGATCCGCGCGATCTTGCCGTGGCGCATCGCCTGCATCATCGGCGAGGGCACCAGCGCGCGTTCGGAGGGGCCCTTGGCCAGCAACTCGGCGTAGTTCCAGCCGTAGCGCAGCTGTTCTTCGCTGGTGCCGGCGGTGCCCTGCACGATCATCGTCGAGTCGCCGCTGATCGCCGCGGCCAGATGCTCGGACAGCCAGGACTTGGCGGTGCCGGGCACGCCGTACAGCAGCAGCGCGCGGTCGGTGGCGAGCGTGGCCACCGCAATCTCGACCAGTCGGCGCGCGCCGATGTACTTCGGGGTGATGGTGGTGCCATCGGCCAGCGTGCCGCCGAGCAGGTAGGTCACCACGGCCTGCGGCGACATCCGCCACTGCGCCGGCCGCGGCAGCGTGTCCTGGCGGGCGAGGGCGTCGAGCTCGGCGGCGAACTGCTGCTCGGCGTGGCGACGCAGGACCGCGGACGCGGCGTCGAGGCTGGGGATCGTGCTCATGGGGTGACTCCGGGGCCGGATGCACCGGCAGCGAGGGCGGCGGCAAAGCGCAGCCGCAGATTGAGATGCAGTTCGAGCTGACGCGGGGTGTTCCCGGCATTCAGGCTGTCGAGGCCGGGCAGGGCACGCAGCGTCGGCAGCTGATCCACCGGCAGCAGGATCGAGAGCGCCAGTCCCAGCTGGGCCAGATGCCAGTGTTCTCGGCGTTCGGCGGCCAGATCACGGGCGTAGATCGCGAGTGCGGCTTCGGCAAGCGCGTGCGGCAGGGTGTCGGCGATGCCCAGGGTCTGCTCGTAGCTGCCGAGCAGCTCGGTCAGCGGCGGGCGCTTCCCCTGCAGCATGCCCAGCCAGAAGCGTTCGGCCTCGGCGGTGGGAATCCGCCCGAACAGCGGCGCCTGTTCCCACGGCCGCATGCCGGCCCGGCCGAAGGCGAGCAGCCCGTCCAGCTCCGGCGATACCGCCAGCGACTCGGTCCAGCCGCGGCGCAGGGCCTCCTTCCAGTCGCCGGCCTTCGCCCAGTTGAGCAGCCCGGACGCATCCAGTCCGGTCGCTGCCTGCCAGACCGACAGCGGCACGCGGCGCGTCAGTTCGTAGAGCCACCAGGCCCGCTCGCCGAGGCTCTCGTGCTTCGGCCGCTTGACCTCGATGCCGTCGGCACTCCAGCTTGCGTCGGCTTCGGCCGGCGGCTCCAGCAGCACCTGCTTGCCGTCGCGGCGGACCAGCGCCTGCACCCGGTCACGCATCCGCGCGGCCCAGGCGCTGGCCGGCAGCCGCTGCAGACCGGCCGCAGCGAGCAGCCGCACCTCGCGGCCGCGATCCTTCAGCAGCGACTCGAACAGCGGCTCGTCCTCGGGCGTGACGGTGTCGACCACCACGGTCAGCAGTTCGGCGCGTTCGGCCGCCGGCAGCTGCGGCAGCGCGGCGCGGAACTGCTCGCGGCCGTCGGCGCGATCGGCGGTGAGCAGCTCGGCCAGCGCCGCGCGGCGCTCGGTGAGCGTGCCCGTCTGCCAGCGTTCGAGCGGGTCGCTGCTGACGACTGGCGCGGCCTCGCCACGGGTGGCGAGCAGCCAGCGCCCCCGTTTGCCCAGCACGGCGTCCGCCAGCGGCGCCAGCGCCGGTCGGGTGCGCCGCTGCTCCAGCGCCAGCGACAGCAGACTTGGCGGCAGCCGGTAGCCGGCGCGATCGGTGGCGGCGAGCGCCTGCGCTGCCAGCCGCGGCGGCGCCTCTTCCAGCATCACCCGCAGAACGTCGGCGGCGGCCATCGGCAGCGGCGGACGCGTCTCGGCCTCGGCCGGCGCGATCAACGCGGGTGCGGGCGGAAGTGTCAGGCCGGCCTGCAGACACACGTCCAGCACGGCCGCGGTCTTCAACAGTCGCTCGGCGGCCGGCAGCGATTCCAGCGCGGCCAGCGCCTCGGTGATCGGCGCCGGCACGTCTGGCGTGGCGAGCGGCGCGCGACCGACTCCGACGGTGGCGGCCGGCAGCAGCGGCGTCCAGACCGCGCTCATGCCTGCACCTGCCACGGCGCCATTGCGGGCTCGGCCTCGTTCCAGGCCGAGAGCGGCTGCAGCGCGTCACCGTCCCACTCGCCGAACAGCCGCAGCGGATGGCCACCGCCATAGGCCAGCAGGCGCTCCTGCGGATTCCGCCCGAGCCGATGCGGCAGCAGCCGATCGTCGACCACGAGGCAAGCCGGCGATTCAGCTGCAGCGGCCGGCACCGACAGCCGCGCGCCGGCCAGCACCAGCGGCTGCACGGCGGCGTAAGGCCTGAGCGCCAGCCGCGCCGCCAATCGCGCCCAGGCAGCGGCCAGCGTGTCGCCCGGGATTGTCGCCGCGGCCGGGCTGACCTCGCCGGCGGGCATCGCCCGCAGCGGGGCGCTGCCCGGGTAGTAGATCAACTCGGCCTCGAAGGCTGTCCCGGTCAGATACAGCGCCTCGAAGGGGCGGTCGCCGTGGGCGTGGTCGATGAACAGCGCCATCCGGCCGCTGTGCGCACCGGCGAGCCAGACGCGTCGCTCACGCAGCTTGCCCTCGCGCTCTTCCTCGATCTGGCCGAGGACTGTCCACGCGTCGCGCAGCCGCTCGCCCAGCGCCAGCACCTCGCGCGGCGTCGGCCAGCCCAGCTGCACCGTCAGATCGGTGCGCTGCACCTCGGACAGGGTTTGCTGCCGCTCCAGCGCCTCACTGATCAGCTGCAGCTGACCCAGTTCGCGCAGCAGCTTCAGGGGCGCCGCGGCCCCGCCGCCCAGATGCTCGGCCGCCGCCCGGATTCGCGTGGCCAGGCCGGGGCACTGCGCGTCGACCATCCGCGCGGCCATCGTCTCCCACTGCGGTCGGGTGGCTGCATCCAGCGTGCCGAGGCCCCGTTCCACCTGATCGCTCAGCCAGCGCTTCAACTCCGGCAGCGCCTTCGCTGCCTTGGTCCAGCGCTGCGCCAGCTTGGCTTCGCGCGCCGCCGGGTCGGCCGCTGCCTGCACCGCGGCGGCCTGCTTCACTTCCTTCTGCTGCGCCCGTTCCTTGCGGCTGTCCAGCCACTCGGCCACCCACGCCGGTCGCGCGTTGCCGAAAGCCGCCGGTGACTGCAGCGTCAGCAGCATCAGCGCCAGGCCGTGCTTGCACGGGAATTTGCGGCTGGGGCAGCTGCACTTGAAGGACGGCGCCGCCCCGCGCAGGTCTACCTGCGTCTGATACGGCTTCGCCCCGCTGCCCTGGCACTCGCCCCAGGCCGCGTCGCCATCGATCCCGAGATTGCCCCAGCCCTTCAGGCCCAGCAGCCCGCGGGCCGCCTTCAGACTGGCCGCATCCGGCGCCAGCGCGGCCACGGCACCGGCAGTGAGCGGAGGAGCGTTCGACATGCGCTTGACCACCGTGAAGGGACCGAGAGCATAGCCGCGCTCGGGCAGGACGAGGCAAGGGATGGAGAACGAAACGAGACGCCAGCACGACGGCGTCGTCGCATCGGACCCTCGGCGGTTGCGGGCGGTCCGGCGTCTGGGCTTCCGGCCGCGCGGAACGCGGGCTCTGCGGCTCAGCGCATCAGGCGCCGCAGCGTCCCGGCGTCCAGCCGAAGCACCGGGTAGCGGTTCAGCGCCTGATCGAAGTACGGCGTGCGCTGATAGAAAAAGCGCAGCCGGGCCCGCGCATCGCCGGCGAAGATCGGATCCCGCAGCTTTTCCTCGAACTCGGCCTGCAGAGCGGGATCTTTCGCGAGCATCTCGCGGGCCATCTGTTCCATCACCCGCGGCTCGGCGTACTCCTTGTCCTCGAAGATCGCGTCGAAGTAGCCCCAGCGGATCAGGGCATCCGGTGCATCGGGCTCCAGCAGGTGCAGGGCGATGCCGCCACGCGGCTGCGCGGCCGGAACGATCACGCTGCCGGCCGGAATCTCCAGCGTTTCGCGCACTCGGGGGCCGCCGAGTTTGGTCAGCAGGTGACGGCTCTCGAAGGGTCGCGGCGCCCATTCGACGGTATCGAAGCGGGTGGTGTCGCCGGTGACCGTCTGCGCCTCGGTGAGCCGGGTGAACTCGACACCGTGCAGCTCCAATCGCTGGATCACCGACTGCCACTCGGCTGGTACCAGCCAGCCGGCCGGCACGGTCGCCGTGGCCGTGACGGTCAGTTCGTCGCGCACTGGTACCGCGAAGCGCTGGGGCTTGGTCGGGTCGTACTGGACGCGGAGCGCGCCGGAGATCTCGCTCAGGCTGCGCGAGTCGGCATAGCCGAGGAACTCGACCTCGCGGCTGGTCTCGGCAAGACCGTAGGCGACCGGAATCGCAGTGTCGGGACGCTCGGTGCGGGCCGCGATGTCGGCTTCGGCGGTGCGGACAGCCTTCCGCAGGGTGCCTGGCTTCGCGGCGAGCGACTTCAGCAATTCGGTCAGCAGGTCGGTGTTGACCGCGACGCGGGTCTTGAAGTCCTTCAGCATGTGGGTTTCGAGCAGCAGACCGGCGCGGCCGGCAATCGCCGCGTAGCCCACCGAGAACCGCGGGTTCGAGGCGCCGTAGCTGATGCCGCGCCGCAGATCGGTGCCATCCAGCATCGAGATGTACGGAAACAGCTTCCAGCCTTTGGCCTCCACGGCGGGCTGCACGCGGTTGGCGAAGGTCTGCTGCTGCCAGTCGGCCAGCGCCGGATGGATGGTCGGCGCGCGCTCCCAGGCCCAGGTCATCGCGTACTGGTAGTCGGCGCCGTTGGTGTTGTGCATGTCCACCAGCAGGTCCGGCTGCCAGGCGTGGAACAGCGTCAGCCAGGCCTGCATTTCCGGCGCGTCGGCCTTCATGAAGTCGCGGTTGAGGTTGAGGTTCTGCGCGGTGGCCCGCCAGCCCATCGCCTCGGGGCCGTTCTGGTTGATCCGGTGATGCGGCCCGAAGCGCTCGTGGCCGTCGACGTTGAAGATCGGGATCAGCAGCAGGATCAGCCGGTCCAGCTCGGCGCGATGCCGGCCGTGCACGGCGAGGTCGCGGACCAGCGCCATCAGCACATCCTTGCCCTCGTTCTCGCCGGGGTGGATGGCTGCCTGGATCAGCAGGATTTCCTTGCCGGAGGCCCGCGCGGCTTCCGGGGTGAACTCGCCGTCGCTGGCGATCACCACCAGTGGCAGCGCGCGGCCCTGCGCGGAGGTCCCGAAGTCCTGCACGCGGATCCACGGGTGGCCATCACTGACCTTCCGCAGCCAGTCCATCGTCTCGGTGTAGCGCGGGGTGCGGGTGTAGTCGCTGGCTTCGGCCGGGGTCTGGTGTTCCATGGTCGGGTCCGGGGTTGCGGAGGCAGGTGCTTGTGCAAACACCGCAGGCGAGGCGCCGCAGAGCGTCAGCAGGACGAGGAGTGGCTTCAGCATGGGCAGGCCTCCGGCAGGAATTCACGACACAAAAAAACCGGCCGAAGCCGGTTTCTCTCGCAAAGCTGGCGCGCCCGACAGGATTCGAACCTGTGACCCCTACCTTCGGAGGGTAGTACTCTATCCAGCTGAGCTACGGGCGCTGGGCAGACCGCGGACCTTAGCAGAGGCCACCGATGCGGCAAAGCCGATGCCGCGCCGGATCAGGCGCGGCTCAGCTGTCGGCCTCAATCGAGGTACAGCTCCGACACGCTCTCGCCCTCGGCGATCCGGCGGATCGTCTCGGCGAGCATGTCCGCAACGCTCAGCGAGCGGATCCGGCCGCAGGCGCGGGCGTCCTCGCGCAGCGGAATGGTGTCGGTGACGACCAGTTCGTCCAGCGCCGAGCCCTGGATGTTCTGGATCGCCGGACCGCTCAGCACCGGATGCACGATGTAGGCGCAGACACGACGCGCCCCGTGCTGCTTCAGCGCGGCGGCGGCCTTGCACAGCGTGCCGGCGGTGTCGGCGATGTCATCGATCAGAATGCAGTCGCGGCCCTCGATGTCGCCGATGATGTTCATCACCACCGACTCGTTGGCCCGCGGCCGACGCTTGTCGATGATCGCGAGATCCGCATCATCGAGCCGCTTGGCGATGGCGCGGGCGCGGACCACGCCGCCGACGTCCGGAGCGACCACGACCATGTCCTTCAGGTCGAAGCGCTTCCAGATGTCTGCGAGCATCAGCGGCGTCGAGTAGACGTTGTCCAGCGGGATGTCGAAGAAGCCCTGGATCTGGTCGGCGTGCAGGTCGATGGTCAGCACGCGGTCGGTGCCCACCGACGCGATGATGTCGGCGGCGACCTTGGCGGTGATCGGCACGCGGGCGTTGCGCGGGCGGCGATCCTGACGGCCGTAGCCGAAGTAGGGGATCACGGCGGTCACCGACCCGGCTGAGGCGCGCTTCAGCGCATCGACCATCGCGCAGAGCTCGATCAGGTTCTCGGCGGCTGGCGCACAGGTCGGCTGCAGCACGAAGACCTGATGGGCGCGGACGTGTTCGAGGATCTCGACCGAGACCTCGCCGTCGGAGAAGCGGCCGACGTAGGCCTTGCCCAGATGTGTATTCAGTCGCGCGGCAATCGCCTGCGCCAGCTGCGGATTCGCGTTGCCCGAGAACAGCAGCAGATCGTCACCCATGGTCGCACCTTGCGGTTTGCTCGGAAGCCGGCTTCCGGATCCGCCGGGACGCAGCGTGTCGATCGACGCGCGGGCCTCGGTGGCGGGAGCGGGCTTCGGAGGTTCAGTGTTGTCGTTGCGGCGGGGTGCCGGCGGGCCGGCGAGAAGAATGGCTGGGGCGCCAGGATTCGAACCTGGGAATGCCGGAATCAAAATCCGGTGCCTTACCGCTTGGCGACGCCCCAACTGCCCGCGATCCGGAGAACGCGGCGAGCGGATGATGGTGAGAGCTTCGCCGGGCTGTCAATTTGCCATTGCTTGCCGTTGGGCTGGCGCGGCCCGCGGTCAAGCTTGTCGGCAAAGGGTGAGGACGTAAACTCCGCCGCCCGACCCGAGGACTGGAAGCCAACACATGGAAGCCAGGCAGATTTCCGGCCCCGCCGGGCCGCTGGAGGCCGTGGTCCGCCAGCCCGCCGAGCCCAAGGCCCTGGCGGTCATCTGCCACCCGCATCCGCTGTACGGCGGCACGATGCAGAACAAGGTGGTGACCATGCTGGACCGCGGCCTGCATGAGCTCGGTCTGGTGACCTGGCGCTTCAACTTCCGCGGCGTCGGCGCGTCGGCGGGCACGCACGACCACGGCGACGGCGAGCAACACGATCTCGCGGCGGTGGTCGAGCACGCGACGCAGCACTTCCCGGGCTTGCCGCTGTGGCTGGCTGGCTTCTCCTTCGGCGCCTGGGTCAGTGCCCGGCAGGCAGCAACGCTGGGCGCTGCGAAGCTGATCTCGGTGGCACCGCCAGTGGGCAAATGGAGCTATGACGGGGTCGACCCCGGCTGCCCGTGGACCGTCCTGCAGGGTGACGCCGACGAGGTCATCGACGCTGGCCAGGTTTTCGGCTACTTCGATCGCCAGCATCCGCGGGCGAACGTGTTGCGCTTCGACGGCGCCGGCCACTTTTTCCATGGCCGGATGACCGAGCTGCGCGAGCGGCTGCAGCAGGCCGTGGCGCCGCATCTGCCGTGACGCTGCTGCAACGCTACGAAGCCGGTGTGGCCGATGGCCGCTGGGTTAACGACCCGGCGCAGCGGGCGGCGCTTGCACATCTGGATCGACTGCACCGCGAGTTGACTGCGCAGAGCGAGAGCTCCTGGCTGTCGCGCTGGCTCGGGCCGTTCCGCCGCAGCACAACGCCGCGCGGGGTGTACCTGTGGGGCGGCGTCGGCCGCGGCAAGACCTTCCTGATGGACCTGTTCCACGACAGCCTGCCGGAACTGCCGCGGTTGCGGATGCACTTCCATCGCTTCATGGGCCGCGTGCACGCGGAGCTGCATCGACTCGGCGAGGTCGAGGATCCGCTGGCGCTGATCGCCCGAGACTTCGCCGAGTCCTACGATCTGCTGTGCTTCGACGAGTTCGTGGTCATCGACATTGCCGACGCGATGATTCTCGGCCGGCTGTTCCAGCTGCTGTTCGAGCGCGGCGTGGCGGTGGTGGCCACCTCGAACAGTCCGCCGGCCGAGCTGTATCGCGATGGCCTGCAGCGGGCCAAGTTCCTGCCCGCGATCGCCGCGATCGAGGCGCATTGCGAGGTCCACGCGCTGGACAGTCCGACCGACTGGCGATTGCGCGCGCTGACCCAGGCGCCGGTCTATCACCACCCGGACGGCCCTGCCGCCGAGTCGGCGCTGGCCGCGACTTTCCAGCGGCTGACCACGGCGAAGCCCGATCCGCGACCGGAGTTCATCGTCGGGGATCGACCGATCAGTGTGCTCCGGCGAGCCGGCGACGTGATCTGGTTCCACTTCGACGCGCTGTGCCGCGGGCCGCGGGCGGTGGCCGACTACATCGAGATCGCCCGCAGCTTCCACAGCGTACTGCTCTCCGGCGTGCCGCGACTGGACGAGTCGCTGGAGGACGAGGCCCGCCGTTTCGTGC
>Ga0075154_10000335_pt1 | contig 40649 bp, 42 predicted proteins | sample JI71714BDNA_FD_70965 | JGI IMG/M metagenome (GOLD analysis project Ga0075154, IMG submission 70965) | Wastewater effluent complex algal communities from Wisconsin, to seasonally profile nutrient transformation and Carbon sequestration -... | ecosystem: Engineered > WWTP > Effluent > Algae... | reverse complement strand
GAGCGTCTACTGGCCAACGCTCTGTTGTTCCTGCGCCGCGCGGATGCGGCCGTTCATCTGCTGATTGATCGGCCCCATCTCGCTGGCATTGATGAAGCCATCCTTGTCGAGATCGACCTTGTCCCAGTTGGCGAGCAGCATCTGGGCCATGCGGCCACGAACTTCTTCCTTCGCGACCTTGCCGTCGACGTTCTTATCCATCATGCCGATGGTGCGCGAATCCTCAAGGCGAGTCTGGTAGTCGTTCTTGCGATCAGCGACCGTCTCATCGTCCCAGCGGAAGCCGAGTGCAGTGTACTGCATTTCTTCCCAGGACTGTTCGCCCCACTTCACCGTGATTGTCGGGTCCGGGTTGGCCGGATTATTCTTCGAGTTGTCGTAGACGTAGCGGGTGACCAGTTTCGTGCCTGGCTCGATCTTGATCGGCTGCTTGAAGTCATAGCCGCGCTGCCAGTTGAAGTCGTATTTCGGAATGGAGAGGATCAGCTCTTCGCTGGTCGCGCCCGGCTTCAGCAGGGAGATGGCCATGCTCTCGCCGCGGTAGTGGGCGTGCGGGAACACCGAGTACAGCGTCGCATTTTCGGGGAAGGTGATGTAGGCGACCTCCTCGTGGCGCGGCGTGTTGGGCGGGATCTCGATGCCAGCGTTCACCACGACGGCCGAGCGGCGCATGATCTCCGGCGGCGAGCCTTCCGGATAGAAGTAGAGACCGACGCGGGTCTTCTCGACCGTCTCCTTGCCATAGGGCGTGTAGTGCATCTGGAACTGGAACTTCTGGCCCGGGGCGACCCAGGTGCCGGTGCCGGCCGGATACTTCGAGGTCTCGGCGCCGACGGCATAGCCGCCCACACCGTTCGAAAGCAGGTGGTGAACCGCCTGGCGGTCGGACGGCTTCACCGTCGAGGCGCGCAGCCAGCGACCTTCGGGCAGCTGGTTCAGGACGACCGGATTCTGGTAGTCGACGACGCCCGAGGCCGGGACTGTGTAGGCCGGCAGTTCGATGACGTAGTCAGGCGTTCCAAGCTCCCATTCGGGGGCGGGCTTCGCGTTGATCTTCAGCGGGTCGGAGCCCGTGCCGCGCGGCGCGCCGGCCTCGATCCAGTGGATCAGGGTCTGCGTGTCTTTCGGCGTGAGGTTCATGTCGCCAGTGAACTGGCCGACGTGCGGGTCGGCGTGGAAGGGCGGCATGCGGTCGGTGCGGATCGACTCGCGGATCATGCCCGAGAACTGCTTGACCATCTCGTAGCTGTTCATCGCGAAGGGGCCGATGCCGCCTTCGGAGTGGCAGGCGACGCAGTTCTTGGCGAGGATCGGGGAGATGTCTTTCTCGTACGAGATGTTTACGTGGCTCGCTTTGGCGTCGCGGTTCGGGAAGGCGATGGCCGGGGTTGCGAGTTCGGCCGTGGCGACCTTCACCGGCTGTCCCTTGACTAGGGCGGCGACGGCGTCGGCGACGTAGGCGGTCGTGTCGCCGCCGGTCTTGCCGGAGAGATGGCCCGCGATGGGGCCGGAGTAGACGATCTTCCATGTGCGCGGATCGATGACCAGCGCCTGGGCGACGCGGCTGATGCCAAGGCTTTCGCCGACCAGCTGGGTGTCGTCCATCATGACGGGTGCGTCGAGGCCGAGCGCCTTCATGTCGGCGGAGATGGCTTCGCGCTTCACACCGGGGGTGGAGTTGATGAACAGGAGTTCCGCGCCGGAGGTCTTGAAGGAGGCCTGGAGGTTGCGGAGCGCGAGCGCTGCATCGTTCATGTCGGCTGAGGCGGTCACGTGGCTGACGATCACGATGGCCGGGGCGTACTTGTAGTAGGCCAGAAGGTGAGCGCGCGAATTCTGGTCGACGAGGCGGAAGTTGTCGGCGCGTTCGGGCGCTTTCAGCTGGCTCGCCGAAACGTTGGCGCCGACCACCTGGCCGTTGGCTGCGACACCGGCTGCGATCATGGCGATTGCGGCGGCAGACGCCAACGCGATGCCGAGGGTTCTGGCTTTCATGTGATTTCCTTCCAGCGTGGTCGCGCGATCCATCTGCGGGACCGTCACAGTTACGTAGGTTGATACCGGAAAGTCGCGTTCCCGGCAACGCGCCTGGGAGCCCGAACGATCAACAAGGTGTCAGATACAGAGCGTTACAGGGCGCAATTCCCTGCGGAATGCAGCCCCCGGGCTCAACCGCAGAGCGGAGCGGTAAACGCGGGCGCATAGGCGACGCAGGCGATGTCGAGGCGCCAGGGCGCTTCGGACGGGCGAAGCTCTCCGGCCCACGCGCCGAGTTTCTTGCTGCCCCAGACGCTGAACAGCAATTGCTGGGGACGCACCACCCGTCGCGCGGCGGCGCCGGTTTCTTCGTGGACGAGCATGCCATCCACATACCAGCGGATGTGTTCGGGCTGCCAGTCGAAGCCATAGGTGTGGAAGCCGTCGGATGAGTCGAACGGCATGGTGTACTTCTTCGACGTCGCCTTGCCGTTCTCGTGGATCGTCAGTTCGGCAACCTTCGGCGCGCGGCCGAGGATCTCGATGTCGATCTCGTTCGGCTTCACGCTTTCGGTGCGATCGGCATAGGTGAACATACCGGTGATCACGCCGGCGCCGCGTGGCACGCGCATGCGCGCCTCGAAGTAGCCGTAGCGGAAGAAGTCGTGCGTGCGGATTTCGCCGCCGGCGTATTCGAACTCTGACCCCTCGGGTCCCTTGCGCAGGTGCAGGGTCACTCCGTCGGTGGTCACTTCCACCTCGCTGGAGCGCCAGTCATTGGCCATCCACGGTCCGTTCGACCAGCCGTCGGACAGGAACCAGAGGTCGGTAATGTCGGCCCGGTCGAACCGGTCGATGAAGGCCTGACCCATCGGACGTGGCCCACCGGGGATGGCTGCGGCGGCAGGGGCGGGCGCGATGCCCGCTTCTGGGTCGGCCACGGGGCCGGGCTCGGGCAGGGTAGCGATCGCTTCCGGCGTCTGCTGGGAGGGGTGTTCGCGGGCGGCGATAGCCCGTTGGTCATCCGCGGTTGGCTGGCCAATTGCCAGCACGACGGCGAGACCGAGAATCACCAACGCGCCAAACGCCAGCGCGGCGACCTGCCAGGCCGGGATTCGTGCCGAACGGGAAAGGCGCCCCGGGTCGGGGCGGTGTCTCGGATCCATGAAACCGAAGGCGCAACATGCGCGCCACCCTCAGGTCAGTTCCTGATCGCGCCCTCGAACGTCACGCTCGTGGCGCCGCCGGCCTTGAAGTAGTCGCTCCAGAAGGTGCGGAAGCGCGCGTCCTGGTCCGCGGCGAGGGGAGGGCGGCCGGGATCGTGCAGGCGTCCGAAACCGACGATGCGCACAGTCGCGCCTTCAACCGATGGAAGGCGGTTCAACTCGGTCATCCGGGTGATGGCGTCTGCGGGCTCAATCGTCTTGAACTTCGCCCACGGTAACGCCTGACTGTTCTCCAGCATGTCTGAGAAGATGTAGACTTGGTTGAACGGCTTGCCGGCCGGCGGGCTCTGGGTCCATTGCGCGACGGTGCCGGCAATGTCCGAGTTTTTCGCCTCTTCGTTCGTTGTTGCAAGCGGGCGAACGCCTTCGGCCAACTGCGTCTTGAAGGTGCGCAGATCGGCCTGCGCGATCATCCCGCTGCAGCCACCTGTCACCGCCTCAAGGGCGCCCTGCGCAGGACAGCCGGGCTTGCACTCGTTGGCCAGCGGCTGGGAGCCCGTGTAGTGTGAATCGATGGTCGCCAGCACGAAGCGATCGCCGGTGTCGAGACTGTCGATCACCGAGCCTATGCTCTCGATCATCACGCGCTGGTCAGTCTCGTCGTATTGCGTCGTGCGGTCGACGAGAAAGAGCGCGGCGTTCTTGCCGTACTCGCAGTATGCCGCGCGGCTGTTAGGTCCACCGCCTGCATGGGCGCCGGCGTCATCGCATCCGGTAAGCGCAAGCAGGGCCGCCGCAAGCGCGAGGCCTCCAGCGGCGCCGGCGATCTTCGTTGAAGTGCGCCCCGTGGTCACCCTATTGCACCGCGCCCAGCCGGCGCATGACCCGGGCGTGGCGATCCTTCTCGCGCGCTTCGGCCTTGCCGCGGCGCGCTTCGAGTGCGCCGATCGCCTTCACGAGCCTGCGCCGCTCGCGATCGACCTTCTCGTAATCCGGATGGGGGTCGTGACAGAAATAGGCGGCGCTGACACCAACGACGACGATGGCGAGATTAAGCGCGAGGAAGATCCAGCCCTCGGCGCCGAGGCCGCCCTGGAGTGCAGTGACCGCCACACGGCCGATCTGCTGGTCCTGCAGCATCTGGGCGAAGGTCGGGTCGGGCTGCTGGACGAAGGTGAGGTAGCCCTGGCGGAAGACCGAGACGCCGTAGACCAGCGCGCCGATCATGGCGACGAACACGGCAAGCCAGACGACGCTGACCCAGCGCGATCCACGCCGCCAGTTGTATCCGAAGTGGCGCAGGACCGTGCCGACGCCATGGGCGAGGCCCATCAGCACCACGCCCACAAGGCCAGCGACCACCATCGCGATCGTGGGGCTTTCACGGAAGAACAGCTCGAAACTGAAGCGGTTGACCGGTACCTCGCACAGGGCGAGCAGGGCGAGGAACGGCCAGTAGAAAAAGTGTGAGGAATAGCGCGGTTCGCGGTTTTCCTCGTCCTTGATCTCGCTGAGCGTTCGCATCGTCTGGCCCTGCTGACCGGCCAGGTGGGTGCTGTTCGGCTGGTACTGGGCCTTGATCACGTCCATCAGCCGCTGGTGATGTGCCAACTCGACCCTTTGATTCTGTGGGGGTTCGGGCGATCCCTCGGTGGGAACGACCTGTAGGGGCGGCCTTGCGCCGTTATCGTTCGCCATGGAAGGCCCCCCTGAGCAGGGAAAAGTCGCTGATAACCAACTTATTGCCGGGAAAATGGCGTTTTCAAGAAGTTGATGCAGTGGGATCCAGAGGCGGGCAGCTACAGGAACTCTTGCGCATTCCACGCGCAATGGTAGTGCGCCGCTCATGACTCCCCGCGACAAGATCAGAAACTTCTCCATTATCGCCCACATCGACCACGGCAAGTCGACGCTGGCGGACCGCATCATCCAGATGACGGGCGGCCTTGCCGCGCGTGAAATGACCGAACAGGTCCTCGATACGATGGATATCGAGAAGGAGCGCGGCATCACCATCAAGGCGCAGACCGTGCGCCTCGACTACAAGGCGAAGGATGGGGAAACCTACATCCTCAACCTGATGGACACGCCCGGCCACGTGGACTTCGCCTACGAAGTCTCGCGCTGCCTTGCCGCGTGCGAGGGCTCGCTGCTGGTCGTGGATAGCTCCCAGGGCGTCGAGGCCCAGACGCTGGCCAACGTGTACAAGGCGATCGACGCCAACCACGAGATCGTGCCCGTCCTCAACAAGGTGGACCTGCCGGCGGCCGACGTGCCGCGCGTGAAGCAGCAGATCGAGGACGTGATCGGCATCGACGCTTCCGACGCGCTTGAGATTTCCGCCAAGACCGGCCTTGGCGTCGACACCGTGCTTGAAGCCATCGTCACGCGCCTTCCGCCGCCGAAGACGGGCGACATCAATGCACCGCTGAAGGCGCTGCTGGTCGATGCGTATTACGACGCATATCTGGGCGTCGTCGTCATCGTGCGTATCGTGGATGGCTCGCTGAAGAAGCGCCAGGCGATCCAGATGATGAAGACGAACGCGCATTTCGTGCTCGATCGCGTTGGCGTGTTCCGGCCTGGCAAGTTGATCGATGTCGACGAACTCGGTCCCGGCGAAGTCGGTTTCTTCACCGCCTCGATCAAGACCGTGGCGGACTGCTCGGTCGGCGATACCATCACCGACGAGCGCAAGCCCGCAGCCGAAGCGCTGCCCGGTTTCCGCGAAGTGCAGCCGGTGGTGTTCTGCGGTCTCTTCCCGGTCGACGCCGCCAAGTTCGAGGACCTGCGCGCCGCCATGGGCAAGCTCCGCCTAAACGACGCCAGCTTCACCTACGAGATGGAAACGTCGGCCGCGCTCGGCTTCGGCTTCCGCTGTGGCTTCCTCGGACTGCTGCACCTCGAAATCATTCAGGAGCGCCTGAGTCGCGAGTTCGACCTCGACCTGATCGCGACGGCGCCTTCGGTGGTCTACGAGCTGCACATGCGTGATGGCTCGACGATCGACCTGCACAACCCCGCGGACATGCCGGACGTGATGGCGATCCTCGACATCCACGAGCCGTGGATCGAGGCCACCATCTTCACGCCGGACGAGTATCTCGGCGGCATTCTCAAACTCTGCCAGGATCGCCGCGGCATCCAGAAGGAACTGTCCTACGTCGGCGCGCGCGCCATGGTGCGCTACGAGTTGCCGCTCAACGAGGTGGTGTTCGACTTCTATGACCGCCTGAAGTCGATCTCGAAGGGCTATGCCTCGTTCGACTATAACCAGATCGACCGCCGCGAAGGCGATCTCGTGAAACTGCAGATGCTGGTCAATGACGAGCCGATCGATGCGCTCTCGATGCTGACCCACCGTGCTCGTGCTGAGCAGCGCGGTCGCGCCATGTGCGAGAAACTGAAAGACCTGATCCCGCGCCAGATGTTCAAGATCCCGATCCAGGCCGCCATCGGCGGCAAGGTCGTGGCCCGCGAAACCATCTCCGCCCTGCGGAAAGACGTGACCGCCAAATGCTATGGCGGCGACGCCAGCCGCAAACGCAAGCTCCTCGACAAGCAGAAAGAGGGCAAGAAGCGGATGCGTCAGTTCGGCAAGGTCGAGATCCCGCAGGAAGCCTTCGTCGCCGCGCTGAAGATGGACGAGGACTAGGGTTCGATCTAGTTTCGGGCGCGCGCAGGCGCGGGGCCGCGCCGGGGACGATCTGGCCATGCTGATGATTTCAGCACTGTCGATGACGGTGGCGCTCTGTTTTCAGGCGGTGCTGAATGTTGTTCTCAGCAATAACCTGATCGATTTCGAAGGGCTGGGTGTCTCGCTCATTTCGGTGAGCCTGGCGCAGGATGGGCTGACGGTCTTCGGGCGGATGATGGGCGGCGTCTTCCTGCTGTCGGCGGCGCGGCCGCTCTCGGGCGCGTCCGAGGGCATGCGCTCCGTGCTTTATGGCGGAGGGGCGATCTTCCTTGTTGCTGCGTTGCTCACGGCCATGGCGACTGTTTCCGCCCTGATGCCGGGCGATCCAATGCAGGAATTGCGGTTTGCGACGGATGCCGATGGACTCACGATCCGCGTGTCCTACAGCGCCGTGTTCCTGCTCTGTGATGTGATGATCGCGATATTCGCGATCTATGCCGGCATGCGTTTTCGCGGCGCCATGCTCGGCATCGGGATCATCACGGCGATCCTGTGCTGCGTGCTGATCGCGCACGACGTTGCCGATATCTGGTTCGGCACGATCGCCGAGTTCGGCTTCGACTATTATGACGATAGCGAGGGGACACTGGGCGATCTGTGGTTTGCGGAAGGCGAGTTGCGCTGGCGCGTGATGTCCATTGTCGATGCGGTGACGAAGGTGTTGTTTGCGCTGATCGCGTGCCTCACGGCGTCGCGGCTGTTGCATCCGCCGGGCGGTCAGGATCTCCGCGCGCAGTAGGCGCTGCACGTAACGGTGCGGCGGACCTCACCGCCGAACTGCTCTCGCACGATGCGTTCTGCTTCGGACATGAGGCGGGCGCAGGTTTCTTCCGGGGCCATGCGCACGCGTGAGAAAGTGGCGTAGAGTGCCGCGATCCGCTCTGGGGTGAACGCGACTTCCTGTTCGAACAGCCTGTGCTCGATGTCCTTGAATCCTGCGTTGCGGAGTTCTCCGGTGCGTGCGGCGATGTCTAGGGCGAAGGCGGGCTTGCCCGATGTGGCGTTCGGGTCCTGCTCGACGCCGCTGAAGAGATGTTCGGTCGCGCGGCCGAATGCGTCCGGGGCGGCGGAGTTGTGGTAGACGTTCCACCACATGGCGAAATGTCCGCCGGACTTCAGCGCCGCACGCACGCGGGCCAGCGCCTTCATGCGCGGCAGCCAGTGCAGCGACATGGCGGCGAAGCCGAAATCGAAGCTGGCTTCTTCGAGATGCGCTTGGTCGAACGGGTTTATCTCGATGGTAAGCCGGGCGTCTCCGCCGGCCTTATCGCTCAGCCGCTCTGCCAGGCGGGCGTCTGGCTCGATTGCGAGGAGGCGCTGCACGGGCGTTGCGAGGATCGGGAGCGTGGCGTGGCCGGTGCCTGCGCCGATCTCGAAGCAGGTGCTCTGGGCAATGAGGCCGCAGCGTTCGCGCAGCCAGTCGAAGAGTTCGGGCGGATAAGGCGGGCGTGCGAAGTCGTACTGCGCGGCGTCCTCGCCGAACTTCAGACCGCCGGGGGAGGAGTGGATCGAGGCCATTTCTTACGGAGCGAAGCTGGACCTTGCGGTCAGGGCCCAGCGGCCGTCCTTGTTCTCGACAATGTAGAGCGAGTTGAAGCGCGACATCTCGGAGCCGTCGGCGCGATAACGGACGAAGGTGGTGAGCATGTGGGCCTTCGTCGCGTCGCACTGCACGACCTTGCGCATGGCCCAGGCCGAACGATCCCAGCCTTGCTCGGCGAGGGCGGGGAAGCTGGATTCGAGATCCTGCGGACCGTTGATGATGCGCACAGTCCCCGATGCGATGCGCACCGACGGGAAGTGGAACACCTTCCCCCACGCCTCGGCATCCTTCGAGTTGAAGGTGGTCATGAACGCGTCGGTCACGTCGTAGGCGGGCTTGTAGGCCGGGCAGGACGAAAACTGGCTGTCGCCGGCGTCGTAGCTCATCGATGCGCAGGCCGAGGTGAGTGTGGCGAGCAGGACGGCAAGGGCGGCGAGGGGGTCGCGTTTGTTCATGGCGGCGGTTGGTTCCTCGTTGTTCCGGCGTGCAGCATGCCCGCAAATCCGGCGATTTTGCAGCGGCGAACGGCCGGTGTGTCAGGTCGCGACTATGTGAGGTTGTCCATCGAGCGCAAGCTATCTATCGTAGTGGCAAGAGTGGAGATTTCCCGATGAAGCTGATCGCACTGTCTGCCCTGGTCCTTCTGGCGGCCTCACAGGTCGCCGTCGCCCAGCAGGGCACGACCACGACAACGCCGCCTGCGCCTCCCGCGGTGGCTGAACCGGCCAAGCCGGCGGAAGAGCCGAAGATGGTCTGCCGCAACGAGGCTGTCACAGGCTCGCGCACGCAGAAGCAGCGCATCTGCCGTCCGGCCAACGAGGCAACCGGAGATCGGTCGACGGCGCTGCAGCGCGAACTGGACAAGTTCGGCGGCGCTCCGGAACTGCCCACGGGTTTCGGCAACTAGTCCGATCAGAGCGGCTTGCAGGCCTCGGCCAGCCAGGCGCGATCATCTTCATCGAGCAGCGGGCCGACTTCGGCCAGCACGCGCGCGTGATAGCGGTCGATCCAGACCCATTCCTGCTCGGTCAACAGGCCGGGCAGGATGAGGCGTTTGTCGAGCGGGGCGAGGGTGAGCGTTTCGAAGCCCAGCATGTCGCGGTCGCCGCCGGGGATTGGCTTCGCCTCGGTGACGACCTGCAGGTTCTCGATGCGGATGCCCCAGGCGCCGGCCTTGTAGTAGCCGGGCTCGTTCGAGAGGATCATGCCGGGTTCGAGCGCCACGGTGTTCGGCGCTTTCGCGATGCGGTGCGGGCCCTCGTGCACGCCGAGATATGAGCCGACGCCATGGCCGGTGCCATGGTCGAAATCGAGGCCGGCTTCCCAGAGCGAGAGACGCGCCAGGATATCGAGCGCCGAGCCAGTCGTGCCTTTCGGGAAGCGGACGCGGGAGAGGGCGATGTGGCCCTTCAGCACGCGCGTATTCCGCTCTTTCATCTCTTCGGACGGATCGCCGATGGCGAGTGTGCGCGTAACGTCGGTTGTGCCGTCGAGATACTGGCCGCCTGAATCAAGCAGGAAAAGCGAGCCGCGCTCCAGCTTGCGATTGGTGCTGGTGTCGGGGCGATAGTGGTTGATGGCGGCGTTGGGGCCGGCGCTGGAGATCGAGTTGAAGGAGAGGTCTTTCAGTTCGCCCGTCTTCTCGCGGAATTCCTCAACCTTCATGGCGCAGTCGATCTCAGAGACTTCGCCGGTCTGTCCCTTGGCCTCGTACCAGCGCAGGAAGCGCGCCAGTGCTGCGCCATCGCGGCGGTGGGCCTTGCGGGCGCCTTCGATTTCGACAGCGTTCTTCTTGGCGCGCGGCAGCATGACGGGATCCGCCCCGCGCACGACCTCTGCGCCGCCCTTCTTGAGCGTGTTGAAGAACCAGCTTGATGCAGCGGACGGATCGAGGCTGACGCGCTTGCCTTCCAGCTTGGCGAGGCGGCGCTCCAGCTCGTTCTGCGGGCGCAGCGTGACTTCGTTGCCGAGGTGCTGGCCGAGCTCCGGCCCGATCTTGGCGGGGTGCAGGAACAGCTCGGCCTGTCCATCCGAGAACAGGAAGGCGCGGCCTAGCGGCAGCGGCGTGCGCGAGACATCGCCGCCACGGATGTTGAACAGCCAGGCGATGGAGGCGGGCGAGGTGATCACCGCCGCGTCGATCTTCTGCTCGGCCAGCGCGCGGCCGAGGCGGGCGCGTTTGGACGATGAACTCTCACCGGCGTAGGCGACATCGTGCGGCACGACGGCCTGCGTCGGTTCGGACGGGCGATCGGTCCACGCGGTGTCGATGGGGTTCGGGTCGACAACGACGAGTGTGGCGCCGGCCTTCGCGGCGGCTTCGGTCAGCTTGTCGAGCGCGTCGGGCGACATCAGGCGCGGGTCGTAGCCGATCTTCTGTCCCGTCAGCGTCTGCTTGGCGAGCCATCCGAACGCGCCGGGATCAACGAGGTCGCCCACATCGAACAGCTTGGGCGCCAGCTGCTGTTTCACCTGAAGGGTGTAGCGGCCGTCGACGAAGACGATGGCGGATTTCTGGAACACGAAGGCAGCGCCCGCCGAGCCCGTGAAGCCCGTCGCCCAGGCGAGGCGCTCATAACAGGCGGGCAGGTATTCGTTCTGGTATTCGTCGTCGTGCGGAATGTAGAGGCCGTCGAGCCCGGCTTCCTTCAGCGCCGCGCGCAGGAGCGGCAGGGACGCCCGCCCCACGTCGGGGCCGCCAACGACTTCGTATGTCTGTCTCATGAGATTCCACGCGAGGGTTCGAACGCACGCATTCTACCCCGAGCCGGGCAGGTGTGGGATAGATTTTTTTCGTTGCGGCAAGGTGTGCCGAATTCAACCCGGGCGCTGGTAAACCAGCGTCGACCAGCCATTCAGGCGACGGCGGTGTTTCAGGGTAAATCCCCGGCCGGCATAGGCGGCTTTCACCTGCGGCTCCTGGTGTGTCAGCAGGCCGGAGAGAATCACGCGGCCGCCCGGGGCGACGAGGCGGGCGATCTCTGGAGCCAGGCCGACCAGCGGCTTTGCCAGGATGTTCGCCAGCACGAGGTCATAGGGCGCGCCAGCGCGGATGGTGGCATGGCCCGCGCCGCGGGCGTGCAGCAGCTTCAGCTTGCGGCCGGCCTTGTTGTTCTTCCGGTTCTCGTGCGCGATGCGGATGGACTCCTTGTCCATGTCCGTTCCCAGCGCGTACGGGACGCCGCGCTTCACCGCGCCGAGCGCGAGCACGCCTGAGCCGGTGCCGATGTCCAGCACACGCCGCGGACGCTTGCGGGCGAGCTCCAGCGCCAGAGCCTGCATGCAGCCCTTGGTGGTGCCGTGGTGGCCGGTGCCGAAGGCGGGGCCGGCCTCGATCCAGATGGGGATGCGGCCGCCTTCCAGATGGGCGAGCTCGTGCCAGCCGGCGACGATGAACGGACCGGCCAGCACGGCGGGCAGGCCGGCGAGTGAGACGGCGACCCAGTCCTTGTCTTCCAGTTCCACCACCGAGGCGGATACGCCGGACACTTCGCGCTCGATTATGGCGGCGGCTTCGTTGGCGAGGTCTTCATCGATGCAAAAGGCATCGAGGCTCCAGGAGACGCGGGAGGCTTCCTCCACCGACACGGCGGCCGCGGGCGAGGGGTCCATGCCTGCAAGTATGTCGGACAGGCGCTCGGCGTCGGCGCGGGGGAGGAGACAATGAACGCGGTACATGAATGGGGTTCCAGAAGCAGCGCGCCTTATAGGCTTGCCGGCCGGGCGGGCAAGTCCCGGCGCGTGGGAGAGGCTGGATGCGTCCGGCGCAGCGTTCGTTGCGAGGGCGTTTTGCTCTGTGATGTTGCTTGCAGGCAGGCGCCGGACCTCTTGTCCGCTCACTGCCGATTTCTCAGGAACCGGATTCAGGTGTTGGCGTTCGGGAGCCTAGTGACACCACGCAAGGAGTTGTTCCCCATGATCTCTAGAATTCTCCGCCGCACGGCCTGCGGCGCAGCCATCGCGCTTGGCTTTGCTTCTGCGGCGCACGCCCAGGAAGAGCGCGGCGGGCTTTACATCCAGGGCGGTTACAGCTGGCTGAACTTCGAGGCAGGGGACACCGGCGCCGAGGTCGATACCGACGCCGTGACGGCGCGCATCGGCCTGCAGCTGACCCCGATGTTCGGCATCGAGGCGGATCTTTCGACCGGCATCCAGGATGGCGATCTCGATTTCGACTCGTCCGAAGACGACCTCAACTTCGACGACAACAATGACGGCGACTTCACCGATATCGTGAACCTGTCGGGCGATCTCGGGCTCGACTTCATGGCGGCAGCCTATGGCCGCGCCGTGTTCCCGATCTCCGACCAGTTCGAAGTCTCGGCGCGCGTCGGCTATGCTTATTCCGAGGTGAGCCTCAATGCGACGTCGCCGGGCGGCAACAATGTCGAACTGATCGACGACGCTGAAGATGGCTGGACGGCCGGCGCCGGCCTCACCTTCGACATCAACGAGAATCTCGAGCTTCGCGCCGACTACACCTGGTATGGTCTCGACAATGTCGACGTCACGGGCGCGACCGTGGCGCTGGGCGTGAAGTTCTAGAACGTCATCGCTACGTCTGAACAGGAAAGGGCGCATGCAATCCGCATGCGCCCTTTTCAATTTGTGCCTCGGTTCTGTTGGGCACGCTACAACGTGCGCCGACGACTGCTCACAATAGGAAATGCCCGACTCCCTTCGGAGCCGGGCTTCCCATGAAACCGCGATCGCAAGCGACCGGAGGTTCCGTCGGAGGGATCAGTTAAGCCTAGCGTTGCTGAGGCTTGTCGCCCTTGTCGTTGGGACGCTTGTCGTCCGGGCGCGGCGGACCGCCTTGCTGGCCGGGCTTGTTCTGCTCGCCCTGCTGCTGGCTGCGCTGACCGTCGTTGTCACGCTCGCCATTCGGGTCGTTGATGTTGGCCGGGTCGCGGCGCTGGTCCGGATTCATTTTTTCCGGGTTCGTATTGGGATCGCGGGGAGTGTTGGTCATGGGGCGTTCCTTCCAATGATGTACCGTACTTGCTCATGCGCGGGACGATTGATTTGCCCCCCCCATCGCGCCCTGAACAAACGCCTCTGAGTCAGCGTCGTTCCGCATGCCTAACGCAGGTCAGGCATGCGGGAACCGCAGAGTTCAGCGACGCATCGATCCATCAGGCTGGCGATCGACCTGGTCGGTGTCGCCGACATCGCGCATGGGCTGGAAGCCTTCCGGCTGCGCCGAGGTGCCGGGCATCGTGTTGGCGCGGCGTGCGGGGCTGCGCATCTGTTCCGGCGCGAGGCCGTAGCGATCATTGCCGAACACGGAGTCGTGAATCGGGTGGTTGGTCTCGAACTCGATGGGTTCCTTGCGCGCCATGAATTGCGCTCCTCTTTTGATGCGTTGCGTCGAGCGAATAACGCATACGGGCGGGTGAGGTTGCCTCGATCATTGCGCGGACGTACTGGTTCTGCATGGCGTTTGATCGGGACCGCTTCGTCGAGGATTGCATTGCGTCGCTGGACGAGGCGGACGCGCGCGGCGCGATCATGGAGCACCTGACGCGGGCCGTGGCTGATCACGCTGCCGTGCTGAAGGGCATGGGCGAGCCCCGGGAGGCGGGGCTCGATGTTCTCCTGCGTTCGCCGCGGCTGACGATCTTTGCGGCCAAGTGGGCGCCGAACATGACGCTGTCGCCGCACAACCACCTGATGTGGGCGATGATCGGCATCTATACCGGGCGCGAGGACAACATGTTCTGGAAGCGCAGCCCGCATTCAGAGCGCGGACTGGTCGCCGGCGGGGCGAAGGCGATGTTCGCGGGCGATGTGTGCGAAATGCCGGAGGATGCGATCCATTCGGTGACGAACCCGCTGGGGCGGTTCACGGCCGGGCTGCACATCTATGGCGGCGACTTTTTCGACACCGAGCGCAGCCTGTGGAACGCCGAGACGCTGGCCGAGGAGCCATCCAACGGCGAGGTCGTGCGTGCGATGTTCGAGGCCGAGAACGCGAAGCTGCGGCGCTGACGCCTACTCCCCGCGATCGGCGCCGCCGGTGTGGGCGAGGCCCTGGCGGTCATTGCTGCGGCCGCCTTCGAGGATGTTGAGCAGGCCGTAATTGCCCTCGTGGCAGGCGTATTCGTAGAGCTGGTCCTGCATGCGCGTGAGCGGCATCTGACCACGCCAGGCGGAGGTGTAGACGGTGGGATCATCCACCTCGAACTCGTAAAGGATCTGGTCGTCCGAGATGCGCGTGAAGCGCTCGGTGATCTTGCCGGCGTCGGAGATGAAGGCGCCGCCTGAGCGCGGATCGATGTGGCGGGTTTCGACCACCAGCGTGTCGCCATCCCAGTGCGCGATGGAATCGCCCATCCAGGCCTGCACCTCCGTCTCACGATGCGTGCCGCCGATGCGGGCGATGCGGACGTCGTGGATCATCTCGGACATGATCATCACATGGTCGCCCGTCTGCACGATCTGGAAGTTGTTGTTGTAGAGATAGTTGCCGAAGGGCGGGCCGTTGGTGCCGATGATGAGGCAGCGCTCCGAGCTGCCGCGTTCTTCGGGATTGTCATAGCCGGTGCCGGCGCGGCGGGACATGGCGGCCCGGGCGGCGCGGCCCTGTTCGGTCATCGCCGGCATTTTTCCGTCGGCGGGGAAGGTGATGTAGGACGAGCGCTTCTCGCCCTTGATGGTGGCGACGATGGAGCCGGGGTCGGTCCACGCCACGTCGTAGTTGCCGACGCCGGGCAGGGCCTTGCCCTTTTCGGGCGGCGGGGCATTGGGATCGACGAAGTCCTTCTCCGTCTTGATGCGCACGTTGAAGAGCGCGCGGCCTTCGAGTTCGGCGGCCTGTTCCTCGGAGAGCACCAGCGGATAGCCGGGCGGGCGTTCCATGCGCGAGACGGAGGCGTTGGTCCAGAAGCCGTGCAGGTCGGGCTTGCCGGTGGAGAGGCGTGGCGGCTGATAGTCAGCTGTGAATTCGACGGCGGTCTTCACGGCCTCGGGCGCGGCCTGGGCGAGCGCGCAGGGCGATGCCGTGGCCAGGGCCAGTGTGGCGAGCGCGTAGCTGAGACGGCGCATGGTGTTCTCCCCGAGGTCTGCGGCTCTTGGGGCCGCTATGCCGGGAGATTGCCCTTTGGGCAGGCCGCTGCCAAGCGCGGCAGATGGCGCTCGGGGGCACGCTTTGGTGAGGGCGCCACCTCAGAATGCGCGCATCCCCGCGACCCCGGCAGGGCTGGCCTGCAGGGCGCGGGGCGCGAATTCCGGTATGGAGCGGCTACTCGCCGTCGGCCTGGTCGAAGGGGTCGCGCGGGGCCGGATCGACGTGCTGGGTGGGGCGCACGCGTTCCTCGCGGCGGTGATCGTCGGACGGCTTGGGCCGGGCGTCGAAGGCGCGCTTGTTGTCAGCGGTGGTGACGGGCGCCTTGGAGGCGGCGATCGCCTTGGTGGTGGCGGGGCGGCCGGTGGGCTTTCCGTCGGCGGGGGCGGCTGCGGAGAAGGTCTTCTTGTAGATGGCCATGGGGCGGGTTCCTGCGGATTGGGGGACGGCGCGGCGAGAGAGCGGGCGGGGCTCTAGCGGCGATGGGTCGGCGTGTTGTGGCGATCGTCGTAGGCCTTCTTGGCGGCTTCCGGATCGCGGGGCGGCGGCGTCAGGCGGCCGTCGCGCCTGTTCTCGAGCATCTGGCGCTCGCGATTGGCTTCGCTGGCGCGCTGGGCGGGGGATACGATGCCGGACTGCGATGATGGGGTTCGGGTCATGTTGGCTCCACGCCTCTCGGCGCAGGCGGAAGTCCGCAGCAACGGGACGGCTACCAGCCGTGCGCCCTTATCGCGGTTGCAGCAATGGCCTTATTCCGGGCTCGCGCCTTTGTTACGACTTGATTGGCGCGATGGCTGGGGGTGGGGAGGACGACATGCGCATCATCATCGCGACACTTGCGGCCGCTTTCCTCACGGGCTGCGCCAGCATTCCGCTCGACGATCCGGAGGAATACGAGGCGCTGTCGCACGAGGCGATCACCGCCCTCGAAGGCTCCGCCCCCGACGACATCCGCATCGAGGGCCTGCACGGCTTCATGCTGAACCAGCACTGGACGGCGGTGACGCCGAGGGGCCGGTATGGGTGTGTCCGCGATCTCACGGGCACGCCGACGTGTGAGAAGAGGTGAGAGCGGGCTCGGCGTATGGTGCATTGAGCAACGCGAAATGCACCAAGCGGCGTGGCGGTGTGCAATGACTGTCGAGGCAAGGCGCGGCAATGGTGCATTTTCCCCGGCGTCTAAGAGGTCCCAATCCAATTGATGTGAACGACATGGCACCGTATAGAACAAGGGTTCATTGAGTGCTGGGGGTAGAAGTGGACTGGGGGATTCCGCCCGACTTGACGTTTTGGGATGCGGTCAACTCGCCTGTAATGGGCACGGTGATTGGAGCAATTGCAACTACCGTGGCAGCCCTTGTTGGCACACGGATCATCGACCGTGTCACGGACCAAACTGAGCAACGTAAGACCACTGCTGCAGCGGAAGAGAAGCGCACGCGTCGTGGTAGCGTGGATGAGGTCGTCCCATCCGAAAATGAACTCAAGGAAGTGATCGACCAAGCGCAACGGACCAATGGTGTTTTTTCTGACGCATCCACCCACTTCAAACTTATCAGAGATTCCGTGATGTCACTCGTCGCGTCGATCCAAGATGGGAGACGCAGAAGAAAGTACGCGGGTCTAAAGGGTACCGACATTCGGGATCACGTGTTCTTGCTTTGGCAGGACGATGTCCTGGGCCTCTCGACCGCAGAGAAGTTATCTGACGCAATCTCGGACTTTTACTCCTATAGGACTCGGCCCAACGAAATCCCGCGTGATGTTGCTAAGAGAATAAAGACGGCGGCGGAGTTGGCTAGAGATATCGCGAGCAAGCTTTGAGCATCTGCGGCGGATATCAAAAATCGCTAGGAGCGTACTTGTAGCTGGCAGTGTGGATGAGCGGGGCTTTCAACCTGGCCCAGGCCCAGCGTTTGGGCCGGTCCCAAAGCGTCAGCGTACGCGCTGTCATCGCGCAGGCTCACCGGCGCGTAGAGCGCGTTAAGCGCAGCGAAACGCGCCCATCGACGGACCGGCAGGACAAGGCGCACTAGTGGTGCAATTCGCTGCGATCAACGCACCCTACGCGCTACGTCGCTGGCCGCACGATCATCCCTTGATGTGATCGACACCAATCCGGACCCCTGCCTGCTCCGCGCGAAGGCGAACATATCCGCGGATAATGTTCTCAGAGAACTCGTACCATCCCTGCTTATTGGCGATGAGGATGCTGCCATGGGCGTCTTTCTTCAACTTATTCAATCGTTGGTAAAACGCTTCCTTCGTCACGCGATCAACGCGCTCAAGGTCATCCATAATTCGAAGGTAGTTGTTCTCGAAGATGTCGGACACCTGCTTCTTCAGCATAGGGCCATCGGCGACAGCCCACAGCGTGTGCTCGTAGTCCTCGCTGTTTTTGTGCTTCTGAATCGCCATGTCATAGGCACGCTTCAAAGATATTGTTGTCTCCTCGATCGCTTGCCTCATTCCTTCCTTGTAGACGTCAGGCGTTATTGCAGTGAGCACATCAGGGCTGTCGTAGGCCGACCAAAAGATCTTCTCGCCCATCAAGTGAACGTAGTATGGAAAACCGTCGCTGATCTGCCCAATACCCGTGGGATCGAGATTCCCATCGCGGCGGCAGCGCCGTCTATGATCTGCCAGCGTGCGTCATGCGGAATTGGCTCGAGCGCGATGGGCGCCAGATACCTGTCTGTCGACAGGTGAACTCCTATTAGCTCTTCGAGTGAACGACCTATTCCCGTTATCACGAAGCGGACAGGAATCTCCCGGTCTGACACCTGCTTGATCAGGTCGGCGAACAGCTTCCTATCAACTTGCGAGGCAATCTGGTCGAATTCGTCGATCACGACGAGGCATTCAGTTAGACTCCTCGTTAGTTGCCGGAGTCTGTCTGCGACCTCGTGCACCGTAGTTGCAGTGCCAGTTGTGCTGTCGGAACCAACCTGCTTGGATCCGCTGAGTTTGAAAAACCAAACGTCGATGTTGGCTTCTACTTTCAGGTTGTCCAGCAATTTAGGATTTACGCGGAGAATCTCGCGAAAAATATTGCCGCAAGTGTCGTAGAACGACGATCCCTGATCGCACGATACGAATGGTACGAGCTTGACGTCACAGTTAGCGCGAACTGCAGCGGCAGTTTTGGCTAGCGAGGTCTTGCCTACTCCTCGGTCACCGAAGACAAACACGTGTTTGCCGGGCGAGGCAAAGGCGCGCTGGATTTCTCGGTTCTTTTTGTCTCGACCAAAAAGATGTTCAATTTTTGAGATCGGTTGGGCTGGCGTGAAGTGTTCCGCCATTAGACGAGCGAATCTTTCTTCGGTAAGTCCACGTATCATCGCTACCCACCCCATTTCACCCTAGCAACATACGTGCGCAATGTTGGAACTAAAAGCTAGAACTCACACCCGCTTCACAAAGCTCTCCACCACCTTCTTCACGCCAGCCTTGTCGAACGCGACAGTGAGCTTTGCGCCGTCGATTTCGGTTACGCGGCCGTAGCCGAATTTGTCGTGGAAGATGCGTTGGCCGGGTTGGAGGCCGCTGCTGGCTGCGGGGTCGGAGGAGGCGAGCATGTCGCCGGGGGTTTTGCCGCGCTGGAGGGGGCGCCCGTCGCTGTCGCCTGAGCGGAAGGCGCGGCCTTCGATGTCGGGCGGGCGGGTGTTTCCGCGTGTTGCGGAGGCTTCCTGGGCGCGGCGCCAGCCGGGGCTGTCGTAGCCGCCTCTGAAACTGCCACCGGAGCCAGACCCCCCTGTCGTCCCCCCTTTCAGGGGGGACAGTGGAGACGCGCGGCCGGCGCTTGTGTTGTCGAAGACGGAGCTGTCGTTGCGGTCGGGCTTGTCCCACTGGCTTTTGACTTCCGAGCCGTAGAAGCCGCCGCTGGGGGCGACGTAGCCGGTCTCGCTGATGGCGTCGACGTGTTTGGCGGGGAGTTCGTCGACGAAGCGGCTTGGAAGCACTGAAGTCCAACGCCCGTAGATCTGGCGGTTGGCGGCGAAGGAGATGTAGGCGCGCTCGCGGGCGCGCGTGATGCCGACATAGGCGAGGCGGCGCTCTTCCTCGAGGCCCTTGGCGCCCTGTTCGTCGAGCGAGCGGCGGGAGGGGAACACTTCCTCCTCCCACCCGGGCAGGAAGACCATCGGCCATTCGAGGCCCTTGGCGGAGTGGAGCGTGAGGATCTGCACCTGGTCGTGGCTGTTGGAGCCTTCGGCGTTGTCCATCACGAGTTCGACGTGTTCGAGGAATTCGTTGAGCGTGCCGAACTGGCCCATCGCGCGCACGAGTTCCTTGAGGTTGTCGAGGCGGGACTGGGCCTGCGGGGATTTGTCGGCCTGGAGCATGTCCGTGTAGCCGGACTCCTCGAGGATGATTTCGAGGAGGCGCGGGTGTTCGGTTTCGGACGCCTGTGCGCGCCAGCGTTCCATGTCGATGAGGAAACGGCGGAGGCCGGTTTTGGCGGGGCCGCGGATTTCATCGCCGCGGATCATCATGTCGGTGGCGCGCGTGAGATAGGTGTTGAGCTCGCGGGCGGCGACGTAGGCTTTCTGGATCGTGGTGTCGCCGATGCCGCGCTTGGGCGTGTTGCAGACGCGCTCGAAGGCGAGGTCGTCGGCCTCCGAGCGGATAAGGCGGAGATAGGCGAGGGCGTCGCGGATTTCCTGGCGCTCGAAGAAGCGCGGGCCGCCGATGACGCGATAGGGCGTGCCAGTGACGATGAAGCGTTCCTCGAAGGCGCGCATCTGCCATGAGGCGCGCACGAGCACGGCGCATTCGGCGTAGCGGCGGCCCTTCTGGCGCCAGCTGGTGATGTCGTCGCAGATGAGGCGGGCTTCCTGTTCGCCATCCCACACGCCGCGCACCTTCACGAGATCGCCTTCGCCCGCGTCCGTGCGCAGCGTCTTGCCGAGGCGGGAGGTGTTCTGCGCGATGACGGCGGAGGCGGCGGCGAGGATGTGGGCGGTGGAGCGGTAGTTCTGTTCGAGGCGGATCACCTTGGCGCCGGGGAAATCCTTGTCGAAGCGCAGGATGTTGTCGACCTCTGCGCCGCGCCAGCCATAGATCGACTGGTCGTCATCGCCCACGCAGCAGATGTTGTTGGAGCCCTGGGCGAGAAGACGCAGCCAGAGATACTGCGCGACGTTGGTGTCCTGGTATTCGTCGACGAGGATGTATTTGAACTTGGCGTGGTAGTCGGCGAGCACTTCGGGGTGTTCGGTGAAGATGCGGATGGTGTGGAGCAGCAGGTCGCCGAAATCGACGGCGTTGAGCGTGGCGAGGCGCGCCTGGTACATGGCGTAGAGCTTGGCGCCCTTGCCCTCGGCGAACTGGCGGCCCTCGTTGGGCGGCAGCTTCTCCGGCCAGATGGCGCGGTTCTTCCAGCCGTCGATGAGGGAGGCGAGGAAGCGCGGCGTCCAGCGTTTCTGGTCGATGCCTTCGGCTTCGAGAATCTGCTTGATGAGGCGCAGCTGGTCGTCGGTGTCGAGCACGGTGAAGCCAGATTTCAGCTTCGCGAGTTCGGCATGGCGGCGCAGGATCTGGGCGGACACGGAGTGGAAGGTGCCGAACCAGCGCAGGCCCTCCCCCTCGGGACCGATCAGGGCGAGCGTGCGCTCGCGCATCTCGCGCGCGGCCTTGTTGGTGAAGGTGACCACCAGCATCTGCGACGGCCAGGCTTTGCGCTGGGCGAGGATGTGCGCGACGCGGGTGGTGAGCACGCGCGTCTTGCCCGTGCCCGCGCCGGCGAGGACGAGCAGCGGGCCTTCGGTGTGGAGCACGGCCTCGCGCTGTTCGGCGTTGAGGCCTTCGAGCCATTCGGCGTTGATGCCGCCATCGGCCGAACCCCGATGCTGCGGCGCGCGGGCGGCGGCGCGCTGCGAAATGGGGCGATCGTCAGTGAGATCGGCGTGGCCAAAACCGGGAGGAATGTCCTCGCGGGTATCCTCGCGCAGGTCTTCCTCGCTTTCAGGCGGGAGACGATAGAACGAGACCTCGTCGGGGAGCGGCGTGTCGTCGTCCGAACCCGGCTCGCGCGCATGCGTCTCCGCCGGGTTTTCGGGCGGGAGCTCGTCGTCCGGGAAGGGAATGTCTGAAGGGTCGCGGGAATCGCTCATTGTGCGCTGATCTGGCTGGGGTTTTCCCTTTGCGCAAGGGCAGCGCTGTAGCGCGTTGATTTACGGTTTGTTCTCACCCGCCAATGGCGCGCCAGGCGACGTAGGCGGCGACGACAATGATCATGCCGGCGAAGAGCGTGCGGGCGAGGCGGGTGTGGTTGGCGAGGGTCTTGGCGGCGAAGAGGCCACCGATTCCGCCGGCCGCACCGCCGAGAAGGAGCAAGCCGGCGAGGGGCCAGTCGACCTGCCCGGTGAAGGCATAGTTGGCGGAGGTGGCGGCGCCGAAGAGGGCGACCGACAGGAGGGATGAGGCGGTGGCGTTCGCCATCGTCATGCCTGAGGCCAGCATCAGGCCGGGGACGATCAGGAAGCCGCCGCCAATGCCGAAGAAGCCGGCGGCGAGGCCTGTGAGCAGGCCTAGCGGGGCAAGGCGCATCACCATCTTCATGTCGAGATGGACGTCGGGATTCCCCTCAACCTTCGGCTTGCGCAGCATGGAGAGGCCGATCGCGGCCATGGCGGCGGCGAAGGCGAGGAGAAGATGTTCACCGCTGACCAGCTTGGCGATCGACGATCCGGCGAGCGAGCCGACGAGCCCGGCGATCGCGAAGACGGTGGCGCAGGGCCATTTGATGCGGCCGCCGCGCCAGTGTCCGATCAGGTTGAAGGCGGCGTTGGCGGCGACGGCGGCGCTGGCCGTGCCGATGGCGACGTGGGCGTCGGTGACGCCGCCGAGATAGAGCAGGACGGGAGCAGCAAGCACCGATCCGCCACCGCCGAAGACGGCGAGGAGGAAGCCAACAACGGCGCCTCCAAGCACGATAGCGATGGCGGGATCAAAGGGCATGTGTGTCGCCTTATGCGGAATCAACGACGCTGCTTCGGGGCTCCAGCACTTGCTAATGTAGAATATGCTAATATATATAGCAAGCCGGAATTGCTACTGGAGTGTGAATTGCCCGCGATCGAAGCATTCTTTGATGACGCCACGTCCACCGCCTCGTTCCTGGTCTGGGATCCGCAGACGCGGGATGCGGCGGTGATCGACACCGTGCTGGATTTCGATCCGGCTACGGGCAAGCTGTCGACTGTGTCGGCGGACCGGGTGATTGCGCGAGCGGACGAGTTGGGGCTGTCCATCGTGTGGGCGCTGGAGACGCATGCGCATGCGGATCATCTTTCGGCGGCGGACCATGTACGCAGGAAGACTGGCGCGCGGATCGGCATCGGGTCGCGGATCACCGAGGTGCAATCAAAGTTCCGCCTGCTGTTCGGCGCGCCCGAAGCCGAGACCGACGCGTCGGTCTTCGACGCACTGTTCGAGGATGGCCAGGTTTTCCGGATGGGGAAAACCGATGTACGCGTGATGCACACGCCGGGTCACACGCCGGCATGCGTGACCTATGTGATCGGTGACGCGGCCTTTGTCGGCGACACGCTGTTCATGCCGGACTACGGCACGGCGCGCGCGGATTTTCCGGGCGGTGACGCGGCGACGCTGTTTCGCTCGATACGGAAGATCCTGGCCCTGCCGCCGGAGACGCGCGTGTTCGTCGGGCACGACTACCTGCCTGAAGGGCGGACGAAGCCGGTGTGGGAGACCACGGTTGCGGAGGAGCGCGCAGCCAACATTCATGCGCGTGACGGCGTCAGCGAAGAAGACTTCGTGAAGCTGCGCAATGCCCGCGACAAGACGCTGGCGGCGCCGAAGCTGATCCTGCCGTCATTGCAGGTCAACATTCGCGGCGGGGCGTTGCCCAAGGCGGAGCGTGATGGACGCGTGTATCTGAAGACGCCGATCACTGTCGCCTGAGGACGCGGCGGGGGGATGCGCGGGCCCTGTCGGCCCGTCATGATCGCGCTCGCGTTATACCTGCGCGACCAATGCCCGATAGGCGCGCCATGAGGCGAGGCCCAGCCACGGGATCACAATGATCAGGGCGAAGAAGCCGGTGGCGAGGGAGGCGACGATCAATGCTGCAATGATGGCGGCCCATAGCAGCATCGGCAGGGTATTTTGCGCGACGCAGCGAACGCTGGTGACGCTGGCCGTGAAGATGTCACGGCGGCTGTCGAGCAGCATGGGGGCAGAGACGACCACCAGCGAGAAAACGAACCACGCGAGTATGCCGCCAATGACCGAACCCCACAGCAGCATCGAATGGCCTGCGCTGGTGGTGGTGGCGAACTCGATGAAGGCGTCCAGCGTCGGATAGAAGCGGCTGGCCGCAAGGCCGGCGGTGACGAGCGCCAGTTCGAGCCAGATGCCGAACATGATCAGCAGGGCAAGGCCAAGGAAGACGAGGTCGCGCCGGAAGGCGTGGCGGACGAAGGCGATGCGCGCGAGCGTGGGGCGCTGACCGGCTTCGATGAGGCGGCCGCCTTCGTAGACGCCCAAGGCGATCATCGGTGCGACGAAGACGAAGCCAGCGGCAAGCGCCACGGACCAGAAGGCGAGGCCTGTAAGCGCAAGGCCAAGCGCTACGGCGCCGCTGAGCAGAGCGACAATGAAGCCATAGGCGAGAAAGGTGGCGGGCGCGCGCCAGAGATCGCCCCATGCTCCCGCAAGCCAGGCAAAGGGCGTGGTCATGGTGATAGTGTTCACGGCCGGCAGGCCGTTGGCGTCACCCATTGCGATCCTCCCGGCGGCCTGCTTGCGAGGCGCTCTGGGGCGAAGGGTTCCAGCGGTGGACGGTTCCGCCTTGATCCTGCTCAAGGGGCAGTTGGGTCAGGTGGCGTGATCACCCCGGCTTGATGTGCGCAAGGCTTGCGCCCACCGCGTTGGGGCGGGAGGTTCGGCGTGGGACGGGATTTCGACTGGCGGAGATCTGTATGTTGAAGCTTCTGGCGATGGCGGCGTTGGCCGTGGGTATCGGCGCGGGCGCCGCCGGCGCGCAGACTGTTGCGGACATCGGCATGTCAGGGTCGGACCCGCGCTCGGGCAAGGCGCCGAAGCAGGCGGTGATCTTTTTTCACGGCTACACGCAGCGCGGGAGCGCGATGAAGTCGCTTGCGGATACGCTGGCCAAGCGGCTGCCGGATGCGGCGTTCATCTACAATGATGGTCCGCTGGAGGCGAGCGGCGGGAGATCCTGGTATGTGCTGCGCGGCGAAGACACGGAGAACACACGCGCGAAGGCAAAGCAGGTTGCGACCGACACGGTGAAGAGAGTGTCGGAAGGGCTGGGTGTTCCTTACGACCAGATCGTGGTGGTGGGGTTCAGCCAGGGCGGCGGCATAGCGTTCGATGGCGGATCGTGCGTCTCGCCGGATGTGAAGGCGGTGGTGTCGCTGGCGGGGATCATCGCCAATGGCGATTGCGCGGCGGAAGCGGGGGCGAAGGCCAATGTGCTGATCGTCTACAATGATAGCGACCCGACCGTGAGCCGCGAACGCATCCAGCAGTTTCAGGATACGCTGAAGGACGGGGGCTATGCCTCGCAGCTGGAGACATTTCCGGGCGCGGCGCACTGGCCGGTGGCGGCGGGATTGCTCCGCGCGCAGGACTTCATCGTGGAGCAACTCGGCGCGAAGTAGGGCGACCCGCCCATTTGCTTACTCTGCCTGTATGCTCTCAAGGAAACTGATGAGGTCGTTGGCTGCTTCTGTCGAGAAGCGGAACTCCGGCATGTCTGGATGGCCGGTCATCAGGCCTTCCACGAGCGACTCTGCCAGGTCTGCGACGGGATAGAGCTGCGACAGGTCGCGGAACGGGATGGCGCCCGGCATGCGGCTGGGATCGCCGCGGCCTATGGCGTGACAGGACGAACAGTGCTGGCGGGCGAGGGACTGACCGTGGGCGATTTGCGGGTCGACGGCGGAATTCTCGACGGGCGTGGCGCAGGCCGAAAGGCACAACGCGACAGCGCCGAGCAGGGCGGTCGGCAGGCTCTTGATGGACGCCATCACTTACTCCTAGTCACAGCGGCAGGGCAGCACGATCAGGGTGACGTGCAAGTGAGCTGGGTCAAGGCGGGGTGCTGACTGGCCTGCAGGCGCCGCATGACCGAGAATCGGGCGCCACGGGTTTTTCCACTGTGTATTGAATGGAGTGGGGCTGCGCGGCAGCGCGGCAGCGCTAGTTTCGCGTGCACACCAGAATGGGGCTGACCATGGGGCTTTTCTCTTTTCTGTTCGGCGGCAAGAAGAAGCCGAAGGCGGAAGCGCAGGTGAAGGCGCCGGCCAAGCCTGCTCTCACTGAGAAGCCGGCGGCAAAGGTGGCGGCGAGCGTGCTTGCGGCGTCGGTGTCACTTCCCGCGGGCGTCGTACAGGCGAAGCTGAGGCTGCGAATGGCGGCTTCGCTTCGCACCGGTGAGCATGCGGCGGCGTATGAAGCGGCTCAGGCGCTGGCAGAGATGCAGGCGAAAGCCGGGCGCAAGACGGCGGCGCGGGTGTGGGTCACGCAGGCCGAACGCATCAAGGCCAGCCTGCCGGTTTAGCGCTGAACGCCTGGTCTGGCAGCAGTCAACCGGGCGGAATGCCAATCTGCACATCGGTTGCGCGGGTTTCATTGACGTTCACACTCCAGGCCGCAGGCTTCGAACTGTGGTTGCAAAGGAGTGTGATCCAGTCATGAGCGACAAGCTGTGTGGCAAGCTGATCGTGCAGCACGATGATCGAAGCGAGTTCGAGCGCAGGCTGAAGGGCGCGCGGCTGCTGACTGCGGAAGTGCTCTACTACATGCCGGATCACCCAAAGCTGCTGCAGACATTCATGTGGCAGACGCTGGACGAGGCGCCGAAGTTTCCGCGGCTGAACCAGTTTCTCGACTTCTGGCGACGCGAGATCGAGGCGGTGATCCATTCAGTGCGCGTAGCGCATGGCGAGCCGATGGACGTGCCCGCATGGCGCAAGGTGGATGGGTTCATCCAGCGGCACTGATCGATTTCATTTCCGCAGGAAGATCTCTTCGATGCGGAGGTTGAAGGCGTCTGCAATCAGGAAGGCGAGTGGAAGCGACGGGTCGTACTTGCCGTTCTCGATGGCGATGATCGAGTTGCGCGAGACATCCAGACGCTTGGCAAGGTCGGCCTGCGTCCAGCCGCGCTCCGTCCTGAGTTCGCGCACGCGGTTCTTCATTGTGGCATCAGCCGCGCGAGCGCTTGGACAGCCACCAGCCGATCCAGACGAGACCGTAGCCGGCGACCTGGACGATGGCGGCGGAGAAGACGCCTACGAAGAAGCCCGCCTCGGGCGTCGCGGCTGATCTTGCCTGGCTGGCGACGAACGCCGCGATGGGCTCGCCGATGATGGGTGAGGTGACGGCGCCGACCGCGATCAGCTGGATCACAACCAGCGCCGGCGCGCCGCCCCAAAACCAGGCGAACTTGTGAGCCTCGCGGCTGGGCTCGTCGAGCCGAACCCACGCGTAGAGTGAAAATGCGACCATCCACAGCAGGGCCGTGCCGCCCACGACGGCCCGAAGGCCGAAGTCAGAGATCGTGGGCGCCATCACGTAGGCGATCACTGGCAGCACGGCGATCAGCGTGTAGACCCAGCTGGGCTGGCGCGTGAGGGACATCAGTAGCGCTCCGTTGCAATGCCGCGCAGCTTCAGGCGCTCCTGCACGCTGTCGGCCCCGACGAGGTGGCCGGCGCCGACGGCGATGAAGTGCGTGCCCGCGCCCTTCAGCATGGTCTCGATCTGGCCAGCCCAGTTCTCGTTGCGGTCGAGGAGGAGGGCGTCCATCGTCGCGCCGCCGAACTGTGCTTCGTCGGTCTGGTTCATCTCGGCGAACATGTCGGCTGCGCCGGAGATGTCGCCGGCGGCCCATTTGATGGCGAGCGTATCCATCTCCGTCTTCAACAGGTCGATCTCTTCCTTCGGCATGGCCAGCACGTGGCGCAGCGCCGCGAGCTGTTCCTCGATCGTGCCGGAGGCGAGGATCTTAGTCTGCTCCTCGACTGTCTCGAAGCCCTTGATGGGGTCTCCATCATCCTCGGCCAGCTTGGCGATCTTGATGTCGATGCCCTGTGTCGGATCGTATCCCGCCGAGGTGAGCGGCGAAACGCTCAGGGTGAGCGTGGTGAACCACGGCTTCATCATGTTCATCATCTGGAACGTTTCCGGCGGAAGGCCGAAGTCGGCGACGCGAGCCTTGAGCGTGGTGATTTCCTCAGAAGTCAGATGCTTTGTGAGCGGGGTCGTGCTCATGGCGTACTTCATCATGGTCGGCATGGAGTCGGCAGCGAACTTCATCACATCGGAGCTCATAGGGATTTCGAGCCAGAGTTCGTCGGCGTCCTTGATGGCGTTGGTCAGCTTTGCGCTGTCCCATTGCACTTCAGGGGGAAGGGCGTGGATCGTGCCGGTCATATAGATCGTGCTGTCGGCATCCTTGATGACCCACATCGGCAGTCCCTGTTCGGGCGTCTGCGCGTGGGCGGCGCCGAACAGGCTGGAGGCAAGCGCGGTCGCGCCAGCGATGATCGAGGGGAGGCGGCGTTTGCGGGGCGTGATTTTCGGCAACGTCATGGCGTTTCCTTCCATGCGGAGGAGTGGGGAGGAGGCTCGAATGCGAAGGCGTTTGCGCCGCGCGTGTACGCGTGCGTTGGTTGATCACTCACATCGCAGTGGCGGTTCAGGGCGCCACTCTTGATGCAAAGGAAACTTGGCATCGCGACATGCGATCGTCAAGGGGCCGATATGAAAATCGGCTCTGCCTAGTACCGCTTCGACTTGATGCCGCGCTGTTCGAGCATGACGAACAGGCTGTCTGGCCCCACAAGGTGAGCGGCGCCGACACCGATGAAATGAACGCCGGAACCGTCGAGCAATTCCTCGATCACGTCGACCCAGTTGGCGTTGCGATCGGCAAGCAGGGGATCTGTGCTGCCGCCGCTGATACCGGCGCTGATGCCCATCATTGCGACGAGCGCCTCGACCATGTGCGTCTCGCCCCTGATCCAGCTTCCATAGGCAAGATCGCTGACGCGCTGCATCGCCTGGCCGAGACCGGGAGGCGACTTGAGCGCCAGGCGCAGTTCGTCGAGCTGGTCGGAAATGCTCGCGCCCGTCATCAGGACGACCTGGTCCTCGAGACTTTCCATGCCGTTGACGGGAATGCCCTGTTCCACGGCAAGGCGGGCAAGCGCATCGTCGATGGCGTTCTTCTCGTCATAGTCGCCGCCCAGCGAGCGCGAGAGGCCAAGCGCATAGGTGGCGTACCACGGCTCCATCCGGTCGAGATTGTCGAAGATGTGTTGCGGGGCGCCAACCTTCTGCAGCTCCGCATGAAGCGTTGCATTTTCTTCCTCTGTGAGAAGTTCAGACAGGGGCGTGCCGTCATAGGCGGCGAAACGCTCAAGCACGGGATACACGGCAGCCATCAGCCCTTCGGGCGCGGCGATCTCTGCGAGTTCGAGCCAGAGTTCGTCGGATTCAGCCAGCGCCGCATCAAGCTTCGCACTCCGCCACTGCATCCCATCGCGAAGGACGTGGATGGTGCCGGTAATGTAGATGGTGGAGTCTTCGTCCTGCAGCACCCACATGGGGAGGCCTGGCTCCTGCGCGTGAGCAGGCGCAGCGAGCGTTATGAGCGCGGCAGCGAGGCCAGTGCGTATCCGCCAATCCATTTGCTGGACCCCTTGTTGCCTCGCGAAAGGATTGCGTCAGGGACGCGAGGCGTCAAGGAAAGTCCGCGTGTGCTTGCAGCGCGTGCTGCTAGTTCAGCTTCAGGTTCTTCAGCGCGGCGAACGGGTTGCTGGAGTCATCCGTCTTGGCGGGGCCGGCGGAGTAGTTTTGCGGGCCTGGTTTCGGGCCTTTGCCGCCCTTGTCCTTGCCGCTTGAGGCGGGCGGTGCGCCGTGGGCGCCTTGGGTGCCGGGAACTTCGCGTTTCATCGACAGGGCGATGCGTTTGCGGTCGATGTCGACTTCCTTGACGCGCACGGTGACCATCTGGCCGGCCTTCACGACGTCGCTGGGGTCTTTCACGAAGCTGTCGGCGAGTTCCGAGATGTGGACGAGGCCGTCCTGGTGGACGCCGATGTCGACGAAGGCGCCGAAGGCGGTGACGTTGGTTACCGTGCCTTCGAGCTTCATGCCGACTTTCAGGTCGGACAGTTTCTCGATGCCGTCAGCAAACGTTGCCGTCTTGAATTCCGGGCGTGGGTCGCGGCCGGGCTTGATCAGCTCGGCGAGAATGTCGGTGACCGTCGGTACGCCGAACTGTTCGTTGGCGAAGGCTTCGGGCTTCAGCATGGCGAGGAAGGCCTTGTCGCCGATCAGCGACTTCAGCGGCCGTCCGGATTTTTCCGCGATGCGTTCGGCCACTGGGTAGGCTTCCGGGTGAACGGCCGAGGCGTCGAGTGGGTGCTTGCCGTCCATGATGCGCAGGAAGCCTGCCGCCTGTTCGAACGCTTTCGGCCCCATGCGGGGGACTTTCTTGAGCTGCGTGCGCGCTTCGAAGCGGCCGTGCTCGTCGCGGTAGGTGACGATGTTGGCGGCGACGGCGCTGTTGAGACCTGAGACGCGCGCGAGCAGGGCGGCGGAGGCGGTGTTCACATCGACGCCGACGGCGTTCACGCAATCTTCGACCACGCCATCGAGCGAGCGGGCGAGGGCGTTCTGGTCAACGTCGTGCTGGTACTGGCCGACGCCGATGGCCTTGGGGTCGATCTTCACGAGTTCGGCCAGCGGGTCCTGCAGGCGGCGGGCGATGGAGACGGCGCCGCGCAAGCTGACGTCGAGATCGGGGAATTCCTTCGCCGCGAGTTCGGAGGCGGAATAAACCGACGCGCCGGCTTCCGAGACGGTGACGCGCGTGAGGTTGAGGTCGGGCATCTTGGCGGAGAGTTCAGCGACGAGCTTGTCCGTCTCGCGGCTGGCTGTCCCGTTGCCGACGGAGACGAGCTGGACGCCGTGCTTCTTCGCGAGGACGGCCAGCGTCGCGAGCGAGCCGTTCCAGTCCTTCTTCGGTTCGTGCGGATAGATGGTGGTGGTCTCGAGCACCTTGCCGGTGCCGTCCACGACAGCGACCTTGCAGCCCGTGCGGATGCCGGGGTCGACGCCCATGACGACCTTCGGGCCTGCGGGAGCGGCGAGCAGAAGGTCTTTCATGTTGCGCGAGAAGACGCGGATGGCTTCGTGGTCCGAGCGTTCCTTCAGGCGATCGACGAGATCGCTGTGCGAGGACGGGGCGAGGCGTTGCTTCCATGCCTGGCGCGCGGTTTCGGCCAGCCATTTGTCGGCGGGGCGATTGCGGTCCTGGATGTTGAAGGCGGCCATGATCGACGTGACGGCGGGGTGGCGCTGTTTCTCGTCGTGCGGAATGTCGAGGTCGATCTTGAGGATGCCTTCCTTCTGGCCGCGCAGCATGGCGAGCGCGCGGTGGGACGGCATGTTCGAGATGTTCTCGGAGAACTCGAAATAGTCGGAGAACTTGGCGCCTTCGGCTTCCTTGCCCTTCACGATGGCGGAACCGAGCTGTCCGGCGCTCCACACTTTTTCGCGGATCTGGCCGACGAGGGCGGGGGCTTCCGACATGCGCTCGATCAGGATGCTGCGCGCGCCTTCCAGGGCGGAGTCAGCGTTCTCGACGCCCTTGTCGGCTGAGATGTAGGCGAGCGCTTCGGCGACGGGATCAAGCGCCGGGTTCGCCAGGAGACGATCGGCCAGCGGTTCGAGGCCGGCTTCGCGCGCGACGCTCGCCTTGGTGCGGCGCTTGGGGCGATAGGGGGCGTAAAGGTCTTCGAGTTCGACTTTCGTTGTGGCCGCGCGGATCTGCTTTTCCAGCTCCGGCGTCAGCTTGTCCTGCTCGCGGATGGAGCGGAGGACCACTTCGCGGCGATCATTCAGGATGGTGAGATATTCGAAGCGTTCGGCCAGCGTGCGCAGCTGCGTGTCGTCGAGGCCGCCGGTGCGCTCCTTGCGGTAGCGCGCGATGAAGGGAATGGAGGCGCCTTCCTCGATCAACTGGATCGTTGCGGCGACCTGTCCTTCCCCGACCCCCAGTTCCTTCGCGATCACGCGTGCGATCTGGGCGACGATCAGGGGATCCTTGGACATATGGGTCTCGCAGCTTTGAGGGTCAGTGTGGCGCGAACCGGGGTTCGGCCCTCGCGTGTACCACGTGTCGCGCGGCAATGGTTAGCGAGTGGTTAGGGACGCCCCGGCGGCGGCGCGGGAACGTGTGAGCGATTGCAGTCGCCCCGCGCCGGATAGCCTGTTCGCAGGATTAGAACGCCTGCTTCTTCGTCATGATGGTCACGTCGCCCATCTGGATTCGCACGGTTGTGTCAGGGCGGAGGCTGGCGGTTGGTTGGGCGTCTTCGGGCAGGCCGGGCCAGACGCCCTGCACCAGCCAGTCTGACTTCTCCGTTGAGCCCAGCGTGATCTCCACGGATGCGCCGTCGGCGGACGCGCCGGTGATGTCGACAACATAGTCGCCGGTGGCTGTCGCCATGGTGTCATAGGCCCGGCCACCGTATGCGATCTTGAGTGGGCGCGCCTTGGGCGGGATGCGCAGGCGGATGCTGCGGGCGCCTGACGCGGCGAGCTGCACGCTAAGGATGCGGTGGCCGAGCGTGTTGATTGCGTCGTGGACTATGGCCGCGGAGGCGGATGGCCCGTCGCGGAAGGTGAGTGCGCGGGCGGAAAGGTTGGATGCAGCTCCCGGCGGGGAGGCGATCTCGCCGACGGTGAGCTGGTCGCGGACGGCAGCGGGAAGTGCGCCGGCGCGGGCGCTGGCGAACAGGGCGGCTGATTTCTCGTCGAGGTCGTAGTGCGCCGTGAAGTTGAGCGCGAGCGGGCGATCAATGCTGTAGGCGGGCATCACGAATGTGACGATGGCGGCGCCGCCGAAGAGGCCACCCAGCGCCAGAAGGATCGGCTTGCGATGCGCGGCGAGTGGTCCAACGAGCGCGAGCATGGGAGCGATCACCATAGCTTCCACCACCCCGAACATCGCAGCCATGCCAAGGCCCATCGTGACGTCGAGCAGGTGGACCAGCGGGAAGAAGATCAGAGCAAGGAAGGCGCTGGCGATTGCGAAGGCCGGCAGCTGATAGCGCGGGAACAGCCATGCAAGGCCGCCCGCGATCACGAACACGACGCCGGGGATGAGGAAGATCATCGCAAAGCCCGGCATGGCAAAGCTGAGCCCCATGCCGAGGATGAGGAACCAGAACCAGCCGGAGACGAAGAGCGATCCGGAAGTTGAGCGCGGCGCGAGGTAGACGAGCAGCAGCGCGCCCACCAGGAGCGTCGCAGCGAAGATCGCCATATTCAGCGCTTGCGGACTTGCCGTCCAGAAAGCCGGCTCGGGCCGCATGAGGCCGAGCGCTTGCTGAAGCGCGAAAGCGGCAAGGCCCGCACCCACCAGCAGGACGGGCGGCAGCGCGAGCGCGCGATAATCCAGCTTGGCCCAACCGCTGTCGCGGGCGGGACGGATCAGCATCATGACGGAAAGACCGAAGCAGAGGCCGAGCAGCACCAGCGCGAACACCTGCGGCAGCGAGACGAACAGGCGCGAGGCGATATCGGAATAGACGATCTCGCCGGCGGCGGCGTCGGTGCTCCAGTCTGCTGCGAGGTAGGCGCGGGCGGCGCCGAGCGCCTGGTCGCCCATGTGCTGCACGCTGGCACGGTCGAGCATGGCGAGGTTGTCGCGTGTGGTATGGTAGAAATCGAGACCGTCGGAGATTGCGATGTTGACGCCGTTGGCGCCGGCGCCAAGGAAGACGGTGAGATCGGTCGAGTTGGGCAGCAGTTCGTAAACCGCTGTCATCATCGAGTTGGAGAAGGGCCGCGCTCCGCTCTTCGACCAGTCGGTCACGACGTTGGCATTGGGTCGCCCGGTCTCGAACATCATTGCCGGGCCGCGCACGCCCCGCGCCTCGAGATTGATGATGCGGCCGATGTCGAAGCCGTAGGCGTCACGGTTGTCGACGAAGGCCTGCGCGCCGAGCAGGCCGGTTTCCTCGCCATCGGTCAGCAGGAAGACGACGGGTTTTTCCGGTGGTGCGGACTTCAAAAGGTGGGCGACTTCCAGCCACACGGCGAGGCCGATGCCATCGTCGCCGAAACCGGGGCTGGCGTCGACACTGTCATAGTGCGCGGCGAGGACGAGAGCGGGGCCTTCGCTGGGCCCTGCACGGAAGAAGACGTTCTGCACGAAGGCGCAGCGGATCGCGCCCTGGGCCATTGCCTGGCAGGCATTGTGGGCGCGGACTTCCGGCGTGTAGCCAAGCGCGCTGATCTCGCGCAGCAGGCGCGTGCGGGTTTCATTCAGCGCGGCCGAGTCGACCGGATGCGGCGTGCCGTCGAGGACCTTGCCGAGGCGGTCGATGGCGCGGGTGACGTCGAACTCGTCCGGCGCGTTGGTCTGGCGTGGGGCGTCGAGCGCGAGCGGGGTGGCGCGAAGGAAGAACGCCACGAGCAGCACGACGAAGACGCCAAGCGCCCACACAAGGCCGCCCGGGCGGAGGGGCGATGCGGTCACATCTTCATGCGGCGCGGGGCCGGATGGAGCGTTGCTGGTGTCTGTCACTGTCCCGCCCTCTGGCCGTCACGCGATGATCGCGGCGGACGATGCAGTGCGGCGGGCGGTTCGGCAAGTCAGCGCCAGCGCAGCGTCTGTCCGGTCTCTTCAGACGGCATCGGCGCGAGGCGGCGGACCGCCATGCACCCGACGTAACAGGCAAGCAGGCTGGCCCCGCCGATCTCGGGCGAGCCGGAGAGTTCAAAGGCGAGCACTGCAGCGGCCAGCGGCGCATCGAGCAGGACGGCAACGCACACCGCCATGCCCAGGACGCCGAGATACACCTGCGGCGCGGGCATTCCGAACAGGAGACCGGCCACGATTGCCAGTGAGGATCCTGCCATGGCGCCAATGAAGAGCGCGGGGGCGATGGGGCCGCCGCCCCATCTGAATGAAATGGTGACGGCGGCTGCCGCGATCTTGGCGACGAGAAGCACTGGCATGAATTCGGCGCCGTAATTTCCGGCGACGGCTGCGGCGAGCGGCTCGAACCCGACGCCGAGAACCTGTGGGAAGGCGAGCGCGATGACGCCTAGCAGCGCTCCCCCCACGACCGGCATCAGCCAGAGTGGCAGGCCGACGCGACCGGCGGCAGAACTCGCGAGGATGGGCGCGCGCGCCCAGATGACGCTGGCCATCCATCCGAACATCACCAGCAGGGGCAGAGCGATGAGACCGGAGAGATGGGCAAGGTGTGTGATCTCGCCCACGTCCGGCAGGGCGATCAGCGGGCGCGAGCCCATCAGCCAGGTCGCCGCGAGCCAGCTGCTGACCGAGGCGATGACGACGGGGCCGAGCGCAGTCAATCGCACGCGGCGGAGAATCAGTTCGCTCGCCAGCAGCACGCCGGCGATCGGCGCGTGCAGCGACGCCGAGATTGCGGCGGCGACGCCCATCGCGAGCAGCATGCGCCGCGCGGCAATGTCGAGACCCAGCAGGCGGCCATGCAGCACGCCGAGGCTGGCGCCCATGTGGGCGACGGGTTCCTCGCGGCCGGCGCTGCCGCCCCAGCCCAGCGAGACAATGGACACCAGGACCGACAGGAAGCTGTCGCGCAAGGACAGGGTCGTCGACCGGATCGAGCCGCGAAGGCGGCGATGCTGCAACACATCCTGCAGACCAAAGGGACGCGGGGCGGGGCCCCAGCCGATGGATATGCCAGCCCGTAGCAGAAGCGAAATGATCGCGCCGCCGACAATGGGCCCGATCAGCAGTTTCCACCACTCCAGATCGAGCAGGCGCGAGGAGAGGCGGCCGGACGCGGCGCCATAGGCGAGGAACTGTGCGTAAGTGACCAGCGTGCCGAAGAGCGCAACGAGAATCGCGACGAGCGCCCCGACCACGAGGGCCAGGGCCCACATATAGAGGCCGCCGCGTTTTGGGCGGCCAATCACTTCACCGGATGGGCGGACTACTTCACGCGACATTGAGGTGACGTTTTCAGGCGCCGGCCTGCCCGGTCAAGCATGTGTAGGCAAGGGTGGAGAAAATTTCAGTATCCGGACGTTTGCTGCATGGCGTGCGCGGCAGGCCGATCGTGCCTGCTTGGGGCTGATTTGCGACGCGCGGCGACTGGGCTAAGCTCTTTTGCGGGGTGAGCTTGGCCCAGGGGAATGCATGACGCGTATAGACCGCAGGCAGGTGATCGCTGGGTTGGCCGGATCGGCGGCGCTGGCTGGATGCACGAGCGTTCCCGGAGCGGCGCCAGCGGGACCAGCGCCGCGGCTGTATTATCTGGGTCAGGCGCGCGTCCACATGGCCGATCCCGAAACCGGGGAGATGGCGACGCTGGTTGACCAGTCGCCTGCGGATGGTTCGCGTCCGCAGGGCATGATCAATGACGGGATCGCGGTGCATTCTGCGACCGGGCAGATTTTCTGGACCGACATGGGCCGCCCCGCCGAGCGCGACGGCACGATCATGCGTTGCGAGAAGGACGGCTCGGGATTGACGACTGTCCTGGCGGCGGGCGGCGCTTTCACCCCGAAGCAGCTGAAGATCGATGAAGCGGCGGGCAAGCTCTACTGGTCTGACCGCGAAGGGATGGCGGTGAAGCGCTGCAATCTCGACGGGTCGGAGATCGAGACGCTGGTGATCACCGGCAATCCGGTGACCGACAAGGGCGACGAGACGCGCTGGTGCGTGGGCATCGCGCTCGATCCGGGCAGGGGACATGTCTACTGGACGCAGAAGGGCGGCGACAACGCCTCGCAGGGCATGATCCGGCGCATCAACATGGTGATGCCGCGCGGGTCGAGCGCGACGAGCCGGAAGGACATGCTGACGTTGTTCGCGCGACTGCCGGAGCCGATTGATCTCGAGCTCGATCTAGGCGCCCGCAAGATTTACTGGACCGACCGCGGCGACAACACGATCTCGTGCGCGCCGCTGGACCGGGCCGGGACTTACGACCCGGCCGTGCGTGTCGATCGTGAAGTTCTCCTCAGCGGATTGCGCGAGGCGATCGGTATCGCGCTTGATCCGCCGCGCAACCGCATGGCGTTCACTTCGCTTGGAGGGGAAGTTGGCGTGGCGGCGATGGATGGAAGTCAGCGCCGCATGCTGCCGTCGGCGCCGGGGATGCTGACGGGGATCTGCTGGGCGTGACGTTCGGTTCAGTACGCAACGGGCGATACTGAACGATGTCCTCAAGCGAGCGAATCTCAGTCTTGCCGCAGCCGATGCAGGTGAGCAGGAAACGCTGGGCGGGAAGTCCGCCCTGACTTGTCGGATACTCTCTGACGCGGTGACGCTTTCCGCAGCACGGGCAGATGAGGACGAGTATGATTTCGTTCGCGCGCGAACTGATAGTCGCGTCAGTAAGTGATGCCATGGAGAGCCCCTCTCGCATGTATGGCTTCTCTCACGGAGTGTTTGAATAAACGCTGACGTTGGGGCAGAGAAGCAGGCGTCACTTACCCATGCTGGGTAACCCGCGTGCGCTGACTTCCAATCGAACGAATCCGACTTGCCTGGTTTAGAGCTCGCGTATGTCTGAAATCCCACCCGACCTGCGACCGAAGACATACGCAGCCTCCGAGTTGTTTCTCGACATGATGTATTGGGTCGGGAAGCTGGCCGACACCGACCTAGAGAGTCTCGCGATCCTCGTGTGCGTGACCGAGGCGACCATGCGGCCCGTGCTCGGCAACGCGGACCTCGTCGAACGGATCGCCACGGTCGAGGTGGCCCCGGAAGAGGCGCGAGGATCCATCACAATGCTGCTGATCGCCGACCGGCTTGGCCTGCCGCGTGAGACAGTGCGGCGCAAGGTCAAGAAACTGACTGCGAGCGGCCTTGTCTACGAGGACGAGGAAGGGCGCATGCGCACATCCTCCAAACTCGGCGAGCCTGAGGTCCAACGCGTGATCGAAGGCATACACACCGCGGTTGGCCGGTATCGGGACCGGCTCAGCGCTTTCGGCATTCCGGGTTAAGCCCGGCTCTCGTCCGGGGAGATTGTGCGCAGGCTATGTTTGGGCCACACAGGCTCACCTGGCTTTGGAGGCGGACATGCGCGCGAAACTCACGGTGGCGGCAATTCTTGCGGCAGTAGCCATTCCCGTTGTGGCCCAGCCCGCTGACAATGGCCGCGCGGCTTTCCGGGCCATCTATGAGGAGATGGTCGAGATCGACTCGTCGCCCACGACGGGCTCGTGCACGAAAGTGGTGCGCGCAGCTGAGGTCAGGCTGAAGGCGGCGGGTTTCACTGCTGCCGACTATCAGGTGATCATCCCGCCCGACCGGCCGGACGACGGCAACATTGTTGCGAAGATCAAGGCGGCGAACCCAACGAAGAAGGGCGTGCTGCTGATGGGGCATATCGACGTGGTCGACGCCCGGCGCGAGGACTGGGAGCGCGATCCCTTCACGCTGTTCGAGGAGAACGGATACTTCTACGGGCGCGGCACGGCCGACATGAAGGGTCAGGCGGCGGTGTGGCTCGACCTGATGCTACGCCTGAAGCAGGAAGCGGGCTTCAAGCCGTCGCGCGATGTCGTACTGGCGTTGACCTGCGGGGAGGAGACTTCCAACCGCATCAACGGCATCGACTATATCCTGAAGAACCACAAGCAGTGGTTCGATGTAGCCTTCGCGCTGAACGAGGGCGCGGGCGGTCTGCTGTCTGATGATGGCAAGGCTCTGGTGCTGCAGATCCAGGCCGGCGAGAAGATCCATCAGGTCTACGAGTTGGAAGTCACGAACCCCGGTGGGCATTCCTCGCGGCCGACGCCGGACAATGCGATCTACCAGCTGATGGCGGCGACCAAGAAGGTCGAAGCGGTGTCCTTCCCGGTGCAGGTGACGCCTGTGAACCGCGAGTACTTCCGCATCACGGGGCCGATCCTCGGCGGCGAGATCGGCAAGGCGATGACGGCGGTTGCGAAGAATCCGGATGATCAAGCGGCGCTCGCCGTGTTGCTCGCTGATCCGACGTATAACGCATCGCTGCACACGACATGCGTGGCGACGCAGCTTGATGCCGGCCATGCGCCCAACGCGCTGCCGCAGCGGGCCAAGACGACGCTGTCGTGCCGCGTGATGCAGGGTACGACGCCCGAGCAGGTCAAGGAGACGCTGGACAAGGCGATTGGTGATGCGAACGTAAAGGTGTCCATCGTGCGCCGCCGCGAAGGATCCACCGCACCGCCGCTGACCGACGAGATCATGGGGCCGGTGAAGGCGCAGGCTGCCAAGATGTGGCCCGGCGTGCCCGTTGCGCCGATCATGATCGCGGGTGCGACCGATGGGCGCTTCCTGATGAATGCAGGCATCCCGACCTACGGCCTGAGTGGCATGTTCTCGAAGAGCGGCGAGACGAATGCGCACGGGCTCAATGAGAAGCTGCGCGTGCAGTCTCTCTATGAGGGGCGCGATTTCCTCGAGGCTGTTGTGCGGGCGTATGTGAAGTAGGTCTCCCTACTTCGTCGTCCGTTCCAGAAACCGTGCGCCGCGGAGGATACCTTCGAGCGCGTGGTTTCCTTCGTGGCAGGCGAACTCGTAGACATCGCCGGGTGAGGTGGTGAACAGCATCTCGCCCTTCCATGTCTGGGTATAGAAGCCCGGATCATCGACTTCGAAGGCGTAGGTGAGTTCGTCCGGGCCGGTACGCGTGAAGCGTTCGGTGACGGTGGCCTGCTCCGACAGGAAGATCGGCTCGTAGTCGCCGTGCCACCGGTTCCAGTTGCGCGTGACGATTACCAGCGTGTCGCCATCCCAGTGGCCGATCGAGTCTCCCAGCCATTGCTTCACTGGCTCCGGCTTGTGTTCCTGGCCAAGCCGGACGATGCGGGCGTCGTGCATCATCTCCACGTCGATCATCACATGGTCGGTGGTCTGAACGATGTGGTACGTGTTGTTGTAGATGTTGTTCAGCATGGGCGGGCCGCCTGAGCCGCGCGAGCCGATGAGGCAGCGGTCGGCGGGATTCATACCTTCGGGCCCATCTTCGTTGCGCGTGGTCATGATCTTCGCGATGCGGGCCTTGCCTTGCTCTGACACTGGCATCTTCCCGTTGGGCGGGTCGGTGATCCAGGACGAGCGCGCCTCGCCATTGATGACGCCGACACGCATACCCCGATCCAGCCAGAAGGCATTGTATCCGCCGATGGCGCCGCCGGAGGAAGGCGCGCCAGTTTCGGGATCGGTGGGGCTGTTGGCGGATACTTCCTGTTGCAGGCGCTGACCTTCCATCGTGGCCCGCTGTTCGTCATTCAGGACGAGGGGCAGGGAAGGGTTGGCGCGTTCCAGCGTGGTGATGCTGGAATTGGTCCACATGCCTTGCAGGTCCGGCTTGCCGTCCGGAGTGCGCGGGGGCTGGTAGGATTGGCCAAACGCCGCCGGCGCAAGAGCCAGAGCCGCCACCAGCGCGGCGAGCACGCGTCCTGTCGGCAAACGCTTCATTCTGGTGGTCTCCCTGTCCTCTTGAGACGCTACGCCTGCGCCGCATGAAGGTGAAGTGCGAGGACGCGCGCATCGCACAGAGTGCGATGCATGCCCGGATGGTGCGCAAGTGATGCATCGCTGGGCATGAATGCGTGGCGGCGCAGCGGTGAGTGATACAGTGTATCGCCACGAGCGTCGACCAGCGAAGAATCCTGATCGAGGTTGATGCAATCGCGCGCAGGAATTGCGCAAACACTCCGGCGAAGCGTCTTGCGAACACCGAAGTTGTCGCAGCGTTGTGCAGGCGCGCTCACGCGCTCAGCACTGCGACGACGAAATGCGACTGATCGGCGTCGATCTTCTCCGCGCGCATGGCGCTTTGAAATAGCAGCGTCATAATTCCCGAACGCGATAGGAAAAATTCGCATCGGGCGGCTGCACGCGCAGCTCCGCCCTGAGTTGCGTTGCGCGCCGAGAATCGCGGCGCCTCGCATTCGGACACCGTCATGTTTTTGCGAACCGCCAGGCGGGTTCGGCTGTACCCGTGCAGGTCGAGGCTGCCTCATCGGGGCAACGAGAAACGCATCAAAAAAGTTTGTGGGAAGGAAACAGAGGAGAGCAGGACAGGAAAACGGGGACCATCATGAAGACCAGACTTCTTTATCACGGGCTCATCTGTGTGGCGGTGGCGGGGGCCGCGCTGTCGGGGACAGCGCAGGCGCA
>Ga0075154_10000329_pt1 | contig 41050 bp, 42 predicted proteins | sample JI71714BDNA_FD_70965 | JGI IMG/M metagenome (GOLD analysis project Ga0075154, IMG submission 70965) | Wastewater effluent complex algal communities from Wisconsin, to seasonally profile nutrient transformation and Carbon sequestration -... | ecosystem: Engineered > WWTP > Effluent > Algae... | reverse complement strand
TGGTCCGTGAAAGCAGGTAGATCGATCGGACGTCATCGCCATGGAGCCCTAGGATCTTGCCGACGGCTGCGCAGAGCAGGTAGTACGCCGGGGTATACTGCATCACATCGAACGGCGGTCTTTCCGGATCCTCGTAAAGGTCTTGGCCCAGCATGATCTTCTGGATCCCGTGGATCACGTTGTGTTCCACGCCGCCTAGCTCCGTGCGGTGCTGTAGTAGCATTCGCCAACGAAGGCTAGTGTTCCACACGAGAACACCGGCCAAAACCGCCAGTACGATCATATGGAGCCGTATCCCTAGAATTCGACGGTCTTCCAACGCAGGGAGCATGCCGTGAAGATAGGATCAAGCCTGGCGGTAAACGGCTACCAGTGAGCGCCCGAACGAATGGCCGACCAGGAGGTCCGTGAAGCGCGAGATCGGAACGATCCGACGATCCCAGAGCGCGATCTGCGCCAGGGTCGGTGCGGCTTGTCGGAGCAATAGCTTGTTGCCCAAGGATAGAGCGAGACCTGCGCTATCGAGGTAGCGGATGCGTGCCTCCTGTAGGGTTGCCGGTATTTGTTCCCGCAGCATGCGCTTCGTGTATCGGCGGTAGTGCCCGATCGCCTTGTCGAACGGGCTGTAGAGGAACGGCAAAGCTGGTGCTACGATGATGAGGTGGCCACCAGTGTCTAACAGGTCGCTGGCGCGTAGTAGTTCCTCAGCCGCATACTCGATATGCTCAAGCACGTCGATGTACAGCAGCGTATCGAAGTGCTCGCCTTTCAGCTGTTCCGTGGTGCCCTGGATCCTACGATGCGTGATGGTCGCCGGCAACTGAACGTGTTCGCCCACCTGTTGCAAGAGCGAACCATCCGGCTCAAGGAAGGTGTATCCCGTTACCCTGTCATTGACCACGTACGCCGCATTGACACCCAGCCCACAGCCCACATCGAGCACCTTGCCCTGCACATATGGTGCTACCTGCGCCGACCAATAGCGTTTCCAGTTCACCGCGTGTTGGAAAAGCTCCAGTTCGGTGCCCACGTAGTTCATGGGGTACGTTCGAGGCGCTTGTACAGGTGCTTGCCGGCGCGTGTGCGTTGGTGGGTGCTCCGGGAGAGCATCAGGCCGATGACGAAGAAGCCGAGGCACAGCAATAAGCTGTTGAACATGGTGGCCGAGAGGTTGCTGGCCCAGCCAGGGATCGCAAGCGGCGTGAAGAGCTTGATGCCTATGATCGTGAGCACCGAAAGCAAGAAGAGCACGCTGAGGTAGAGGAAGGCCTTGAGGAATAGCGCCAGCATACGATCACTGTATTCGATGAGCGAGCGGAAGGCGTGCATGCTGAGGTCGTCGAAGCCCATCTTCGATGAACCGCCTAAACGCGCGCGCCGATCGCTGATGATGGTGGTACTCGGCACCCGTTGTTTGGAGAGGAAGGCGGCGAAATGCACGAATGCGTTGTCCAGCACAGCGCCCAGAACCCGACGATCGATGAGGGCATAGTTGCCGAAGTTGATGCCGCGGCCGGAGACGAGCCGGAAAAGGACCCGGTAGAGCGCGTAGCCTAATTTGAAACCGGTCGATTCCGATCGTGCGCCCCGACCCACGAAAACGATGCTGGCTTCCCGGTCCGCAAGCATCGCGGGAAGGGCGGCCGGGTCGTCCTGGCCGTCGCCGTCCATCACCACGAAGCGTTCGGCGGTGGTGGTGGATGCGAAGAGCAGGCCTTGGTAAATGGCCTCTTGATGGCCCATGGTATAGGGCACGGTCAGCACTTCCACGGAGAACCGATCAGTGCGCGACCGATAGGCCAACGCGCGCTGTGGCGTGCCATCGGTGGAGCCATCGTCGACCACCACCACCAAGCAGTCCTCGGGTACCGAGCCCAGTGCAGCTTCCAGCTCATTGAGCAGGAGCGGAAGAGCGCTTTCCTCGTTGAGGCAGGGGATGATGATGGCCAGGGCGGGTCGCATGCGCGATGGCGAAGTAACGGCGTTGCGAGCAAGACGCGGGTTCCGGGCCTGGGATGGGTGCTGCGTGACGGATAGGAGTGGAAAGCCCGCAGCCGGGTGAGGCACGAGCCCGGTGAGGACTTGCAGCGGATAGCCGGACCCTGAGGCTTTGCGAAGGGGCACGCCCAACCAGAGAACTCGAGCCGCTGTTGTCGAGATCAGTCGGCCCTTATGGGCCCCGCAGATAGCCCCCCCAAGTAGTTCGCGCCTCCGGTTGACCGCTTCCAACAACCTGCCCCTGACAACTTGCCCGCACCAGCAAGGTCGCCCCAATACCTTTGCGCTCCCGCACGACCAAGGGACCCGAACCATGTCCGTACTCACCACCGAAGACCGCCAGCTGCACTACGAGCGCGGCACACACAGTGACGCCTTCCTCATCAGCACTTACGAGAAGCTGGTGTACCCACGGATCATCGAGGAGAAGATGCTGAGCCTGCTGCGGCAAGGCAAGATCAGCAAGTGGTTCAGTGGCATCGGCCAGGAGGCGATCAGCGTTGGTGCGGCCATGGTGTTGCAGAACGATGAGTACATCCTGCCCATGCACCGCAACCTGGGCGTGTTCACCACGCGGGGCATGCCGTTCCAGAAGCTCTTCGCGCAATGGCAGGGCAAGGCGACCGGCTATAGCAAGGGGCGTGAGCGCAGCTTCCACTTCGGTAGCCAGGAACATAAGGTGGTTGGGATGATCAGCCACTTGGGGCCGCAGATGGGTATTGCCGATGGCATCGCGCTGGCCCACAAACTGAAGAAAGAGAACCGCTGCACCATCGTCTTCACCGGTGATGGCGCCACGAGCGAGGGCGACTTCCACGAGAGTGTGAACGTGGCCGCCGTGTGGGACCTGCCCGTCCTCTTCATCATCGAGAACAATGGCTACGGCCTCAGCACGCCCAGCAGCGAGCAGTTCCGCATGAAGAGCTTCACCGACAAAGCCATCGGGTATGGCATCGAAGCGGTGCAGATCGCGGGCAACAACATCCTGGAGGTATACAACAACCTGGCGAAGCTGGCCGATAGCGTGCGCGAGAACCCGCGGCCGATCCTGGTGGAATGCATGACCTTCCGCATGCGGGGCCACGAAGAAGCCAGCGGCACGAAGTACGTACCCAAGGAGCTGTTCGAGACCTGGGGCAAGAAGGACCCCGTGATGAATTTCGAGGCGTGGCTGTTGAAGACCGGCGTGTTGAGCATCGCCAAACGCGACGAGATCCGCACCCGTCTGAAGGACGGCATCGAGGACGACCTGAAGCACGCGTTCGAAGAGCCGGAACCGGTGCCGGTGATGGAGGTGGAACTCGGGGACGTGTATGCTCCGAACCAGTTGGCAGTTGGCAGTTCGCAGTTGGCAGTTGACCCCGGTTCCATAGGAGCTCCTGAGAAACGCATGATCGATGCTATTCAGGAGGGCCTACGCCAGAGCATGGAGCGCCACCCGGAATTGGTGTTGATGGGACAGGACATCGCGGAATACGGCGGTGCCTTCAAGATCACCGATGGCTTCGTGGAGCAGTTCGGCAAAGGCCGCGTGCGCAATACGCCGCTTTGCGAGAGCGCGATCCTCGGTGCATCGCTGGGCCTGAGCATCAAAGGCATGAAGGCCATGATGGAGATGCAGTTCGCCGACTTCGTGAGCGAAGGCATCACCCAGATCTGCAACAACTTCGCGAAGATGCACTACCGCTGGGGGCAGAACGCCGATGTGGTGGTACGGATGCCCACGGGGGCGGGGGTGGGAGCGGGGCCCTTCCACAGCCAGAGCAACGAGATGTGGTTCGTGAAGACGCCCGGCCTGAAGGTGGTGTACCCGAGCAACCCTTACGACGCGAAGGGCCTATTGATGACCGCTTTTGACGACCCCAACCCGGTTATGTTCTTCGAGCACAAGGCCATGTACCGCAGTGTGAGCGGTCCCGTTCCCGAGCAGCCGTACAGCATCCCGTTCGGCAAGGCGAACGTGGTGCGCCAAGGCGGTGCCATGAGCATCATCACCTACGGCATGGGCGTGCATTGGGCCGTGGATGTGCAGAAGGAGACCGGTAGAGACATCGAGATCATCGACCTGCGCACCCTTGTGCCGCTGGATGTGGATGCCATCCTCGCCAGTGTCAAGAAGACCGGCCGCGTACTGCTGCTGCATGAGGACACGTTGATGGCCGGTTTCGGTGGCGAGTTGGCCGCGATCATCGCCGAGCATGCGTTCGAATATTTGGATGCACCGATCGTGCGGGTGGCGAGTTGGGATACGCCAGTGCCGTTCGCCATTCCGTTGGAGAATGGATTCCTGCCGAAGGGACGGTTGAAAGCAGCGGTGGAGCGGCTTTTGGACTATTGATAAGGGAACATGGTCCAAGTAGATCGATCCTGGCTTTTCTTGCCTACTTAGTCCATGTGCAGGGTCTGCCAAGCTCATCATGGACAAGGATCAGCCCTGCACAACTCAGAAGAGCATACGTCCCCGCCTGCGTAGGTAGGGCTGATGACCGTATTTGTCCGTGGATCACGCGGGCTGCGGGGTATACCGCAGATACGGTTTCACCCGACGAATGGCGCCGTTGAACCTCACTTCAGCCTCTGCATCGCTCACGGCGGGGGTGATGACCACATCTTCCCCAGCCTTCCAATCCGCGGGTGTGGCGACACTGTGTTCCGCCGTGAGCTGCAGGCTGTCGATCACGCGGAGGATCTCCTGGAAGTTCCGCCCGGTGCTCGCCGGATAGGTGATGATCAGCTTGATCTTCTTATCCGGACCGATCACGAACAAGGAACGCACCGTGGCTTTCTCACTGGCGTTCGGATGGATCATGTCGTACGCTAGTGCGATGGAACGATCCGCGTCGGCGATGATCGGGAAGTCCACCTTCACGTTTTGCGTCTCTTCGATATCCTTCACCCAGTCGTGGTGGGAGGGCAGCGGGTCCACGCTCAAGGCGGCCACTTTCACACCCCGCTTGGCGAACTCGGGTAGAAGGCGGGCAGTAGCGCCTAGCTCGGTGGTGCATACGGGGGTGAAATCAGCGGGATGGGAGAATAGGACCACCCAGCCCTTGTCCAACCACTGGTGGAAGTTGATGCGGCCTTGGGTGGTTTCTGCATTGAAGTCGGGCGCGATGTCGCCCAGTCGGAGGGTTGCCATGGTTCGTGTATCGGGCTGCGAAGTAAATAAATCCTATCGATATAATAGGATTATATCTTCGTCACCTTACGCGCCTTCCTACGCAGCATGTCATGCAGTGTGGCTTTTTCAAGCATCCGCACCGTAGCGATCCGTACTTCGAGGAAAATGTCATGGACCGCACAAGTAGCTTCCTCCGGGCATTCTGCGCACGGTTCGTAGAAATTCAACGAAACACAGGGCACCAGTGCGATGGCCCCGTTGAAAAGCCGGATCACCTCGGTCATTCGGATGTCCTTAGGCTTCAGCGCCAATCGGTGGCCGCCACCACGCCCTTTGCGCGAGTCGATGATGCCCGCTTTGGTCAGATCGGTCAGGATCGCTTCGAGGAATTTCCGAGGTATACCAGCAGCGGTCGCGATCCGTTCCGTCGACATCGGACCTTCTTGCGCTTCGGCCAGAGCCATCAAGGCATGCAGCGCATACTTCGTCCGCTTGTTCAGCATGCCACGAATGTAGATGGCCTTTTATAACGAACGAAGCCCCCTTTCGGAGGCCCCGTTCACTATCGCACCCGATCACTGCTGCACGATCGGATCCCGCAAGGTCTCCACCAACGCACCGATGTCCGTGACGATCGCCGCGGGCACATCGTTCTGGGCCGCACCTTCCACCAGGTCCACGATGAAACGGTCGAAGGCGGCATCGTCCACCAAGCCGGTCATACGCGGGTTGGTGCTGTTGTGGGCATCCACCATGTTCAACCCATCGTAGGTGAAGTTCTGTGCCCCTGTCGCTACAGCGAAGAACTCCGTGAGGCTCTCGCTGAGCGCTGCGAAACCCGTAAGGTCACCACTACCAACTTCCGCCAGCAGTACGGCGAAATAGGGCTGCAGTTGGGCGTCGCCGGCAATGACGAAGATGGTGCTGTCCACCACCGAACGTAGTCCCAGGTAACCCTGCTCGATCATCTGGCCAGGGTTGGCCGGATCGTTCACCATCGTGGTGCCACCGAGGCGTTGATACAGGGTAGGTGTCGGCGTAGGAGCTGATGGCGTGGGTACAGGATCCTCATCGTCCTTCTTGCAACCGGCAAGCGTAGCGGCCAGGAGAAGTGATGCGAGGGTGAGTGTGCTGAATTTGTTCATGGTCATGGAGTTCATGTTGTTGGTTTCAGTTGAAGAGTTGTGCGATCCATTTCCCCACACCATCATGTAGTTCACCCTTGACCATGGCTGGGCAGCCACTGGCAACGGCTTCTGCGGTCACTACCAAGCGCTCGCAGGGTAGCTCGGTGAGCGCGTCGATCTGCGCGAAGACAGCCCGCTGGTCTTGCTTGGTGCGATCGTAGGCATACACGATGTTGCGGTCGTTCAAATTCGCCTGTGCGCGTTGTACACCTGGTATTGCCGTTATGGCTGCTTGGATGCGGTGCGCCTCTTCTTCCGGAAGGGCCTCCGGGAAATCGATCCGGGCCAGCTGCACGTTGGCGAGGTGGGCGGGCGACCCTTTATCCTTGGAGACCAGGGCGATATGGATCACCAGCGCGCCACAAAGGGCCACTATGGTGGCACCGGAGATGAGGAGGATCCGTTGCAGCTTGGCCATGGGTTGAAGGGTTATTTGTGGCATGTACGAGACAGGTGACCCCACCGGATCATTGAACCGTGGATCTTTTTCGATCTCGTACTTTTCCCAGGCTAAATCACTCCGATGCGCTTCACGTTACCCCTCGCCCTCCTGCTCGCTCCGCTCACGTCCGTTGCCCAAGTCGTGATCAACGAGGTGGATTATGACCAGATCGGCACCGATAATGCCGAGTACATCGAGATCAAGAACGTAGGCGAGACGTCCTTTCCGCTGCAGTACCTGAGTGTGGTCTTCATCAATGGCAACAACGGTGGCGCCGTTGAGTACCGCACGATCCAGAGTGCGTCATGGCCTGCGCTGGACCCCGGGGACTACTTCGTGATCTGCGGCAACCAAGGCCTGACCATCAACTGCGACCATGCAGCCACACCCGCCACGAACCTGATCCAGAACGGCTCCCCCGATGCCATCGTGTTGATGTCCTCCTTGGACTCGACCGTTTACGATGTGCTCAGCTACGGGGGCGACGTGCCCGGCTACACGGAAGGCACAGGCACCTCTGCCGAGGACACCAACTTGCAGGATGGGCTGAGCTTGAGCCGCTGGCCCGATGGCTCAGACACGGATGACAACGATGCCGATTTCGTGATCGGATGCCCCACGCCCGGCGTGGCCAATGAACTTGATCCAGTGGATTGTGCCCTATCGACCGGGGTCAGCGCGGTTCGTACGGAGGATGTGCTCGCCGTTGTGGCCGACCCCGATGGCCGCTGGATCGATCTTTACTTCCAACAAGCGAGCGCGGTGCCGCTCTCGGTTTCCCTCGTAGCAGCGAATGGGGCCCTGCTCGCACATCAGGACTTGGGTACCACCGCCATGGCAAGGCAGCGTTTCGCCATGCCCGATCGCAGCCAACTGGTGCTGGTGCGTGTGCAGGCTGGGGATCAGTGGATCACCCGCCGTGTGGTGATGCCCTGAACCGTTATCCGGAACGGATCCCACAAGGGACCTGTTGATAGTTTCCACCGGTCGCTCTGAGGAAGGCGTTCCGCCGTCGATCCCTTGTCCATCAAGGGTTTCCGGCCTTTTTTCACACCTCGGAACATGGCCTTGTTCGTAACCCCGGAAGAGCTTCGATAGCGCCGCTTCCTTCTCGCCGGACCTTGGCACCATGTCCGCATTGGTGTTCGAAGCCCGTTGGCACCGCATACAGCGGTCGCGGGAACAGGGGTACGAGGAGTTGTCCGATTTTCTGGGCCGATACGCCTCACTGGGACCATTGGTCCGGTGTGGCTTGGTGCGGAAACGGGAAGAGTGGAGCGAGTTCCAACGCTATTATGGGTATGTCCCTACCGAGAAGGGCGAGAGCTACCTTCTCTACATCCCGGACAAGGAACTGGTGCTCGTACGCCCGGGAAAGAGCGCGCCGCTCTTCCTAGCTCTGAAGAACGATCCCGCTCCGAACGCACCCTTCAAGGAGACCTACGCCGAACCCACTAAAGCCCAATTCGCTGCGGTGGAAGAAATGCGCATGAACGCAGGCCGCGACAGCTGGCGAACCAAACGCGCCGACGTGCTCCGCCAGCATTTGATGCTCGGCTACATGGATATCCGGTCCTTCACCAAGCGCACCGGCGCTGGCGAAGGGGGGCTGCTCCGCGAAGGTCTGGTGAAGCCGCGCCTCGAAAGGGCTTCCGATCAACACCTGAACATCGAGGTCACCAAAGGAGGCGAGGAATTCCTCACACCGCTGGATAACTTCGACCTGCTGCTGGTGAATCCCGGTATGGAGCTGCCTTTGTTCAACCGGTTGGATCCGGACAAGGCATCCTACTGGTGCGGCCTGCCCTAAGGCATCATTCTTTCCGGCGACCCTTACCCACCTGGAAGTCGCCCTCCTCGAAACGGCGCAACAGTTCGGCTACGCGCTTTGCTTGTGTCGCTTCCGTCTTGGCGCTGCCCACCCAGTAGCACATGCTGCGCTTCATGCCAGGCGTGAGCGCATCCCACGCAGCCTTCATCTCAGGCAGGAAGTCGAAGGTCTCCTCTAACGCCTCGGGTAGGTCCAGTTCATCGGGGTTCGGGTGCTTCCAGAATTCAACTTGCACCAGGTCACCCAGTTTCTTCAGCTTGGCCGCTTTTCTGATCTCACCGCCCAGGATGATGATGTGCAACCCGCTTTTCTGCGGCATCAGGGCACGATCCACCGGTATGCCATTCACCGTTCCTTGGACACGCACGCGCCCCCGGGTGCCGAATTCCTTTTCCACATCCAAGGGAACCTCCACATAGGTGAACGCCATCTGCGCGTTCATCTTCTCCAAAGGAGCGGTGAAACGGTAGGTCTTGGTGGGCTTTTTGGCCATGGCTCAGGAAGAAGAACGCCTGAGCGCTCCGATCGGTTCCAAGGTGTGCACGATGTGGTCCTCTCGGGGTATCAAACTCCCACTGAACCTGGTCATTTCGGTCACTTCGTAGCCTGCCGCTTCCAATGCGCGTGGTTCGAGATCTTCACCGGATACCACAGTTACCGGGCCTGGCTCACGCGCCTGCAACGCTACGGTGAGTTGTTCCATGGTCGCCACGGAATTGGGCTCGTTCCATCTGCAGAAACTACCCAGCTCCTGCCGGAAGACAAGGAAGACCGGCTTACCCAAGTAGGCACTGATGGATGGTGCGGCATCGTACCGCATCACAAGCACGGGCGTCACGCGCTGGGCGATGTACTCCGTCGCATCACGGGAGCGGGAGAACGGCCGTTCGTGACAGATCCAACTCATTCGTACACCTCCGATCATTTGCAGCAGAAGCAAGCCCGTGATCAGACCTTTCGTTGGCCATATGACCTTTTCCGCAGGCCAAACCCAAACGCAGGCCACGAAGATCGCCAGCAAGGGTCCTAGGTAGCGTTGCGCCAGGAAGGGGGCGAGTAGGGGAAGGGCCATGATCGCCAAGCAGCCGGTTGCCATGTGAAGTCGACCGCGTTGGTCCACCGGAAGCAGGAATATTACGGCCAGCAAGATCAAGGGACCTGCCCATGTGCCGATCGTGTCGCCGGCCTCGACGGCCAGGGAACTGTTCCAAACATGAGTTGCCAGTGCATCCGGTATGGGGATGAAGGCTTTGGTCAGTTGGATGCCGACATTGCGGTAGGTGTCATGGAGGAGTAGTCGAGAGGGATCCGCGCCGTACGGCAATGCTTCGGCAGGCATGACGCAGTACAGGGCGATGCCGCTTGATAGCAATAGGCCGAGCGCCTGCCAGGCCCTGCGCTGCGGTCGTTGAATGAGGTCGAGGATCGCCCACGACGCCACCAGGCATGCACTCCACAAATGAACGTGTGCCAGCACGAGCAGCACTGCGAAGCCTAGATCCTTGCGACCTGTGCGGGTGAGGTGGGCGAAAAGGAGCAAAAGGAATACACCTATCGCATAGTTCCGCGCAAGGGCGGCGTACTCGAACACCAGGAAGTATCCGAAGACGAGCAATACCCTGATCGCGATCGGGAACGGGGCGCGGAAGAGGATCAAAGCACTCGTGGCCACCGCGATCAGCCCGTGCAGCACTTGCATGGTCCAAACGGGGGCGCCGCTTTTCGCCAGTGGAAGCAGCATCAGGTGCCAAAGCCACGGATGCCCTTCGTTGCGCATGTTCCAACGGAGATCGGTGAAGCTTACGCTGTCGCGCACCAAGCACCAGGCATGCGTTTCATCCAGCCATAGGCCATGCTGGAACAGGTTCGTGACGATCAAAGCCACGCAGCCCAACCACGCCATGATCAGCGTTGTGGTCTTCGGTATCCCCGTTCCAGCTCGATCCATTTGGGAAGGGGTGTACACGGTCGGATCGATCAGGTGTGATGGATCAGCCACCCGCCTTCTTCGCCTTGTAGCCCTTCTCCAAGAGATAGGCGAGCACCTTATCCCGGTGGTCGCCTTGCAGGAGGATCACGCCGTCCTTGGTGTTGCCGCCCACGCCGCACTTGCTCTTCAGCGCGCGGCCTAGGTCGTCCAAGTCGGCCTCCTTGCCAACAAAGCCCACGATGCGGGTCACTTCCTTGTTCCCCTTCAGCCGATCCAGGTGGATGCGTAGGTCCTGCTGTTGCGGAGCCAGTGTGCTCGGGTTGCTGGCCGTGGTGGTCGCGCGGTTGGTGCTGTACACCAGGCCGCCCATGCCGCTGGGTGGACGCTTCTTCATCGGTGCCAAGTTCGCAACAAGATCGCATCTTGTGGTCCCATGCAGGGAACGATACACGTGAGCGTGGTCTCCAGGGCTGCCGACATGCGCAGCTACCTGCGCCTTTCAGGCACACTGCCGGATCAGCGACCCAACCGGGTGCCCTTGCTCCGGATGGATGAACGCGAGTTCCACGATCCGAAGCGCAACCCCCAGCTGGCCCGCTGCGAGGTGCGCTATTGGCTGGCCCGGCGCGATGGTGTGGTGGTCGGACGCATCATGGGGATCATCCACCGTCAACACAACCAAACACGCGGTGAACTGACCGCTCGTTTCTACGACCTCGTTTGCATCCGCGATCGAACCACGGTGATGGCCCTGCTCGAGGCCGTTGAGCAATGGGCCAAGGGCGCTGGCATGGACCGGATCATCGGACCTTTCGGCTTCAGTGACAAGGACCCGCAAGGCCTGCAGATCGAGGGCTTTGAGCACCTGCCCGTGATCGCCACACCGACCAATCCCGACTGGCTACCGCCCTTGGTGGAGGCCTGCGGCTATGCGCCCTTCGAGGACATGGTGAGCTACCGGATGGACATCCCCGCGCAGTTGCCGGAGGTGTACCACGCCATCGGTGATCGGTGTTTGCGCAACTATGGTCTTCATCGCGTACCCCTGCGCTCCAAGCGCGAACTGAAGCCCTGGGTGGTGCCCGTGCTGCGGTTGGTGAACGCCACCTACGGCGATCTATTGGGCTTCACGCCCATGAGCGAGGCGGAAATGCGGGCCTTGGCCGCCAAGTACATGTTCATTCTGGATCCGCAGCTCGTTCACCTGATCGCGGATGCGCACAACGAGCCCGTGGCCTTCGTGATCGCCAGCCCCGACATGAGCGAAGGCTTCGTGCGGGCGAACGGAAGCCTCTTTCCCTTTGGTTTCCTGCACATCCTATGGGCCATGAAGCGCTCCAAACAACTCGACCTGCTCTTGGGCGCTGTACGTCCCGATCTGCAAGGCAAGGGACTTACAGCAGCGCTGGGAGTCTCCCTCTTCGATGCCGCCCGCCAACGCAACTTCACCCATTTGGACAGCCACCTGATCATGGAACGCAACACCCGCATGCGCGCCGAACTGGAGCGGCTGGGGGCCGTGGTGTGGAAGCGGTACCGCGTGTACCAGAAGCCGATCAGAAAATGAGATGATCAGAAGATCGAGCACTCGCTCGCACCACGTCTCCTGCATTCAATTATCTGATCACCTGATCTTCTGATCCTTACTTCCACCAGGTAATTAGGGGCCGCGTCATCTCCAGCCCGAACCGCCGTGCCTCCTCCAGCTTGAACGGCCCGTGCATCTTCAGGTAGAGATCGAAGGTGATGGGCCCTTCCTGGTCGGCCTTGAAGTTGGTGTGCCAGTAGTTGTTGAGGGCGTAGAGGTAAATGGTGCTGCTGCTCTTCGCCTCGGTCTTCCAGGCTTTGTATAGCTCTGGATTCGTGCCTTTGCCGGGGTTCACCTTGCGCTCGTCCACCATCTCGCCCACCTCCCAGAGCGCGCCCTGCGGGCACACGATGGTGACGCCCATGCTGTCGTTGCTCACGTCGATCCAGCGCTGCGCGCAGAAGAAGTCGTTGTTGGATCCCGGAATACGACCGCTCTCGGGTGTCACGCAGGTATCGCCGATGCCGATGCGGACGGTAGCGTTGGGGATGTTGAAGGGGAGGGCGAGGTGGAGCGCCTTCTTATCCCGTGAAAGCGTGGTCCCAAGCTTACAGTTGAACCATGCCTCACTATCTGTAGCTTGCATGAATATCGTTGAGATAGCTCGGTCCGCTTCATAATTGATGACCATACCGGATCCATCGTTTGGTTGAAGGTGGAACGGTGCAGCTGTGGCTCTGGCCCTCAGGGGCTCATTCGACTTCACACTGATCACCTGAAGCGAAGGCACCCAAGATGGAGCATCACGCTCCAACAATGGTATCGACTTACTTGAACTGATTTCCTGGTTCATTGCACTCGCTTTGAACGACCGATAAAGCTCATCCACATACCACCCCGCACTATCCGCGAAGTCCTGCTTCACTCGCCACTGGTCCGTGGTGAAGTGCGCATCCGGATCGCTGATGCTGCACCACGCGCCCCAGGTGTGCTCGTGCCACATCACAATGCTTCGCTTGGCGCGGTAGAGCAGGTGCGGGTCGATGGGCTTGTTGAGGATCTTGGCCGCTTCGATCAGGTTCGTGAGTCGAGCGCTCAGCAAGCGCACATCGCCTTCCTCCTTCGCCGTGCTGTAGGCGCCATCCTCCCAATAGGGCGTGAAGTCGCCGCTCCAGGTGGGGATCTGCTTGCCGTACTTCGTTTCGAATTCCTGCATCATCGTGCCCGCGTTGGCGATGATCAGGCGTGGTGAGCTGTACTTCTCGTTCCACTCGCGCACGAAATCGCTGAGGGTGCTGTCCACCGGACCGTTGTCGCTCACGATGTTGTAGCGCCACTGCAGCATGTCGTAGGGGTAGCCCTTCGCGACGAGCTCGTTCATGTAGGCGGCGATCTTCCGCGTGCCACGTTCCTTGATGGCCCCGGCTGTGTAGCCGTGCCAGCCGCCGTAACCCTGGCCAGCCGTCCACACGAGGATGCTGTCCTTGCCCGTGGTGCCCTTCCACCAGTAGGGCTTGTCGCCTTGCTCGCGCAGGGTACTGCCGATGCGGTCGCCGCCGTCGGGCATGTCGGGTATGTAGTTCGGGCCCTGGCTCAGGTGGCGGATGCCGTGCTCGGCGTAAGCGTCCACCATGCTCCAGCTCATGCCGGGGATATCGGTCTGCATCGCCATGGTGATCGGCAGGGCGCCTTCGCCAAAGCGCTCCGGCGACCCGCCGTCGTACCACTTCCGGAGCGAATCGGCGTACTCCACGATCCAGTGCATCTCCTCGGGCGTGCAGAGGCCGGTGAGGATGTTGGCGTAGTTCGCGCTGAGGGCGATGCTGCCGCTCTTCACTGCTGCGATGAAGCGCTGCTTATCCTGCTCGCTGGCGATGCCAAGGAAGTTCTCCACGGCCCACAAGCTCTCCACGTTCCACACAAAGCGGCTGTCCTCCGGATAGTCCTTCGTGCGGTCGATCAGTTCCAGCGCCTTCCAGATGTTGCTGTTCTGGATCCGCTCCACCTCGGCCTGTAGGTGGCTGTAGCCTATGTCGGTGTGGCTGTGGTGGACGAGGTGGATGTCGCGGTGGATGACGGGACCGATTGTCATTTCGGCGGTGAAGGGAACTCCTTCGCCCAATGTCCCATGGATCATTTCATTCTGCTCGGAAGAGGGCATTGCGATGCTGGTCTGCAACACTTGAAGCCCATGCACGATCGGGTATTCATGCCAGGTTTGACTCGATGCTATGTTGAACCGCATTGTGGTTGGTGGCCCGAAATGCATCACCGTGAATTGCAATGGAATTGTCGGCTCTTCCCCTCGAAGAATGAACGGCAGCACCTCCACCTCCACCTTCTCCTCGAAGGTGTACCGGAAGGTCATGAACCAGTCCGGGCTGTTCTGTGCGTGGCCCACCACTTTCAACTTTACCGGCTGGCCCGGGGTGATGTACTTTCTGGGAACCCGCAGATGTGCGAAGCCGTGCGCATCGCCGTGGCGGTCGGCCTTGCTGAATTCGAAGACCAGCTTGGTGTCGTCCGTTCCATCCGCCTCCCACGAGCCCGGCGCGGTGTTGTGGTCCGTGGTGAAGGTGAGTGCCTTCGAATCGTTGATGAAGAGGTCGAACGAACGATCTCCACCACTGGTGGTGCTGTTGTGCGCGGCTATCCAGCTGAAGTAGTAGTACTGGATGTTATTGTCCTGGGGGTAGAACGGTACCGTGGCCGTTTCCCACGCGATGGCTTTCTGTCCATCCGTACACCGCGTGAGCAGGGCCGTGGTCGCATGCTCTGGATACACGCTGAAGTAGGAGAGGACCTCGCCCTCCACATCCTTCGCGTAGCCATTGATCACGTTCTGCTTGCCGAAGACGGGTAGGTCGACCTGGGCATGTGCGAAGCCGAAGAGATGCAGCGTAAGGAGTAGGACAGGGTACTTCACCCCACCAAAGTAAGCGGCCTCAGAACGCGAACCGCAGCCCCATGTTGGCCACCAAGGCGCGGGTAAGCCCATCGGGCCTCACTTCACGCACCACCAGCGGTGAACCCACCGATGCCTCCAGCCACCACGCGCGGCTCAGCTTGTAGCGCAGGTCGGCTGTCAGGTTCAGGGTGAGGCCCTCTGACCCCTCGATCGCGATGCGTTCGCTTGTGAAGAAGGTGAGTGGCCGTTCGCGCGTATCCTTGCCCAAGTGCATGATGGCCAACACACCCGGCTGGATGGTGAACTTGCCGAAGGGAAGAGCATAGAGCAGACGCGCCACGGCATCGTCCGCACGCTCCAGACCCGCGCTTTCGAAGTAGGTGCGGCCAACAGCGTTGTCCAACCAGTTCAGGTGGATGTAACCGTTCTTGTTCTCCTGTACCAGCACGTGTTGCCAAGCCAGCGCGCCCGTCCAGCGTTTGTAGCGGTAGTTCACACCCAGCAGGAGATCCGTGGTGCCCAAGCTTGTCTGGTAGGGCATGGGTAGGCTGCGGGGGATCTGTACCGTCGAAAGGCCCTCCCACGGATCATTCGCGTTCCCGGAATTGAGCTTCACGCCAACTAGGGCATCCAACCGCTGGTGGTCCTCCTTGATGAACGCAAAGGAGCTGGTGAGCACTGGGTCGCCCGCGCCGCTGTTGCTGCCGAGGTCGCCATCGATGGTCATGTACGGCACCCGTAACTGCACACCCCAGCGGTCGGTGATCCCGAAGCCCACCTCGGGGATCACCTGAAGAACCGTTGTCGATCGCTCGCCGATGGCATAGCTGAATGTCATCCGCGCATAGTGCCGCGGCTCATCTTCAGTGGTGGTGGAGTCGGTGACCGTAGGGATCTCGCCGATCGGACCGGCCGTGCATACCCCAGCATCACTGCAGCCTTGGGCGCTCGCTTCCGAGCAGATGACCATGAGAATGACTGCTGCGAGTAGGCTGTGGTGGTGGTGCATGGGCGATGAACGCATTTGGTTCAGGCTATCGTATGGGTCGTAGTCGGCGGGACTTCCTGACAGCTATTCTTCACTTCGGCAGCGCAAAGGGTATGGCCAGTTCCAACTTGACGATCCGGGGCGGGTCGTCCTGCCCATCAGCATGGAGGTAAGTGGCCCGCGCCATTCGACCATTGCTTAGTGCGATGGGCGGATCCGCGGCGTTGTGGAATCCGGCCTGTCCCACTTCCCACCGGTAGCCGAACCAGATGCTGTCGCCGATGTAGAAGCTCTCGTAGGTGTGGTACTCGTATCTATCCCGTCGCGATGTGCGTTGCCTCTCGGTGCTCCAGCTCTGGATCGGTCCTTCCACCACCTGCGTTTCACCGGCTTCCAAGGCCCGCACCAGTCGCTGGTGGTCCCAACCCATCAAACCCACGCCGATGAGCGCCATGATCGTGGCGAAACCCATCAGCACCTTCGGCGTTGTAAGGTGGCGCCGCTCGGGTGGTGGTGACCTCTTCTTGTCATTACGCACCCGAAACAGCTGCCACACCAAGCCGACGATGAACACTCCTGCACTAAGCAGCGCCCATTCGGTGCTGAACGGAGGCTGCGTGGTGATGTCGTAGACCACGACATAGTTCAGCTGGGGTTCCATGTGTGTTCTGGTGAACCCTAATGTTCGCTGCCTTGGTTCCTGGGCTCGAACGCGGCGATGAGCGCAGCCACTTTGTTCGCGGCCAACGCCAGCAGTTGTGCCCGTGTGTTCCCTTGGTCCAATTCACCCTTGCTCACGCTGATGATCCGTGCCAACTCGATCCTACCGGTCTCAGCATCGAGCAATTGCACCTGCACTTCGATCATGCGGCTCAGCACATCATCGAACCGCAGGATGCGTGGGGAGAGCACATGTGCCGCTCCCATCAAGCGCCCAGCACCCACCGCATACCGTTCGTCGTAGACGCCTTCCAAGGAGCGTTGCTGTTCGGCCAGCAGCTGGTCGGTGTTTGTGCGGTCGACCAAGGCGATGGTCGGCTCCTGTAGGTCGAGGATGGCCTGTTCGATCTTCGCGACCAACTGTAATTCCACCTGACCACCGATACCACCGAGCTTGCTGGGGTATAGTTCACTGTTGTGCAAGGGCACGATGGCCAGGGTGTAGGTGGCTTTCTCCCGCACGGTGGCCAGCCGTGTCCACGCATCCTTGTAGCCGATGTCCTTGTTGGTGACCCACGTGTAGGCTTTGTGCGCCTCACGCCAGAGCCCAAGCTCCTCGGCCCGCAAGCCTTCGCGGTAGCGTGGCTCCAGTTGCGCCAAGCGCTGGAGGTAATCTGCCTCCTTGTGATCCGCCTGAAAGGTCAACGCTTCGCCGGCCAAGGCTTCCGATTCCTCGAACCGCTCGGATCGAAAGGCGGCTTCAGCGCGCTGGGAGAGCTCGGTCGCTTTGCGCGCACGGGCTTCGTTCCGCGCCACATCCGCCTGCACATCCCATTTCAGTTCAAGCCCTTCCATGGACATCCTGCGCTTCCAAGCGAGGGCCTCTTCTCGCAGTCGCTCGCCAACGGCCAGGTCTCCGGCCATGTAGCGCGAAGAAGCATCCATGAGTTTGGTGTTCAACAACGCCTGGGCGGTACGCCCCATGCCTATATGCGCCTCCACCGTCTTCGGCCGGTCCTCATACAAGACCCGGTAGCCCGTGAACGCTTCTTGCAACATGCCGTTGCGCTCGTACACCTGGGCGCGTTCCAGTTGCTTGCGGGCAGAACCGCAACCGAATAGCATCAAGCTGGCGAAGATGACAAGCGTCGGACGCATGGTGGTAAAACTAGCCTGCAAGTCCTGTTCCGAAACAGTGCGATGGGCCTACTTTCGCCGCATGACGGGCCGGAACGCATGGTTGTTGGTCGCCTTGGTGGTGGCCAACCTGGTCCTGTTCATGCTGCATTTATTAGTAGGTCCTGTGCCACTAGATACCGGGGATGCCATGGCTGGACTTTTCGGTCTGGATGATGGGTCTGGTCCAGGGCGGATCGTTCGGGCGGTAAGGCTTCCAGAAGCCCTCACGGCTGTGCTCGCGGGAAGCGGGCTCGCCGTGTGCGGTTTATTGATGCAGACCCTCTTCCGCAACCCACTCGCCGGTCCCTCGGTATTGGGGCTCAGTTCAGGTGCCAGTCTTGGCGTAGCTGTGCTCATGCTCGCGCGTCCCCTCTGGCTGCTGGCGTGGATGCCAGCTGAATTCTCGGTGATCGTCGGGGCCTTCGTGGGGGCCATGGCGGTGCTGGCATTGATCATGCTCGCGGACAAGCGAATGGGCGACGGGGTGGCCCTGCTGGTGGTGGGACTGATGGTGGGCTACCTCTGCGGGGCGATCATCGACGTGCTGCAGGTGGCCGGACCCGAAGGTGCACTCAAGGGATATGTGCTTTGGGGAATGGGCTCGTTCGGCGGAGTGGTGAATGAACGGTTGCCCCTTCTTGCCGTGGTGGTCCTGCCCGGACTCTTCGTGGCGCTGTGGTCGATGAAGGCGTTGAATGCGCTGCTGCTCGGCGAGACCTATGCCGCTAGCCTCGGCGTGGATGTGCCCCGCACGCGGCGCACGATCATGTGGACCACCGGATTGCTCGCCGGCTCGATCACAGCGTTCTGCGGCCCTATCGCTTTCCTCGGACTTGCCACGCCACACGTGGCGCGCGGTTTGTGCAGGACCAGCGACCACACCACTTTGCTGCCCATCACCCTGTTGACGGGTGCGTCACTGGCCTTGTGTTGCGATCTGATCATCAAGTTGCCGGGTGCAGCTGGTCTGCCGTTGAACGCGGTGACAGCGTTGTTGGGCGCACCGGTGGTGGCTTGGGTGCTCTGGAGTGGTAAAAGCTGGGCTCGCACCGCATGAACGCTCCACTCAGTACCGAAGCTCTGGCCGTAGGGTATCCCGGTAGAACGCTCATCGGGGGCGCGGATATCATGCTACAGCCAGGTGAGCTGGTCGCGCTGATCGGCGTGAACGGTGGCGGGAAATCCACCTTCTTGCACACGCTGGCCGGGCTTCACGCACCGCTTGCTGGCAAGGTGCGGTCATTCGAAGCGGAGATCAGCACCTTGAGCGCCGTGGAGCGCGCTCGTCGCCTTGCCCTGGTGCTCACCGGACGACCGGCAGCGGGGTTGATGGACGTGCGCACCATCGTGGCCATGGGCCGTCAGCCGTGGACCGGTCATTTCGGGCGCCTCACTGAGGAGGATCTACGGATCATCGATGGGGCCCTACGGGCGGTGGATGTAGGACACCTGGCCGGCAGGTCCCTGCGTGAATTGAGCGATGGGGAAGCTCAACGTGTGATGATCGCCCGTGCCTTGGCACAGGACACGCCGATCATGCTGCTCGATGAGCCCATGGCTTTCCTGGATCTGGTGAATCGCGTGCGGCTATTGCGCACCTTGCGGAAGCTGGCACACGATGGGAGGAAGGCCATTCTCCTTTCCACGCACGACCTGCAGACCGCGTTGGACCTTTGCGATCGTGTGCTATTGATCCACGATGTACGCATCTGGAGCGGCACCCCGGCGGAAGCCATCCACTCTGGCATACTCGAGGCGCTCTTCTCGTCGGAGGGCCTTCACTTCGATCCTTCCACACGTTCGTTCCGAGTTACCTGAATGAAGAAGCCCCCGGCTTTCGCCGAGGGCTTCAGTTCAACGTGTCATCGGATCACTTCTTCAACGCGTCGCGGATCTCCATCAGGAGTTTCTCTTCGTTGGTCGGTCCAGCAGGCGCAGGTGCTGGCTCGGCTTTCTTCATCTTGTTCACCGCTTTCACCACCATGAACATCACGAAGGCAACGATGATGAAATCGATCATCGCGGTGAGGAACATGCCATAACTCACCGCCACCTTGGCTGTGGTCACCGCTCCATCGGCTCCAAGGACCTCATCCCGAAGCACCCATTCCATCTGATCGAAGCGAACGTTCTCGGTCAGCATGCTGATGAGCGGTGCTACCATATTCTGTGTGAACACGGTGACGATCTTGGTGAAGGCCGCACCCATGACAAAGCCCACGGCGATGTCGATCAGGTTGCCTTTCATCGCGAACTCCTTGAATTCTTTGAGCATTCCCATTGGTCTGGTGGTTTAGGTGCGCCGAATATAATCGTCCATCCCGGTTCAGCTTGCCGTAAAACTGCTCCACGTCCTGATGCGCACCGAACGGGTCTTCAGCGAAGTGCCGATCCGGACGAGGATCTCGCGCGGACTGCCGGGAACGTTCAATGGCAGGAAGGTGTAGTGCAGGGGTTTGTCGCGTTGGCGTGGTTCGAGTTCCAGGCCCTGCGGTAAACGAGCAGTATCGCCTGTGGTGAGCACCACGCCGATGATCCCGACCGGCAAGGCATGCACGTTGGAAAGCACCACACCATCCGTGGCGGTGAGGGTATCGCTCACATAGGCGAGGATCAGATCAGCTGGATACAAGGCACTGCTGATCACCCTGCGATCGTGCTCCACCATGGTGAGGTCGAGGTCCACACGGGGCATGGCCGCACTCACGATGCGTTGGGCCTGCTCCCATAACGGTCTTGTGCGTTCTCGCGCCACTTCCCACCAGCCGGGCGATGCCATCGTGTCCAAATGGGCGAAATACAGATCACGCACCACAGGATCCTTCATGGCTTGGAAGGCGAACTCCTTTCCGGGTTCCAAGGTGATGCGTTGCATGGCTTGTTCCGCCAGTGTTGATGCGATCGGTGCGTGTTCAGTGATATGGAGGGGGATCGCAACGAGCTGCTCGCTCACACTATCCACCGCGAAACGAAGGTTCCACCAGTCCATGGCTGCGGTGGTGCCAAGCAGGTCGCAGAGCGCCATGGTCTTGGCCAGATCGTTGGCATCGAAGACCTGCGAGGCTTTCAAGCTGCCTGCACGGAACGCCTCCATGCGTTGTATCGCCTTTCGTGCACGGTTGGTGTTCCGCTCGTTGGTGGCCCCTTGCAGGAGCAGTGGCGCCGAAAGCCAATCGCCTTGCGGCTGAGTGTTGCTGGGGAAGGTGCGCTCGGCCATGGCCGCTCGCGCGTTCCACAACAGATCGGGATCGAAGTACAACACTGGTCCATTGCCGCGCGACCACCGGGCTAGCATCGTGGCATCCGTACCGCCATACAAGGCGCAAAGGCCGCGTTCCTCGTTGTTGATCCGCACTTCGGCGATACCCGCCTGCATGCCCGCGAGACCTTGGTCTTGCAACATCACATGGAGCAAGATGGACCACAGGGGTGCTTCGTCATCGATGGAGATCACATCGAAACTCTGCATGTCCTGCACGGTATCGCCAGGCAAGGCTCGCACTTGTACCGGCCAGGACCGTTGGCGGCTGTTCACCGGAAGGCCCGGTCGTAGATCAACGACCACCGGTAGTTCACGTTCCCCTGTTCTGACCCGCCCTGCCAAGGCCGTGTTCTGATCGGGAAGCACCCTGCGGTAGGCATAGGCACGTTCGCTCCGTGCGCTCAAACTGTCGAAGGCGGCTGGTTCGAGGATGAGCTCCAACCTTGCTACAGCCGGTGGTCTACCGCGGAAGGCCTTCAGGACGGGGTCGCTCAAGCGGCGGAATCCAGGATCGAGGACTTCCTGCACGAAGCCACTCCGTTCCGAACGTGCGCCTAGGTAGAACACCAATCCGATCAACACCAGCGTGGCCCCGCCAAGCAGCACGGAACGAAGGCGTTCCACGATCCTTTCCTTGGTCCAGGCCATCAGTGGCTGGCGGTATCGTCCTTCACCACCCGCTTGAAGTGGTAGTGATCCACTGCGGTGGTGCCCTTCAAGGTTCCGCTTACGATGGCATGCCATGCATCCGGACCTTCCGGAACGTACACGATGCGCTGGGGCATGTCGTGTTCGGGGTTGATGAAGACCAGGCTATCCCGGTCGTGCACCAATTTGAACAGAACCGCTTCGCCACCGCCCGCACCGATGCTCACGGCATAGTGTAAGGTGTCCCGCACCTTCAGGAGTGCTAGGTGCTCGATGAAGACGGTATCCTTCCCGGAAAGCACATGACCGGTGCCGCTGGGTGTGCCGTCCGCACCGCGTTCCCAGTGCTCGTACACATGGGTCCTTCCGCTATCCTGGATGTCGAGCCAATCACCGTACAAACCCTCGATGGTGACGGGCTTTCCAGCTTCGCCAGTGGACCGCGTGCTTTCTTCGGGTGATGCGCTACACGCCAGGAGCAGGGTGGGGGAGAGGAGCCAGATGCTTCGCATGTGCGCAAGTTACATCCCCTCCAAAGCCGCAATGGCCGCCCGTATCGGATCAGGGATGGGCACTTTCGAGCCTTTGGAGTAGTCGTACATCACTTGGACACTTGTTCCAGTGGCTACAAGGCCACCGTCGGCATCGGTGATCTCATAGGCCATGGTGAAACTGGTGTTGCCCACCTTGACGCAGCCGGTGCGGATGCGCAGGGTAGCAGGCCACTGCACCGGTCGGAGGAAGTCGCACGTGGTGGTGGCGAGTATCACACCGATACCGGACTCCGCATGTGATCGCAGCGCTCCGATCCGTTCGAGGTAGTGCATCCGCACGTTCTCGAAGTAGCGGAAATAGACCACATTGTTCAGGTGACCGAACGCGTCTTGCTCTCCCCAAGCCACGGGGATGTCGATGCCGATGACGAGCTGTTCGGCGCTCACCGGAGCTCCTTCAACAATTCGCGGTGTTGGCCTTTGAGGCGTTCCACGTCACGGGCCAGCTTCTCGATCTTCTTCTCCATGTCCTTCTTCATGGCCTCACCACTGGCGCTCTTGAAGTTGAACATGCCCATGTTCCGCTCCATGCCCCGCATTTCGGCTTCGAGTTCCTCGATCTTGCGCTTCACGAAGCGGCTCTCCTTTTCGATCGCGAATTTGCCGTCAGGACCGCTCTTCATCTCATCCACGCGGTCTTGGAATTGCATCCGGCGCCGTTCATCGCCTTCCATCTTCAGCTGGCCATAGTGCTTGTCCAACGCGGCGCGGTAGCGTTCGCTGAAGGCATCGTACAGCTTGGGTGATACACGGCCGGAGTTCATCCAGCGCGTGGAGAAATTCTTCAAGGTCTCCACGTCCTTGTTACGCTCGCCGCTGGGCACGAAGGACTCGATCTCGCCAAGGAGCACCTCCTTCGCCTGCGCGTGTACGGCTTGCTCCGCATCGAGCTTCTCGAAGGTGGCCTTACGGTTCTGGAAGAACAGATCACAGGCCTCGCGGAACTTGGTCCACAACCGGTTCTCATCGCGCGGACCAGCGCTACCGGCCTCTTTCCACTGCTGTTGCAACTGTTTCAGCTTGTCCGCCGTCTGCCGCCATTCGGTGCTGTCCTTCAACTTCAGGGCTTCCTCCAGCAAGGCCTGCTTCTTCTCGCGCACTTCCTTGTACTGGTCTTTCAGCTTGTCGAAGTGCTCCTTCTTGGCATCGAAGAACACATTGCAGGCGGAGCGGAATTCCTTCCAGATGCGCTCGTTGTCCTTCTTCGTGGCGAAGCCGATGTTCTTCCACGCGTTTTGGTACTCGAGCACCTGATCGGTGAGGGTCTTCCACTCCTTGGTGGCCGTTTCGGTGAGCTGGTCGGTCAGCGCCTTCACCTTGTCCACCAAGGCCTGCTTCGCCGATAAGTTCGCCTCATGCTCGGTGCGGCGGGCACGGTAGTGCTCGTGGATCTTGTCGTAGATGGTGCGTGTGGCGGTGGAGAAACGGTCGCGGATGGCTTCCCATTCCTCGCGCACCACCGGGCCGATGGCGTGCCATTTCTCCTGGTAGTCGCGTACACCGTGCTCCAACTCCTTCACATTGTCCTTCTGGGCCAAGCTCTCCACATCGCTGATCAAGGCCTGCTTCAGGGCCGTGTTCTTGCGCAGGTCGTGGTCACGGAGTTCCTTGTAGATGCGGATGTGGTAGAAGAACTCGTCGCGTAGGTGCGAGTAGTCGTTCTGCAGGTCGCGGTACTGCTGCTGGGGCACCGGTCCGATGGTCTTCCACTTCTCCTGAAGCTCAGCGAAACGCTGGAAGGCGCTGCCGATGTTCTCCTCGGCGGAGATCAGCTCCTTCAACTCGTCCATGATGGCTTTCTTGGCCTCCAGGTTGTCGGCTTCCTCCTTCTGCTTCTTCCGGCGGATGTCGTTCACCCGTTGGTTGAAGGCATCGAGCAGTTGCTTGAACCGCTTGTCCTCCTCGTCCACCAATGGCGCGGATTCGATGGCGATGGGGGTGCCTTCGGCCTGCGGTGTGGGTACACCCTCCGGGGAGGTGCCCTCCGTGTGGTTCTCCGGGGCTGCCTGTTGTTGCGCCGCGGCCACCAGGGCTTCGTACGCCTCCTTTACACCTTCCACGGCCTCAGATGCGGTCTCCACATCTTCCTGTGCCGTGATCTCTTCGAGCCGGGTGATCAGCTCTGCTTTCGTTGCCATGCGAATACGGTACGCCCTACGGGGTCATCCGTCCAAAGATAGGGGGATGCCACGATCCGCAAGGTGTCCCTATACCGCCAGACCCAGCATGCACACGTCGTCCATCTGTTCCACGGGGCCTTTCCAGTCCAGGAAAGCCCGTTCGATCACTACCGCCTGCTCCTTCAGACCAAGGTGACCGTTGGCCAGGATGAGCTCCTGAAGCCTCGAATTCATGAAGCGTTTACGTTCCGGACCACCGAATTGGTCCACATAGCCGTCGCTGAATAGGTAGATGCGGTCCCCGCTGGTGTAGGCGAGCTTGTGGGCCGTGAACTTCCGGTCTTCACCCGTGTGCCCACCACCCACAGGCCGCCGGTCGCCATTGATCACGCTTAATTGCCCCTGATGCAGCCAATAGAGCGGGCGGTAGGCCCCGGCGAAGATGATCTCGTTGGCTTTGCGGTCCACGCGGCACAAGGCTACGTCCATGCCATCGCCGGCTCCGCGTTGTTTGCCCTGTTGGTTCAAGGTGGCCACCATGCGCGTGTGTAGCAGGGCGAGGATGTCCGAAGGGTCCTTGTGGGCGTTGGCGGGTACGATCTCGTTGAGCAAGGAGCAGCCGATCGCGGCCATCATGGCGCCGGGCAGGCCGTGTCCGGTACAGTCGGCGGCTGCCACGAAGCAGCTATCCGCATCGATGCGGTACACCCAATGGAAATCGCCGCTCACCACGTCCTTGGGCCGGTCGATCACGAATGAGTCGGCGAAGAGTTCGTCGTAGATGAGTGCCGAGGGTACCAAGGAGCGTTGGATCTTGCCCGCATAAGCGATGCTATCGTTGATGTCCTCGTGGCGAGCTTTCAGCTGTTGCTGGGCCGCTTCGTCCACGTTCAACCAGCGACCCACGTAGCGGAATAGAAGGATACCTGCCACGCCGAAGAGGAGCAAGGCGATGCCGATGTTGCGCAACAAGGCACCACTGGAGGCTGCTGCGTAGGATCCGAGGGGTGACCGGGCCACGATCATACCCAGTGCCTTGCCGTTCGCATCGAGAACAGGCTCGAAAGCGAGTAGTTCCCGGGTGGCACTCTGTCCCATTTCCAGTGTGCCCGCTGTGCCGAATGCTGCGCTCAACGTGCTTTGGTCGCCGGACCAGGGTTCGCGGAATCGAGGCTTCTCCTCCGAAGTGACGATCACCTGTATCTGATCGCTCGCAGGGTCGAGGAAGACGAGTTCCAATGGAGCATGCAGTCCGTTCTTCAAGGCTGCCTTTCGCAAGCGCTCATGCAGCACATAGTAACGGGCATCCTGGGTGTTCTTGATCACCAAGCCGGGACTCGTATACCGCTCCAACAGGGCTTCCAGGTTGTTGGCACCCAATTCTTCGGAAAGGGTGGAGGTGATCGTGCGCAGCTGTGCGATGCCTTGTCCTTTCAAGGCCTTCGCTTCGTTCCGGTGTACGATCACGATCACCGCAACGCACAGGATGAAGAGCGCGGCGTACACCGCGTACAGGACTTTGTGTTTGGTGCGCTTCGGACGGAATTCCACGGGATGAACGAGCCGGCGGAGGTGCTCCGGCGTGCGTTCCTACGTACTTGAAGACGAGAAGGTTGCGTGCTCCACTAACATCCAGTGGCAATTGGAGGACCTGGTGTCAGCACGCTGAACAGGACCACTGGGTCCCCTCTGGGGCCCAGACACACCAGTCGAGATCACCGCTCAGCCCAGGAACGGATACCGGTGGTCGGTGGGCGGCACGAAGGTCTCCTTGATGGTGCGCGGGCTCACCCAACGGATCAGGTTTAGGTAGCTGCCGGCCTTGTCGTTGGTGCCGCTGCCTCGCGCGCCTCCGAAGGGCTGCTGGCCCACCACGGCACCGGTGGGCTTGTCGTTGATGTAGAAGTTGCCGGCCGCGTTCCGGAGGATCTCCGTGGCTTCGATGATGCTCGCCCGGTCGTTGCTGATCACCGCTCCGGTCAACGCGTACTCACTGGTGGCATCCACCAATTTGAGCGTTTCGGTCCAGCGCGCGCTGTTGTACACGTAGATGGTGAGCACAGGACCGAAGATCTCTTCGCACATGGTCACGCTCTTCGCGTCCTTGGTCACTGCCACTGTTGGTTCGATGAAGTAGCCCTCCTTCTTGTCGTATTTCCCTCCGGCGATGATCTGGATGTTCTTCTTGTCCTTCTTCAAGGCATCGATGTAGCCGGCGATCTTGTCGAAGCTCTTCTCGTCGATCACCGCTCCGATGAAGTTCGAGAACTCGCGCGGGTCGCCCATCTTCATGTCGGCCAGGTCGGCGAGTAATTCCTTCTTCACTGCGGGCCAAAGGCTTTCGGGGATGTAGGCCCGGCTGGCCGCGCTGCATTTTTGCCCTTGGAACTCGAACGCACCGCGGCTCAAGGCGGTGGCCACCACTTTCGGGTCGGCGCTGGGGTGGGCCACCACGAAGTCCTTGCCGCCGGTCTCGCCCACGATGCGCGGGTAACTGCGGTACATCGGCAGATTGGCCCCGATGGTCTTCCAGATGTCTCGGAACACGCTGGTGCTGCCCGTGAAGTGGATGCCCGCGAAATCCTTGTGCTTGAAGATGACGTCACCCGCCACCGGCCCGCTCACGTGGATCAGGTTGATGACACCAGCGGGAAGGCCGGCTGCCATGAACACTTCCATGAGCACCTGGGCGCTGTAGCACTGGCTGTCGGCGCATTTCCATACCACGGTGTTGCCCATCAGCGCGGCGCTGCTGGGCAGATTACCGGCGATGGCCGTGAAGTTGAAGGGGGTGAGGGCGAAGACGAAGCCTTCCAGCGCTCGGTATTCCAAGCGGTTCCAAACGCCGGGCGAGCTCACCGGTTGGTCGCGGTAGATCTGCTCCGCGTAGTGCACATTGAACCGGAGGAAATCGATCAACTCGCAGGCACTGTCGATCTCGGCCTGGTAGGCGTTCTTCCCCTGCGCCAGCATCGTGGCGGCATTGATCTGGGCGCGGTAAGGTCCCGCCAACAGGTCCGCCGCCTTCAGGAAGATCGAGGCCCGCTGTTCGAAGGGCATGTTCTCCCAGTTCGCTTTGGCCTTCAACGCGGCGTCGATGGCTGCGCGCACGTGTTTGGCCTCGCCATGGTGCGATGAACCCAGATTATGCGCGTGTTTGTGCGGCGGACTCATCTTCCGCACGTCCTTGGTCTCGATCGCATGCCCCGCGATCCACATCGGCGCATCGATGCGCGTGCGCAAACGCCGGTCGACTTCGGCCTGTAGTGCTTTGCGTTCCGTTGATCCCGGGGCGTAGCTCAGGACAGGTTCGTTGGTCGGTGTCGGGGCATGGAACGTGGCGTTGGACATGGGCAGGTCTTGTAAGTGGGTGCGAAGTTATCCACGGATGATGAGCTGGAGGCTCGTCATCTGCGTGTGAGGAAGGGTCATCGTGTCGTTCACGCCGTGCGGACGATGTGGAAGGCGTTCTTCAGGAGGGTCGCGTTAGGCACGGAGATCGTCCCATGCTCGTCCGTGCGGATGAAGACGAAGAAGTAGGTGATGTCCATCAACTCACCTTCCACCCACTGCTCACCGTCGAACACCCGGATGCGGTCGCCCAGCTTGACCGGATGTTGGAAGAACAGGACCAGGCAGGCGGTGACGTTCGAGAGGATCGACATTTCAGCGAAGAACGCCACACCCAATACGGTGATGACCGATGTGGCGAAGATCAGGATCTCCCCTTGGTCCACGCCCCAAATGGCCGCCAAGGCCACAGCAAGGATGAGGTACATCAGCGCACTCAGGAGTCGGTTGATCTCCCGCTCCTCCTTGCTCTTGAACACGGAACGCAGAAGCGTGGCGCGCACGATGGAACGCATGACCGCACGGATGATGAAGAACAGACCGATGGCGATCACCGTTTCGATCAGCCTTGTCTGCTGCGGCAGTGAAGCGAAGGTGCTGCTGAATTCTACATCCATTGACGGACGTGGGTGTTTCAGAACCTCACCAGCACACCGCGTTGCTGTAGTTCCATGGGTATGAGGGGCCGCATCGGGTTCGCATGCAGGTCGATCAACTTCAGAACAGGTAGGTTGATGAGGTCTGCGGGAAAGGTCTCCATCGTGTTGTTGGCCAGGTACAATTCCTCCAGGTGTTCCAACCCACGGATGGCCCCCGGCAGTCGTTCAATGCCATCGCCGCTCAGATGCAACACCCGCAGGCGGGGCAACTTGGCCAGCGTCGGCAAATCATGTTCAAGGTCCAGGAGCGGGTCGTCGTTCAAGTAGAACTCCTCGAGCGCCGTTAGTTCGCCGATCCCTGCTGGAAGTTCAGTGATCGGGTTCCCGCTCAGATCCAACAGACGCAGGTTCTTCAGGGAACCGATGCCTTCTGGAAGATCGGTGATCCCGTCCCGCCGCAAACGCAGTTCCTCCAGTCCGGTGAACCGGAGCACTTCGATCGGGAAGCCTTGTAGCGCCTGATCGCTAAGATCGAGCCGCTTCACCAGGTGAGGTGTACGCAAGGCTTCGGATAGGTCCCTAAACACGGGCTTCAAGGTGTCCTGTTGTGCGGTGCACGTAAGACACAGTGAAAGAGCGAGGGTGATGAGCGATGTTCGGGCAGTATCCATGGCAGCAGTGGGTCTTCAGGTTGATGGACGATCACGAAAGGACACCCGGAACGCGACCAAGCAGTTTCTGCAAGGCCCGGATAAGCTCGGCCTCCGAGCGGTTCACGGAGCCCGAAGCGCTGGCGATGGCCACCGCTGTGCGCAGGATCAGGCTTTTCGTCCACCCGTTGAACCGATCGGGCTCGCGCAACTGGGACTGTTCGAACACGGCATAGGCTTCTTTGGGCGAAAGGCCTTTTTCCATCGCATGGTCGAAGTGGATATCGATGTAGCGCACCGCTTCGATGCCGAGTTCATCATAACCCGGATCGGCGTGGGTCCAATGGTCCTCGATCATGAGCTTCAGCGCATCGATCTCGGCTTGGATGATTCGCCTGTCGCATCCGGCTATGCTGTAGAAGAGGTGACCAAGGTGGCGGTAGCGATCCTCGTAGGTGGATTCCATCGCGTCCGGCGTTGGCTCTTGAGCGGTCTTTGTGGTCTTGTTGTCCATGGTTCAGGGCTGTTCGTTCTGGATCAAGAAGGGTGTTTCGCCATTGGTGATGATGACCTTCGCATTCGGCGAGGCGGACAACTGTTTGAATGCTTCGATGCTCTGGTAGCGGATGATGTTCTCGTTGAGGCCTTCGGTGAGCACCAGCTGTGCATCGCGGATGCCTTCGGCCTCGATCACACGGCGCTGGGCCTCACTGCGCTCGCGTTGCAGGATGAATTCCATCTGCTGGGCACGCTGCTCGGCTTCCAATTTATCCTCGATGGCCTTCGCAAGACCTGCCGGCAATTTGATGCTCTTCATCAGCACGTTCTCGATAACCATACCGCGCTCGGAGAGTACGGAGTTCATGTACGTGGCGATCTCGGCTTCGATCACGGACCGTTGTGCACTGTGCATGTCCTTGGCATAGTACCGCGCACAGATGTCGGCCGCGGCACTGCGGAACACACTCACGATCACGGCCTGCTCATAGTCGGGTCCGATGGTCCCGATGATCTGCGGCACTTTCTCCGGCATGATCCGGTACAGGATGCTGATCTCGCACTGCACGTTGAGCCCTTCCTTGCTGGGCAAGGCGAGTTCCACCTCGCGGTTCACGGTGCGGATGGGTACTTTGATGACCCGCGTGCTGAACGGGTTCACACCCACGAGTCCGGCTGTGATGATGCGGTCATCCAGTTTACCGAAACGTTGCTTCACACCCACCGTGCCCTGCCGCACCGTGGTGCAGGAGGCCGCCAGGATGGAAAGGAATACCAGCATCAACCCATTGATCCGGTGTGGAACACGGCCACTCCTGCTCGTGGTCCTCTGCTCGTGGTTCTGCATCTCCTTCGTTCTCATCGCGTTGGGTATTGGTTCAGAATGCACAGAAGTAGATGAGGGCGTCCTTGGCCCTCTCCGATCCGAGTTCCGCAGCCCGCCTGAGGTCCACGCAGCCAGGCTCCGGTTGATAACGGATATGGTGTGCGATGCCACGATTGAACCAAATGGCAGGGTTCGTCGCATCGATGCTAAGCGCGCGGTCGAAACTCTCGATCGCTTCACCGATCTCACCGAAGAGCAGGTGCAAGGAGCCTTTCATGTTCCACACCACCGGATCCTCCGGACGTTGACGCAGGGCGTCCTCCACGTCGGTGAACGCACCGGCGTGATCGCCCAGGTGTTTCCGTACCACCGATCGGTTGTATTGCGCTTCGAGGTAGTCCGGGGCCAGCTCCAGCGCACGGTCGTAGTCGGAAGCCGCGCCTCCGAGGTCGCCATCCTGCTTGCGCATCAAGGCGCGTTGGAAATAGACGTGGGCCTTGTCCTGGGCGAGCTCCAGCGCACGTTCCAGGTCACGATCGGCCAATTCCTGTTCGCCCAGTTGCCTGTGCACCAAGCTTCTGTTGAACCAGGCGAGGTCGCACCCGGCATCCAAGGCGATCGCCCGATCGAAGGCCGTTCGTGCATCGTTCCATCGGAGTTCACGCATATGGGCGACCCCGATCAGGTCGTGCGCCAAGGCGAGACCAGGCGCTTCGTCGCGTGCGTGTTCAAAAGCTTTCAAGGCCTCAGGGGCATCGTCCATGGCCAGCAAGGCAATGCCCCGCTTGAGGTGTAACAAGGGGTCGTGCGGCTCATGCACCAGCAAGGAGTCGATGTCCACCAAGGCCTCGGGTGCACGGCCCACGATCAACCGCGCATCCGCACGGCCTTCGCGCACCCGGTCGTCATAAGGCCTCAAGGCCACCGCTTGGTCCCATTCACCCAGCGATCCCTTGATGTCGTTCATCAGGAACTTGACCTTGGCGCGTCGGTCGAAGATGTGCTCGCTGTACGGGTTCAGTTCCAATGCCCTGTCCAGGTCGGCCATGGCTTGGGATTGCTGGCCCATTCTGCTCAACAGGCTGGCCCGCTTCATGTAGGCGTCGGCGAAGCCCATGTCCATCTGTATGGCATTGGTGTAAGCGAGTAGCGCTTGCTCGCTATTGCCCAAGCGCAGTTGGATGTCGCCCTGCTGGATGGCCTGTATGGCATCGAGCCGGTTATTCAATTGGCCGCTCGCCGTGGTGCACCACAGACCGAGGATGATCGGCAGGAGGAGGTGGCGTGCGGTCGTCATGGGCATAGGGTCAGGTGGAGCTCTGCACGATGTAGTGGTACAGCGGCATGCCCACGGTGATGTTGAAGGGGAAGGTGACACCCAGTGCCATGGGGATGTACAATCCCGGATCGGCCTTGGGCGCAGCGAGGCGCATGGCGGCGGGAACGGCGATGTAGCTTGCGCTGGCAGCCAGGATCGCGAACATGAAGCGATCACCCAAGTGAGTGGTCACCATGCCGCTCGACCAGGCCACCGCGCAGCCATTGATCAAGGGGAGCAACACCGCTATGGTGATCGCATACCACCCATAGGTGCGGAAGGCCTTGAAGCGTGCCGCGGTCACCATGCCCATCTCCAACAGGAAGATGGCCAGGAATCCCTTGAAGATGTCGGTGGTGAAGGGCTTGATCCCCTCGGCCTGCTTGGCATCGGCCACCAGACCGATGATGAGGCTGCCGATGAGGATGAGCACGCTGGCATTGGTGAATGAATGGCGCAGCATGTGCCCCAATGTGGGGCGCTCGGTGCTCTCGCGGTCGTACTGCATCAACAGAACCATGCCCACGATGATCGCCGGGCTTTCCATCAAGGCCATGATGGCCACCATGTGCCCGTTGAACACAAGTTCCTTCGCTTCCAGGAACCCCGTCGCTGCCACGAAGGTCACCGCGCTCACCGAACCATAGGCAGCTGCCACCGCACCGGCGTTCTGCACGCCCAGCTTGTTCCGGAGCAGGTAGAAGGCATAGAAGGGGATCACAGAGGCGATGGCCATGCCGAACACCAGCTCTTTGGCCACCTGACCGTTCAAATGCTCGTGTGCTAGTTCCTGACCTCCCTTGAACCCGATGCTGAAGAGCAGGTACAACGAGATGAACTTGATGGTGGTAGGAGGGATCTCGAGGTCGCTCTTCACCGCATGGGCCACCACACCCAGCAAGAAGAAGAGCAGGGTGGGGTTCGTGAGGTTGCTGAGCAGCAGGTCGGCGTTCATCGGTGACTGATCGGTGAACAAAGTTAAGTAATACTATGTTCATTGTTTTGTAAGACTATATTCGCGGCATGGTCACGAACACCCACATCCACCTTCGGCCCGATCCCGCTCTGTACCTCCGCGACCCTGAAGGGACCCGCCTTGGACAGTCCATTGTGGAGGAGGCCCTCGTGCTAATGAACGAGATCGGCCTGGAGGCCTTCACCTTCAAGAAACTGGCCGCCCGTATCGACAGCACGGAGGTGAGCCTCTACAAGTATTTCCCCAATAAGCAGCGCTTGTTGCAGTACTACTTCCAGCTCTACTGGTTGTGGTTGCGCCAGGTATGCGGCAGGCACGCTGAACGTTCCGTGGATCCGCTCACCACCGTGCGTGCAGTGGTGGATGCGCTCTGTGGCGTGTGGCCCAAGGATGCGCCTCCTGCTCAGCTGGACCCGCGTGCCTTGCGCTTGTTGGTGATCGAGGAGGGCATGAAGAGCTACCTCCATAAGAACGTGGATGCCGATAATGCACGGCGCTTGTTCATGCCCTACAAAGCCTTGAGCGCCTTCATCGCCGAGTGCCTGGTCGCCTACCGCAAGGATGTTCCCATGCCTCGCAGTTTCGCCACCACCATCATCGAGATGGCGCACTCGCTGCCCTTCGCCATGGAGCACCTGCCCTCGCTCACCGAACTCTCCAACAAGAAGGATCTCAAGCACCTTTCCGCACACCTGTACCACCGCACGGTCACCTACCTGGACCATGCACAACCCATGAAACTGAAATGAAGCATACCATCACCGTTGCCAAGGGGGATGGCATCGGGCCCGAGATCACCGATGCCGTTCTCCGCATCCTCGAAGCCGCGAACTGCGACCTCTCCTACGAGCACATCGATGTGGGCGAGAAGGTCTACCTCAGCGGCAACAGTAGCGGTATCCCGACCGAGGCTTGGGATACCCTCCGGCGCAATCCTGTCTTCCTCAAGGGGCCCATCACCACACCGCAAGGGAGTGGGTACAAGAGCCTCAACGTCACTATCCGCAAGACCCTCGGCCTCTTCGCCAACGTGCGTCCTTGCCGCAGTTATCACCCCTTCGTGCGAACGATGCATCCGGACATGGATGTGGTGGTGGTGCGCGAGAACGAGGAGGACCTCTATGCCGGTATCGAGCATCGCCAGACCACCGATGTGTACCAATGCCTCAAGGTCCTGAGCCTGCCCGGCACCGAGAAGATCATCCGCTATGCCTTCGAATACGCGCACAGCAACGGCCGCAAGAAGGTGACCTGTCTGGTGAAGGACAACATCATGAAGTTGTCCGATGGCATGTTCTCCGACATGTTCCGTCGCGTGGGCAAGGAGTACCCGGGCATCCAGCAGGAGGTGCAGATCATCGATATCGGTACCGCACGCGTCGCCACACAGCCCAGCCGATACGACGTGATCGTCACGCTCAACCTCTATGGCGACATCATCAGCGACGTCACTGCCGAGCTCACCGGAAGCGTGGGCATGGCGGGTAGTGCCAACATCGGCGACCGCATCAGCATGTTCGAGGCCATCCACGGCAGCGCACCCGACATCGCTCGACAAGGAATCGCCAACCCCAGCGCCATGCTCAATGCGGCTTGCATGATGCTTGTGCACCTCGGTATGCCCGAAAAGGCCGAAGTGATCCAGAACGCCTGGCTCAAGACCCTGGAGGATGGCATCCATCCGGGCGACATTTTCCGCGAAGGGCTATCGGTGAAGCGCGCTGGTACCTTGGAGTTCGCCGATGCGGTGATCGAACGCTTGGGTCAGAAGCCTGCGCAACTGAAGAGCGTGGAGATGAAAGGTGGAGCTGTGCCCAAGTTCCACTACGAACGGCCCGTGGTGAAGCGCGAACTGTGTGGTGTGGACATGTTCGTATGCGATCCCACCAGCACGCCTGATGAACTGGCCGCGAGCTTGAACAAGGCCTCGCACGGCATGTTGAAGCTGAAGCTCATCACCAACCGGGGCGTGAAGGTGTGGCCCGATGGCTTCCCCGAGACCTTCTGCACCGACCATTGGCGCTGCCGTTTCGTGGGACCGGAAGTGGCGATCGATGATGTGAAAGCCACCTACGTGCCCATCGGCCGCAAACAAGTGGCCCAGTTGCTGCATCTCCTGGGTGAGAACGGCATCGAGGTGATCAAGACCGAGAACCTCTACCTCTTCGATGGTGTGCGTGGGTTCTCGTTGGGGCAGGGGGAATGATGGCCATTGACCTGGTGCGTGGTGGCCTTTCTTTGCTCCGATGAACGCGGCATTGGATAGCGGGTTGGAGCGCTTCACCGGCCGAACGCTCGCTGTGGCCACCATCCATGGCAAGGAACGGGTGATCGGTCCGGCGCTCAAGGTCGCGTTACCCCTGGCCGGCTGGGAGGCCATCGCGGGCGTGGATACCGATCGGTTCGGAGCCTTCAGCGGCGAGGTGCAGCGTACGCTCTCGCCGCTGGAGGCCGCGATCGCGAAAGCAAGGCACGGGGCCGAGATCTCAGGGGCTGACCTGGTGATCGCTAGCGAAGGCTCCTTCGGCCCCTATCCGCCTGCACCCTTCCTCAGTTGCAATGAGGAGTTCCTGGTGCTCCTGGACATGCGGGACGGCCAGGTGTTCAGCCACCGCAAGGTGTTCCTCGGTCCCGTGTTCGGGGGGGAGCGGTGCTCGAACAGGGCAGAGGTGCTGGCCTTCGCCGAGCGGATGCGTTTCCCTTCGCATCACTTGGTGGTCAGGCCTGACGAGCAGTGGCGCGCGGGTGATCAGGTCATCAAAGGGATCGATGATGCCGAGCGCTTGCGCGAGGTCACGGAGGCGTTCTTCGCCGATCAGGGTAGTTGCTGGGTGGAAACGGACCTCCGCGCCATGGCCAACCCCACGCGCATGCAGGCGATAGCCGAAACGGCCGCCGAACTGGCGGCTGAGATCGCGCGCACCTGCCCAACATGTGGTACTTGCTGGTTCCGCATCACCGACACGCGCACAGGTCTCCCTTGTGGACTTTGCGGTTGGCCGACAGCGAGCATTCGCGCGCAGATCCGTTCGTGCGGCGCATGTGGCCACGCGCAACAGGAACCCCGCTCGGATGGCCGCACCGAGGAGGATCCCCGGTACTGCGATCACTGCAACCCCTGATCAGAGGTTGTCGAAGCGATAAATGGGGTCCAGCTGCGTACCGGCCTCCATCTCGAACACGTTCTTGATGATGCCATCGCTGAGGCGATAGACCCAGCCATGCAGGTGCGGGCCACCCCGTTCTGTCCATGCGCGTTGGATGATGCTCGTTTTGGCGAGGTCCATCACCTGTTCCTGTACGTTCAACTCCACCATGCGGTCGAAGCGCTCCTGATCGGTGGATAAGGCATCCACTTCGGACTGGTGCAGGCGATAGACATCCTTGATGTTGCGAAGCCACTTGTTGATGATGCCCAAGGACTGGTGTGTCATGGCCGCTTGTACACCGCCGCAGCCGTAGTGTCCGCAGACGATCACGTGCTTCACCTTCAGGAATTCCACGGCGTATTGCAGCACGCTCAACAGGTTCAGGTCGGTGTGCACCACCATGTTGGCGATGTTGCGATGTACGAAGATCTCCCCGGGCTGCGTGCCGGTTATCTCGTTGGCCGGCACGCGACTGTCGCTGCAGCCGATCCAGAGGAACTCCGGACGCTGCACGTTCTCCAATCGGTGGAAGAACTCGGGATCGCGTTGTACGGTGTCCTCGGCCCAGGCCTTGTTGTTCAGAAGAAGTCGCTTGTAGGATTCCATTGAGAGGTTCGTTGTTCGTTCGGTCTGTCGGGTCACTGGACCTGGGTGGGGCGCGAAGGCCAGGGTTCCTTGGTCGGTGTGATCGTTCGTGGTGCAAGATCGCCCTTGAAACCGAGCAGTTCATAGCGGATGTTCCGCTCGGCGGCTACTTGGGTGAAGTCCGTGATGATCTCGAGTACGTCGGGGTCCAGGTCCACGGTACGCGTGGCATCGATCACCACGCGGGAACCTTCCGCCAATTCGCTCAAGGCCCGCTTGATCCCCGCCTTGTTCAGGAAGGTAACGTCCTCGCTCAATTCGATGTAGACCGGAAGACCTGGTTTCTGGCGCGCCTTGTTGAAGTGGAAGGGCACCTTGTAGTTCTTCCACAGGATGTGCACGAAGGCCACCGCCAAGCCGAGCGCTACACCGCGCAGCAGGTCGTTGGTTACGGCCATGAAGCCTACCGTCACTGCGAATTGGATGAACTGGATGCGCCCGGCCTTCCACATGGCGACGAAGAGCGCGGGTTTCGCCAACTTGTATCCGACCAAGAGCAGCACGGCCGCCAAGCTCGCGAAGGGGATGGCGCGCAGCAGCGGGGCCAGGCTCACCACGGCAATGGCGATGAACAAGCCGTGGAGCATGGTGGAGAGCTTCGTACGCCCACCTGATTGGATGTTGGCCGAACTCCGCACCACGACCTGGGTCAGCGGAAGGCCGCCCAGCATACCGCTCACCATGTTGCCGATGCCTTGGGCGTAGAGCTCGCGGTTGGCCGGTGTGGTGCGCTTGTGCGGGTCCAGCTTGTCGGTAGCCTCCACGCAGAGCAAGGTCTCGATGCTGGCCACCAAGGCAATGGTCAACGCGGTGGTCCAGACCAGGCGATCGTTCCAGCGCCCCAGGTCAGGCAAGGTGAACGCATCCAAGCCGCGTACATCATCGAAGGCCACGAAGTGTTCGGCAGCAATGAACAGTGCCGGAATGCCATTGAAGATACCGGCCAGCACGATGCCGATGACCACGGCCAATAGCGGCCCGGGAACATAGCGCAGCCAGGCGTTCCGTTGAATGGCGGGACGTTCCCACAGGATCATCAGCAACAGACAGACCGCCGTGATGACGAAGGCTCCAGGGGTGAAGCTCTCCATCATGTGGCTGAGCTCACTGAAGGTGTTCTCCCGGTCAGGTTGATCGAAGCTCTCGTCGCCCAAGGGTACCCTGTCGTAGCCCACCGCATGGGGGATCTGCTTCAACATGATGATGACCCCGATGCCAGCGAGCATTCCCTTGATCACCGCGCTGGGGAAGTAGTAGGCGATGATCCCTGCCCGCAATGCGCCCAACAGGATCTGGATGGCACCGGCCAACACCACTGCCAGCAAGAAGGCTTCAAAGCTCCCCAGTTGCTGGATACCCACGATGACGATGGCCGTAAGACCAGCGGCAGGTCCGCTCACACCCACGGTGGACCCGCTCATGGCGCCCACTACGATGCCACCCACCACGCCGGCGATGATCCCTGCCATGGGTGGCGCGTTGGAGGCCAAGGCAATCCCTAGGCACAAGGGTAGGGCCACTAGGAAGACTACGATGGAGGCAGGGATATCCTGCTTCCAATGATCCAACGACAACAAGGACTTCATCACGGAAAAGGCTGAGATGTTCCGAAAAGACCCATGCGGCATATAGCTGCATTTCGGCGCGAACGCCGACCGATCGGCTGGCTAACCCCAGGGTGGAGGGTGCGGCACCTCGCCATGCAAGGTGTGCAAGAGCAACTCTTCCAACTGGGGGAGCGGTTCTTCGTCCACATCCACTTGAGCGCTCAAGGTTGAAGCAGTGCCACCGGGCTCCACAGCACACTGGTGTATTTCCTCCTCTTCGGTGATCGGAGGTAAGGTGGTGTCGTACTCCTCACATAGCGCTTGGACCGAAGCCGAGAACATGACCTGCGGAACCAAGAACAGCCAGACTCCCATGCAGATCGCGAACCAACGCAGCACGATACCGGATCTTCCGGTAAGGTGCGTTGAGCAGTGCGGAGGCAATGTCATCGGGGAGCGCGAAACTAGGACCGCCCGTATGAACTTGAAAGTGAACTGGCTGGATTTAACAGCAACCGAGGTTCAGTTCGCTCCGTGAGGGTAGTTCAACATCATCTCCGGAATGATCACATCGAACTCGGTCGAGTCGTTCATGCGTACCATGCGGTAAGTACCATTCATCGCGCCATAACCGCTTCGTAGATCGCAAGCGCTACTGTAGCTGAAGCTCTCGCCAGGTCCCAACGTAGGGGTTTCACCCACCACACCCGGGCCCTCCACTTCACGCAACGGTGCGAGGCTATCGCGGATGGACCAATGCCTGCTCTTCAACTGCACCGTGTCCCGGCCGTGGTTGGTGATGGTGATGCGGTAGCTGAAGATGAAACGCCCAACCTTCGGATCACTATGCACGGGCTCGAACCGGCTGCGGGCCGTTACTCCGATATCATGGGTTACCGTCGTGCTCATGGTACAAAGTTCGGTGAAGGAGGAGGTGGCCGGGCATGACCATCATTAGTGTATGGTGAACGTTCCGTTCATTTTCGATGGTACGCCAGCCCCAAGGTCGTGAATGCACCGCGTTCCAATGGACTGATACCCATACATGTTCATGAACCGGTGATCGTGGAAAGCCGGAGCGCTGGGCTTGCCTCGTGTTGGTCCGGCCGGGTACCTTGCCGACCAATGCCACCACATGATTCCCTGAGGAGGTGCTTCCTCCTCGCCTTTGCACTACTTAGCGCGGCCATCATTTCCTTCGGTCAGTATTCCAACCCGGAGAGTGTGGAGTACGACCCATCCGGCGACCGTTATTTCGTGGGCAATACCGGAAGCCAGCTCATCCGCTCGCGGGACCAGGCTGGAACCGTCACCACGTTCGTGGATGTGGAGGCTGCACCGTACGGATTGGAACTGCTCAATGGTGTGCTTTACGCCTGCGTGGGCGGAAGCATCAAAGGCTACGCGGTGGACGATGCGGAACTTCTCCTGGATGTTGATCTTGGAGGCACCTTCCTGAACGGGCTCACCACCGATGGCGCAGCGCTCTACGCCACGGATTTCGGTGGGAGCAGGATCTACAAGGTGAATGTTGAGTCCGCTTCCTTCGAAGTGCTCGTGAGCAACACCAATGGTACACCCAACGGCATCGTTTGGGATCCGATCGGCGAGCGTTTGGTGGTCGTTTTCTGGGGTAACAATGCACCCATCAAAGCCTTCGACCGGCTCACCGGTGCTGCCCAAACCGTGGTGGCCAATACAGGGCTAGGGAACATCGATGGGATCACCATGGACTGCCAGGGAAATTTCCTGGTGGCCTCGTGGAGCCCCGACCGCATCACCCGCTTCGAGCCCACGTTCACCACAGCTGGTGTGGATCTGGGTGTTACCGGCCTGAACAACCCGGCCGATATCGACTTCGACGAGGTGAACGACCGGGTCTGTATTCCTAATACGGGCACGAATTCCGTGATCCTTGAGGAGGTGGACTGCTCTACAGGCGTAAAGGAAGAGCGCAGTTATTCAACGCGTGTGCATCCGAACCCGACGCGCGATATCGTCCGGTTCGATCCCCCGTTCAAGTCCATCGAACCCTTCATGGTGGTGGATGGTAAAGGACGCCTCCAAGCCACCGGAACATTACGGCCCGGAGCGGCGCTCGATCTGGGTGATCTGCCCGCTGGCCCGTATGTGATCCTCTTCACCCGCCTGGCCGAACAGGTGCGCGTGGTGAAGGAGTAAGGCTCAGGCCTCTTTTGGCGCCTCGTTGGCTTTCTTCACCCGGCGGTAGGTGAAGGCCGTAAGGATGTGGCGCCGTGCGAAACGCAGGTTGCCGTTGTTGTTCACGAACTTATTGTACACGTTCTGCGGCACACCGAAGTACTCGTATTCGCTGCCGTCGCCGAAGATGAGGTGCAAGGTCATGGCCTTGTAGCGCCAGTCGCTGATCACGCTTGTGCTGGCCGTGCGCTCGAACTCCTCTTTGTTTGTGGCATGCGTCTCTGGATGGATGCTCACCAAGAAGTGGTACGCGTCGATGATATGTTTGCTGGTCTCTTCAGCCTGGTGCCGTTCACCCTCAACCTGGAAACGGTCCGGGTGGTGCTTCTTCATCAACCCTTTGTACAGGTTGTTCAGCTCCTTCAGGTCGGTTTTCACCGTGGCGCCGAGGAGTTTACGGCTATCGAGGATCTTCTTGCTGGACATGCGGACGGCTTAAGCGGCCGCAAAGGTCGCGTTTTACTTCGGGCTGGGCTACAGTGGGTTCACTCCACCACCGGTACCACGGCCTCCAGCTTGGGCGGGCCAGCCTCCACGGGTACCTCCGTCCACCGGTTCCAATTGTACACCGAGGTGACCCCTTGCGTACGGGCGAAGACCATGGCGTTGTGCAGGTCGGTGAACAATCGACAGCTCGTATACCGGATACGACCATCCAACGGATCGCGATAGCCACTTACGATGGCATCGTTGTCCAAGGCATGTTGCAGCACGGTCTCCAGGTCGGGCAGGTCTTCCTTCGTCCCCGGTATACCGTAGGCCACCACGAGGTCCGACGTGACATAGGAGTTACCCCGAACATCATAACTGAACCGTTGCTTACGGGTGGCGATGGAGCGTAAACGATCGATCAATAAGGTCTGTGCGCGTTCGGCCATGGTTCTCTCTGCGTCGGAGGTCGAAGGTCGCTCTGGT
>Ga0075154_10000326_pt1 | contig 41261 bp, 38 predicted proteins | sample JI71714BDNA_FD_70965 | JGI IMG/M metagenome (GOLD analysis project Ga0075154, IMG submission 70965) | Wastewater effluent complex algal communities from Wisconsin, to seasonally profile nutrient transformation and Carbon sequestration -... | ecosystem: Engineered > WWTP > Effluent > Algae... | reverse complement strand
CCTGACAGATTACGGCTGCTTCGTTGAAATCGAAGAAGGCGTTGAAGGTCTGGTACACGTTTCAGAAATGGACTGGACCAACAAAAACATCCACCCATCTAAAGTTGTTAACTTAGGTGATTCAGTGGAAGTTATGGTTCTGGAAATCGACGAAGAACGTCGTCGTATTTCTTTAGGCCTGAAACAGTGCAAAGCGAATCCATGGGAAGAGTTTGCTAAAGGCTTCAACAAAGGTGACCGCGTTTCCGGTAAGATCAAGTCAATCACTGACTTCGGTATCTTCATCGGTCTGGACGGCGGCATCGACGGCCTGGTTCACCTGTCAGACATCAGCTGGAATTCAACTGGCGAAGACGCCGTACGTGAATTCAAGAAAGGCGACGAAGTGTCTGCCGTTGTTCTGCAAGTTGACCCAGAGCGCGAGCGTATCTCTTTAGGCATCAAGCAATTAGACGAAGATCCGTTCAACGGCTATCTTGCTGATAACAAAAAAGGTGCTATCGTTAAAGGTACAGTGACTGCAGTTGACGCGAAAGGCGCAACAGTATTACTGGAAGGCGGCGTAGAAGGTTATGTTCGCGTTTCTGATATCGCTCGTGAGCGTATCGAAGATGCAACAACTGCGCTGAAAGTCGGTGAAGAAGTTGAAGCTCGTCTGATGGGTGTTGACCGCAAAAACCGCGTGATCAGCCTGTCAATCAAAGCCAAGTTCGAAGCTGAAGAGAAAGAAGCGTTAGATTCTATCAAGCAGGATGATTCTGCATTTGGTGGTAACGCAATGGCTGAAGCATTCAAAGCTGCTCAGAAATCTGAGTAATTGATGCCAGTCAGTCGGTTGGGGCGCTAGCCCCAGCCGACATTTTCCAGCAACAGTGTAAGCGGAGTCCTTATGACCAAATCTGAGTTGATCGAAAAGTTAGCAACTGATTTTCCTCATATCCAGGTAAAAGATGTTGAATCCGCAGTCAAAGAAATTCTCGAACAAATGGCAGGTTCTCTTGCAGCCAATGAGCGCATCGAGATCCGCGGTTTCGGTAGTTTCTCCTTACACTTCAGAGCTCCACGGGTAGGTCGCAACCCTAAAACCGGCGACAAAGTTGAACTTGACGGTAAATACGTCCCGCATTTTAAACCAGGTAAAGAATTACGCGACCGCGTGAAAGAAAATACCTGAGTCATGTCCGCGCTGATACAGCGGCGGTGCTAACGGAGCAGAGTTTGAGAAAGCTGATTTTTTTCCTGTGTTTTTCTGTGCTCATCCTGATTGGACTGTTTTTCGGCTCAATCAACCAGCAAGTCGCTGAATTAAATTACTTTATTGCCAAAGCTGAGCTACGGGTTGTTGATATCGCCCTGTTGTTTTTGTTACTCGGCTTTGCCATTGGTTTCAGTCTGTCACTGACTATTCTGGTGAAATTGCGTACCAAACGCTGGATTAACCGGGCCATGAGCAAGACCTGACCACATGCTAGAAGTCCTGTTCCTTTTGTTGCCTGTTGCTGTAGCCTATGGCTGGATCGTCGGGCGGAACAAACTACAACAGGAACTGCTGAAGAACAAAGCTAACGTCGCTAAAAACCTGTCCTCCGGGTTAAATTTCCTGCTGACTGATCAAGAAGACAAAGCCATCGAGCAGCTATTGCAACTGCTGGATATTGAGGCCGCGACTATTGATACTTACCTGGCTCTTGCCAATCTATTTCGGCGTAAAGGCGACTGGGACAAGGCCATCCGCATTCATGAAAAACTGCACCAACTAAAGCTGCCGAAAGCACAGGCGCAGCAGATCCAGCTGGAGCTGGCGAAAGACTATTTTTCCGCCGGCTTATATGACCGTGCAGAAAGCCTGTTGCGTAAGTTAGTTGATAACGACCCGTTACAGGAAACCGCATTAAAGCAACTGTTTGCTATTTTTGTCGTGACCCACGATTGGCACAAAGCGCTTGAGTTCGCGCCGCAAGTCGATAAAACCGATTCCCGCTCACTACGCATTGCGCTGGCAAATATGCGTTGCGAAGATCAAAAGAAACCGATGGACGTGATGGCGCTGCGAATTTTGGCGCAAAAATATCCGCAGGCGATCCGCCCGCGTTTGCAGCTGGCTCGGCAGTTACTGGCTGAGCAGTCACTGGCGGATGCCGCCGTTGCTTTTAAATCAGTACTGACGCAAAAGCCGCAATGGGCCGCCGATATTCTGCCCGAATTACAACGCTGTCAGCTACCGGAAGATGAGTGGTATCCGCTGCTGAGCCAGCTGGTACATAAAAACAAAAATATCACTGCAACAATCTTCTTGTGCGACTGGCTGGTGCAAACCGGCTCACCGGCTGCCGGCGAGCAATTGTTGCTGGAAAAGCTACAGCAGCAGCCAAACATCCGGTTATTTCAGCGTTTACTGCAAATCAGGCAGCTGAATCAGCCGGCGCAGATGGAAGCGTTGCAGGCTATCGACGGCCTGGTGCGCGCCTACCTTGATACTAAAATCCTGTATAGCTGCCGGAATTGCGGTTTTAAAACCCGGCAACAATACTGGTTATGTCCGTCTTGCCAGCAATGGGAGACGGTTGAACCCTTAAGCGGCATTGACGGCCGCTGATCCTGTCCCTTTAAGTTTTTGGAAATGTCGTTATGCAATTAAGCCCTGTCGTGGTTGCGCTGGATTATGAAGACCAGCGTGCAGCACTAAATCTGGTCAGTCAGCTGGATCCGGCGTTATGCCGGTTAAAAGTCGGCAAAGAAATGTTCTGCCATTTCGGCCCTGATTTTGTGCGTGAGCTGCAACAACGTCAGTTTGATGTGTTCCTCGATTTAAAATTTCATGACATTCCAAACACAGTGGCCAAGGCGGTCAAAGCGGCCGCAGATCTGGGCGTTTGGATGGTGAATGTGCATGCCAGTGGTGGTAGCCCGATGATGGTCGCCGCACGCGAAGCGCTGCAAAGTTTTGGCGCAGAAAGGCCACTGCTGATTGCGGTGACCGTATTGACGTCGATGGAGCAGGCTGATTTACTCGAATTAGGCATCACACTGACGCCTGAACAGCAAGTGCTGAAACTGGCAAGTCTGACGCATCAATCCGGTCTTGATGGTGTGGTGTGTTCGGCCCATGAAGCCCGCGCGCTGAAACAGCAGTTTGGTCAGGCCTTTAAGTTGGTCACGCCAGGGATCCGGCCGGCCTTTGCCGGCGCTGATGATCAAAAACGTGTGATGACGCCAGCACAAGCCGTCGCGGCTGGTGTTGATTACATGGTGATTGGCCGGCCCATTACCAAAGCGGCTGATCCGCTGGCTGCCTTACAGGCGATTTATCAGGAATTAAACGCGGGATAATCCGCCGGCAAAAGGACGCTTTATTGGATGCAGTCAACCTCAACATTCTGATCGCCGGTGCGCTGTTCACGGTCAGTATCATTGCAACCTTAATCTCGGCGCGCTTCGGGGCGCCTTTGTTGCTGATCTTTCTGGTGATGGGCATGCTGGCCGGCGAAGACGGGGTGTTGGGCATCCAGTTTGCGGACCCTGATTTAGCGCTGCTGATTGGTTCGGTGGCGCTGGTCGTTATCTTGTTCGATGGTGGGATGCGCACGCATCCGGACCGCGTCAAAGTGGTGTTAGCGCCCTCGGCGGCATTAGCCACAGTCGGGGTGGTAATTACCTGTCTGGTGCTCGGTTTAGCAGCGATGTGGTTGTTCCAGCTGACTTTACTCGAAGGGTTGCTTCTTGGCGCCATCTTAAGTTCCACCGACGCCGCAGCGGTTTTTTCTATCTTTCAGTCGGCCGGGCTTAATATCAAAGAGCGGGTGGCTTCGACGCTGGAAATAGAGTCGGGCAGTAACGACCCGATGGCGGTGATGCTGACTTTTACACTGGTCGCGGTGGTCGCCGGTGAAGCCGAGCTTGGCTGGAGCACCGCGCTGGTTTTTGTGCAGCAGGCGCTGGTTGGCGCTTTGTTTGGCTGGTTAGGCGGCAGGGCGCTGATTTGGTGCTGCCGTAAGTTAGCTTTAAGCCCGGCATTCTTCCCGTTATTTGCCATTTCCTCCGCGTTATTGCTGTACGGCCTGTCCAACCAGTTTGGCGGCAGCGGCTTTTTAGCGGTTTACCTGGCCGGTTTCCTGGTCGGCAATGCACGGCTGGCGCCGGTGCAACATATTCTGCGTCTGCAGGACGGGCTGGCCTGGTTGAGCCAAATCATTATGTTTTTAATGTTAGGCTTGCTGGTGACGCCAAGTAAGCTACTGGACTATTTGTTGCCGGCAGTAGCCCTGGCTGGCGTTATGATTTTTGTCGCGCGGCCGCTTGCTGTGGTGCTGAGCCTGCTACCGTTTCACTTCCCCAAACGCGACCAGATTTTTATCAGCTGGGTAGGGCTACGCGGTGCGGTGCCGATTATTCTCGCGTTAATTCCCTGGCTTGCTGGTGTGCCCAACAAAGACCTGTACTTTAATGTTGCCTTTTTCGTTGTCATTGTTTCGCTGTTAATTCAGGGCTGGTCAATCGCTCCGGTTGCACGCTGGTTAAGGCTAGAAGTGCCAAAAGAGCCGGGGCCGGACTATGTGATGCCGCTGGAAGTCGCGCAAAGCAAAGACATATTGCAGGTGTTGGCTTATCAGGTCAACGCTGACTCTCCCGTCCTCGATACCGATTGGACCATGTTACCGGTGCCATCTTCCGTGCAGTTCTTGGGCCTGGTGCGTAATGGCGAGTGGATCCAATGCCTCGACTGTACACGCTTTAAAGCCAACGACACCTTGATGGTGATGGCCAAAGCCGCAGACAGCGCGGTGGTCAGTGAAGTGTTATCCAGTTACGCAGCTGCAGCCAGCCAAAGCAAACAAGATTTCTTCGGCGAATTCGTACTCAATGGTCAAATCACTTTGGCCGATTTGGGCGCTTTCTACACCATAGAATTTGGCGAACTCGATCCGTCGCAAACCATTTCAGATTACATCGGTAACCGGTTTTTCCGCCGCGTCGTGGTTGGCGACGACGTCCAGCTCGACCAGTTAATCCTGACAGTCCGCCAGATTGACGAGCAAGACCGCATTCTACAGGTTGGTATCAAACCGGCTTGATGCTGAGACCTCTTTGGTGAAAAACCAGCATCTTTCTATTTGTATAAAAGTCTGTTAACAATAGTGCCGCAAAGGAACAAGGTTTGATATTGTAAGTGTCGGCCCACCGGTATCGGTTATGGTGCATTGAGAGTACCTTGCAGGGAAACATGTCGTTGCAATGGAGTGGAGATGAAAAAACGGATTTTTGTTTTAAGTTTTCTTTTAGTTGGCTGTGCTTCGCAAAAAGCGCTGGTCCATCCGGAAACATCGGTGGCAGCAAAAGCAAACCTCGTTGATCTTTTTGTTGAGCATAGGGCCAACGCGATTGAGTTAATGTTTAGCCCTATCAGTGAGGACGCCGGAAAGCGCGTCGATTGGGTTCAGCAATGCAATGAATTAGCATTTAAATACCTCAGTAATCAGCAGAAAAATGGTACGAAATTTCAAAGCGATATCAACAACAAGCCATTTGGGATGGCTGTTGATTTCGTCGGTAGAATGCTGCTTTCTAATCCCGCAAATTTTAGCGCTATTAATCTCACACAAAAGTTTGTCGTCAATGCAAACAAATCATGATGGAACAACAGTACCTAGATAATGAGAAAATTAATGATGATATGGCGTCGTTGTACCTTTATTGCGTTGGTTTTAGTGCTTGCGGCTTGCTCGTCGTCCAGCTTGGAGAGCCGGACTAAGTCAATTGTCGGTAGCGCAATTACCGGCAGCAAGATTAGTTATGGCAACACTGCAGAATGCTCAATAATCCGGACTCAGTGTCTGGGCCAATACAAGCAATGGCAGCAGAACGGTGAAATCGCTTGTAGTTGCAGCAAATAATGTTTTAACAAACTGAACCTACATTCATTTCTAGAGGGACTCCGTCGTTGAGCACGTACCTTGCCTTTGAGGTGTTATATGCAGTTGATTATCCCGACAATAATCGCCGTACTATTTGGATTAGCCTTAACGCCGGTTAAACAAAGTTGGTTGAAACTGAGCCTGTTTTCGTTGTACCGCCAATCGCCATTAAACTTTATTTCTACGTTGTCACTCTTGATATCCCATAAGCGAATGACGCACCTATGGAGTTGATTGGCGTTATTGTTCTCTCGGGATACTGGATATTCGTCAGTATTTTAACTATCACGCTGGTTAACGCTCTGACAAAAAATCGGCAATAAACGATTCGGTGCTAGTTAAGCCAATATTCCATGCGCTCTCAGGCAAACCGAATTGCGTCTCAAGTAGCTAAAACACGGGCAAAAAGACGAGCAGGGCGCTGATTTCTTTAAAAAAAACCTACCAGAGTCCGCACAGGAATAAACAATTTTAATGACTTTTCACAGTCAATTCGGCCTGAATTTGCTGTTGAATTTCAGTGACTTGATAGCTCGATTTTGCCGCGAAACGGACTAATGGCAAGCCGGCGGTCGCGCATACAGAAGCAATCAACGAGTCGCGATGTTGTGTTTTGGCTTTTTGATGGCTTTTGTCGTCGAGCTCAATTACCGCAACGACTTCAAGTGTTTGTTTATTGCACAGCACAAAATCAAAGTGCTTGGCGGAAACTTTGTTAAAGGCAATTTGCCAGTGACTTTTGCTCAGTCCTTTGGCTGGTAACAAAATATCGGCTATGCGTACTTTGCCAAAGATGCGGTATTGATCTGCAACCGCCAAATCCAGCACGCCAAGAAAGGAACGCTCTGCGGGTGTAAACAACGTTTTGTTCAGAACATATTTGTACGGCTGGCCAGCCGCGTTACTTTTACCAAACACCAGTTTCAAAATGACGAGCAGTAAAATAGCGGCGATAAAAAACAGCACAGAATCAGACATAAAGCTCTCCATAGCAGTGAAATTTTTAAGATGGCAACGCGCGCAATCCAGCACCGCGTGATCGGCAATTTGCCATAGATTACAAACACAGCAAAGTTTTTGACTTTGATATAGCTACAGCCACATAGGCATTTTCCATAGACAGCCGATTCGCGAACATGCCACGGCGTAAATCGCAGCGGTATTCGTTTGAATTAAAAAATTGCAGATCACTGAGCAGAACTGTGGATAATTCCATAGTTATTTATAAATTAGATAAATGTATAATTAATTGATATGTATATAGATATATGTATTTTGCCCAGATATTAAATATCTCATAATGTATATTATGTTAAATCGCATTATGCGGGAGTGACCGTCTCATTCTGGCTTGGCGTCGCTGACAAGCTGGTCTGAATTCGCCTTGCATCATGCAACCAAACCATACCAGCTCATTCCCGCAGTGAGTATTCATCCCATACTCAAATACTTTTTGTGATCTGTTTCACCTAAAAAATCTGCAGCACCATTAATCCAACTGCTGCGCCCACTGCAAATACGCCGTACTCAATGCGTTTTTCCAGCGGATCCTGGCCCTGCTTAGCTGGTGAAAATGCGTAGACGAGTGCTGTTAGCAGCGCAACCAGTAAAAACAAAGAGACGACAAACATAATAGTTTCAACGAACACGGCAGACTCCCAGATGGTTAGCGCCCGGCCGGTAATTCGGTTGTAGCCGGGTATTTCGGATGATAATGCACGTCATGTTGTGGTGGTCATGACGTGTCTACTGCAATCAACAAACCGGCTTTCGATCGGCTTTCCAATACATGCTGATGCGGCGCTGTTAGCAACGAACGGTATGGCCGATTTTACAAAAAAGCTTCTGTTGCCGGGTGCGACATAATGTCGCAGTAGCCATGCGGACTTGCTGTTTTTGGCATAAAACCAAGACTTTAAAGCAGGATGTAATCATTGCCCTGCACCGCCGGAGCATAATGACCGGGCACCAGCTGCACATAACGACCAGCCACCGCATCGATTGCAATACAATCGTCGACATCGTACACATTGTCGGTGTGCGGTTTATCCCATTGCCGCGGCATGCGCTGTTTGCCGAGCTGTTTCGCCTGGACCGGGTTTTCAGCAACCACCAGCAAATACTGATGATCTTCACCAAAGTTGCCAGGCAAATAACCGCCAAGATTAATGAAATAAAGACGTGGGTCGCCTGCTTTGGGGGCGACATCGCTGAAATGCAGCTGATAACCATCGACGCCCTGCACTTGCCACCAGGAATCAATGTGCAGGCCTTTGGTTGCGCCAAACCATTGCTGTTTAAGCTGTGCATAGCAATCGCTGAGCTGTTGCCCAAAAGCAAACGCAACGTCATGCACTTCGATTTTTGCTGCCGGGTGTTTGCCACCCAGCATCACCACAAATAACATCCGTTTTTCCTTCACCTTATTTACTGCGGCCAAGCTTAAAGAAAACTAGCCGCAGGTCAACTCAGCTCAGGGCTGGCTGGATTAACTTTTGTAAAAACCCAGCGATTTGCTGAAAAACATCCCGCTCTGGCAGTCTTTATCTGGCGTCTCACCTGGTGTCAGCACACGCAGTTGGTCGTAACTGCCTTGCGGCAGTTGCGCAGTAATTTGCTGTTCGAAGGTTTTGGCGACTTGACTGATCTCATCACCATAGTTGCTGATGGCGTCGATATCGCCTTGATAACTGTGGGTAATATCTTCGATGCGCTCTGCTGTCATGCGGGTTTGCTCCAACAGCGTGTCGTCCGGCATCCGGTCGCGTTTAGTCTGTTGCTCAAGTTCTGCGCTCAGCTGCTCCATCTTGTCTTGATGCGGCTGCAGCGCTTTGCTCATCTGGTCCAGCGGGATTTGTAACTGGTCCATTTTCAGCTCAGCTTTTTTTAGATTTTGCCAAGCGCTGAGTTCTGCTGCAGTCAAAGGCCGTTCGGACAATAGTTTGCAGTCTTTCAGCACCTGCAGTTTGTAGTCCGTTGGCGATGATTGCTGTGCCAGTGCTTGCTGGGTAGCCAGAGCCAAACCGCAGCTGCTGAACAGCAAAATGGCCAGGCTGAAACGATGAACATGTTGGGTGAGAATGTTGCGCTGTGAATTGGATTGCATATAAACCTCAGGCTATCAATGAAAGGATGATGCCTGTTGGTCGCAGCCTAGTTTAAAAAAGTTGGCAACAACGGAAGAAATAACGCGAAAAGATGACCGGCGAAACACAAGCATGTGTTTCGCCGACTAAAACCTGAGTGTGGGATTAGCTGCTGACGCGCTTATACAGCCGATATTCTGGTTTCCAGAAATTGCTGTTGATTTTACGCATCAAACGTTCATCGTCCATTTCCAGTGCATGGCCTTGTGCCATCGCCATTTTGGCGACTGCAAAGGCAATTTCTTTAGATAACTCAGATAATTGCGTTAGCGGAGGCAGGATGCCGCCCTCGCCTGTGTTGGCCAGCGGTGAAGCCGCCGCCAGCGTTTCACTGGCGACCCGTAACATATCATCGCTGATATGGCGGGCTTTACAGGCCAGCACACCCAGCCCGATACCCGGGAAAATGTAGCTGTTGTTACACTGGGCGACCGGGTAGGTTTTACCATTGTATTCAATCGGTTTAAATGGGCTACCGGTCGCGATAATCACTTCGCCTTCAGTCCATTCAATGATTTTTTCCGGCCGCGCTTCGATTTGTTTGATTGGGTTACTGAGCGGCATGATGATCGGCAGCGCGCAGTTTTTCTTCATCGCCTTGACGACAGCTTCGGTGAAGAGCCCGGCAACGCCCGAGACGCCAATTAAAATGTCTGGTTTGGCGCAGTTCATCACATCCCGCAGCGAAGCGTAATCACCGCTGAAAGACCAGTGGCTGATCGCTGCTTTGGTTTGCACCAGCGCTTGTTGGAAGTCACGTAAATCTGCCATGCCTTCGGTTAATAAGCCATGGCGGTCGACCATAAAGACCTGACCGCGCGCGGTGGCGTCATCAAGACCTTCGCTGACCATTTGGCTGATCACTTGCTCGGCGATGCCGCAGCCGGCGGAACCTGCGCCGACAAATACCACTTTTTGCTCAGATAACTTGGTGCCTTTCGAGCGGCAGGCGGCTAACAAAGTACCGACTGTGACGGCCGCAGTGCCCTGAATGTCGTCATTAAAGCAACAAATCTGGTCACGGTAGCGCTTGAGCAGCGGCATCGCATTGGGCTGGGCGAAGTCTTCAAACTGCACCATCGCTTCCGGCCAGCGCCGTTTCACCGCTTTGATGAATTTGTCGACGAATTCATAGTAGTCGTCGCCGCTGATGCGACGGTGGCGATTGCCCATATAGAACGGGTCGTTCAGCAGCTTTTCGTTATTAGTCCCGACATCGAGACAAACCGGTAAGGTATAGGCTGGGCTGATCCCGCCGCAGGCGGTGTAGAGCGACAGTTTCCCAATCGAGATCCCCATGCCGCCGATACCCTGATCGCCCAGGCCCAACACGCGCTCACCGTCGGTGACCACAATGACTTTGACTTTTTTCTTGGTGGCGCTGCGCAGCACATCGTCTAACTGATCACGGTCGCTGTAAGAAATAAACAGGCCGCGGGCGCTGCGGTAAATGTCAGAAAAGCGCTCACAAGCGTCACCGACCGTGGGTGTGTAGATGATTGGCAGCATTTCTTCGAGGTGGTTTTGCAGCAGGCGGTGAAACAAAGTTTCATTATTGTCCTGTACCACACGCAGATAAATGTGTTTGTTGATCGGCTCTTCGAACGACGAATATTGCATATAGGCGCGGGCCGCCTGCTCTTCGATGCTTTCATACCGCGGTGGCAGCAGGCCGGTCAGGTTAAATGCAGCACGCTCTTCACGGCTAAATGCACTGCCCTTGTTCAGCAAAGGGGTTTCCAGCAGCGCTGGGCCGGCATAATGGGTGTACAAAGGGGTGTTATCTGCTTGACTCATAATATTCCCGGAAATAGCGGCCATCTGGCGAAAAGTGGGCGGATTCTACCGCTGTTCTGACCCTGTAGTAAAATTTCAGACAACTGGTCGGACATTTGCGGCTACCGGTGGCTACAAGCTATTTGTTGTTGCCTTACCAGCAATCGTAGCGTTCTGACCTTAGCGTTTAAATTTGGTTTCGAGGATCACTGAAGAATTAGTCCGTTCGACGCCATCCAGATCACCAATTTGATCCAGTAAATGACTGAGCTGCTCGGTGCTTTGCGCCTGCACAACTGCAATCAGGTCATATTCCCCGCTGATGGCATACAATTCAGCAATTTGCGGAATTTGCTTCAGTTCATTATTGGTTTTAACCGTCAGCTTTTGCTTCACCTTGATTGAAACATGCGCCGACACCAAAGATTTAGTATAGCTGTCGCCGTAATCCAGCACGTATCCCCGGATCACGCCGGTTTGCTCGAGCCGGGCAATTCGGGTTTGCACGGTCGAGCGGGATAAATCCAGCAATCGCGCCAGATCTGACACGCTCGAGCGGGCGTTGGTCCGTAGCAGCGCCAACAGTCTCTCATCTTCTTTGCTTAGCATTTTGCCAAATATTCCCGTTAATATGTAAAAACAAATCTAACATTTGCTGATAATGATACTGCATTTTGACGGCTTGGCCCAATATAATAACGGAATTCCGTCCCGGCATGTCGCATGCCTGCTGTGTGTCAGCTGTATGCAGAGCGATACCGGGACTTCAAAAGCCGCTACAGACGGCGACACCACATACGAGGAATTCGCAATGCAATTAACCCGCGCCCTGTTTGATGAAGTTATGGTCCCCAACTACGCCCCGTCACCGATCATCCCAGTGCGTGGTCTGGGTTCCCGGTTATGGGATCAGCAAGATCGCGAGTTTATTGACTTCGCCGGCGGCATCGCCGTCAACTGTCTGGGCCACTGCCATCCGGTGCTGGTTAATGCGCTGACCGAACAAGCCAATAAGTTATGGCACTTATCTAACACGATGACCAACGAACCAGCCTTGGCGCTGGCACAACGTCTGGTCGACACCACCTTTGCTGAGAAAGTCTATTTTGCCAACTCGGGCGCCGAAGCCAACGAAGCGGCACTGAAGCTGGTCCGCCGCGTGGCACTGAATAAATTCGGTGCAGAAAAATCGCAAATCATCGCCTTTAAAATGGGCTTCCACGGCCGGACTTTATTTACCGTGACTGTCGGTGGTCAACCGGCTTATTCCGATGGCTTTGGGCCAAAACCTGCGGATATCGACCATGCCGAATACAACAATCTGGACAGCTTAAAAGCGCTGATCTCGGACCGTACCTGTGCCGTGGTGTTAGAACCCTTGCAAGGTGAAGGCGGCATCATCAGCCCGAGTAAAGAATTTATTCAGGGTGTACGTGAACTCTGTGACCAGCACAACGCCCTGCTGGTGTTTGATGAAGTGCAAAGCGGCGTCGGTCGTACCGGCGAACTCTATGCATATATGGGCCTTGGCGTCACGCCTGACGTGTTAACCACGGCTAAAGCACTCGGCGGCGGTTTCCCGATCGGTGCGATGCTGACGACGACTGAGCTGGCTAAACATCTAGTCGTCGGTACGCACGGCAGCACTTACGGCGGTAACCCGCTGGCCTGTGCTGTTGCTCTGGCGGCTTATGACACCGTGAACACACCAGAAGTGCTGAACGGTGTGAAAGCTCGCGAGAAGCTGTTTAAAGACGCTTTACATGCCATCAATGCCAAATATCAGGTGTTCAGTGAAGTTCGGGGTCAGGGGTTGCTGATTGGTGCTGCGCTCAATACCGAATGGGCCGGCAAATCACGCGACTTCATGCTGGCAGCTGCCGAGCAAGGTTTGCTGGTGCTGATGGCCGGCTACAACGTGGTGCGTTTTGCCCCGTCGTTGGTGATCCCAGAGCAGGATATTGTTGACGGTATGGCGCGTTTTGACGCGGCCATTGCTAAACTGGTCGCCGCGCGCGGCTGATCTGTAACAAGAACATGCCGGCGTTTGCCGCCGGCTTTTGCCAGGACATTTTCATGTTATTGATCCGCCCTATTACCCAAGCCGATTACCCGGCGCTGATGCAAATCGCCATCGAATCCGGTGCCGGTTTCACGTCGCTGCCGGTCAACGAGCAGAAACTGAAACAAAAAATTGCCCACTCCGAGCACAGCTTTGGTGTTGATACCGAGCAGCCCGGCAATCAGGGCTATCTGTTTGTCCTGGAAGACACCGATACCGGCGAGATCTTAGGCACGTCCGGCATTGAAGCCTCGGTGGGTCTGACGACCCCGCTTTATCATTTCCACAAAAGCACCGTGGTGCATCACAGCAACGAGCTCAACGTCTATAACCCGGTTGAAGTGCTGACCATGTGCAACGACTACACCGGTGTGTCAGAGATCTGTACGCTGTTTTTACGCGAACCGTATCGCAGCGGCATGTATGGCCGTTTCTTGTCGAAAGTTCGTTTTATGTTCATGGCCGAACATCCGAAGCGTTTCTCAAAAATTGTCATCGCCGAAATGCGCGGCATGGCGGATGAAAACTCACTGCCGCCGTTTTGGCAGTGGCTGCAATCCTATTTTTTCAGTATCGACTTCCCAACCGCCGACCATATGATTGGGATTGGCAACAAAGGCTTTATTGCTGATTTGATGCCGCGTCACCCGATTTATGTATCGCTGCTGCCAAAATCGGCGCAGGACGTGATTGGTCAGGTGCATGTGAATACGGCGCCTGCGCTAAAACTGCTTGAAAATGAAGGCTTTATCCACCGTGGTTATGTCGATTTGTTTGACGCGGGCCCAACGGTCGAAGCACAGCTGAAACAGATTAAATCGGTACGCAGCAGTCACCGGATTAAGGTCGCGATTGGCGCACCGGTGGAAGGGCCAACACTGGCGATCTCCAATCCGCAGATCGCCGCCTTTCGCGCCACTATCAGCAATCAGGCACAGCTGGATGGTGACGTGTTGATTATTACCCAGGCGATTGCCGATGCACTCAACATCAATGCCGGCGACGAAGTACGTTACTTAAATCTGGACAGAGGTGCCAAATGAGTCAATCGCAAGCAATTATTCAGGGCTTACAGCTGATCAACGGTCAGTGGCAACCCGGTGCAGGCGCCCTGTTTCAGTCCGTTGATCCGGCGACAAACCAGGTGATCTGGCAAGGCCAGGCGGCAGATGAGCAGCAAGTGCAGCAAGCTTATCAAGCAGCCCGCACGGCTTTTTACAGCTGGTCGACCCGGCCGTTGTCCGAGCGCATTGCGATTGCTGAAGCCTTTGCCGAACAGCTCAAGGCCAACACTGAAGCGCTAGCGCGCACTATTGCGCTCGATACCGGTAAATCATTGTGGGAAAGCCGTACTGAAGTCGCGGCGATGATTGGTAAAATTGCTATTTCAGTCAAAGCCCATCAGGAACGCACCGGTACCGTGGAAAATCCGATGCCAGGCGCGCGGGCTTTTATCCGGCATAAACCACATGGCGTCGTGGCGGTGTTTGGCCCATACAACTTCCCGGGGCATTTACCCAATGGCCATATCGTGCCTGCATTGATTGCCGGCAATACGGTGCTGTTTAAACCCTCAGAACTCACGCCTTTTGTGGCGCAGCATACGCTGGAACTGTGGCAAGCTGCTGGTTTACCAGCGGGTGTGCTGAATTTACTGCAAGGCGAAGTGGTTACCGGTAAAGCCATTGCGAACTTACCGGGCATAGATGGTCTGTTTTTCACCGGTAGTTCAAATACCGGCCATTTGCTGCACAAACAATTCGCCGGTAATCCCGGTAAAATTCTGGCGCTGGAAATGGGCGGCAACAACCCGCTGATCGTTAAAGACGTGGCCGATGTCAAAGCCGCAGTGCATGACATTATTCAATCTGCTTTTATCACCAGCGGCCAGCGCTGTACTTGTGCCCGTCGGCTGTTTATTGAACAGTCTGCCAATGGTGATGCCATTTTGGCGGCCTTAGTGAGCGCAACAAAACAATTAGCGGTTGGCGCGCCTTTTGCCGAGCAGCAGCCGTTTTATGCCTCAATGATTAGCAGCAAAGCGGCGGCCGGCATGGTCAAAGCACAGGCGGACATTGAAGCACTGGGTGGCGTGTCGTTAGTGCGCTTAACCCAGCTGGACCCGGCTTTGGGTTTTGTTACCCCAGGCATCATTGACGTGACCCATGCGGCAGCATTACCGGATGAAGAACATTTTGGCCCGCTGTTAAAAGTGTACCGCTACAGCGAGCTGCCAAGCGCTATTGATGAAGCCAACAACACCAGTTTTGGCTTGTCGGCCGGTTTGCTGGCGGACAGCGCCGCCGATTACGAGCTATTTTTCAGTCGGATCCGGGCCGGCATCGTCAACTGGAACAAGCCAATTACTGGCGCATCCAGCAGCGCGCCGTTTGGCGGTATCGGTGCCAGTGGTAACCATCGCGCCAGCGCTTATTATGCGGCCGATTATTGTGCCTACCCGGTGGCCTCGGTTGAAGCTGACAAAGTCAGCCTGCCGGCGACATTAAGCCCGGGGCTCAGTCTCTGAGTTGGATTGGCAAACCAATAAGTTTCTTAGACAAGTTTTATTAAGATCAAAGTAGTTCCGGCCACAGCCGCTAAAATCTGTGGCCTTGGCAGTTAATAACAGGCAAACCCATGCATAGCAATTTTAAAGATTTATTCGCCGCTCTGTGGCAAGACTACGTGCAACTGACTCCTTCTGCAGAGCAGATCCATGCCCTGCTCGGTTCAGGTCAGCAAGATGATGTGATCAATGACCACATTGCGCTGCGCACCTTTAATCTGGACAAAATTGGCCTTGATAAACTGGCCGCACATTTTATTGCTGTGGGTTACAAGGAAGCGGGCGAATATCACTTTGAAGCGAAAAAGCTGTACGCCAAGCATTTTGAGCATCCGGATCCAACGGCGCCAAAAGTGTTTATCTCCGAATTACTGGTAGAAAAATGCTCGCCAATGCTGCAGCAAGCGGTGCAGAAGTTAGTTGATCAAATCCCGGCTGACGCTGTGACTGCGACCAACTTTATCTATTCTGGCCGCCACTGGCAGATCGATCAGGCGACTTACCGTCTGCTGCTGGAAGAAAGTGAATACGCGGCCTGGATGGCTGTTTGGGGCTTCCGCGCCAACCATTTCACGGTATCAGTCAATGCCCTGCAGAATTTCACCAGCCTGCAAAGTGTCAATCAGACCTTAAAAGATGCCGGTTTCCCGCTCAATACTTCTGGCGGCGAAATCAAAGGTTCAGCGGACGTGTTGCTGGAGCAATCCTCAACGCTGGCCGATGAAGCCGAAGTGGCTTTCACCGATGGTGTTTTATCGGTTCCCAGCTGCTTCTATGAGTTCGCGCTGCGTTACCCAACTGCAGACGGCTCGCTCTACACCGGTTTTGTCGCAGCATCTGCCGACAAGATCTTTGAGAGCACCAACGCTCGCTGAGCCTGACGGCTCTGAGCATCCGGACCGCCGGTTTGATTTGCCGGGGGGCAAATCGCTGGCAGTCTGATAACCCAGAATTCACCTCAAGAGTGTGTCAATTGAAGTGAAGTTGAAGTAGAAAAAGCAAACGGGCCTTCGGGCCCGTTTGTGTTTGTCGCACACATGCAGTTTTTAAAAAGCCGCGCCCGCAAGCCAGGCCTGACAGCGCCGCCAGAATTCAGTGGCAGCCTTGGCGGCAAAACCGGCCGAATACGGATTGATAAAACCATGCTGTTGCGGCCAGTGCTGTTGTTGCAGGTTGCTGTGCTGACTGAGCTGCCGTTGCAGCGCGACCACATCAAAATGCGTTTCATCACTCCAGAGGCAGGTGACCGGTATCCTCGGCGCCACCAGATAATGCTGGCGGATCTGACCGCCATAACACAACAATGCTTTTGCTTGAGGCGCGGACGAATCGGCATGGCCAAGCGCACACCACAGTGCCGCCGCTCCGGCGCTAAACCCCAGGAGCAGATCCGGTTGATGTTGTTCAAGCATGCTTGCCAGCTGCCGTTGGTAATGTTCAAGCCCGCCGTGCAGGACAAACGCTTGGTAAGCGAGCTGGTCATTGGCAAATACCGCAGGTTCAGACTGACAACTAGCTGGCTGCGCAATACTGATACGTAATTCAATATCAGGCATGGTTTGCTGCAGGCTGGATAAAGCGCGCTGCAGCTGCGGCGTTGAGCCAAAGATGTCGGTCGCGACCAGTAGCTGCCGTGCTTGAACCATCGGATTTAAAACTGATTCAGCGGCAGTTTCAGATAGCGGATGCCGTTTTCTTCTGCGGCTGGCAATTCGCCAGCATGCATATTGACTTGTACCGACGGCAACAGCAGTTTCGGCATACTGAGGGTTGCATCGCGAGTCGTGCGCAGTGCGACAAAATCCGCCTCCGACCGGCCCTGCCCAACGTGGATATTGCCGGTTTTCTGCGCGCCGATAGTGGTCTCATTGGCGACGTCCGGCCGGCCTGGTGCGCCATAGTCATGGCACATCAGCATCCGGGTCTGGTCTGGCAACGCAAACAGCTTTTGAATAGACCGATACAAAGTCGCCGCGTCACCGCCCGGGAAGTCGCAGCGAGCGGTACCAAAGTCCGGCATAAACATAGTGTCGCCAACAAAGAGTAGATCTTCCATCAGATAGGAGACACAGGCAGGTGTGTGACCGGGAGTGTGCAGCACCCGGATCGTGGCAGCGCCGAGCGGCAAAATAGCGTTATCGCTGAGCAGCAAGTCAAAGGGTGCCCCATCGGCTTGAGTCGGAACCGCAAACAAAGCACCAAAGACTTTTTGTACCCGGCAGATTTGGTCGCCGATGCCTACCTGAGCGGTGCCGCCGGTGAGTAATTTGAGCGCGGATGCTGCACTCAGATGGTCGGCATGGACATGAGTTTCCAGAATGTAGTTGAGCTTGAGCCCAAGCGTATCGATCTGGCGGACGATGTCCTGCACTGCGCTGGTGCCGGTGCGTCCCGAGGCTTGTTCAAAATCTAATACCGGATCTATCACCACTGCTGCTTTGCTGACCTTTTCCCAAACCAGATAACTGAAGGTGTTGCTGTCTTTGTCAAAAAACGTCAAAAACTCTAATTTAGGCATTGGCGTACCCTCTTCCGGTTTGGCGATAAATCTCAGAGCCGGAACTATATCAAAAATAGTCTATAACCATAAGTGATAGATATATATCAAAAAGGCATATCGTCCATTGTTGCTGCTGAAACAAGCAATTAACAACGTCCAGCCATCTAAACGTCCTGCTTGTCACAAAATTGTCATCTGAGCGTTCTAAGCTCACGCCAACGCCGCCGGGGAGGCTGGCCCTGATGATGGATCAAAATCAATGAAAATTGCACAAAGACTGATGTGGGTAATGGGTGGTACAACAATCAGTGCGATGTTATTGGCTGTAGGGATCAGCAGCTCGATGGCTGCCCGTACTGCGCAGGATGCACTGAGTGACAGTATTGAACAACGCTTTTTAGCGGTTGCGACCGGACGTCGTCAGGCGCTGGCACAGTATATGGACCAGCAGCGCGATATGCTGCAGAGTCTGGCCTATAACCGGATGACACAAGAGGCGCTGCAGGCTCTTAAAAATCCATACCAGTCTTATCGCTACGAAGTTGAAAACCCGGGGATCGATGCGCTGCGGGCCGAGGTTGGCCAGTGGTATCAGCAACGCTACCTGCCTCTTGCCGCGCAATTTGACGCTCAGCCTGACTTTCAGCAGTGGCTCGGCAAAGCGTCGCTGGAAACCTTGTTACTGCAACGTTACTACATGGCAACCAATCCGCATGCGCCGGCTGAACTAGCAAAAATGACCGATCGAGCGGATGGCTCTGTGTACGGTCAGCAGCATAAGCGCTTTCACCAGAGTTTTCGCGAGATAGTTACCCGCCTACATTATGATGATCTGTACCTCGTTGATGCACAGTCAAAAGCAGTACTGTACTCGGTAAATAAGAGTCCGGTCTTTGCTACGTCACTGCAAGACGGTGCTTTTGCCAAGTCAGCACTTGCTCAACTGGTACAGCAAGTGATCAAACAACCGGCGTACGGTTGGCAAGTGTCAGCTGCGGCCCCTTTTAGTGGTCAGTTTGGCCAACTGACGTTGTTTATGGCCGCGCCGGTGCTGAGCCCGCAAGATCAAAAAGTGAACGGCGTGTTGGTGGTGCAATTACCGCTCAGTACCGTCAGTGCTTTGATGTCAGATCAGCAAAATTGGGCTGGGATCGGCTTGGGAGCTACCGGTGACAGTTATTTAGTGGACGCGCAGGGACAACTACTCACGACGTTGCGTCAGGCTGCGCAGCCAACACCTGCGACCGCAGAAGTTCCGGCATTACTCGATGGCAAACAGCAAATCCGCCAAACGGCCGCTAAAGACGGTGAAGATTGGTTACAGCGCAGTGAAGCGGTGTCGCTGGGCGGACATCCGGTGCTGTTGGTGACGCAGCAACAAAGTTCAGAACTTTATCAGTCGCTGGCGGCGTTAAAGCAGCAACTGTGGTTCAGCAGCACGCTGACAGCGCTCTTGTTGGGTGTCGTGGTGTTTTGGCTGACGCGCCGCTTAGGGATGGGGATTGCGAAACCGCTGGAGCAGCTGTCGGCACAGTTAACGCAGGCGGCAGATCAGCAAGACTTAAGGCAGCATTTTGCGCCGCAGCGTGATACCGAGCTTAGCCAGACCACTTCCGCCTTACAGCAACTGTTTAGCCGTTTATCGACGCTGTTACGGGGCGTACAGGATGCCGGCAAACAAAGCCAGGAATTGGCCGCGCAGAATTTGCAAATCAGTATGCGCAGTAAAACCGCGGTGTATCAGCAAAAAGCGGCGCTGACACAGCTGGACGTCGAGGCTGCGCAGGCTTCAGCGGCTCTGTTGCAGTTGCAACAACAAATCTCGGTCGCTAACGATGATGCGGCGCTGACCCATCATCAAGCGGTGTCAGGGGAAGATAGCGTCAAATCACTCAATCAGCAGATCCGCCAATTGGCCGAGCAGGTAAAGCACTCTGCCGGCAGCATGCACACGCTGGATCAGGCCGCGACAGACATCATGCAGGTGCTGGAAACTATCCGGGGTGTGGCAGAGCAAACCAATTTACTCGCGCTCAATGCCGCGATTGAAGCGGCGCGTGCCGGCGAGCATGGCCGCGGTTTCGCCGTGGTTGCCGACGAGGTGCGCCGTTTGTCGGCGAATACTTCGCAGGCGACGGCCGAGATCCAAACCATGCTAAACCGCTTGGCGGGTTCGGTTGCACAAACCCGGCAAGGTCTGGAGCAGGAACAGCAGATCGCAGAACATTGTCTGGTCAGTGCCGGTCATGCCGACACTGTGTTAAGTCAGATCCGCTCTGCCGCCGCCAGGATTGTGCAGGCGGCCACAGTGATCCATCAACTGAGTCATGATGAATGTGCCCGTAGTCAGCAAATCAGCGCTGCGTTGGCGCAAATCCATCAGTCTGCAGTCGAGACCGACAGTGCGATGAGTATGCTGGCGGAACAATCCGCGGTTCAGCAACACCTGAGCGCAGATTTGCTATCGCAAGCGACCCAATTAAAGGTCTAAATCTTTGCAAAAAGTACAAGGGGCGATTGAAACGCCCCTTGTTTGCCATGGTGTGCGGGTAAAGATCAGGCCCAGATCTCTTGCTGCAGCTGAGTGATCAGATCTGTCACTTGCTGGCTTGACTGTTCCATCTGTACCAGCGCTTGTTGCATGGCCTGATGATCACCACGCAGGCCGGCGGATAGCGCATCACGGCCACACTGATGAACGGCCTTATGCGGTGTATCTAACTGTTGAAAGCTACGCATACCACTGTAGCGTTTTTTGCCCTCGCCTTCAAAATACCACTTACCGAGTCGGCACTCGCTATGCGCGTTCACTGACTCGCTAAAACGTTGTTCCTGAATGAGCTGATACACGTGGTGTTTCCACACGGCGTGATCAAGCTTCACTGTGTTGAGAAACGCCATGGTTGAACTTTGGCTGATGACTTTTTGCATATGGCTGGACGTGCTGATCACTTTCGCGACCACCGTTTCAATCTGACCGCTGGAAGCTGCCACATCACTGGCGCTGTGCTGACTTTGATTGACCATACCGCGGATTTGGCCGGTTTGATCGATGATTTGCCGGACTAACTGCTCTATCTGATTACTGGCCTGATGCGCTTTGCCGGCCAATTGCCTGACTTCATCCGCAACCACGGCAAAACCGCGACCTGCTTCGCCGGCACGAGCCGCTTCGATTGCAGCATTTAACGCCAGTAAGTTGGTTTGATCGGAGATTTCCTGAATGCTCGAAATCAGCTGATTAATCGCATTCGCCGTGCCGTCCAGTACCGCGGTTACTGAGGCACTTTGCTCTGCATCTTTACTGATCTGTGTGGCACGGTGTTCCAGATTGGCCAGGGCCTGATGCGTTTGGCCGAAGATTTCGTCCAGCGCAGTCAGTGCCTGATGTTCGTGTTCAAGTTGTCCGGCATTTTTCGCCAGCTCTTCGCGGATTTGGCCCAACATGGCGCCGCCCATGAGCATTGTCGCGCAGACGGACTGCTGGTAAGCGTCGTGCCGCTTTGCTGCTGCCGATTGCGTGCACTGTTCATTGAGTTGTTGCTGCAGTTGGTCGATTTCTGCGCGGTGTGTTTCTTGCTGTCGGTTGAGTTGAAGTTCGAGTTCGGCAATACGTTGTTTCAGTGCTGAATTAAAAAACATCTTTAAAGCTCCGGCGCAGTCTGGGCGATCTGAACACTTTAAACTAGAGGGGCATAACACCACGTTCCATGGGGTGTTTGCGAGTCATAGAACTGTGGCGCACGAATGAGTTGCGCCACGAGGCAACTGCGAATAAACAGCTATCGAACCTTGACCGCTGTTTATCCGAGTTTTTCAATATCCTGACACAATAGTGATACCGCCAACAGCCCGACTATTGTCTTAGGTCAAAACCTATGCATATTTACTGGGACTGCACGTCCTGCTGCAGTCGTTCGATGGCGGAAACAACTTGTTGCGCGGCATCTTCCATCTGGCCTAAAGCCCGCGCCAGTGCCACGGTGTCACCGTTACGTCCGGCTTGCATGGCATCGCGCGCCGCCTGATGCACCCCGCGATGAGGCGCTTCGATACTGCGAAAACTGCTGAACTGGCCGTAGTGCTTGGCACCATAACCACCGGCGCCACACCATTGCTGATATTTCTGCTCAGCCTGCGAAGCGGGTAAATCACGTTGTCCTGCAATCGATTGATAAACCTGTGCTTTCCAGCTGATGTAATCCATTTTCAGGCCATCCAGGTATGTTTGTGTCGTGGTCGCGCGGATCAGCTTTTTCATGGCTTCCGAGCGATGAATAACTTCGGTGACCACCGAGTCAATCTGCTTCGATGACAAAGACACGTCGGCGGCACTTTGCTGGCTGTGTGACACCATGGTTTTGATGTTGTTGGTTTGCTCGATTACTTTCCGGATCAAGCTTTCAATCTGCTTACTGGCTTCGTTGGCTTTTCCTGCCAACTGGCGGACTTCGTCGGCAACAACGGCAAAACCACGCCCTGCTTCACCGGCCCGGGCCGCTTCGATTGCTGCATTGAGTGCTAGTAAATTGGTTTGATCGGAGATTTCCTGAATGCTGGAGATCAGTTGATTGATGGAGCTGGCGGTGCCATCCAGCACTGAGGCTGTTGCCGCACTTTGATTGGCATGTTCGGTGATTTGTATAGCCCGGTCTTCCAGTGTCCGGATGGCGCTCTGGGTCTGGCCGAAGATGTCTTCGAGCTTTGCCAGCGCTGTGCGCTCGGCAATTAAGTCGTCAGCATGTCGGCTGATACTGCCACGCACGGCGTCCAGCACTGAACTACCCAGTAATTGTTGTTCCTGCCAGTGACTCTGATTTTGCTGAGCGGCGTATTCCTGAACCTGTTGTTCCAGCTGAGTTAATTGTTGCTCTAAATGCTGAGTGCTATCCCTCGCCTGACGCTGTACTTCTTTCAATTGGTCTCTGAGCTGTTGGTTTTCTTCTTTCAGCGCTCGATTAAAAAACATGAGGTTCCCCGATCTCTTATTATTGAAATTCCATCCTAAGTCATGCATTTAGAGCTGAAAAGCCTTTGACCGAAAATAACGCAAAAAGGATTAAGAAAAGCCCAATTAGCGTTTTGCAATTTTATACCAGCGCCATACCTGCATCAGTAACGGGCAAAAACCGGCACGATCGCTGTTGCTGCGGCATAAAAAAAGCGCCCTCAGGCGCTTTTCATCAACAGGTTGTTCGCAACAGCTGATTAAGCCAGCGCTAATTGCTGAGCCAGATAGTCATCGTAGCTGCCGACGAAGTTACGCAGGTCATTGTCGGTGATTTCAATGATGCGCGTTGCCAGAGAAGAAACGAATTCACGGTCATGGCTGACGAACAGTAAAGTACCTTTGTACAACTCCAGCGCCATGTTCAGCGATTCGATCGATTCCATGTCGAGGTGGTTAGTCGGTTCATCCATAATCAGGATATTCGGACGTTGCAGCATCAGTTTGCCAAACAGCATCCGGCCTTTTTCGCCCCCTGACAGGACTTTGACTTTCTTCTTGATGTCATCCTGGCTGAACAACAAACGGCCCAGAATGCCACGGATCGCTTGCTCGTCATCAGAAGGTTGTTTCCAGTACGACATCCAGTCAAACAAGGTCATTTCTTTCATGTCGCCGGCGAATTCGTATTCGTGGTCCTGCGCGTAATAACCGATATTGACGTTCTCTGACCATTTCACCAGGCCGCCATCGACCGGATATTCGCCAACCAGACATTTGAGTAACGTGGTTTTACCGATACCGTTGGCGCCGAGGATCGCGACCTTCTCGCCGACTTCAATCATCATGCTGACTTTTTTCAGTACCGCATTACCGTCAAAACCTTTAGTTAAGTCATTGACTTCTAATGCTAAACGGTAAAGTTGCTTCTGCTGTTCAAAGCGGATGAATGGGTTCACCCGGCTGGAAGCTTTAACTTCTTCCAGTTTGATTTTATCCATTTGTTTGGCACGGGACGTTGCCTGACGAGCTTTAGAGGCGTTGGCCGAGAAGCGCGCGACGAATGCTTTTAATTCATCGATCTGGGCTTTTTTCTTCGCGTTGTCAGACATCAGCCGTTCACGGGCTTGCGTAGCTGCAAACATGTATTCGTCATAGTTGCCCGGATACAGACGTAACTCACCGTAATCCAGGTCGGCCATGTGGGTACACACACTGTTCAGGAAGTGACGGTCGTGCGAAATAATAATCATGGTGCTGTTACGCTCTGCCAGCGTATCTTCCAGCCACCGGATGGTATTGATATCTAAGTTGTTCGTAGGTTCGTCGAGCAGCATGATTTCAGGATCGGCGAACAGTACCTGCGCCAATAACACCCGCAGTTTCCAGCCCGGCGCGACGGCTGACATCGGACCGTAATGTTGCTCTACCGGAATACCGACACCCAGTAACAGTTCACCGGCGCGGGATTCCGCGGTATAACCGTCCATTTCGCCAAATGCCACTTCCAGATCAGCGACCTTCATGCCGTCTTCTTCTGACATATCGGCGATAGCATAAATGCGATCACGCTCAGCCTTCACTTGCCACAATTCGGCATGACCCATGATAACCGTATCGATAACGCTGTATTGCTCAAATGCGAACTGGTCCTGATGCAGCTTTGCCACTCGCATATTCGGCTCGACCATGACTATACCGGCTGAAGGATCCAGCTCACGGCTAAGGATCTTCATAAAAGTGGATTTACCACAGCCATTGGCACCGATCAGGCCATAACGGTTACCTTGACCGAATTTAACCGAAATGTTTTCAAACAGCGGCTTGGCGCCGAATTGCATCGTAATATTGGCAGTAGAGATCACAGTCAGGGGTTCCTGTTGGCCGGTCGGGCCCGGTTAACGAGTTAGCAAAAAAACGGCCTGGCATAAGGCCAGGCCAAAAAGCGCGCTATTATAGCGGCAGACCCAAAATTTTGCTACGCCGGTATGCGCTCAAGCGGATAGATCATAAAAGTTTCATCAGCCAAACCGGCGTCCCAGCACGATACAAAGTACGACCAGTGCCGCGATACCCAGTTGTACCGTGCTGATCGTTTCATCAAGACATAAAGCAGCCCAGCCTAACCCCAGAAACGGACTGAGTTGCTGTAACTGACTGATCTGCGCGACACCGCCTAAAGACAAGCCGCGATACCAGGCAAAAAAGCCGAGAAACATCGAAAATATCGACAGGTAGGCAAATCCAAGCCAGGCGGACACAGACACAGTCCGGAAGTCGATGGCGGGAATTTGCCATAAGGTCCAGGGCAACAACACCGGCAGCGCCAACACCAGAGCCCAGCAGATCACCTGCCAGCTGCCTAACTCTGTGGCCAGCATGGCACCTTTTGCGTAGGCAAGCCCGCAAAACAAACAGGCCAGCAGCAACAAGCCATCCGCCAGGGCTAGTGCGCTGATCTGATGTTGCGCCGCGCTGTAGCAAAGCACCAGTGCCGCCCCGCAACAGGCGAACAGCCAAAACCAGGGCCGTGGCACTTGCCGGCTGAGCCAGGCGCCAAAGATTGCGGTAAACAAGGGCATCAGAGTCGTCACCAGCGTGGCATGGGCTGCATCTGTCCATTGCAAGGCCAGTGCGGTCAATACCGGAAAGGCAAAGGCGGCACCGAAGGCGACGATCAAGAGTCCGGGCCAAAAACGTCGTGCCGGGACTTGTTGTTGCATCAGCCGCAACAGCAACAAACTCAAGACACCTGCCACTGCTGCCCGGCCGGCGCCGACAAAAACCGGGGGTAATTCCAGTACGGCTATCCGGGTTGAGACAATACCACCGGAAAACATCAGGACTCCGGCTAAACCGTACGCATAAGCCTCGGTCAATACTGACGACGGTGTGCTGCTGTGTTGGGTGGCTGGCAAGACCTGCTCTGGCATATAAGCTCCTGGGTGGGAAAATGTGTTGTCATGGCTGACAGTAGCTTAAAAATGCCTGTACACTCAGGACAGTTGTGAATCATTTAGCCAAACTGTCCAGATCGCTTCACCGGTACAGTCAGCAACAGCAGGAGTTTTATATGCAGGTCGCGTTAAGCGAGTTTCAGCTGGATCTGGCTTCAGCGCACAGCCTGACTACACAATTGTTGCGACTGGCTCGAACGCAGGTACATCAGGGCGGCTGGCCTGCCGGTGCACGCCTGCCCTCGGTCCGCGCGTTGGCGATGCACCTTGGCATTAGCAAGTTTACCGTGGCTGATGTTTATGAGCGCTTAAATGCAGAAGGACTGGTGTTTAGCCGGCCCGGCAGCGGTGTGTTTGTTGCGCGGCGTCATCCGGCGCTGCAGCTGCAGGAAAATCCCGGTCCGAGTGAGCTGGCGGACGAAGTCGCGCTGATGCGACAAACGCTGCAACGCGAGCCGGATTGGCTAAAACCCGCTGCCGGTTGGCTGACACCGGATTATCTGCCACAGCAGGAAATTCGTGCGGCGCTGAAAGAAATTGCCCGGCAGGAACAGGCGCTGACAGACTATGGACCTGCACAGGGGTATTTGCCGCTGCGTCAGTATCTGGTCAACCGGCTGGCGGAACTGCGGATCCCCTTAGCGCCGCAGCAATTATTGCTGACGCACAGTGCGACACACGCGCTCGATTTGGTGCTGCGACTATTACTAAAGCCCGGCGATAAAGTCATCGTCGATGATCCAGGTTTTTACAACTTTCAGGCAATGCTGCGCCTGCATCAGCTGGAACTGCTGTATCTGCCCCGCACGACCGACGGCCCGGATTTAACCGCGCTCAGTGCCTTACTGGACAACCACAAAGTGCGTGCATATCTGACCAATTCAGTGTTGTCCAATCCGGTGGGAACCTGCATCAGTCCACCCAAAGCCGTGCAGGTTTTGTCTTTACTGAAACAGCAACAGGTGCTGTTGATTGAAGATGATATCTACGCCGATTTTGAGCAGCAACCTGCCCTGCGTTATGCCAGTCTTACCGGTCTGCAGGAGGGGGTCTATCTGGGGAGTTTGTCGAAAACTATCTCAGCGGACCTTCGTGTCGGTTACATTGCGGCGTCGCCGGCATTGGTTGCATCGCTGACAGATTTGAAGCTAATCACCAGCACTTCCACGCCTGCAACGGTGGAGCGTGTGGTGTATCAGGTCTTGACCAGCGGCAGCTACCGCCGTCATCTGAAGCAGTTACAGCAGCGGCTGGATCAGCTGCGCCGCGACGTCGTGGCACAATTTGCGCTCCGCGATATTCGTCCCTGGTATTTGCCGGAGGCCGGTTTTGCCCTCTGGTTACAGCTGCCGGCGGGGATCAGTAGCCGCGCATTAACGGCGCTGGCTGGCAGCAAACAAGTCGTATTGGCGCCTGGCCCCAATTTCAGTCAATGGCCGGATGCTGACCAGTTTATGCGGGTCAATATCAGTCAGTGTAGCGATGCCAGGCTCTGGCAGGTGCTGGATGAAAGTTTGCAGTACCTGCACCATATCCGCGGTGAAAACAAAAAAACCGGTTAAAACCGGTTTTTTTATCCAGCGACAGGTATTAGCCCTGCGCTTTAGACACTGCGTCTTTACACAGTTGTGTGATGCGGTCCCAGTCACCGGCAACAATCGCATCATCAGGTACTATCCAGCTGCCACCGACGCAACGCACGTTTGGAAGCGCCAGATACTCCAGGAAGTTTTTCTCGTTGATACCGCCGGTTGGACAGAACCGGATGTCAGAGAACGGGCCATGGATTGACTTCAGCGTCTTCACGCCACCCGCTGCCTCGGCCGGGAAGAATTTGAAGTGGGTATAGCCCAAGCCTGTTCCTTCCATGAGTTCCGAAATCGACGCAATACCCGGGATGAGCGGGATTGGGGCAGCTTTACCTGCGACGAGTAATTCACGGGTCAATCCCGGGCTGATGGCAAACTTAGCACCCGCTTCAACGACCTTTTGCAGCTGATCAGCGGTTGTGACAGTACCTGCCCCGACGATAGCATCGGGTACTTCCTTGGATAACAACGCAATGGCTTCCAGTGCGACCGGAGTGCGCAGTGTCACTTCCAGCACCTTGATACCACCGGCCAGCAAGGCTTTCGCCATTGGTACTGCGGTGGCGAGATCTTTAATCACAATCACCGGAACCACAGGGCCCTGTGCAAATAAGGTGTCTGGTTGTAACTGCCAGTTTGAAAACGACATAATCAGCCCGCCAATTTTTGTTTTAAGTAAACTGCACAGCCAAGCAAGCCCGGCTGCTCTGCAGTGACGATATAAGTTGCAATTTGCCGGTTGAACGCGGCAAAGCGTCCCTTGGCTTCAAATCTGCTGCGAAACTCGCTTTGTTCCAGCAACGGCAGTAGTTTTGGCGTGATCCCGCCTGCGACATAAACCCCGCCAAAGGTGCTTAAGGTCAGGGCTAAGTCACCGGCCAAACTACCGAGTGAGGCAAAAAATTGGGCAACGACGGCCTGGCTGAGCGCGCAACTGCCATCCAGCGCCTGTTGGCCAATTTGTGCCGCAGTTTTGGCGGGCACATCAAGTTGCTGATATGCCGCAAGCGCCAAATACAGGCTTTCAAGGCCAGGGCCAGATAGCAGCCGCTCTGGCGAGACGTGGCCATAGTGCGCAGCCAGATAACGCTGGATAAACCATTCTTGCTCATTCTGCGCAGTCCAGTCAGAGTGCCCACCCTCGCCTGGTAACGGGATGTAACCCTGAGCTGTCGGGATCAAATGGGCGACGCCTAAGCCAGTACCGGCACCGAGCACCGCCATCGGCTTGGTCAGATCGCGCTCACCGGCGCCGGTTTTCACCAACTCGGCATCGCGGATCGCCGGCAAGGACATCGCCACTGCAGTGAAATCGTTCAAAACGATAAACTCCGCAAGACCCAGCTCTGCTTTGATTTGCGTGATGGAAAATTCCCAATGGAAATTTGTCATCTTGACGAAATCGCCGGTGACCGGGCAGGCAATAGCCACCGCAACATGTGCGAGATCGGTCAGCCCCTGCTGTTCGCGGTAGTATTGTAAAGCCAGCGTCAGGGTGGCGAATTCCGCACAGGGATACACCACCACTTTATCAAGGGCCATAGTCGAGAGGTCCACCCGGCTAAAGCGCGCATTGGTGCCACCAATATCCGCGACGATAGCGAAGTTAACCATTTAGGTGCTCCTCAGTCACAAACAGACTGCATGCCCCTTGTTCGGCACCGGTCAACACGGTACGCAGGCCACCGAAGATTTCGCGGCCCATACCGTAGTAGCTTTCCGACATATCGCAGGTAGCCAGTGGGCGCGCATTAAACTCTGCGGCATCGACCAGCACTTGCAGTTCGCCGGTTTGTGCGTTCACGCGGATCATATCGCCATCCTGGATCCGAGCGATTGGACCGCCTTCAATAGCTTCCGGAGTGACGTGGATCGCCGCCGGAACTTTACCGGATGCACCTGACATACGACCATCAGTCACCAGTGCGACTTTGAAACCACGGTCCTGTAATACACCCAAAGGTGGTGTCAGCTTGTGCAGTTCTGGCATGCCACAGGCTTTAGGCCCTTGGAAACGCACCACGACGACACAGTCTCTATCAAGTTTGCCGGCCTGAAATGCCGCGTCCAGCTGGTGTTGGTCGCTGAACACAACCGCTTCGGCTTCTACCACATCAGTGCCAGCGCGCAGCGAAGAGGTTTTAATCACACTGCGGCCAATGTTGCCGGACAGTACGTGCACACCACCTGTCGGTTTAAATGGCGCGGACACCGACGAAATGACTTTGTCATCCAGCGATTTTTCCGGGCCGTCTACCCACACCAGTTCGCCATTTTGCATCACCGGCACCTGGGTGTAACGACGCAGACCAAAACCTGCAATGGTATTGACGTCCTCGTGTACCAACCCACCGTTAAGCAGTTCGCGGATCAGCACAGACATACCACCGGACTGGTGGAAGTGATTCACATCTGCTTCGCCGTTTGGATAGATCTTCGCCAGCAACGGCGTCGCTTTCGACAGATCTTCAAAGTCATCCCAGTTAACGATAAAGCCGGCACTACGGGCAACGGCCACTAAGTGCATGGTGTGGTTGGTTGAACCACCGGTTGCCAGCAAGCCGACAATGCCGTTCACAATAGCTTTCACATCAACGATTTTACCGATCGGCATATAGTTAGAGCCTAAATCGGTCAGACGGGTGATCTGACGCGCTGCGGCTTTTGTCAACGCATCGCGCAGTTCAGTGCCTGGATTGACGAACGAAGAGCCCGGCAGATGCAGACCCATCATTTCCACAACCAATTGGTTCGAGTTGGCCGTACCATAGAAAGTACAAGTGCCGGCCGAGTGATAAGACTTCGATTCGGAATCGAGCAGTTCTTCCTTACCCACCTTGCCTTCGGCATAGAGTTGGCGCACCCGAGCTTTTTCTTTATTTGGAATACCAGACGGCATTGGGCCAGCCGGTACAAACACAAATGGCAAATGACCAAAGCTTAATGCGGACATCAGCAAACCCGGCACAATCTTGTCGCAGATCCCGAGCATCATGGCGCCGTCAAACATATTGTGTGACAGACCGACGGCGGCTGACATGGCGATCACGTCGCGACTCAGTAAGCTCAGCTCCATCCCAGGTTGCCCCTGCGTCACGCCATCGCACATCGCCGGCACACCACCGGCATGCTGCGCCACGCTGCCAACTTCGGCACAAGCCTGTTTAATGATGGCCGGATAGGCTTCATAAGGTTGATGCGCAGACAACATGTCGTTGTAGCTGGAAATGATCCCGATATTGGCTTTAGTCAGACTGCGTAAGTCAGATTTCTCCTGCGCGCTACATGCTGCAAAGCCGTGCGCGAGGTTGCCACAACTCAAAGCGCCACGATGCGGGCCTTTGCGACGGGCTTTTTCCATGCGTTCCAGATAAATTGCGCGACTTTTTTCGCTGCGGGCCAGGATCCTTTGTGTAACTTCGAGTATGACCGGGTGCATATTAGTAAACCTCTATTGATCTGCGTACATGACTGACAACTGTGGCGAAGTCAGTTGAATGAAAGCTCGGATCGGCATTGCTGCCACATCTGTTCCCGCCGCGGCTTGCTCAAGTACCTGCAGCTTTTTACCACCCACTAAATGGAGATAAATGGCTCGCCCGGCAGCCAGGCGTTTTTTGCTAAAGCTAATGCGCTGATAAGGCGCTGTGGCTGGATTCGTCGCCAGTAAATCTGCCGCGTCATCCGCCATGCCAGCGCTGAGCTCCTTGCTGCACGGAAACAATGACGCGGTATGACCGTCTTCGCCCATACCAAGAATAACGACGTCAAAACGCGGTAGATTTTGCACGCGCTGCAACAGCTCAGGCACTGCCGCTTCGGCAGTGTCGGCCGCAGCGTACAGACTGACAAAGCGTGCCGCTGCGGCTTTGTTCTGCAGTAAAGCAGACTTCACCAGACGTTCATTACTGTCTGGCGCGTCATCCGGCAAATAGCGATCATCCGCCAAGGTGATGGTCACCTTTGACCAATCCAGCTCGGTGTTGGCCAGCGTTTGAAACAGCGGTAATGGTGTACGACCGCCGGAGACGACGAACACGGCTTCACCGCGCTCACGAATGGCAAGCTGCAGTTGCGCGACGATTTGCGTCGCAAAGGCTGCATTTAACGCGCTGGAATCGGAGAATTTATGCAGCTGCATGCTATTCATCCCAGTTACGGTCGTCACGGGCTAACAGCGAAATCGCCGCGACAGGACCCCATGTTCCGGCCTGATAAGATTTTGGTGGTTCGTTGTTGGCGCGCCACGCATCAAGAATGCCGTCGACCCACTTCCACGCCTGTTCCACTTCATCACGACGCACGAACAGATACTGGTTGCCCAACATCGCTTCGAGCAACAAGCGCTCGTAAGCGTCCGCAATACGTTGTGACTGGAAGGTTTCGTCAAAGCTTAAGTCCAGCTTGCTCTGCTGCAGTTGCATGTTTTCGCCAAGTCCCGGGATCTTGTTCATGATCTGGATCTCAACACCTTCATCCGGTTGTAAGCGGATGATCAGTTTGTTGGCAGGCAACTGTTTGTAAGTTTCATGGAAAATATTGTGCGGTTGCGGTTTGAAGCAAATGACTACTTCACTGACTTTGTTCGGCATGCGCTTGCCGGTCCGCAGGTAAAACGGTACGCCAGCCCAGCGCCAGTTATCGATATCCACTTTAATCGCGACAAAAGTTTCTGTTTTGCTGTTAGGCCGTGCGTCTTCTTCTTCCAGATAACCCGGCACCGGCTTACCGGTGACAAATCCAGCCGCATATTGGCCACGGACGGTTTTTTCCTGCACGTTTTGCAGGTTAATCGGACGCAGCGCTTTGAGTACTTTCAGTTTTTCGTCCCGGATGCTGTCGGCATCAAGGCGCGCCGGTGGTTCCATCGCAATCAGCGACAAGACCTGCAACAGGTGGTTTTGCACCATATCGCGCATCTGACCGGCGTCGTCGTAGTAACCCCATCGCCCTTCTACGCCGACCTCTTCCGCCACCGAGATTTGAACATGGTCAATCGCATTGTGGTCCCAGTTCGAGGCAAAGATGGCATTGGCAAAGCGCAGAGCTAATAAGTTCAGTACTGTCTCTTTACCCAGATAATGATCGATGCGGTAAATTTGCGACTCTTTAAAATAGCGCGCCACTTCGTCATTAATGACCTTCGACGATTCCAGGCAATGACCAATCGGCTTTTCCAGCACCACGCGCGATGGTTCAGCTGACAGTCCTGCTGAGTCGAGGCCTTTACAGATGTTGCCGAACAGGGATGGTGCAGTCGCAAAATAACTGACGGGAATGCGTTTAGCCGGATCAGTCACATCTTTTAACTGCAGATAATCGGCTTCTTTGCTCAAATCGATTTGGACATACAACAACTTGGCTTTTAAGCGTTGCCAGACGTCGGCTTCAATCGGCTCTTTGATGAATTTTTGTAAGTTGGTTTCAACTAATTCTACATAATCAGCCAGCGACAAGGCATCACGGGCTACGCCGATAATACGGGAGTCTGCATGCAGTAACGCTGCACGTTCCAGTTGATATAAAGCGGGAAGAAGCTTACGGCGCGCGAGGTCGCCTTTGGTGCCAAACAGAATTAAATCACAGGCTTTGTTTGATTGTGCTGTTGCTGTCATGCAAATGACCCTTGAATAGATGTAATTTTACAACACTTAGCCGCATACTAGCCGACTGAAAAGCGCTTGTAAACCTAATAAGATGTAATTAAATTACACATTAACGAAAGAATTTGGTGCGCCGACGACTGCAAGCAGTCTTTGACAACTAACATCAATAGTGTGGTAAATTTATCACTTTTGATGTAGCCATTCTTGTCAGGCTACAGATTATATTACACAAACCTGCTCCCGCAGGTCTCATAACAAGAAGGTAACCGCGGATGAATGTGCTGGAAAAAATCGTCAACAGTGTCAATAGCTTTAGTAAGTCAGAGCGTAAAGTGGCAGATGTGATCCTGGCCAACCCGCAAACGACCATTCACAGCAGTATTGCTGCGCTGGCCAAAATGGCAGATGTATCAGAACCGACCGTCAACCGCTTTTGCCGCCGCCTCGACACCAAAGGCTTTCCGGATTTCAAGCTGCACCTGGCACAAAGTCTGGCAAACGGTACCCCATATGTAAACCGACATGTTGAAGAAGACGACGGCCCGGAAGCTTACACCGCCAAGATTTTTGAGTCGACCATGGCTGCCCTGGATGCTGCCCGGCAAAATGTTGATATCCCAACCATTAATCGCGCAGTCGACGTCCTGACTCAAGCGAAAAAGATTTCGTTTTTTGGCCTCGGTGCCTCGGCTTCTGTCGCCCATGACGCTCAGAACAAGTTTTTCCGCTTTAATGTCCCGGTCGTTTGTTTCGACGATATTGTTATGCAGCGGATGAGCGCCATTAATAGTGCCGAAGGTGATGTAGTGGTTTGTATTTCACATACTGGCCGGACAAAAAACCTCTGTGATATTGCGACGATCGCACGGGAAAATGACGCGACGGTGATTGGTATTACCGCTTATGACAGCCCGCTGGCAAAAGAATGTACGCTGGTCCTGTCGCTGGACGTGCCAGAAGATACCGATATGTACATGCCAATGGCGTCGCGCGTGGCGCAATTGGTCTTGATCGATATTCTAGCGACCGGTTTTACGCTGCGTCGTGGCACTAAATTCCGCGAGAATCTGAAGAAAGTGAAAGACAGTTTGCGTGGCTCGCGTTTCGATAAGAAGGATTTTCATAGCTGATCGGAGCAGTTGAAAGGCCAAAATTGTAGTTTTTTTTCAGATGCTCGCTATATTCTGTAATTTAATTACATTAAACTAATCCAGTTCGAACCGGGCATCCGCCCGGTTTTTTGCCAATCAACAGGCAGGAGTTGCTAATGCCAAGAAGAACCAAAATCGTCGCCACTCTGGGTCCCGCTACTAATACACAAGCCGCCATTGAAAAACTGATCCAGGCCGGTGCCAGCGTATTCCGTTTTAATTTCTCCCACGGCACCGCCGAAGACCATAAACAACGCGCTGCGATGGTCCGTGCAGCAGCTGCTGCTTGTAGCGCTCACGTTGCAATACTGGGTGATCTCCAGGGCCCGAAGATCCGCGTTTCTACTTTCAAAAACTCCAGCGTTGAACTGAGCGAAGGTCAGGACTACGTGCTGGATGCCGCTCTGGCGAAAGGTCTGGGTGATGAAACACAAGTCGGTATCGATTATAAAGAACTGCCGGGCGATGTATTTCCGGGTGACTTACTGTTATTAGATGATGGCCGCATTCAGCTGGTGGTCTCACATGTTGAAGGCAGTCGCATCGTCACGAAAGTTACCGTGGGCGGTAAGCTCAGTAACAACAAAGGCATTAACCGCCAGGGCGGCGGTTTGTCTGCGCCTGCGTTGACTGACAAAGATAAAAATGACATCGCGTTGGCGGCTGACATCGATGTGGATTATCTCGCAGTGTCGTTCCCACGCACTGGTGATGATTTGCGTCTGGCGCGTCAGTTAGCGCGTGCCGCGGGTTCTGAAGCTTTAATCGTATCTAAAGTGGAACGGGCTGAAGCTGTCGCTGATGACGAAACCCTGGATGATATTATCCGCGCATCCGATGCGGTGATGGTCGCCCGTGGTGACTTAGGGGTCGAGATCGGTGATGCCGAGTTAGTCGGCCAGCAAAAACGCATTATCGCCCGCTCCCGTCAGCTAAACCGTGTGGTGATCACGGCGACGCAAATGATGGAAAGCATGATTGAAAGTCCGATGCCTACCCGTGCTGAAGTCATGGATGTCGCGAATGCCGTGTTGGATGGTACTGACGCTGTTATGCTCTCTGCGGAGACCGCAGCAGGTAAATATCCAACTGAAACCGTGAAGGCGATGGGCCGGGTTTGTGACGGTGCGGAAAAACATCCGAAAGTATTGTCATCGAAACACCGGATGGATGTGACTTTCACGGAAATTAGCGAAACGATTGCATTGTCTGCCATGTATGCCGCTAACCACCTCGCGGGCATCAAAGCAATTATCGCTCTGACCGAGTCAGGCTACACGGCGAAACTGATGTCTCGTATTACCTCATCGCATCCGATTTATGCACTATCTCGTCACGTGAAAACGTTGAACAAAATGGCGTTGTATCGCGGTGTCTACCCGGTCTCGTTCGATAGTCACGGCATCAGTAATGACCATATTGCCGATGAAGCTGTCGCTGCGGTGAAAAAAGCGGCAGGGTTGCAAAGCGGTGATCTGGTGATCCTGACACACGGGGATGTAATGGAAACTGTCGGTGCATCAAATACCTGTAAGGTTGTGACCGTCAAGTAACTGAAAGTAAAGAATAAAAAAGGTCGCGATGCGACCTTTTTTATTGCCTGATCTCTGACAATCTGATTATTACGGCTACCGACGTCGTCAGGTGGCCTGCTGTCTGTCAGCCAGATGTTGTTTCAATAAAGGTGAGAGTGCCGTGATAGCCGACCCCGAAACAACCAGTAAAGCACCGGCAATAGACCATAAATTCAGTGTCTGGGCCGGCGCAGCGTCTGGAAATAGCCAGTTCACGATGTTGGCAAACAGAATGGTCAGCAACGGTGTGATAGCCAATACCGCACTGACTTTTGACGCTTCCCAGTGTTCCAGCGCTTCAGCAAAAGCGCCATAGGCAACAATAGTATTGAGACAACAAAAGGCCAGCAGACCCCACTGTAGACCAGAAAGGCTCAGAACTGGGCTCAGATCGGCCACCGGGAGGAAACATAATGCTCCCGCCAGATAGATAAACCACATGATTTGCTGGGAATTAAAGGTCATCAGCAGCTGTTTTTGCGCCAGCGCATAACAAGCCCAGGTGACGGCCGCGATGATAACTAACAGAACCCCGATGCTATCCTGACCAAATTGGGTCAGAAGTAAGACCAATCGCTCGTTGAAAAACAGCAATAAGCCAATCACCAGTAAGGTTGCACCGATTTTCTGCCACAACAATAACTGTTCACGGAAGATAAAGATGCCACCCATCATCATCAGGAATGGTGCGAGCTGGATCACAACCTGTGCCGTCTCGGCCGTCAAAAGATGGAGCCCCATTAGATATAAGATGTAATTAGACAACAAACCGGCAATGGCAATAGATAGCAATATAGTGGCTTTGCGGCTGAGCCCCCGCAGTGATGGCACGGCTTTTTGCTGCCATAACACAGCACTGACAAACAAAGCTGCCACCAAAAACCGGATCCAGGTGATGGTATTCGCGGTTAAATCAACCAATAAATGCTTCAGTGCTATTGGCAACATACCCCATAAGACGGCAGTGACTAAAGCCAACATAAACCCATAAACACTGCGCCCGGACGCCTGATGCATACCCTACCCTTAGACTGAAAAAAACGCGCTATTGTCGTCGCTTTTGCTAATTTTGTCGCCTGTTATCCGGTTGAAAGCTGCTGTTTTCCTTTGTTTTGCGTTCGTTTGCGGTATATCAAGACAACGTGGTCGAGGCTGGTTTAAGCTGCGGGCAGTTAAATGGTTGTTTTCGGACTGAGGGCAAACGAATGATCCAGAAAATCGGCTTACTGACATCAGGTGGTGATGCGCCCGGCATGAATGCCGCGATCCGGGCTGTCGTGCTGACAGCCAGTCAATATGGTTTAAGTGTTGTTGGTTTTCGCCATGGTTTTAACGGCATTTTTCAGCGCGATTTTCTGCAGCTGAAAGATGCAGATGTCAGGCAAATCAGTCATTTAGGCGGCACTATCCTAAAAAGCGCCCGCTGCAAAGCGCTGCCACAGCCCGGCGGCCCGGCACAGGCTGCCGAGATTTTGCATGAATTGGGGATAGACGCCTTGCTAGTCATCGGCGGCGATGGATCTTTTCGCGGTTGTATGGCGTTATCGCAGCATTACCGCGGTCAGATTGTCGGTTTACCAGGTACGATAGATAATGACCTCGATGGTACAGATGAAACGATTGGGTTCGCCACTGCACTGCAAACGGCGCTCGATGCGATTGATAAAATCCGCGATACGGCCGATGCGTTTGAGCGAACTTTTCTGGTCGAAGTGATGGGACGGCATACCGGTTATCTGGCCTTATCCGCAGGGATCGCCGGCAGTGCTGAACAGATCATCTGCCCGGAATATGGCGACACGGTGGATATTCTCGACATCGCGGCAGATATTCGCAGCTATCAGCAACAGCATGGGGCCTGCAGTTATATTATTGTGGTTGCAGAAACGATGTATCCGGCTGGCGCAGCGGCGCTGGCACAGGAACTATCGGTCAAAAGCGGTACCGAATGCCGAGCTGTCGTGTTAGGGCATTTACAACGCGGTGGCAGCCCGGTCGGTTCTGATCGGATCTTAGCGACAAAGTTGGGCGCTTTTGCTGTTGAGCAATTGTTGGCTGGCCATGCACACATGATGATGGCCGGCGAACAGGCCGGTCAGGCGGTGCTGTATCCCCTCGCTCTGACCGGTGAACAGCACAAAAAGGCTGACCCGTTTTTATTGGCCTGGCAAGACCGTGTATTACAGCAGCACAAAGCAGACGCTTAAGTTTGGATACAAAAACGGCGCCGATACAGGCGCCGCTTGCTAGGTCCGGTTGGTTAACTGCCGAACACAGTCTTCACGCGGTCTTTATAACTGCGGCTCACTTTGACCGATTGACCGTTGGTCAACATCAGTTGATGTTCGCCGTTCGCCAGCATCTGCAGTTTGGCAATAGTGCCGACATTGACGATAGCAGAGCGATGCACCCGCACGAATAAACGTGGGTCAAGTTCCTGTTCCAGTTCTTTCATCGTCCGGCGCAGGATGTGTGTCTGACCATCATTGGTGTGGATACACATATAGTCTCCGGCGGCATCGACCCAATCAATATTCGTCACCATCACGCGGGTGATCTCGCCTGAGTCTTTGATACTGATAGCTTCAGGGAACTTGTCATTCATCACCGGCTGTTCGTTATCTAAGCGGCCAAGGATTTGGGCGGTATCTTCACCGGTCAGCTTTGCAACGACTTCAGCCAATTGGCCTTTATGTTTATGGTCGTCTCTGGCTTCATAAACCCGGGTTAATTTTTCAATTGCCGCTTGCAGCCGCTCCGATTCGACTGGCTTTAATACGTAATCGACGGCATTGACGTCAAAAGCACTCAGGGCGTACTGATCAAAAGCAGTGACAAAAATAACATAAGGCAAATGGGTCATTTCCTGCTGCAAATGCTTCAATACCGCAAATCCGTCGAACACCGGCATTTCAACATCAAGAAACAAAACGTCTGGTTTATGGGTCAACACTGCTGCGATTGCTTCTTCACCGTTGCTGCATTCGGCTACGACTTCAAGTTCTTTGAAGGCTGCGAGTCGCATCAGCATCCCCTTTCGTGCCAGCGGTTCATCATCAACAACAACGACTCTAAGATTGTTCTTCATCTGCTTGTTCCACCTCAAACGGGATTCGGATATTCACTTTGACGCCTTGGGGCTGATTGTGAGTCAGTACCAGCGAAAAATTCTTGTCATATAATGCAGCTAAACGTTCTCTGGTATTGACCAGCCCAAGCCCGCTGTTTTCTTTCGGTAAACCGGAGTCAATCGGCATGCCGGGACCGTTATCCGCCACTTCTATCAATAAATCATGCCCGAACTTACGTGCTTTAATCGAAATCAGACCACCGGCAGATTGGCGGGCAACGGCATATTTGATCGCATTCTCAACCAAAGGCTGCAAAATTAAGCTCGGCACCAATGCCACGTCGGCATTTTCAGCAATGTCATACTCAATGGTCAGTCGTTCGGAAAAACGCACTTTCTCAATTTCCAGATATAAAGCAGCGGCGTGGATTTCCTGCGACAAGGCTACTTTTTTGATCGGGTCTTTATAGAGCGAATAACGCAAAAAGTCGCTGAGGCGGCTGAGCATTTTGTTCGCAGTGTCGGCTTCGCCCAACATGACCAGGGTTGAGATTGCATTGAGGGTATTGAATAAAAAATGCGGATTGAGCTGATAACGCAGCATTTTAAGCTGGGCTTCATGGGCTTTATTCGAAGCAATCAGCAGTTTTTGTTTTTCTTGTTGCAAGCTTTGGTAATAACGAACGCCAAAGTACAAGCCGCTCCAGCTCAACATGACATAAAAACCAACCGGGGTTTGCTCGAGATACTGCAACCAGTCGTCCGGGCGGAAGCCGTGCCGGTAGATTTCCCAGTAGTTGAAGTTTTTAATCACCGACCAGCAGGCGGCAGTTAATAGAGACGCTAACAATACCGTAGCGACCAGCGCCGCCGGGTGCCAGCTTCGGATCCTTTGATAGAAATAACGCAGAGGAATGGTCAGTAACCAACCGGCATAAGCGTCGAGAGCGACTACCAGCAAATAAGCGTCGCGCATTTCCTGAAACAGAGAGCCAAGAAACGCAACCAACGCAAAACCCAGCCATCCTAGGCTGTGCAAAATCCAAAATTGGCGATGTCGGTCTTCAAGAATTCGCAGCAAGCACTGATTTCCATAGTTGTCAGGCTGCCGATTATACCAAAGCCTCTGTTTAGATTATCGGCGTTAAACCCGCTACAGCGCCTGTTAGTCGCAGTCAGGCCTGGAATATGCTTAGCCAAGTACCGGTGTTGGTTTTCGGTCGGGACCGAGCGCAACAAAAGTAAAAGAACCGGAAATTGCGCGATGCTGATCGTCGCTGTACATATTTTCGACAAAGATATCGACGTTCACGCGGATACTGGTTCTGCCGACGTGTTCGATACGTGCGACCAGCTCGATAATAGTGCCAGCCGGAATGGACTCTTTAAAATCGACCCGATCAGAACATACAGTGACCAGCGGCTTACGACAAAAGCGCGTCGCGGCAATGAACGCAGCTTCATCCATCCAGGCCAGGGCCTCGCCGCCGAATAACGTATTGTGATGATTGGTGCGACCCGGAAATACCGTTTTGGTGACGCGGGTAACCGCCTGTTCAATCCGGATTGCGACTTGTGCTTCATTCATGATGGTACGCCTGTCTGTAGAAGAAGCCGCGCATTGTAGAGAATGTGCGGCATATTGCCAGCAAAAATAGGCGTTTTAACGCGCAAGCATTGGGCCTAACGCCTTGCCGCCAACCAGATGCATGTGGATGTGGAATACTTCCTGACCACCATGTTGATTACAGTTCACAATCAGACGATAGCCATCTTCGGCGATCCCTGCTTCTGCTGCCAGTTTACGCGCCACGGTAAAGAGGCGGCCTAGTGCGGCTTCGTGTTGCGGCTCTACATCGTTGGCGGTTGGGATTAAAACGTTTGGTACAATCAGGATATGGGTGGGTGCGCGTGGATGGATATCGCGAAACGCGGTCACTAACTCGTCCTGATACAACACATCGGCCGGGATCTCACGGCGGATAATTTTACTGAAAATCGTTTCTTGTGCCATTTCAACTCCTTATTGTGCAGCGCCGGCGTTATAATCCGGCTAAACAGAATGCCGGAAGTATATGCGATGAATGAAGTTCGTTACCAGCTGGAACTGGCTGATTTGGCCGGTCATTATCTGGATGTCAGCCTTGAATGGGTGCCGCAGGACAACGCGGTCGTGACACTCTCCTTGCCTGCCTGGATCCCAGGTTCTTACATGATCCGCGACTTTGCCCGCCATCTGCTGGATATCCGGGCAGAGGACCAGTCTGGCCCGCTACCACTGCAACAGCGCGATAAACAAAGCTGGCAGCTCACGCCGCGTGGCAGTGCAATCAGAGTGTTTTATCGGGTCTATGCCTTCGATTTGTCGGTACGCGCCAATTATCTCAGCAGCGATATCGCCGTG
>Ga0075154_10000324_pt1 | contig 41338 bp, 34 predicted proteins | sample JI71714BDNA_FD_70965 | JGI IMG/M metagenome (GOLD analysis project Ga0075154, IMG submission 70965) | Wastewater effluent complex algal communities from Wisconsin, to seasonally profile nutrient transformation and Carbon sequestration -... | ecosystem: Engineered > WWTP > Effluent > Algae... | reverse complement strand
CCCCGTGGCGAGCAACAGCCCCGTGGCGAGCAACAGCCCCGTGGCGAGCAACAGCCCCGTGGCGAGCAACAGCCCCGTGGCGAGCAACAGCCCCGTGGCGAGCAACAGCCCCGTGGCGAGCAACAGCCTCGTGGTGAGCAGCAGCCTCGTGGTGAGCAGCAGCCTCGTGGTGAGCAGCAGCCTCGTGGTGAGCAGCAGCCGCGGCAGGATCAGAGCCAGCGCCCGGGCTTCCGCGAGCGGCTGGAGCGCGAGCGGGAACGGGATCGCGAGCGCGAACGCCTGCGGCAGGAGCAGACCCGTGGCGGCGGCGAAGCGCCGGCCCGCGTCGATCCCGCGCCGCGTCAGGAACCCCGTCAGGAACCGCGCGGTGAGCGTTTCGAACGCCCGGAACCGCCCGCCCGCAACGAACGCTTCGAGCGTGGCGACCGTGGCGACCGCAACGAGCGCTTCGACCGCAATGAATCGCGTGGTGGCGACCGCTTCGAACGTGGCGAACGCGGCGAACGTCAGCAGCGCAGTCGCGAAGATCGCGAGCTGGAGGCCGAAGAGGCCGCCGCCGACAGCCAGAAGCCGCGCAACACCTATTCGCTGGCCGACCTGAAGCGCAAGCCGATTCCGGAGCTGTTCGCCCTCGGCGAGACGCTCGGCGTCGAGAATCAGGCCCGCCTGCGCAAGCAGGACGTGATCTTCAACATCCTCCGCGCCTGCCTGAAGCAGGGCGACGCCGTGCTCTGCGACGGCGTGCTGGAAATCCTGCCGGACGGTTTCGGCTTCCTGCGCTCGGCCGACATGTCCTATCTGGCCGGCCCGGATGACGTCTACATCAGCCCGAACCAGGTCCGCCGCTTCAATCTGCGCACCGGTGACTACCTGCGCGGCCGGATCCGTCAGCCGAAAGAGGGCGAGCGCTACTTCGCGCTGCTGAAGGTCGACGACATCAACGGCTACCCGCCGGAGAGCAAGAAGAACCAGGCGCTGTTCGAGAACCTGACGCCGTACTACCCGACCCAGCGGTTCCGGCTGGAGCGCGGCAACGGCTCCAGCGAGGACATCACCGGCCGCATCATCGACTTGGTCAGCCCGGTCGGGAAGGGCCAGCGCGGCCTGATCGTGTCGCCGCCAAAGGCCGGCAAGACCGTGCTGATGCAGAACGTCGCTCAGGCGCTGATGGCGAACCATCCCGAGGCCAAGCTGATGGTGCTGCTGATCGACGAGCGGCCGGAGGAAGTCACCGAGATGCAGCGCATGGTCAAGCGCGGCGAGGTGATCAGCTCCACCTTCGACGAACCGGCCGCCCGCCACGTGCAGGTCGCCGAGATGGTGATCGAGCGCGCCAAGCGCATGGTCGAGCACGGCGAAGACGTGGTGATCCTGCTCGACTCGATCACCCGTCTGGCCCGCGCCTACAACACGGTAGCGCCCAGCTCCGGCAAGGTGCTGTCCGGCGGTGTCGACGCCAACGCGCTGCAGCGGCCGAAGCGCTTCTTCGGCGCCGCCCGCAAGATCGAAGAAGGCGGCTCGCTGACCATCCTCGCGACCACGCTGGTCGAGACCGGCTCGAAGATGGACGAGGTGATCTACGAGGAGTTCAAGGGCACCGGCAACATGGAAGTGCACCTGGAACGCCGTATCGCCGAGAAGCGCGTCTACCCGGCGATCAACATCAACCGCTCCGGCACCCGCCGCGAGGAACTGCTGATCGACCCGGAACCGCTCGCCAAGATCTGGGTGCTGCGCAAGCTGTTGCACTCGATGGACGAACTGGCGGCGATGGAATTCCTGCTCGACAAGTTCAAGCAGACCAAGAGCAACGACGAGTTCTTCCAGTACATGCGGCGCTCCTCGTCGAGCTGAGGCGTCTCGACCGGCACGATCTCGCCGGTCGATCACTCGTGGAAACCAGAAAACCCCGGACTGGCGCCGGGGTTTTCTGCGTCAGGCCCGCCCTACAGGAACTTCGAAACCCGCGCCTTCAGCAAGGCGATCAGCACCGGGTCCATGTAGTCGTAGTCGTCCGGAATGTCGAGGCAGATGACCCGCTTGCCGCGCAGCTGCTCGCGGTAGCGCTTTCCCAGCTTGTTCCGGTGGGTCTTTTCCATCACGAAGATCAGGTCCGCGGCGACGACGTCCTCGGGCGTGAGCGGCACGTCGGCATCGGCATTCAGGCCGCCGCAGGCGGTCTCCACGCCGGGCCAGTCGGCGTAGACCCGCTCCGCGGTCGGGCTGCGCAGCCGCGCCTGGCTGCAGACGAACAGCACCCGCCGCAACTTCATCCGACCCCAACCCCGACCACGCGATTGCGGCCGGCGGCCTTGGCGGCGTAGAGGCGCTGGTCGGCGAGGATCAGCAGGCGGTCCTCGGAGGTGGTGACCTCGGTCACCAGACCGATGCTGACGGTGACCCGCACCTCGGGGAAGTCGCGCAGCCGCAGCGCGGCGACCCGGATCCGCACGTCCTCGCAGATGCGCCGTGCCTGATCGGGGCTGGCGTCGGTGTACAGCAGCACGAACTCCTCGCCGCCGAAGCGCGCGGCCAGTCCGTAGGGTTGCATTTCCTCCTTCAGCACCTGGGCGACCGCGACCAGCGCGGCGTCGCCAGCGGCGTGGCCGTGGCGGTCGTTGAGCTGCTTGAAGTGGTCCAGATCGGCGAGCGCCAACGGCAGCGGCCGACCCTCCAGCGCCGCGTCGGTGCGGGCAGCGGCCAGCACCTCCATGCAGGCGCGGCGGTTGGCGAGCTGGGTCAGGCTGTCTTCGCGGGCCTGTCGCGCGTAGGCGTCGGCCTGCACGCGAATGGTCTCCAGCAGCGCGTGGTTGGCCTGATTGGCCTCCTCCAGCTGGTGGTTGCGGGCGCTGAGCTCCTCGGTCTGCCGCAGCACCTCGGCCGCCAGACGCCGTTCGTTGCGAGCCAGTTCGCGGACTCGCAGACGGTGCAGCAACAGACCCAGCGCCAGCACCGCCAGCACGATCGCCACCCAGCTGCCGCGCCGCTCCCACCAGTGCGGCGCCACCTGAAACTCGAGTGTGGCGACCGGGCCGGTGAAGTTCGCCGGATCGAGGCTGGCCTGCACCTCGAAGCGGTAGTTGCCAGCGGCGAGGTTGGTGAAATTGACCTCGGCGCGGGCGTCCGCCAGCGACCAGCCGCTGTCGAAGGGCAGCAGCCGATGCCGGTAGACGACCCGCTCGGGCAGCACGAAGCTCAAGCCCGCATAGCCGATCCGCAGCCGGCGGGTGCCTGGGGCCAGTGCCAGCGGCCCGCTGCGCGGTTCGCCATCGACGATCACTTCCTCGACCACCGGCGTCACGGTCGGATCGCGCCGCTGCTCCAGCCGCTTCGGGTCCAGCACGCTCAGGCCGCGGGCGGTCGGCAGCCACAGCCGGCCACGGTCATCGAGGCTGGCCGAGGGGAAGTTGCCGCCGTTGATCTGGCTGCCGGCAAGGCCGTCGCTGCGGTCGTACAGCTCGACATCCGGCGCGCCGGTGCCGCGCATCGCATCGGCAAGGCCCGCGTGGCGCAGGTGCAGCACGCCGATGTCGGTGGTGATCCAGAAGCCGCCGAGCCGGTCCGGATAGAGCCCGAACAGCGTCTCGGTCGGCAGACCCTGCGCCCGGCCCAGCCGCAGGTACTGTTCGCCATCACGCAGCAGCAGGCCCTGATCGGTGGCCAGCCACAGCGCGCCGCCCTCGTCCTCGTGGAAGCCGAACACGTCCTGCGCCGGGAAGCTGCCGCCCTCCGGCACCTCGCGGCGTCGGCCATCCGGCAGCACCTCGACGTAGCCGCCGGTGGTGCCGATCAGGACGGTGCCGTCCATCCGCTCGTACAGGCCGAGCACGTACACCGGCACCCGATCGAAGGACGGCAGCACATCCAGCGGCGTACCGTCGCGGAAGCGGGCGACGCCCTGCGCAGTCCCGACCCAGACGGTGCCCTGGCGGTCCCGCATCAGGGCGCGCACCTGGTCGTTCGGAATCCCGCTGCCGGGCCGGAAGATGCTGGTCCGCTTCGGCGTCCAGCGCGCGAGACCCCCATCGTAGGTCCCGATCCACAGCTCCTCGGGGCCGGTGGCGAGCAGCGTCATGATCGAGCGGCTCGCCAGATCCGGCTGCGCGACCTTCTCCAGCCGGTCGTCGCGGATCCGCGCCAGCCCATCGCTGGTACCGATCCACAGGTCACCGTCGGCGCGGTTGACGATCGAGCGGACAAAGGAATCCGGCAGGCCCTGGATCCGGCCCCAGTTGGCGAAGGGCGCGTTGCCGAGCCGGTTCAGGCCGGCATTGGTGCCCACCCACAGGCTGCCCTCGCGGTCCTCGTGCAGCGCGGTGACGCGGTTGTTGGTCAGGCCCTGTGCGCTCTGCATCCAGTCGCGCCGCTCGCCGACGATCCGGAGCAGACCCAGGCTCTGGGTGCCCACCCACAGGTTGCCGTCGCGATCCTCATGCAGCCGCGACACCGCCGACACCGCACCATCGGCGGCCAGCGGCACCGGCTCGAAGCGCTCGCCACGGCGCCGGAACAGGCCGTCGGCATTGCCGACGTACAGGGCATTCGCCCGGGTCCGCAGCAGCGCGTAGACCGGCGACGAATCCGCCAGACCGACGGCCTCGCCCTGCGGCTCCAGCGTGTTCTGCGCGTAGCGATACAGGCCGCGGCCGGTGCCGATCCAGATCGCCGCGTCGGCGTCCACCCACAGCGACTGGATCCAGTTGCCCGGCGGGCCGATCTGCGCCAGCAGCCGCTCGGCCTGTCCGTCGCGGACGCGGTACAGACCCTCGCCCTGGGTGCCGACCAGCACGCTGCCATCGCGGCCGTCGGCCAGCACCAGAATCCGGCCGATCGTGGTGTCGGCCGGCAGCACTGCCGAGAACACGCCATCCGCATACCGGTACAGCATCCCGCGCTGCGAGCCCAGCCACAGACTGCCGTCCGGCGCCTGCAGCAGCGCGCGGAAGGCCGAATCGCCCAGCGTCGGCGTGTTGCTGCTGTTGAAGACCCGGAAGGACTGGCCGTTGTAGCGCGCGACTCCGTTCCAGGTCGCGAACCACAGATAGCCCTCCGGCGTCTGCGCCGCGGCGTGGATCGTGTTGTGCGGCAGGCCGTCGTCCGACAGCCAGGCCTCGTGGGCGTAGGCCAGTGGCTCGACGCTGGGGTCCAGCGCCAGGGCCGGGCCTGGGGCCAGCAGCAGGGCGAGCCCGGACAGGCCGATCAGGGCGCCGGGGATGAAGCCGAAACGGCGGCAGGTGCGGAGTACGGTCGATGTCATCGGGACAGCGTGCCGGAATCGCGGGCCGGCGTCAGCCGGTCGAGTCGCAGGCCGGCAAGCCGACACGCGAGGCGCTCGATGCTGGCGATCTGGAACGCTGCCGTCGCCCTCGGTCCGGACTCGGCGCGGACCCTTTCCCGCCGCCGACTCCTTTCTGGCTTTCGTCCTGACTGCGTTCGGCACTCGATGAAGCGCCCGTCGAGGCGTGGGCGGCCGCCCGCGTCAGGAGCCGATCGCTGGCAGGTAGGCATCGACCTGCTGGCCGACCACGAAGTCCGCCGCCCGCTCGGCCGGCAGCGCGTAGATCACCTGCAGCACCCGGGTATCGACGCGCTCGGCCGGCTGGTTGGTGAGCGAGCGCTTCGGAATCACCAGCGGCTCCACCCGCACCCGCCGGATCGGCGCGCGCTGACCGAAGGCGCCGCGGGCCACGATTTCGCCCATGCCCGCCGGATCCACGCGGGCGATGTCGGCCTCGTCGATGTCGATCCGCACGTGCAGCGGTGCGGTCTGACCGAAGCGCAGCAGTGGCTCGGCGCCGGCCCCCGTTCCGGCGAACTGGCCGGGTCGGGCGCTGACCTGCAGCACCGTGCCGGCGATCGGGGCGCGCACCACCGTCAGGTCCAGCGCGGTTCGGGCCGCCTGCAGGGCGGCGTCGGCCTCGGCCACGCGCGCCTGCTGCGTCTGCACCTGCGCCTGCGCCGTCTCGACGGCATAGCGCCGGCGGTCGAGGTCTTCGGCGGTGACCAGGCCGCGCGACTGGATCGCCGCCAGCCGTTCGCGTTCGCGCTCGGCCTGACGCTGCTGCAGCCGGGCTTCGGCCAGCGCCGCGCGTGCGGAAATCAGCGCGGCCTCGCGTTCGGCCACGGCGGCGCGGGCGGTGCGGTCATCCAGGCGGAGGAGCGGCGCGCCCGCCTCGACGGACTGGCCCGCAACCACGTGCACCTCGCGCACGATGCCGGCGACCGGCGCGGCGATCTCGATCAGTTCCGACGCCGGCTCGACCAGCCCGGCACCGGCCACCCGGGCCCCACTCAGCCGGGTACCGGCCGGCACCGACTCGGCGGCGTGCACGGTCGAATCGCTCCGGCTCGGCAGCATCAGCGTCAGCGCTGTGGCGCCGAGGCCGACGGCCAGGATTGGCAGGGTCAGGCGGAGCAGTTTCGGGATCGAGGTCATGGTCGCGCTCGCACAGTGGGGATGGAGGACACGACCCGGCCGTCTTCCATCGCCACCCGGCGGTCGGCGAGGTCGTAGATCCGGTGGTCGTGGGTGACGACGATGCAGGCACGGTCCGGCGCCAGCGCCACCTCGCGCAGCAACTCCATCACCCGATGACCGGCGCGCGCATCGAGGGCGGCGGTGGGTTCGTCGCAGACCAAGAGCCGTGGATCGTTGATCAGCGCGCGGGCGATGGCGACGCGCTGCTGCTGGCCGCCGGAGAGCTGGCCCGGCAGCTTGTCGGCCTGTGCGCCGAGGTCCAGGCGGTCGAGCAGCGCGCGGGCGCGGCGGACCGCGGCAGCGCGCGACACGCCGGCGGCGGCCAGCGGCACCGCCGCGTTCTCCGCAGCGCTCAGACTCGGCATCAGGTGGTACTGCTGGAAGATGAAGCCGATTGTCCGCAGCCGGAACGCCGCCAGCGCGGCGCCGCGCAGCCGCTGCACCGCATGGCCGAAGACCTCGACCTCGCCGTGGCTGGGCCCGAGCAGGCCGGCAATGATCGAGATCAGCGTGGTCTTGCCGCAGCCGGAGGGCCCGACCAGCAGCGACAGCTCGCCGGCCGCGAAGCTCAGGTCGATGCCGTGCAGCACCCGCAGCGTGCCCGCCCCATCGCCGTAGTCCTTGATCACGCCGCGGCACTGCACGGCGGGCGACGTCACGCCGGGGCTCATCGGAACACCTCGGCCGGATCGGTGGCGAGCACCTTCAGGATCGCGATCAGGCCGGAGACCGCGATGATCACCGCGACGATCAGCGCCGCGAACAGGGCCACACCGGGCGGGACGAAGAAGCCGCGCAGGGCCAGCGCGTTGGCGGCGCCAGCGTGGACGATCCAGGTCGCGCCGCCAAGCCCGATCGCGTAGCCGATCGCACCGACCACCGCGCCCTGCAGCAACACCATCCCGACCAGGCGCGGATTGCTGACGCCGATCGCCTTCAGCGAGGCGAACTGCCGCAGGTTGTCGCGGATGAACAGGGTGAAGGTCAGCGCGACGATGACGATGCCGACCAGCACGCCGAGGAACACCACCGTGCCGAAGCTGATCGGGATGCCGGTGTTGAAGATCACGTAGTCGCTGGAGGCGCGGGCGAAGGCGGGGGCATCCAGCGCCTTGAGGCCGGTCTCGGCCTGGATCGCGGCGGCCACCGCGGCCGGCGCGTAGCCATCGGCAGCGCGGGCGATCACGAAGGTCAGCCGGTTGCGACCGCCGGGGGCGTAGGTCACCGCGGTCGAATAGCGCGCATACAGCGCGACCTGTGCGCTGAACTGGGCGCCGGCCCGCACCAGCCCGACCACCACCGCGCGCCGGTCGTTGAGCTCGATCTCGCGACCGGGCTGGAAGGGCGCGTCGCCGAACAGGAAGCGCCAGCCGCCCTCGTCCATCATCACCGTGCCCGGCGCCGCCAGATCGGCGCGGTTGCCGGCGACGATGTCGGGCGGCAGCCCGGCGAGGGTGGCGTCATCCAGACCGATCAGGCTGGCGGTCTGCAGCGGCAGATCCGCGGCGACGATGGTGGTGGTCGCGCGCAGGAAGGGCGCGGCCCAGGCCACCCCGTCGACGCCGCGCACCCGCTGCAGGACCGTCTCCGGCATCGGCCAGACGTTGTCGACCGCCTCGATGCGCGGGTCCATCACCCAGAGGTCGGCGTCCCGCACATCGCGCACGGTGCTGGCCGCGCGCTCGACCAGGCCGAGAAAGATCGAACTCTGCTGGGCGATCAGCAGGGTCGAAAACGCGACCCCGAAAACCATGCCGACGTACTTGACGACGTCGCCGGTGAGCATGCGTAGCGCGATCCAGTGCATGGGGAAAAATTGACCGAACGGTTCGGTCAATTCTGCAGATGCGGGCTTGGCGACGCAAGGGCTACGCCCCGAGAATCAGCAAGGTGAGCACACCGTCAGCACCGACCCGATCCAAGCGCCTCGACACCCGCGAAAGGGTGCTCGCCGGCGCGCGCCGGACCTTCTTCGAGCGCGGCTTTGACGGCGCCAGCATGGCCGACATCGCCGAGTGCGCCGGGGTCTCCAAGGGCACGCTGTATGCGCACTTCGCCGACAAGGCGGCGCTGTTCGCCGAGGTGATCCGCAGCGAGTGCGAGGCGATCCGCACCCGCCACTTCGTCTTCGATCCCGACGTGCCGCTGGCGGATGCGCTGTACCAGCTCGGCGTCGGCTTCCTGAGCGCGGTGCTGGCGGAGGACGCCCGCGGCATCGTCCGCACGCTGGTCGGCGAAGCCCACCGGACACCGGCGCTGGGCCGGATCTTCATGGACGCAGGTCCGGATCAGGGCGCCGCGGCGCTGGCGGCGCTGCTGGATCGCGCGGTCGACCGCGGGCAGCTGGCGATCCCGGACACCCGGCTGGCGGCGCGGCAATTCATCCATCTCTGCGATGCCGGACTGTCGCAGGACGCCCACATGGGCGAGCCGCTGCCCTCGCACGCGCGGATCGAGGCGCAGGTGCGTGGTGCCGTGCGCCTGTTTCTGCGCGGCTACGCCGCCGACTGAGGTCGCCGCCATCCAGTCCGTGATGGCGGCGACCGTGATGCTTGCGGACTTACTCCTGCGGCGGTGCCTCCACCGGCGGCGACGGGCGCTCCTTCAACCGCCCGGCCCGCTTCAGCGCCTCGCGCAGCACGTACTCGATCTGGGCGTTGACGCTGCGCAGCTCGTCGTCGGCCCAGCGCTGCATCGCCTCCAGCACCGGCGCCGAGATCCGCAGCGGATAGGCTTTCTTCTCCGCGCTCATCGGTCACCTCCGGACCTCTGCAGGCGCCCCATCAGCCGTACAGCGTGCCGGTGTTGACCACCGGCTGGGTGCCGCGTTCGCTGCACAGCACCACCAGCAGATTGCTCACCATCGCCGCGCGGCGCTCGTCGTCGAGCTGGATCTTGCCCTCGCGATCGAGCTGCTCCAGCGCCAGATGCACCATGCCGACCGCGCCTTCGACGATCCGCGTGCGGGCGGCGATGATCGCGCTGGCCTGCTGGCGCTGCAGCATCGCCTGGGCGATTTCCGGGGCGTAGGCGAGGTGGCTGATCCGCGCTTCCAGCACGGTGATACCGGCCTGCTCCAGGCGCTCCTCGACCTCGATCTTCAGCTGCTGATTGACCTCCTTCGCATGGCTGCGCAGCGCGATGCTGTGGCCGTCGTGCAGGTCGTAGGGATAGCTGGTGGCGAGCTGGCGCAGCGCCGCCTCGCTCTGCACGTGCACGAAGCTCTCGTAGTCGTCGACCTTGAACACCGCTTCTGCGGTGTCGTGCACCTGCCAGACCACCACCGCGGCGATCTCGATCGGCGAGCCCTCGGTGTCGTTGACCTTCAGCTTGCTCGACTCGAAGTTGCGCACCCGCAGGCTGATCGGGGTCTTGCTGAAGAAGGGGTTGGCCCAACGCAGGCCGGCTTCGCGGGCGGTGCCGACGTAACGGCCGAACAGCTGCAGCACCGCGCCGGTGTTGGGCTGGACCATGAACAGGCCGGCGAAGCCCAGCAGCAGCGCGATGCTCAGCGCCACGTTGAGCAGCACCGCCAGCACGCCGAGCTTGGCGGCCAGCAGATAGAACCAGACGTTGAGCAGCGAAGCGACGATCAGCGCCAGCAGCATCGGGATGCCGGGCAGGGTCGGTCGGATGTTCTCGTTCATGGCGGGACTCCGCGGTAGGTGTGGAAGAAAGATATCACTTCGATATCAAATTTGCAGCCCCGGAAGTCATGGTGCGGCCTGCGTCGCAGCCCTCGTGCCAACCTACACTTCCGCGCCAGACCGCCTGCCGCGGACCGCTGAGCCGCAACGGCAAGCGCTGATCACCCTGGAAGCCCACTCATGCCATTGACCCTGCCCCAGCTGGAGCGCCACCTGTTCAAAGCCGCCGACATTCTGCGCGGCAAGATGGACGCCTCCGAGTTCAAGGAATACATCTTCGGGATGCTGTTCCTGAAGCGCTGTTCCGACGTCTTCGAGCAGCGCCGCGAAGAAGTGATCCGCCTCGAAACGGAGGGCGGCAAGACCGACGCCCAGGCGCGCGCCTCCGCCGACAACCCGCGCTGGTACAAGCGGGAAGGCTCCTTCTGGGTGCCGCCGCAGTCGCGTTACGACTATCTGCGGAACGAGGCGCACCACAACGTCGGCGACCAGCTCAACAAGGCGCTGACCGGCATCGAGACCGCCAACACCAGCCTGTACGACGTGCTGGAGCACATCGACTTCACCCGCAAGGTCGGCCAGAGCAAGATCCCCGACCAGAAGCTGCGCCAGCTGATCAGCCACTTCGGGACCTATCGGCTGCGCAACGAGGACTTCGAGTTCCCCGACCTGCTGGGCGCCGCCTACGAGTACCTGATCGGCGAGTTCGCCGACTCCGCCGGCAAGAAGGGCGGCGAGTTCTACACACCGCGCTCGGTGGTGCGGATGATGGTGCGGCTGCTCAAGCCCGAACTGCAGCACGACATCTACGACCCCTGCTGCGGCTCCGGCGGCATGCTGATCGCCGCCAAGGACTACATCGACGAGCACGGCGCGGACGGCCGCAAGGCCAATCTGTACGGGCAGGAATTCAACGGCACGGTGTGGTCCATCGCCAAGATGAACATGCTGCTGCACGGCATCAGCACCGCCGACCTGCAGAACGACGACACCCTCGCCGAGCCGCAGCACGTCGAAGGCGGCGAGCTGAAGCGCTTCGATCGGGTGCTCACCAATCCGCCGTTTTCGCACCTGTGGGGCCACACCGAAAAGAGCGCCGACGGCAAGTCCGCCTGGGCGCCGCGCTTCCCGGAGCGCTTCCGCTACGGCCAGGTGCCGCTGGGCAGCAAGAAAGCCGACCTGATGTTCCTACAGCACATGCTGGCGGTGACCCGCGACGGCGGCATGGTCGCCACCGTCATGCCGCACGGCGTGCTGTTCCGCGGCGGCGAGGAGAAGGCGATCCGCGCCGCCATCATCGAGCAGGACCTGCTGGAAGCGGTCATCGGCGTCGCGCCCAACCTGTTCTACGGCACCGGTATCCCGGCCTGCATTCTGGTGCTGCGGCAGCGGCGCCAGTTCGGCGCGCTGAGCCAGAGCGGCAAGCCGCCCGAACGCTTCGGGAAAGTGCTGTTCATCAACGCCGACCGCGAGTACTTCGAAGGCCGCGCGCAGAACCACCTGCTGCCGGAGCACATCGAGAAGATCGTCAGCACCTTCGACGAATTCAGGGCGGTGCCCGGGTTCTCGGCCGTGGTCGACGTCGCCACGCTCAAGGCCAACGACTACAACCTCAACATCCGCCGCTACGCCGACAACGCCCCGCCGCCCGAGCCGCACGACGTGCGCGCCCACCTGCTCGGCGGCGTGCCGAAGGCCGAGGTGGCGGACAAGGCTGCCCTGTTCGCCGCGCACGGCCTGAACCCGCTGGACCTTTTCCAGCCTCGTCATTCCCGCGAAAGCGGGAATCCAGACTCGCGCGATGCCGACTATTTCGACTTCAGGCCCGAGCTGACCCGCCGGCAGGACCTCAAGCCCGCCATCGAGGGCAACCCCGGCCTGCTCGCCCGCGAAGCCGCGATCCGCGACACCTTCGAGCAGTGGTGGCAGGCGCACCGCGCCCGCATCACCCAGCTGTCCGGGCAGAAGGACGCCGCCGGCCTGGTGGCCCTGCGCAACGAGCTGCTGGCCAGCTTCAGCCGCGCGCTGGACGCCATCGGCCTGCTCGACCCCTTCCAGGTACGCGGCATCGTCGCCGGCTTCTGGAACCAGACCAAGTACGACTTCCTGACCCTGATGGCGCGCGGCGCCCGCGGCGTGGCCGACGCCTGGCGCACCAGCATCGTCACCGCGCTGGAGGACAAGGCCAGCAAGGACAGCCCGCTGGAACACAAGCTGGTCAAGTTCCTGATGAGCGACTTCGTCGAGGCCCTCCACGAACTGGAAGCGAAGAAGGCCGAGCTGGACAGCCAGATCAAGGCCGCCAGTCCGAAAGACGCCGAGGCCGAGGACGGCGCCGCCGCGGCGGACGAGGACGCCGACGAGGAAAACGCGGTCGACGAAGTCCAGCTCAAGGCGTGGAAGCGCGAACTCGCCGCAGTCAAGAAACAGCTCAAGGCCAGGCAGGACAGCTTCGCCGCCCACATCAACGCCGCCGTCGACGGCCTGACGCCCGAGGCCGCCGCCGAGCTGCTGCTGACCATCCTGCACCACGACATGCGCGCCATCGTCGAGCGCCACGTCGCCGCCCAGCGCAAGGCCATCGTCGCCACCTTCGAGACCTGGTGGGACAAATATCGGGTCACGCTGACCGAGATCGAGGGCAAGCGCGACGCGGCGGCGCAGGCGCTGCAGGGGTATCTGCGGGGGTTGGGGTATGTCTGAGGATGCCTATCCGCTGCGGCCGCTCCGTATCGCAGTCGGTGACCACGTTGGTGGCGGCACGCCGCCCCGGCAAGTGCCGTCGTACTGGAAGGGCAATATCCCCTGGGCATCGGTAAAAGACTTTCCAGATCAAGCGGAAGTCATTACGGACACCCAAGAGCACATTTCGCGTGCTGGCCTCAATGCAAGCGCAAGCAACCTGATTCCTGCGGGTACGCCCTTGGTTTGCACGCGTATGGCAGTCGGACGTGCTGCCATGCCTTCCGTAGCGATGACCATCAACCAGGATGTGAAAGCCCTGTTTCCAGCAGCGGGAGTGTCGCCCGCGTATCTGCTCAAGCTGCTGCAGTTCATTCAACCGAAGGCTGAGGCACAGGCTGTGGGCTCGACGGTCAAGGGCATTCGGATTCAGGACTACCTGAATATCGACGTGCCAATGGCCGATACAAATGAGCAGCCAATCATTGCAGCGGTGCTCGACACCCTCGACACCACCATCCAAGAAACCGAAGCGATCATCGCCAAGCTCAAGGCGGTCAAGCAGGGCCTGCTGCACGACCTGCTGACCCGCGGCATCGACGCCAACGGCGAACTGCGCCCGCCCCAATCCGCGGCCCCGCAGCGCTACAAGCAATCGCCGCTGGGGTGGATTCCGAAGGATTGGGAAATTACCCATCTCGTCGATTGCGCCCAGATTTCGAGCGGCGTGACCCTCGGGAGGGAGATCAGCGGTCAGGACAGCATCGAATTGCCCTATCTGCGGGTAGCCAATGTTCAAGACGGCTACCTGGACCTAAGTGAAGTCAAGACGGTGCGCATTCTTCGTAGCGAGGTCGAACGATTCGCACTTCAGGACGGCGACGTCCTCATGAATGAAGGTGGTGATTTCGACAAGCTCGGTAGAGGTACTGTTTGGCGTGCAGAGATCGAGTTGTGCATTCACCAAAATCATGTTTTTCGCGTGCGGTGCAATGCCGCCAAGCTGGCGCCAGATTTTCTTGCGGCATATTCGGCTTCGCAACGCGGGAAAGCCTTTTTTATACAATCATCAAAGCAATCCACCAATCTGGCTTCGATCAATTCCAGTCAACTAAAGGCATTTCCTTTGACTCTTCCTGATTTTTTTGAGCAACGAGAGATTATTGATCGACTGGATTCCATAAATAAGCACTTGTCATCGGAAGAGATTGATCTGAAGAAACTCCGTTCGCTCAAATCCGGCCTGATGGACGACCTCCTGACCGGCCGCGTCCGCGTCACGCCGCTGCTGGAGCCCGCCGGATGAGCGAGCGCCCGGCGTCGCTGATCGCCACCCCCGCGGGGTATGCCGACTGGCTGACCGAGCTGAAGACGCGCATCCACGGCGCCCAGCTGCGGGCCGCGCTGGCGGTCAACCGCGAGCTGGTGGGGCTGTACTGGCAGATCGGCCGCGACATCCTCGACCGGCAGGGCCGCGAGGGTTGGGGCGCCCGGGTGATCGACCGCCTGGCGCATGACCTGCGCACCGCCTTCCCCGACATGAAGGGCTTTTCGCGCGCCAACCTGATGTACATGCGCGCCTTTGCCGAGGCCTGGCCCGACGCCGAAATCGTCCAACAAGCTGTTGGACAATTGCCCCGGGGCCACAATCTGGTGCTGAGCAAGCTCAAGCACCTGCAGTACGCCCGGCGGGCGATCGAACACGGTTGGTCGCGCGCCGTTCTGGAGCTGCAGATCGAAGCCCGGCGGGTGGAGCGCGAGGATCAGGCCATCACCAACTTCGCCGAGCGCCTGCCCGGGCCGAACACCGACCTGGCGCGGCAGTCGTTCAAGGACCCCGCCGCCGCTGAGGAGGTCTGAGCATGCATTCCGTGAAGCTTCCCGCCAGCGAGACACTGACGGTCGAGTTCAAGAGCGACCGCAAGCGGCTGCCCGACGATGACCTGATCGAGGCGGTGGTCTGCTTGGCCAACGCCGAGGGCGGCGAGTTGTGGCTGGGTGTGGAGGACAACGGCACGCCGACCGGGCTGCATGCCGAGCATCGTTCGCTGGCGGGCCTGCCCGGCTTGGTCGCAGCGCGGACTTCGCCCGCGGTGCAGGTGACGGCGGAGGCGGTCGATGTGGCGGGCGTGCCGGTCGCGCGCATCGCGGTGCCGAAGGCGCACACGGTCGTCGCGACCGCCTCGGGCCGGTACCTGCGCCGGCGCATCCGGCACGACGGCCAGCCCGAATGCCTGCCGATGCTGCCGCACGAGCGCGAGAGCCGGCTGGGCCATCTGGGTCTGGTCGATGCCTCGGCGCAGCCGGTGGCCGGTGCGCAGCTGTCCGACTTCGACCCGCTGGAGCGCGAGCGGCTGCGTCAGGCGGTGCAGAAGTACGGCGGCGACCGCGTGCTGCTGGAGCTGGACGACGAGGCCATGGACGGCGCGCTGGGCTTCACCGCACGTCAGCCCGATGGTCGGCGTCTGCCGACGCTGTGCGGCTTGCTGGTGATCGGCCGGGTCGATGCCCTGCGCCAGCTCGTGCCCACGCACGAGTTCGCCTTCCAGGTGCTGGCCGAGCAGGCGGTGCGCTTCAACGAGTTCCGCAACGTGCCGCTGCTGCACGCGATCGAGTGGCTGGAGACCAACTTTCGCCCGTACAACCCGGAACAGGAGTTGCAGGTCGGCCTGTTCCGGGTGCCGGTGCCGAAGGTGGACATGGGCGCCTTCCGCGAGGCCGTGGCGAATGCCCTGATCCATCGCGACTACCACCGCTTCGGTGCGGTGCATGTGCGGCTGGAGAACGAGGCGCTGGTGGTCAGCAATCCCGGCGGTCTGGTGGACGGCGTGACGCTGGCCAATCTGCTGACCACCGAACCGCGTCCGCGCCACCGCGCGCTGGCGGATGCAATGAAGCGGATCGGCATCGTCGAGCGCTCCGGCCGCGGGGTGGACAAGATCTATCGCGGACTGCTCCGCTTCGGCCGGCCGGCACCGGATTACTCACGGACGGACTCGCACAGCGTCGTCCTCCGGCTGGCCACCGACACCGTCGATCTCGACTTCGCGCGTCTCGTGGTCGAGCAGGAGCGGCAGCGCAATGCCGAGCTGCCGATCGACAGCCTGATCGCGCTGTCCGCCTTGCGGGAGTTCAAGCGGGTCAGTGCCGACGAGTTGGCGGTACGGATCCAGCGCGAGGCGGCGAGCGCGAAGCGGACGCTGGAAGCACTGACCGAAGCCGGACTGGTGGAAGCCCACGGGAGCACCAAGGGGCGCAGCTACACCTTGTCGGTGGCGGTGTACCAGCGACAGGGCAACAAGGCGGCCTACACCCGTCAGGCCGGCTTCGCGCCGATCCAGCACGAGCAGATGGTGCTGAGCTACATCGCGCAACACGGCCGGATCAAGCGCGCCGAGGTTATGGATCTTTGCCGCCTGAGCGGCAGCCAGGCCGGAAAGTTGCTCATGTCATTGAAAATTAAAGAAAAAATTGTTCAGCATGGGCGTCAGAAGGGCGCTTTCTACACCGCGGGAGGCGCCTGATATGAGCGCTTATGAGCCAGATATGAGCCAGATATGCGCCGTCCGATCGCGTCCCGGACGGAGAAGTTGACGATGGGCTGGGAACTCGAAGACGTCGAAAAGCCCTTCATCGCCCAGCTGCAGACGCTGGGCTGGACGGCGGTGGCGGGCGATCTGGACGATCCGGCGGCGACCGGTCGCAACACTTTTGCCGAGGTGATCCAGGAGGGCGTGCTGCGCGAGCGGCTGCGCGCGCTGAACCTGGGGCCGGACGGTCGGCCGTGGCTGGACGAGGCGCGCCTGTCGGAAGCGGTGGCCGCCATCACCCGGCTCGGTGTCCACAAGCTGATGGAGGCCAACCAGAAGGCCACTGAGCTGCTGACCCGCGGGCTGACGGTGGAGGGTCTGCCGGGCTGGGACGGCGGACGCGGCCAGACCCTGCGCTACATCGACTGGGACACGCCGGCGCACAACCGCTACACGGTCATCAACCAGTACCGCGTCGACTGCCCTCCCGGCTTCAACAGTGCCAAGGCCTTCATCGTGCCGGACCTGGTGCTGCTGGTGAACGGGATTCCGCTGGTGGTGGTGGAGTGCAAGAGCCCGTCGATCCCCGAGCCGCTGGCCGAGGCCGTGGATCAGCTGCGCCGCTACAGCAACCAGCGCAAGGCCGCCTTCGAGGTCGAGGAGCATGAGGGTAACGAAGCCCTGTTCGCCACCAACCAGCTGCTGGTGGCCACCAGCTTCGACGAGGCGCGGGTGGGCTGCATCGGCGCGGGTCTGGAGCACTACGCGCAATGGAAGACGGTGGTCGGCCCGGACGGTAGCGGCAGCGAGATCGAGGTCGCCCAGCGCCTGGGCCAGTCCGGCCTGTCGGAACAGCAGCGCCTGATTGCCGGCCTGCTGGCGCCGGCACATCTGCTGGACGTGGTGCAGCACTTCCTGCTGTTCATGCAGGTCGGCGGCCAGACCCTCAAATCGGTCTGTCGTTACCAGCAGTACCGGGCGGTCAACCGCGCCATCGCGCGGCTCAAATCCGGCAAGACGCGTCTGCAGCACGGCGAGCACGACGAGCGCGGCGGCATCATCTGGCACACGCAGGGCTCGGGGAAGAGCCTGACGATGGTGTTTCTGGTGCGGAAGATGCGCGCGGACGCGCAGTTGCGGCGTTTCAAGGTCATCGTCGTGACCGACCGCAAGGACCTGCAGCGCCAGCTCTCGGAGACCGCCACGCTCACCGGCGAGGTGGTGGAGGTGGCGGACAACACCGCGGGTGTGAAGGCGCTGGCGCGACGTCAGGGGCCGGGGCTGATCTTCGCCACGATCCAGAAGTACCGCGACGCGGACACGGTAGGCGATGCGCCGCTGACGGCAGACGATCTGCCGAAGGCGGACGAGCCCAAACCTCGCTACAAGGCCGGTGAGGTGTTTTCGGGCGCGTCGGCCAAGCCCGGCGCGATCGAGGTGCTGAACGCGGACACCAGCATCCTCGTGCTGGTCGACGAGGCGCACCGCACCCAGGCCGGCGACCTGCACGCCAGGCTGCTGGCCGGGCTGCCGAACTGCGCGCGGATCGGCTTTACCGGCACGCCGATCCTGATGGGCGAGAAGAAACGCACCCATGAGATCTTCGGCGCGTTCATCGATCGCTATACGATCCGGGAGGCCGAGGCCGACGGCGCCACGGTGCCGGTGCTATACGAGGGCCGCACCGCCAACGGCGCGATCAAGGACGGCGCCAGTCTGGACGAGCTGTTCGAGGACCTGTTCCGCCAGCGGAGCCCTGAGGAACTGGAGGCGATCAAGCAGAAGTACGCCACCAAGGGCCACATCTTCGATGCCCCGGCGCTGATCGCCGACAAGGCACGCGACATCCTGCGCCATTACGTCACCTACATCCTGCCCAACGGCTACAAGGCGCAGGTGGTGGCGTACAGCCGGCTGGCCGCCACCCGTTACTACGCGGCGCTGAAGCAGGCGCGCACCGAGCTGCTGGCCGCGGCGGAAGCCCTGAGCCCGCAGGACCAGGCGCTGGACGACGAGGCGCTGTGCCAGCGGCCACCGCAGGTGCAGGCGCTGGTGCAGGCCTGGCGCTACCGCGAGCTTCTGGCGCGCATCGAGTTCGCGCCGATCATCTCGGGCGGCAACAACGACGATTCGGCCTGGAAGACCTGGACGGATGGCGCCGCGCAGGAGCAGTTGATCAAGCGCTTCAAGAAGCCGCTGCTGCACGCCGATGCCAGCAAGTCCGACCCGCTGGCTTTTCTGATGGTGAAGTCGATGCTGCTGACCGGCTTCGACGCACCCATTGCCGGGGTGATGTATCTGGACCGGCCGATTCGCGAAGCCGAGTTGCTGCAAGCCATCGCCCGCGTCAACCGCACCGGTTTCGGCAAGCGCTGCGGCATCGTGGTGGACTACTACGGGGTGGCGCAGCATCTGAAGGAGGCGCTGGCCGCCTACGCCGACGAGGACGTCGACGGCGCGCTGGCCAGCCTGAAGGACGAGGTGCCGGTGCTGCGCGACCGACATCTGCGGGTGGTGGACCTGTTCCGCCAGCGGGGCGTCGACCAACTTTCCGACACCGAGGCCTGCGTCGCGCTGCTCGCCAGCGAGAAGCTGCGGGCCGAGTTCGCGGTCAAGCTCAAGGCCTTTCTGGCCTCGCTGGACACCGTGCTGCCGCGCCCGGAAGGGCTGCCGTACACCGGCGACGCGAAGCAGCTGGCCTACATCCATGCGCGCGCCCGCAACCGCTACAAGGACCTGCCGGTTCTGGGCAAGGACGTCGGCGCCAAGGTCCGCAAGCTGATCGACGACCACGTGATCTCCTTGGGCGTCGACCCGAAGATCCCGCCGATCCAGCTGACCGACGCCGAATTCGACACGCACGTGGGCCGCGCGGCCAACGACCGTGCCAAGGCCTCCGAGATGGAGCACGCCATCCGCTCGCATCTGCGCAAGCACATGGACGAGGATCCGGTGCTGTATCGCAAGCTCTCGGAGCGGCTGAACGAGATTTTCCGGACGCTTGGCGAACAGTGGAACGAGGTCATCGCCCAGCTGCAGAAGCTGATCGACGAACTGCGCACCGGCAAGGCCGGCGCTGCCGATACGCCGGGTGACCTGCCCGAGCACTGCGCGCCGTTCCTGCGCACGCTGCTCGATGTGGTCGGTGCCGGGCAAACGCCCACGCCGACCGATCTGCTGCGCCTGAAGGACGTGACCGTCGAGTTGGTCGATCTGCTGGTCCAGGAACTGCAGGGCAATCGGGGCATCTGGAGCCCGAGCAAGCGGGCCGACCAGGACAACTTGAACGGGCAGTTGTTCGAGCACCTGATGCGGCTGCGTCCGCCACTGGTCGATGCTGACCAGGCGGGAGTGCTGGCCGACAGGCTGATGGAACAGGCCCGCGCCAATCACGACAAGCTGGTGCAGGTGTGAGCGGATGCAGGCGTCGGTGAGATTGCCCAGCCTGCAGGTGGATGACCTGCAATTCCAGGTGCGTCACAGCGCCCATCGCAGGACGCTACAGATCACCGTGGAGCGTGACGGCGCGTTGGTGCTGTCGGCACCGCCCGAGGTCGACGAGGCGGTGCTGCGGGCCTTCGTGTCGGAAAAGCGCTATTGGATCTACACCAAACTGGCCGAGAAGGACCGCCTGCAGCGCCAGATCCCGCGCAAGGAATACGTCGGCGGCGAGGGCTTCCTGTACCTCGGGCGCAGCCATCGGCTGAAGCTGGTGGACGCACAGGACGTGCCGCTGAAGCTGGCGGCCGGTCGCTTCTGCCTGGCGAGTGACGCCGTCCCCGCTGCCCGTGAGCACTTCATCCGCTGGTACAGCGACCGCGCCCGCGTCTGGCTGTCGAGCCGGGTCGCCGACTACCAGTCGCGCATGGAGGTGTCTCCGGCCGGCGTGAAGGTGCAGGACCTCGGCTACCGCTGGGGATCCTGCGGCAAGGGTGACTGGCTGTACTTCCACTGGAAGGCGATCCTGCTGCCGGCACGTATCGCCGAGTACGTGGTGGTGCACGAAATCGCGCATTTGCACGAGCCGCACCACACGCCGGCGTTCTGGCTGCGCGTGGAGCGCGCGATGCCGGATTACGCACAACGCAAGGCCTGGCTGGCCGAACACGGGATGGATGTCGAGGGGATTTGAACAACTCCGCCAACGTCCGCCGACCGCGGTCTGCGGTGACTGGTCATCGTCCGGCGGACGCGGTTCGGCGTCGCCCGCGGAGCAGGGGACTACACTCGCGGCCTGTCCGCCCCTGTTGGAGCCCGTCGATGCCGCAGCTGATGAAAGCCCTGGTCAAGTCCAAAGCCGAGAAGGGCATCTGGATGGAAGAGGTGCCGGTCCCGGACGTCAGTACCAACGACGTGCTGATCAAGCTGGAGAAGACCGCGATCTGCGGCACCGACCTGCACATCTACAAGTGGGACGACTGGAGCCAGCGGACCATCAAGCCGGGCCTCGTGATCGGCCACGAGTTCGTCGGTCGCATCGTCGAGATGGGACCGGGCGTGCGCGGCTACACGCTCGGCCAGCGCGTTTCCGCCGAGGGCCACATCGTCTGCGGCGTCTGCCGCAACTGTCGGGCCGGCCGCCAGCATCTGTGCCCGCACACGGTCGGTATCGGCGTCAATCGCTCCGGGGCGTTTGCCGAGTACATCGCCGTGCCGTCCAGCAACCTCTGGCCGATCCCAGACCAGATTCCTTCCGAGCTGGCCGCCTTCTTCGACCCGTATGGCAACGCCGCGCATTGCGCGCTGGAGTTCGACGTGATCGGCGAGGACGTGCTGATCACCGGCGCTGGTCCGATCGGGATCATCGCCGCCGGCATCTGCAAGCACATCGGCGCCCGCAACGTGGTGGTCACCGATGTCAACGACTACCGCCTGAAGCTGGCCGCCGACATGGGCGCGACCCGGGTGGTCAACGTCTCGCGGCAGTCGGTGCGCGACGTGATGAAGGATCTGCACATGGAGGGCTTCGACGTCGGTCTGGAGATGAGCGGCAACGCCTACGCTTTCAACGACATGCTCGACTGCATGTACCACGGCGGCAAGGTTGCGCTGCTCGGCATCCTGCCGAAGGGCGCCGGCATCGACTGGGACCGGGTGATCTTCAAGGGTCTGACGATGCACGGGATCTACGGCCGCAAGATGTACGAGACCTGGTACAAGATGACCCAGATGGTCCTGTCGGGTTTCCCGCTGCAGAAGGTGCTGACCCACCAGGTCCACATCGACGATTTCCAGCGCGGCTTCGATCTGATGGAGGCCGGAACCTGCGGCAAGGTGGTGTGCTCATGGTGACCTCGCGCGTCAGCCCTGCCGGAATCCGCCGCGCCCTGCTGCCCGCGGCCCTGCTGCTGGCGCTGGCCGGCTGTACCAGCGTCGAAACCCGACCCGATCCGGTCCTGTCCGGCGAGCAGACCGTGGTCACCGCCGCCAGCACCCGCGCGATGGTCGCCCCGGTCGAGGCACCGGATGGCACCGTCGAACCGGCGCAGATCTTTGCCGCAGAGCTGCTGTCGCCGAACTTGTTGAACGGCCCCAGGCATCGCGTGCAGCCGCAGGTCGACCTGCTCGGCGGCATGGCGCTGTTTCGCATCGAGACCGAATACGGCCTGCAGGAAGCGCTCGGCATCGAGTCGCTGGAGCGGCGGATCGGCGAGCTGGAGGTGCTGGTCGAGCTGGATCGGGTCAGTCGGCTGGGCACTTTTGCCAGTGCCGCCGGGGAATCCCTCGGCAACACCGCCGAGGCGGTCGGCAATGTCTTCAGCCAGCCGGAGGAGACCTTCCGCGGCATCCCGGAAGGCATCAAGCGCCGCGCCAGCCGCTTCTGGGCGCGGCTGAAGGTCGGTGCGAAGAATGTCAACGACGACGTCCGCCAGTATTTCCGCGGCAATGCCGAAAACCAGACCCACAACCCCTTCCTGCCGCCGCTGCTGGAGCCGGTCGCGCCGGTCACCGAAGAAGAAGTGCAAGCGGCCCGCGAGGCCCGCGCCCGCGAGGTTGCCGGCGGTGTGGCCCTCGACTACATCGGCTATTCCTCCTCCCGCCGCGAGCTGACTCGACGCCTCGGCATCGACCCCTACACCACCAACCCGTTGGTGCACGAGCGTCTCGACCGGCTGTCGTGGGCGGCGCTCGCCGGCTCTGCGTCCACCGGCATGGCGCTCACCGCGATCGCCGGGGGCGCCAATGTGGTGCTGTCGAAGTCCCGCCAGCTGAACTCGCTGGTCTGGGATCTGAGCCCCGAGGAGCTGGATGACCGCAACCGGCGCCTGCTGCGCGATCTGGGTTACGACAACGAGACCGCCCGCCGGCTGATGCGCAACAGCGCCTTCAGCCCCAGCCAGCGCACCACGCTGGTCGACGCGCTGGCGACGCTGCGGCCGGTACGCGGCCACGAGTTGCTGGTCGAGTGGGCGCGCAACGCCGAGGATCGCGTCGAGGCCCGCTTCATCCTCAGCACGCTGGACCTGATGCTGTCACCCGAGAACGGCCAGGATCTGGTCTCGGTCACCATGCACCGACGCGTGCCGGTCTTCATCGATCGCGACGGTCGCCAGATCGTCGGCCTGCCGGTCGACCTGCTGCAATGGACGGCTGACTCCGCCAGCTTCTTCGACACCCTGCCGGACACCCGCGCGCTGGACGTCCGCATCTACGGCCTGCTGTCGCCGGCGATGCAGCAGCAATGTGGCGCTCGCGGCTGGACCTGCCGCAGCCATGCCATGCCGCTGTATGCGATGAGCTACGCCGAGGGCCTGCGCTGAGGCTCGACCATCGGCGCGGCCAGCACTCGCGGCCGCGCCGAACTGTCGTGACCTATGCCAGTACCGCGAGCCCGCGCCGTGCGCGACGCTCTCGCCATCCCACACCGGAGCACGACCATGATCGGCTACGTCACCCTCGGCACCAACGACCTGCCGCGCGCGGCCGCCTTCTACGATGCCCTCGTCGGCGCGATGGGCGGCAAGCGCTTCATGGAATCGGACCGATTCATCGCCTGGGCGACCTCGCCGACTGCCGCCGGCCTCGGTCTCACCTATCCCTTCAACGGCCAGCCCGCCACGGTTGGCAACGGCGTGATGGTGGCGCTGGAAGCCGGTTCACCGGCCGAAGTCGACCGGCTGTATGCCAAGGCGATCGAACTCGGTGCGACCGACGACGGCAAGCCGGGCGAACGCTTCCCGGGCTTCTATGCCGCCTATTTCCGTGACCTCGACGGCCACAAGCTCAACTTCTTCTGGATGGCGCAGCCGGAATGAGTGCTGCCGAGTCGTCGCGCGACACCGTCGCGGCTTACTACGCCGCCTTCAACCGTGGCGACTGGGCCGGGATGCTGGCGCTGCTGACCGAGGACGTCGCGCACGACCTGAACCAGGGTCCGCGCGAGGTCGGTCGCGACGCCTTTGCGGCCTTCCTCGTCCGGATGTCGCGCTGCTACGCCGAGCAACTCGCCAATATCCGCATTCTGGTCAGTGCCGACGGCCGCCATGCCGCCGCCGAGTACACGGTCCACGGCCAGTACCTCGCCGATGACGAGGGCCTGCCGCCGGCGAGCGGCCAGCGCTACATGCTGCCGGGCGGCGCCTTCTTCGATCTGGCTGACGGCCGCATCACGCGGGTCAGCAACTACTACAACCTGCCGGACTGGATCCGCCAGGTCGGCTGAGCCCGCTCCATCGCCCCGTGTCCTGCCGCGGACAACGGGGTCCTGCGCGAACCGGAGCTACTCGCGCGGCTCGAAGCCGTCGGCCAGGATCGAATCGTTGCCGGGCACCAGCACCGTCGCCGTGTAGCGCGCCGGTGAACCCGGCTCGGCGACTTCCAGCGTGACCGTGCCGGACTCCGGCGGACGGCTGCTCTCGACGCTGAAGCGGTACAGCCGGCCCCAGTCCAGCGTGTTGCCGACCGGCGCGCTCCAGCGCGGTCCCTCGGGCGTGGTCGCGGCGGTCCAGGTGTTGCCGGCGTCGCGGTCGGTGTCGGCCATGGTCGGGTTGCTGCCGCCGCCCGGCACCAGGAAGGCCGAGAAGCCGAGGTTGCGCAGCACCCGCAGATTTGGCTCGGCGCCCTGCGTCACCGCCCGCGAGAACGTCAGGTTCTGCACCGCGTAGTCGTAGCGGAAGCGGCCGCCAGCCAGCGGCTGCACCCGCACCGCCACCCGGACTTCGCCCTCCGGCGTGGTCAGTCGGCGGTGTACGCGATCGGCAGCCACGGTGCCGACCGGCACCCAGGCGTCCAGCGCGCTGCCGTTGCTGAAGGCGCCCGGTTGATTCATCTGCCAGCGCTGCGCTGCTGACAGCCAGGTCGGCACGATCTCCCGCCAGCCCATCGTGTTGTCGATGTTGATGTCATCACGGACGATGTAGAACGAGGAGAAGAAGTAACGCGCGCCCGGATTGCGGCCAGGGTCGATGGCGTGCTCGCCGACCAGCAACCGGTGGGTCATGTCGTCGTAGCCCGGCGCGTCCTCGACACCGTCGCAGTTCGGATCGTAGATCGAGCCGCAGCGCCCCCAGATGCCGCGGTGCGGGATCAGTTCGGCCTTCGGCCCGAGGTCACTGGGCGTGTCGTTGCTTTCCTTCGTGTAGACGTCGGCGCAGCGGCGGAACAGGATGTTGTTGCTCGGGCAGGTAAACGTGCAGCCGGTGTTGATGGTCAGGAACGCGTGCTTCAGCGCGCTCTCGGCGATCTGCTCGAAGCGGCCGTCGGCGTCCTGCCGGTACAGATTGAAGACCAGGAAGGGGTGCTGGTCATTGTTGTAGGGCGGCTGTGGCGCAAAGGGCGGGCTACCGCCCAGCTGACCGACGAATTTGGTGTACCAAGGCACGTCGGCGCTGGTGTCGGTGTCGCTGTTCCGCAGATACGCATCGGGCGCGAACTTGGCCGTGCCATCCAGTGCGCCCGGGCCGTCGCAACCGACGCAGCGCAAATTGAACATCGCTCCCGTGTCTTCCAGCAGCACGTCGGTCTGATAGGTCAGCCCCTGCGGATTCGGCGGGGGCAACGGGGTGCCATGCCAGTTCAGCTGCACGCCGGAGCAGAAGCCGCGCTGCTCGCGGGCCTTCAGCCCGACGCCAGTCGATTGCACCGGCGTGTTCAGGCGTACTCGGCCGACGAACTCGCGGGCCACCTCCGGGATGCCGAGCAGCCGGGCGGCATCGGCGCCGAGCAGCAGGTTGGCGCTGCGGATCGAGAACGCGGTGGAGTCCGCACTCAGCAGGTAGTGCGCATTGCCGACCGCGAAGATCTCGCGGCCCGCGTCGTCGACCAGCCGCAGCAGCAGCCCCTCGCCATCCTCCGGCAGCAGGCGCAGCTGGGCGACTTCAAGCGTCCGCCCCTGTCGCGTCAGCGTCAGATTCACGTCCGCGACCAGCGCCCCGCCGGTGAAGCGGGCGAACAAGCCATCCGGCGCCTCGAACCGCAAGGTCGCGCCCGGGTCGAAGCGGTAGACGTGGCCCTCGGCGCCGGTGAGCGACAGCTCCATGCCGGCCAGCAGGTGCGGATAGGGCTCGAAACGCAACTCGCCGCCGCCCACTGCCCAGCCGGCGGGGGCTGCCTCGGTCTCGGCGGAGACCGCGGATTCGGCGCGCGACAGCGCGGGCACGGCCAGCAGACTGGCCAGCATCAGCAGGATCGGGGTCATCGTGTTCATTCGGCGAAATCTACTCCCGGCGGCGGCTGGACGCGTCGGCGGCGGGTGAACAGCGCGATACATCGCCGCGGCGGACCGGCGTTGCCAGCCGGCGCCGCGGACCGCACACTGGCCGGATGAGCCTGCAACCCTATGCGCCTGCGCAGTCCCCCGTCACGCCGATCGGCCCGAACCGGGTCGTCAACTGCGTGCTGTACTCGGCCACCGGCCAGCGCCTGCGCGACATCACGCTGGACGAGATCAGCGATGTGCTGGCGGAACCCGGCACGTTCGTCTGGGTGGGGCTCTACGAGCCGGACGAGCCGCTGCTGCGCAAGATGCAGGAGGAGTTCGGTCTGCATGAGCTGGCCATCGAAGACGCCCAGCACGCCCACCAGCGCGCCAAGATCGAGGTCTACGGCGACTCGCTGTTCGTCGTGGTCCACACCGCGCAGTTCGTCGCCGGCGAGGTCGAATTCGGCGAGTCGCACCTCTTCGTCGGGCCGCGCTTCCTGCTGACCGTGCGGCATGGGGCCTCGCTGTCGTATGCGCCGGCCCGCGCCCGCTGCGAGCAGACGCCATCGCTGCTGGCACAGGGGCCGAGCTTCGGGCTGTATGCGGTGCTCGACGACATCGTCGACAACTTCATGCCGATCGTTTCCGGCCTGCAGGCGGAACTGCGCGAGCTGGAGGAAGACATCTTCGAGGACGAGTTCAAGCGCGAGACCATCGAGCGGCTCTACCACTTGAAGCGCGAGCTGGTCTCGCTGCGCCTCGCGGTCAATCCGATGCAGGACATCGTCAACCAGCTGGTGCGCTTCCATCCGGGTGCGATCAACGACGCCACCCGCGTGTATTTCCGGGACGTCTACGACCACACCATCCGGATCGGCGATTCGATCGGCTCGTTGTCGGAAATGCTGACCACCGCGCTGCAGGTCAACCTGTCGATGGTGACGGTGGGCCAGAACGAGTCGGTCAAGCGCCTCGCCGGCTGGGCCGGCCTGCTGGCGATCCCGACGGTGGTGTTCTCGAACTACGGCATGAACTTCGAGCACATGCCGGAGCTGAAATGGCCGCAGGCCTACCCGGTCGTCCTGCTGATCACGCTGGTGCTGATCCTGGTCGTCTATCGCAAGCTGAAGAAGGCCAAGTGGCTGTGAGGCGGGCCGACGCGCGGTCCGCACCGGCGCCCGGCCGAGATCGCCACGGCGCGATGACGATCTCCGTCGCTCCCCGAGGTCCGGCGGCCGATTCGAGCCTCCGCGTGCGGCCACGCTGATGCCCGGTCTGGGCGAAGTCCTGTCGATCGCGGCGGCGGCCACCTGGGCGCTGGGGGTGGTGCTGTACCGGAAGCTCGGCGCCGATCTGCCACCGCTGCTGCTGAACCTGCTGAAGAACGCGATCGTGCTGGGGCTGATGGTGCCCACCGTGCTCGCCATGCACGGTCTCGGCTGGCCGGCATTGACGCCGGGTGAGGTCGGCATCGTGCTGCTGTCCGGCGTGCTCGGGATCGCGCTGGCCGACACGCTGTACTTCCGCGCCCTGAATGATCTGGGCGCCGGGCCGATGGGGATCATCGGCAACCTGTTCAGCCCCTTCGTGATCGCGCTGGCCTTTCTGTTCCTCGGCGAGCGGCTGAGCTTGCCGCAGCTCTTGGGCTTCGTGCTGGTGATGGGCGGCGTCGGCGTGGTGCACGGCGTGGTCCGCGCCGACCCCGGCATCCCGGCGGCGCGGCGGCGGCTTGGCGTGCTGGAGGGCATGGCAGCGGTCTTCCTCAACGCGGTCGGCGTGGTGATGGTCAAGACACTGCTGGAGGACGGCCCCTTCTTCTGGATCTCGGCGCTGCGCCTGGTCGGGGGCTTAAGCGCGATGCTGCTGATCTGGCCGTGGCTGCACGCCCACTTCCGGCTGCCGCCCGGCCGCGCGATCCCGTGGCCGACGCTGCTGCTGGCCGCCTTCGTCGGCCAGTACGTCTCGATGCTCTGCTGGCTGGGCGGCTATCGCTACATCGACGCCAGCGTCGCCAGCGTGCTCAACGAGACCTCGGCGATCTTCATCCTGCTGTTCGCCGCGCTGCTGCTCGGCGAGCGCTTCACCCGCCGCAAGCTGCTTGGCGTGGTGCTGACCTTCAGTGGCGTCGCGGTGATCGTGATGATCTGAGGGGCACTTCCGGCTGCATCCCGAGATCGCCACGGCGCTGCGCGCCTCGCGATGACGACGCCCCGGCGTTGGCGCGAAATCTCCGCGATGTCTACGCGAGGCGCGGTTTCCTTGGGTGGAATCTGTTGTCTGCTGCTGTTCCCCGATTGTCGTCATCGCGAGGCGCAACGCGCCGTGGCGATCTCGGCACCGTTACGACCAGCCCGAGATCGCTTCACTGCGTTCGCGATGACGACACTTCGGAATGTGGCGCCAGCCGCAGCCGATAAGCGGCATCCAGCGCCTCGACGCCGCGATGCAGCGTGGCGAGGTCGGCGTCGTTGACCAGCACGTCGTCGGCGAGCGCCAACCGCGCGGCCCGGCTCGGTTGGGCGGCGAGCATGGCCTCGGCCAGCCCGCGGTCGATGGTGTCGCGGGCCATCACCCGGGCCAGCTGCAGGTCTTCGGGCACGTCGATGACCAGCACGCGGTCGAGGAAGTCGTAGTCGCTGCCGGGCACGGGGCGCGCACGCAGGAGCGGGATCGCAACGATCACGTAGGGCGCCGCGGTCGCCTCGCGGGCGCGATGGGCGGCAAGTGCGCGGATCCGTGGATGGGTGATGGCCTCCAGCTGGGCCCGCGCGGTCGGATCGGCGAAGACCCGCTCGCGCAGGCCTCGGCGGTCGAGGCTGCCATCGGCGGCCAGGATGCTGGCGCCGAGCGCGGCCACCAGCGCGGCCAGCCCCTCGCTGCCGGGCGCGACCACCTCGCGGGCGAGCAGGTCGGTGTCGACGATGGTCGCGCCCAGTCGTGCGAAATGGTCGCTGGCGGCGGTCTTGCCGCTGGCGATGCCGCCGGTCAGCGCGACGATCAGGGGTCGGTTCATGGCCAGATCCAAAGAACGAGGGCAAGCAGCCCGGCCGCTTGCAGCCCGGCCACGGCGTCATCCGCCATCGCGCCGAAGCCGCCGCCCAGCGCCGCGTCGACGCGGTTGGCCGGCCAGGGTTTGAGGATGTCGGTCAGCCGGAACAGCGCGAAGCCGGCGACCAGCGTGACCGGCAGCGACGGCGGCAGCCCAAGCGCTGCGAGTCCGTACCACGGCAGACCCACGGTCAGCAGCAGACCGACCCATTCGTCGATCACCACGCACCCCGGGTCGTCGATGCCGATCCGCTCGATCACGCGCTGGGCCGCCACGCAGCCGAGCCCGAACAGCGCCAGCGTCACCAGACCGTAGACCCAGGCCGGCACGGCGAGCCCCAGCAGCAGGCCGGCCAGCGGCAGCGCGGCGACGGTGCCGACCGTGCCGGGGGCCTTCGGCGACAGGCCGGCGCCGAGGCCGGTGGCGATCCAGCCCCAGGGGCTGCGCAGCAACTCGAAGCGCGGCTTCATTCGCTACCCCCGAAGTGGTCCCAGCCGCGCCGGACTGGCGCCGGGGCGCCGTCCAGCCACACGCCGGGCGACTCGCCAGCGCTGGGTGCGCGGCACTCGCCGATCCGGGTCAGCGGCACGCCCAGCGCCTCGGCGCGGGCCTGTGCCTCGGTCCAGTGGGCCGGCGGCAGCGTCACGCAGAGTTCGTAGTCATCGCCGCCGGCGAGCGCGCAGTCGGCCCAGTCGGCCGGCCGCGCCGCCTTCAGTACCGCCGACACCGGCAGCCGCATCGAATCGACCCTCGCGACCACGCCGCTGGCCCGGGCGATGTGGCCCAGATCGGCGAGCAGGCCGTCGGACACGTCCACCGCCGCGTGGGCGAGGCCGCGCAGCGCCCGGCCCAGCGCCAGCCGCGGCTCGGGGCGCTGCAGGGCCTGCAGCAGCGCCGGATCCGTGGGTTCGCTCGCCAGCAGCGCGCGCAGCGCGCCGGCCGCGTCGCCGAGACGGCCGCTGACCGCGACCACGTCACCCGGCCGGGCGCGATCGCGGCGCAGCGCCTGACCGGTCGGCAGCTCGCCGAGCACCGTGACGGTCAGGCTCAGCGGACCGCGGGTGGTGTCGCCGCCGACCAGCGCGATGCCGTGCGCCGCCGCGGTGGCGGCCATGCCGGCGATCAGCGCGGCGCACCAGTCGGCGTCGATCGCCGGCAGCGACAGCGCCAGCGTGAAGCCCAGCGGCTCGGCGCCCATCGCGGCGAGATCCGACAGGTTCACCGCCAGCGCCTTGTGGCCGAGATCGGCCGGCGGCACGTCGGCGAAGAAATGCACGCCAGCGTTGAGCGTGTCGGTGCTGAGCACCAGCTCGTGGCCGGGTTTGAGCCGCAGCAGCGCGGCGTCGTCGCCGATGCCGAGCGGCGCCCGCGCCGGATCCGGCCGGGCGAAGGCCGCGGCGATCCGGTCGATCAGGCCGAACTCAGTCGCCGCCACTCGCGGCTTCCTGCGGCCGCAGGCGGGGGCCCAGTCGGGCCAGCACGCCGTTGACGTAGGAATGGCCGCCCTCGGCGCCGAACTCGTGGGCGAGGTCGATTGCCTCGTTGAGCACCACGCGGTAGGGCACGTCCAGCCGCTCCTTCAGCTCCCACACGCCGAGCCGGAGCACCGCGCGCTCGATGGCATCGACCTGCTCGATCGGCCGGTCCAGACAGGGCTTGATCAGCGCGTCCAGCTCCTCGCGGCCGTCCTCGATGCCGGTCAGCGCGGCCAGGAAGTAATCGCGATCGATGATCGACAGGTCCTGCGCCAGCTCGAACTGGGCGACGATCCCGCGGATCGGCTGCGCGGTGATCTGCCACTGGTACAGCGCCTGCAGCGCGCGGCGGCGGGCACGGGCCCGCGCGGCGTGCGGCGAATCCCCGCGGGGGCGGCTCATGGCTGCACCGCGGCGATCCGCGCCTTCAGGTTCAGCTGCTCGATCAGCGCCAGCGCCGCATCGCTGCCCTTGTTGCCGGCCTTGGCGCCGGCGCGATCCAGCGCCTGCTCCAGCGTGTCGGTGGTCAGCACCCCGAGGCCGACCGGCAGCCCGTGCTTCAGGCTGACCTGCATCAGCCCGTTGATCGCCCCACCGCTGACGTAGTCGAAATGCGCGGTGGCGCCGCGGACCACGCAGCCCAGCGCGACGATGCCGGCGTAACGGCCGGTGGCGGCCAGCTGCTCGGCGGCGTAGGGCAATTCCCACGCCCCGGCGACGCGCACCAGCGTCAGCTGCGCCGGATCGACGCCATGCCGCTTCAGCGTGTCGGTGGCGCCGCGGATCAGGCCGTCGACGACCAGGTCATTGAAGCGGGAAGCCAGCAGCACAATCGCGCCGGCCGGTGCGGCGTAGTCGCCTTCGAGAATCTGCATCGAGGTGGTTCGGAGTCGGGACGGAAGTGCCGCGTAGCCTACGGCATCACGGCTGGACGGCGCGGGACGGGAGGACTCAGCGCCGCGCCAGCAGCACCAGCACCGCGCCGGTGCCGCCTTCGCGCGGGGCGGCGGAGCAGAAGGCGAGGACGTCGGCGCGTTGCCGGAGCCAGCGGTCGCAGAGCGCCTTCAGCACCGGGCCGCGGTCGCTGGAGCGGCCCTTGCCGTGGATGATCCGCACCGACAGGCAGCCGTGATCCCGCGCTTCGGCGAGAAAGCGCGACAGCGCCTGCTGGGCCTCGTGCTGGCGCATCAGGTGCAGGTCGATCTCGGCCTGCACGGTGTAATTGCCGCGCTTCAATTCCTTCAGCAGCTTCGGCGAGGCGCCCTCGCGCAGGTAGGCCAGCGCCTCGGTGCCGTCGATATCGACGTCGGTCAGCGGCGAGATCAGCAATTCCTCGATCACCCGCGCCTCGTCGGCCTGCTGCTGGCGTGGCTCCGGAGCCGGCTTCGGCAGCGGCAGGGCGGCGACGTCGGGGGCCTTCAGGGTGCGAACCGGGCCGATGGCTTCGTGGAACAGCTGCACGTCCGGGTCGATGGCGGGCGCTGATTCGGGCACGGGCGCGGGCGGCTCGGGTTTCGGGGCAGGCGGCGGCGCCACGCGACGCGTGTCGAGGTCACGCAGGATGCTGAAGGCGTTGCGACGTCCCATCGCGGCATTGTCCTCGCGCGGCAGTCGTTGCAGTGTGCTCCGCCATGGCGGCGGGCGGCGATGAACTCGCATTCACGAAAGAGGCTTTCCACGCCTTTCCACGACTGGCCGGGAATCTTCGGCTCTGTTATCTTCGGGCGATCCCAAGTCTCTGATTCGTCGAATGATTTCGGCGGACGCACAGCCGTGGGAGATTTCGGGCCGGGCGCCCGTACGCGGTCGACGAGTTCGTCGGCGGGCCTGGCTTCCATCGATCGCCCCTGACCTCGGAGCCGCAGACCATGGACTATCTCCCGAACATCCTGATGTTGCTCGCCGTGTCGGTCGGACTGGTGGTGCTGTTCCAGCGCCTGCACATCCCGACCAGCCTCGCTTACCTGACGGTGGGCGTGGTGCTGGGTCCGTACACCGGCGGGCCGACGGTCAACATTCCCGGGCTGGACCTGGTCGGCGAAATCGGCGTGGTGTTTCTGCTGTTCACCGTCGGCCTGAGCTTCTCGCTGCCGAAAATCCACGCGATGCGGCATCAGCTGCTCGGGCTTGGCACCGGCCAGGTGGTGCTGACCACGCTCGCGGTGATGGGGCTGCTGTGGGTGGCCGGCGTCGCGCCGGCGGTCGCCTTCGTGATCGGCGCGGTGTTCGCCCAGTCCTCGACCTCGATCATGGCTGCGCTGCTGGGCGAACAGGGCGAGGCCGAGACCCGTCATGGCCGGCTCGGGGTCGGGATCTCGGTGTTCCAGGACGTGACCGCGGTGCCGTTTCTGGTGGTCATTCCGGTGCTCGGCAGCCAGGTGGCGGCCGAGGTGCTGGGCCTGACGCTGGCGGCGGCACTCGGCAAGGCGCTACTGGCCTTCGCGCTGCTCTACGTGGTCGGTCGCTGGCTGCTGGGGCCGCTGTTCCACGTGGTGGCCAGCCGCCGCTCGCTGGAGGCGTTCACGCTGACGGTGCTGCTGGTCACGCTGCTGGCGGCGTGGACCACCGGCAGCCTCGGGCTGTCGCTGGCCTTCGGCGGCTTTCTGGCCGGCATGATGCTCGGCGAGAGCGAGTTCCGCCATCAGATCGAATCCAGCATCCGGCCATTCCGCGACGTGCTGCTCGGCATCTTCTTCGTCGGCATCGGCATGCGCTTCGATCCGGGCGCGCTGCTGGTGGTCTGGCCGTGGGTGCTCGGCGGCGCCGCGCTGATCCTGCTGTCGAAGGCGCTGATCGTGTTCCTGCTGGTCCGGCGCAATGCCGACACCGCCACCGCGCTGCGCACCGGGCTGTTGCTGGCGGTGGGCGGCGAGTTCGGCCTCGCGCTGATCGCGATCGCGCTGGACGCCCGCGTGATCGAGCACGGCCTCGGCCAGATCCTGATCGGCGCGGTGCTGCTGGCGATGGTGCTGGGCGCCGCGGTGATCCGCTTCAACGGCGCGCTGGCCGCCCGGCTGCTGCCTCAGCCGAAGGTTGCCGCCATGGTCGAGGAACCGCTGCCGGCCGCCGACGCGCAGACCGTGGTGCTCGCCGGCTACGGCCGGGTCGGCCACACCGTGGCGGTGCTGCTGAAGGCCAGCGGCGTGCGCTGCGTGGTCTTCGACGCCGATCCGCGGCGCATCGCCCAGGCGCGTACGGATGGCTTCGAGGCCTTCGTCGGCGACGTCTCCGACCCGGAGCTGCTGGTGGCGATCAAGGTCGGTCAGTCGGCCCTGCTGGTCCTGACCCTGACCGACAGCGCCGCCGCCCTGCGCGCCACCCAGCTGGTCGCGCAGAAGTTTCCCGGCCTGCCAGTGATCGCCCGCGCCCGCGACCTCGCCACCAGCAGCGCCCTGACCGCCGCCGGCGCGACGCTGGCCTATCCGGAGCTGATCGAAGCCAGCCTGCGCCTCGGCGCCGCCGTGCTGAACCACCTCGCCGTCCCACACGAGAACGTCGACGAGTTGATCCAGGACGTCCGCGACGAGGGCTATCGGCCGGTGGTGGAGTAGGCATGCGACGTTGGATGTCGCGGTTCGGAGCGACAGCTACACTCGCGGCATGAGCGATACGCCGCCGTCAGATCGTGACCCTGCCGAACTCGAAGGCTACGCGCGGCCCCTGCTGGAAGCGCTGCGCGAGGCGTCGGGCTATGACTCGACCTACCTGACCCTGATCGAAGGTCCGCCCGTCACGCAGCATGTGCTGTTCGCCTGCAACGGCCGCGCGATGCAGATCCCGGAGGGCCTCGACGTGCCGTGGGGGCAGAGCGTCTGCAGACGGGCCCTGGCCGAGGGCCTGCAAGTCTGCGAGCAGGTGCAGCAGCGCTGGCCGGAGGTGCGGGCCGCCAGCGAACTCGGCATCGTCAGTTTTGCCAGCGAGCCGCTGCGCGCCAGCGATGGCACGGTGCTCGGCACGCTCTGCGCCGCCGCCAGCGTGGCCCAGCCGCTGACGCCGCAGGCCACCCGCATGATCGGGCTGTTCGCCGGCCTGATTGCCGAGCGGCTGGAGCGCGAACAGCGCATCGCGCTGGATCGCCGCGCCCAGGTCGAGCTGGCCCAGCAGGCTTTTCTGGATCCGCTGACCGGACTGGCGAACCGTCGCCAGCTGCATCTGCTGCTGGGCCGGATGTGGGAGCGCTGGCGCCGGCAGCAGGGCAGGCTGGCGGTGGCCTATCTGGATTGCGACGGTTTCAAGGCGATCAACGACGGCTATGGCCACACCACGGGAGACGCCTTCCTGATCGCGCTGGCGCAGCGCCTGCAGGCCGCCGTGCGCCCCGGTGATCTGGTCGCCCGCGTCGGTGGGGACGAGTTCGCGGTCGCGACGCTGTTTGCTGCCGAGGCCGGCATCGACCCGGCGGTCTATGCGGATCGACTGGCAGCCGCCACCGTCGGCCATTACGCGCTGCCCGGCGGCACCTTCGATTACGCCGGTGTCAGCGTCGGATTGGCGGTGGCCGCGGCAGGGGACACTGGACCGGAGGCCCTGCTGTCCCGCGCCGATGCGGCGATGTACGCCTGACGGCGCGCCGTCGCGCTGATCGGCCGCGAAAGCCCCTGGCGGACGCCGGCATCGTGGTTCAATGAGGCGCCTGCGGTCCTGCAGGCGCCGTCGGGGAAACGCATGCTGACCGTCCGCCATGTTCTATGCATGCTGTTGCTCGCCGGGCTGTTGTGCGGCTGCGGCAGCAGCGTTGCGCAACCCACGCGGGAGGATGTCGAACGCGTGATGCGTGCCAGCTGGGAAACGGCCGGCGACAGCTTCTCGCCGCGCAAGTCGATCGAGTTCCACGACATCAAGTTCGGCAGCACCAACCCCGCCACGGCGCGGGAGGTCAGGGATGGCGTCCCGCCCGATGGCGCGGTGACCGCCGCGCTGGTCGACTTCACGGTGCGCACCTATTACACCGACAAGACCCTCGCGCTGCGCCGCAAACGCGAAGTCGCGGTCTACGCGGACAAGTTCGGCGAATGGGCGGTCATGATCGTCCAGGCCCGTGGCGAGGATGTGTCGACCAACGAACCGGCGCAGTAATGACACCCTGCGCGACTCGGCGCTGATCCGGCGCCCGCTACCTTCGCTGGTGGACTGCGGCGAGGATCCCCGCAGACCGACTCAGTCGCGCTTGGTCCGCACCCAGCCGCTGCGCTGCTTCAGCACGTAGGCCACGTACACCGGCAGCTTCCACAGCATGTACAGCGGCACCGCCAGCAGTTCGGTCGGCCGGATCAGCGTGCGCGCCCAGCCGGCCCAGGCGATCAGGACGGCAAGGCCGAACAGCGCCGCGCCGGTCAGCGCTACGCCGAAGGCCGGCAGCACGACCGGCCAGAACACGGCGACCAGCCCGGTCAGCGCCAGCACGCCCGCCAGCAGCAGCCCGTAGAAGGCCATCGGCGGAATCATCAGGTCCAGCGCCAGCACCGCCAGCGCGCGGCTGCGGCGGGTCAGTGCTGCGGCGATCAGGCCGGGCAGTTCCTCGCCGATCACCTGCAGGTGGCCGTGTTCCCAGCGGGACTTCTGCGTACGGGCGGTCGCCGCGTCGGTGACGAAGGCGCTGCTGACCTGACCACCGGCGTAGAAGGCGGCCGGATGACCGTCGCGGGTCAGCTGCACGCCCAGCTTCATGTCCTCGGCGATGTGGCCGGTGGCGAGCGGCGCATTGGCGATCAACGACCACGGCAGCGCCATGCCGGTGCCCATCAGGTGGCAGGCGCCGCCGAGCCGCGCGGCACCGAGCGGACGGACCTGGTTCTTCAGCCGCATCGCGAACTCCAGCAGCCGGAACTTGAGCCCGCTGCCGGGCTGCGCCTGCATCAGGTTCAACATCTGCACCGGCCGACCGAGCGCCGCGGCGCGTCCAGCCAGCGCGCGCACCGCGCCGGGCGTCACCACGCAGTCGGCGTCGAGGATCATCACCACATCCGGCGGATCGGCGCGCAGCTGCTCGACGCCGTGCGCCAGCGCGTGACCCTTGCCGCGCAGCGTGGCGTGCTGGCGCTCGCTGACCGTGGCGCCGGCCGCGCGGGCGAGCACGGCGGTGTCATCCGAGCAGTTGTCGGCCACCACCAGGAGCCGGTCGCCGGGCTGCAGTTCGGCCTGCACGCAGGCGATCGTCGGCAGTACGTGGGTGGACTCGTTGTGCGCCGGCACCAGCACGGCGACGCGCACGGTCCGGCAGGCGGGCGGGTCGGGGTCGGCGCGGTCGCGACTGGCGAGCGCGGCCAGCACCAGCAGCAGCAGGGCCAGCGCCGGTGCCATCAGCAGCAGCACCGGCAGCGCGATCAGGGCAGCAATCCAGCTCATCTCGACTCCCTCATCCCTCGTCGCGCGTGCGGCCGCTGCGGCCGAGCAACAGCAGCGGCGGCCAGCGATGGTCGCCGGAAAACCACAGGATCGCGCGCTCCAGCACGAGCGGCCCGAGCACGCCGGCCGTCACGCCCAGCGCGATCAACAGCGGCAGCTGCTCGCCCAGACCCGTGCGCTCGGCCACGATCCGTGCGCCGGCGGTGAAGAACACGTGGTACAGGTAGATCGCATACGACGCGTTGCCGATCACGCCCAGCCACGGGTTCGGCCAGCGCAGCGCCAGCATCAGCGCGCACAGCGACAGCCCGGCCAGCAGCACCGCCAGCGTGCGGCGGTCCGGGTTCGGCTCCGGCATGCCGATCCACAGCACCGCCAGCACCGCGACCGCGAGCCCGGTCGCGAGCACCGCCGGTCGGGTCAGCGCAGTCCACAGCCCGAAGCGCGTCACCGCCAGCCCGGCGAGGAAGTACGGCAGCAGATAGATCGCGCCCTGGATGCCGAGCAGTCGCGGCCCGTCCACTGTCAGATACAGCACGCTCGCCGCCGCGAACACGCCGGCAAAGCGCCCCGGCGTGGACAACCACCGCGCGGACTCCAGCCCGACCAGCAGCAGGAAGATCCAGCACAGCGACTCCAGAAACCAGAAGTGCCCGACCGGCTCGACATGCAGCAGCCACCAGTTCGTGACCGGGGCATTGGTGCCCGGTACCGCGGCCTGCACCAGCGCGAACACGGTGCCGACCACCAGCATCGGGATCAGCAGCCGCCGCGCCTTGCCGGCCAGAAAGTGACCCGGCTCGCCGGTGTAGGGGCGCAGGCCGTAGACCAGCCCCGAGAGCACGGTGAACAGCGGCATCCGCAGCCACGCGAGGCCGTCGTTGCCGACCCGCAGCCAGCCCTCCGCGATGCGCAAGCCCACGCCCGGATCGGCACCGATCACGTGGTACAGCACCAGCAGCACGCAGGCGATGCCGCGCAGCGTCTGCAGCTCCTGTTTCATCGTCGAGGGTGCCGGATCCATCCGTGCATCATCGCCGAGGCCACGCGCCCCGGCGCGTCGAGCGGAAGGCTGCGACCGAATGCCCCGGATCCGCCGATGCCGGCGCTTCGGGCACACTGCCGCCCATGACGCGCTATCTGGTCTTCGTGGCGATGATCCTGTCGATCGCGATGATCATGAATCGCGGCGTCAAGGAGGCCTTTCTCAAGGTCTGGATCCCGTTCTTCCTGGCGATGCCCTTCGTCTTCTGGGTCAACATCCCCGGGCTGCCGGATCCGAACTTCATGCAGGCGGCGATCCTGCCGATCCTGTTCGTGCTGCTGCGCGACTACGGCCCGCAGATGCGCTTCGGCACCATGGAGCGGCTGCTGTTCGTCTACGTCGCGGTCCGCGTGCTGGCCGACTACTACAGCCGCGGCTATTCGGACGCGCAGAACTACGCCTTCTACATGCTCTCGGCGCTGATCGGGCCCTACCTGATCGGCCGCTACCTGATCGACAGCCGGAAGATGGACCTCGCCACCGGCCGGATGTTCGTGCTGATGTTCCTGATCTTCTTCCCGATGTTCCTGTGGGAAGCCAAGGCCTACGTCAGCCCGATCTACAAGCTGATCTCGCCGTTCTTCCCCAACGCCTTCAGCGGCCTGTCGATCCGCTGGGGCATCGCCCGCACCGCCGGCACCTTCGAACACCCGATCCTGGCCGCGATCCTGATCATCCTGGTCTACCGGCTGCATCGCTGGATGTGCTGGGTCGGCGCCTACAACGTGCCGCAGGTCGGGCTGATGGGCTTCTTCGAGAAGCAGACCCGCTTCGTGCCGATCGCCTTCCAGCACCAGATCTCGATCGTGCTGATCGTGATGGCGATCATGACCATCTCGCGCGGACCGTGGATCGGCGGCATTGCCGCGGCGGTGCTGGTCGCCGCCGGCAACATGAAGAAGCGCGGCTTATGGCTCGGCTTGGTCGGCGCCGCCTTTCTGGTTGGCGGCGTGGTCGGCCAACTGGCGCTCACCGCCTACATCACCCCGGCCGAGGGCGAGGTGCTGAGCGGCGAGGCGAAAACCATGCTGTATCGCAAGGAGATGGTCGAGCGCTACCAGCAGTTCCTGATCGACCGGATGTGGACCGGCTGGGGCCTGACCACCGTGCCGAAGATCCGCGGCATGGAATCGGTGGACAACGCCTTCTTCCTGATGGCGCTGCAGCACGGCGTCATCGCCCCGGCCGTGTTCATCGCCATCTTCCTCTACGCGATCGTCTCGCAGCTGCGCTTCGGCCTCAGCAGCCCGGTCGGCCAGGCGCCGATCGGCTTCACCTTCTCCGGCATCTACCTGATGTGCTTCATTTCCTTCGCCACCGTCTACATGGGCGCGCAGACCGAGCCCATGCTGTTCCTGCTGCTGGGCTGGGGCGAATCGATCAAGAACCGCCCGCCCGGCGATGGCTTGGGCGGGCCGCCGCCAGCACCGCCACCACCACCGTTCCGGCGGGTGATCTGCTGAGCCGCTGCGCGCGGCCGGCTCAGCGTGCCGGCAGCCGCAGCATCCCGATCAGGCTGTTGGCGACGTGGCAGACCGCGTCGGTACGGATCTGCTCGACCCGCGCGTTGCGGATCGACCCGCCCAGCGCGCGCGTCGGGTTCGGGATGTGGAAGGCGTTCTCGGCCGAGTAGGTGTTCTGGATCAGCCAGCGCGCCGAGCGGTCGAGATTGGCGCGGAACACCTCGCAGCGCGGCTGTCGGGTCGCGATGCAGCGCTCGTAGACCGGCACCAGCACCTCGTTCATCCAGCCATTGCCGCTGGTCGACCAGGTGTCGAAGTAGCGGCCGTGTTCGAGGAGATCGTGCTTCACATCCATCTGCCGCGACTGGACCTGGTGCGCCACGGTGAACAGCGTGCGCTCGGCGCGGCGGTCGCGAACCACCCGCGTGTAATCGAGCAGCGCCATCGCCACCCAACTGGTCGAAATGGTGTTCGGCGCGCGGAAATCATCGCCATAGACATAGCCATTGGCCTCGCCCTGAGCGATCAGGCGGTCAGCGATCCGGGTCGCGGCGCGCCGATAGGTCCGCTCGCCGGTGACGCGGGCCAACTGCGACAGCGCGCTCAGCGCCTCCGCCGAATACAGCACCGACTGGCGGGCGATGGTGGTCCACTCGCCGCTCGACAAGCTGCGAGCCGTCACCGGAATCACCTGGCCATCGGGCCGCACCCGAGTCAGCAGCCAGTCGCCGGCGCGCCGGGCCGCCTCCAGATAGCGCGGCTCCTGCGTGCGCCGATGCAGCTCCACCAGCGTGAAGATCGTCTTGGCCACCGTCCCGACGACATAGCGCTCGCGCTTGCTGTCCGTCTTCGGGTCGACCGAGTAGTAGAAGGCGCCGGCGTGCTCGCCCTCGGCGACCTGCATCGACAGCAGAAAGCCGGCGACCGGCTCGATCAGGGCGTCGATCCGCGGGTCCGGCTCCAGATCGCGCAGCTGCAGCAGGGTCCAGAGCCCGGACGCCGTGTAGGTCACCCGCAGCCGCTCCTGGCGACGATCTTGCCGCGCGCTGTAGACCTTGAAGAAGCCGTGGCGCGTCGGATCGATCTGCCGCAACAGGTACTCGCGTTGCGCGCGGACCGTGGCGAGGATGCGGTCGCGGTCGACCGACTCGACCACCGTGACATCACCGACCACCGCCAGCGCCCGGCCCTCGAACTCGACCAGCGCGCCGTTGGTGCGATGGCTCTCGACCGTCAGGAACAAGCGGCCGGCACGGACCGACTCGGCCGGCGCCGACGCCGCAATCCGCGCACCGACCCGAGCCGCGGTCGCCTTCAGTGTCGGACCGATCGCCGCCTCGTGCGCCACCAGTCGCCCGGCGACATACAGCCGGCCGGTCATCGACCACGCTGCCCTGCGCTCCCGCGACGCCGGATCGCCGGCGGTGCCCGGGTTCTGCATGCCGCCGCGCGCCGCATCCAGCGCCGCCTGCCGCCAGTCCACCGCGGCGGCCGCACCCGCCCAGACACTCACCGACCAGAGCAGACCCATCACCAGCCAGACCCGCATGATCGTTCGCACCTGTCGCTCCCCGCATGCCGGTAGTGGCGCCGGCATCAGACGGCAGTGCTGGGGCACCGTCAAGCGACGCCCGCTGCTGGATCCCGGCAACCTGTCTGTCCGACGCCAGCGATCCGGGGTGCTCCCTGGGAACGCCGGCGTCCTCGCCGGCATCAAGCCCGCCGCCCGGCCGACGCCAGCGATCCGGGGTGCTCCCTGGGAACGCCGGCGTCCTCGCCGGCATCAAGCCCGCCGCCCGGCCGACGCCAGCGATCGGGGTGTTCCCTGGGAACGCCGGCGTCCTCGCCGGCATCAAGCCCGCCGCCCCAGCCCTGCGCTACCCTCCGGCATTCCGCCCCAGCCGACACACGACGCATGGACGAGCGCGCCGCCGCCACCACTGCCTTCCTGAGCCGCTGGACCGGCGCCGGCGGCAGCGAGCTG